>CXWK01003212.1_pt2 | contig 26936 bp, 21 predicted proteins | sample 590851 | NCBI WGS metagenome assembly CXWK01 (sample SAMEA3498364, study PRJEB10139) | wastewater metagenome | biome: wastewater treatment plant; material: activated sludge | place: Denmark | collected 2014-08-01
TTCCAGAATTTTTTGCAATGCTTCTACCTGTGTTATTTGTTTTAGTAATCCCGATACTAGTCTTTAATCATGATTTATTTCATTGGGCACATAAAGAAGCAGTTGCGGATGATAAAATCTTGCAAGGTAAAGCTCCTTATTTAAATGTTACATTTTTTATTGTTAGAACTTTCGTGTTTATCGGTTTGTGGTCTCTATTCTATTTTGTGATGACAAGAAATTCCAGAAAGCAAGATGAAACGAAAGATCAAACACTAACAAAAAAGAATATAAGATTGGGTGCTATATTTATTCCTGTTTTTGCTTTAAGCATTACATTTACAGCCGTAGATTTAATGATGAGTCTTGAACCACATTGGTTCTCAACAATTTACGGTGTTTATTACTTTGCAGGAACAGTTGTGGCGTCATTAGCCGCAATTACGATAGCTATTGTCCTATTAAAAGAAAAAGGTTATTTCGGATCGTGGATGACAAACGATCATCTATTCAGTTTAGGTGCGCTGCTGTTTGCATTTGTTAACTTCTGGGCTTACATAGCTTTTTCACAGTTTATGTTGATATGGTATGCTGATCTTCCTGAAGAAACATTTTGGTATCTAACAAGATGGAATGGTGGTTGGGTGTTCATTTCATTGTTGTTAATCGTTACTCATTTTTTGGTTCCATATTTTGCGCTTTTAACTCAGCCATCAAAGATGAATCCAAAAGTATTAAAGTTTATTGCTGTGTGGTTATTGTTCGCGCACTTGCTAGATATGTTTTGGTTGATTATGCCAAATATGGGTTCAATGAAAAGTGGTTATGTTTTTAGTTGGATTGATTTAGTTTTTCCAATAGCTGGAGCTGGTTTAGTGATTCTTGTTTTTACATTTGCAGCTAAGAAAGCAAATCTAATTCCAATTGGTGATCCAAAATTAAAAAGAGGAATTGATTTTCATCTCTAATTAAAATTTGAGATATAAGGTTTTATATGAAAGAAATTTTAGACGGAATAAAAAGTAAAACTGAGCAGGCAACAAAAAATCCTGGCGCTAAATTCGGAGCGTTATATATTTACGTTCTCGTAATCATTTTAGCAATCGGAATTTATTATGTGAACAATCTTGAAAACATTTCAAGACAAAGTGTGCCTCCGATTTTAAAAGATACAACAGTTGTTTCAGATTTAGTTGTAAAGAATGCACAAACTATTCCACCGATTGATATCAAAACAGTAAGTCAATCCACACCTGAACTACTTACTGAAGGTGAAAAAATTTATAAAACAACTTGTGCATCCTGTCACGGAGAAAATGGTGCCGGCGGAGGACCCGGTTCTATGGGATTAAATCCTGCTCCAAGAAACTTTACCTCAAAAGATAATTGGAAAAACGGAACAACGCTCTCAGCAATCTACACAACTTTAATGACTGGCTTACCACCAAGTTCAATGATTGCGTACGACTTTTTGTTACCAAGAGAAAGATTTGCAGTCGCTCATTATATCCGAACTAATTTTATTCCAACTGCTGATAATGATTCTGAAGTGGATTTACTTGCTCTTGAAGCAACTTATAATTTATCAGGTGGATTGCAGCTACCAGCACAAATACCGGTTAAAAGTGCCAGCTTTTTATTTGTAAGTGAAAATCAAATTGCAAATGCGAAGATTGATTCAACAATCGCATCGATAAAAAAATATCAATCTGAAATCGGATTTGATACTTTTTCAAAAGTTGTTAAGAATAAAAAAGTTGCACTTTCATTTCTTTCAATAAATTCTGGCTGGAAACAGAATGAATCAGCATTTGTAAATCTTGTTGTTAATAATGTAAATCAAAATGGATTTAATGGTTCGATATTTAATCTTAAAAATGAAGAATGGAATTCGTTATATAGTTTGATGTTAAAATTGATTTAAATTTAGTTTTTATGAAAATATTATTTGTTTCGATTATCATTCAAGCTTTTTCGTTTCTAACAAAAGCTGATGATAAAAAAATAGAAGTTGGAATTGATGAACAACTTGGTAAAACAATTCCATTGCAAGAATTCTTTGTTGATGAAAATGGAAACAAGGTTCAGCTAAAGGATTTATTTACAAAACCAACTGTTCTTTCTTTTGTGTATTATAATTGTCCTGGCATCTGTAGCCCGCTGTTGATGGAAATGTCTGATATTATTAATAAATCAGAAATGGTTGCTGGTGTTGATTATAATGTCGTTTCGATAAGCATGGATGAATTCGAAACTCCTAAAGACGCAATGGAAAGAAAGCAAACGTTCTTTAAAGCACTTGATAAAAATATACCACCCGAAAGTTGGAAGTTTTTAACAGGGGATAGCGCAACAATTAAGAAAGTTGCTGATGCGGCAGGTTTTCATTTCAAACGAAATGGAAACGATTTTTTACACGCAGGTGCTTTTATTTTTGTGGATAACAACGGAAAAATTTGCAGATATCTTTTCCCGAGTTATTCTGAAAAACGTGGATTTGGAATTTTACCTTTTGATTTTAAAATGTCAGTGATCGAAACTTCTGAAGGAAAAATTTCACCAACAATGGCAAAGGTTTTACAGTTCTGTTTTAGCTATGATCCTGAAGGACAAACTTATGTTCTTAACTTTACAAGAATATTTGGCGCAGGTATCTTAATAATTATTGGAATATTCGGAATCGTTTATTTAAGAGTTAAACCTAAAAAAGATTTTATTAAAGCGAGGTAATTTTATAAATGAGTGAAGCAATTGCAGTTCCTAAAAATGGAAAAGAACCCAGCTATCTGGATTATCAAGGTAAGCATAAAGGTTTACTTGGCTGGATCCTTTCCACAGATCATAAAAGAATAGGAATACTTTATTTAGTTGCAATCATTTCTTTCTTTTTAGTTGGAATGACTTTTGGCTTTTTGATGCGACTTGAATTAATCGCACCGGGCCAAACAATCATGGATGCTCAAACATATAATTCATTCTTTACACTGCACGGTGTAATAATGATCTTCTTGTTTGTGATTCCGGGAATACCGGCAATCTTTGGTAATTTTTTTCTTCCAATTTTGATTGGAGCAAAAGACGTTGCTTTCCCTAGATTAAATTTACTTTCGTGGTATCTTTATATCATCGGTGGTTTGCTTGCAGTAATTTCGATTATCATGCCTGGCGGTCCAATGGATACAGGCTGGACGTTTTATATCCCTTACAGCGTTAGAACAGGGACCAACGTTAGTTTAGCTTTATTTGCTGCTTTCGTTCTCGGTTTTTCATCTATTGTTACCGGATTAAATTTTGTTACTACAGTTCACAGAATGCGTGCACCGGGTATGAGCTGGTTCAAAATGCCATTATCTGTTTGGTCGCTTTATTCAACTGCCTGGGTGCAGGTTTTAGCAACACCAATTATTGGAATTACTTTGATTCTTGTGATTGTTGAAAGAGCATTTGGAGTTGGATTATTTGATCCAGCACTTGGCGGTGATCCGGTTTTATTTCAGCATTTATTTTGGATTTATTCCCATCCAGCAGTTTATATTATGATTCTTCCTGCAATGGGAGTTGTTTCAGAAATTATTCCTGTTTTTGCTAGAAGAACAATCTTTGGATATAAATTTATTGCATTTTCAAGTGTAGCGATTGCACTGTTTGGATCACTTGTTTGGGCTCATCATATGTTTACAGCTGGAATGAGCAATACAGGACAATTTATTTTTTCGCTACTTACAATGGTTGTTGCAATTCCAAGTGCGATAAAAGTTTTTAACTGGACTGCTACTCTTTATAAAGGGTCTATTGAACTTTCAACTCCGCTGTTGTTTGTACTTGCTTTCATTTTCCAATTTTCAATTGGCGGATTAACAGGTGTTATGCAGGGAGTTTTATCAATCGATATTATGATTCATGATACATCATTTATTGTTGCACATTTTCACTATGTAATGTTTGGTGGAACTGGCTTTGGTTTATTTGCCGCTCTACATTACTGGTTCCCAAAAATGTTTGGCAAAATGTACAATGAAAGAGTTGGTAAAATAGCATTCTGGCATTTGTTTGTTGGATTTAACACTTTGTATTTCCCAATGTTTATTATGGGTTGGCTTGGAATGCCAAGAAGATATTTTGATTATCTACCAGAATTTCACATCTATCATTTGATATCTACAATTGGATCATGGATATTGATAGCAGGTGTTCTGATAATGATCACCAATCTTATTAAAGCTTTACTAAGTAAAAATAAAATTACTGAGAAAAATCCTTGGGGCGGTGAAACACTTGAGTGGCAGATTGATACTCCGCCGATTCACGAAAACTTTTATGAAATTCCTACTGTGCACGAAGCACCGTATGAATACAAACAAAACGAAACTGACACTCTAAAAACTCAGGAGGTTAAGTGAGTTCTCAAGAACATGCCGCGGCTCACGCTCATCGTGATGATATTGGAGCCAGAATGGGAATGTGGCTATTTCTCTTTACAGAATTAATTTTGTTTGGGGGTATGTTCATTCTTTATTCTGTATATAGATATAAATATCCTGATGCATTTCATCTTGCTGCAAAAGAGTTAAATACTATTGTTGGAACTTTTAACACTGCAATTCTGCTTACAAGTTCGTTAACAATGGCGTTATCAATTACGGCAATTCAAAGAAAACAAAAAGCATTATCAATATTTTTTCAGATGCTTACTATTGTTTTAGCTCTTGGTTTTATGGTTAACAAATATTTTGAATGGACCGCAAAATTTCATCACGGAATATATCCTGGATCAGAAACATTACTTGCTCAACCTGCAGGAGAAATAGTTTTCTTTGGCTTGTATTATGTGATGACTGGTTTACACGGTTTACACGTTTTAATCGGCATGGTTTTAATTGCAGTTATGATGCGATTTACTTCTACCGGTATTATCACAAGTGATAGTTATGTTAAATTGGAATCAGCTGGATTATACTGGCACTTAGTTGATATAATCTGGATTTTCTTGTTTCCATTATTCTATCTGATTACATAAGATTTTTAAGGTATTTAAATGGAAAATAATCACGAAGAACATTTAGAACACACAGAGCACAATCACGGATATGGTGTTTATATTCTTGTTTGGATGGCTTTAATGGCTCTTACAGGTGTTACAGTTGCTGTTGCAGGTATCAACTTTGGTGGATTAACAATCGCAACGGCACTAGTTATAGCTTCAATCAAAACTTATTTAGTACTGACAGTATTTATGCACTTAAGAAGTGAAAGCAAAACTTTTAGAGTTTTTGTTGGAGTTGCGTTATTGTTTCTGATAATCTCATTTATTTTATTATTTTCTGATTATTCTTTTATCGTAAGGAATTAAATATGTTTAACGGTGCATCCAATTTTTCACATAATGTTGATGCGGTATTTCTTTTTACTTTGATTGTATCAATCTTCTTTCTTGTATTAATAACAGGATTGATGATTTATTTTGTAATAAAATACAATCGTAAAAGAAATCCAAAAGCAACAAACGTGCACGGCAACATGGGACTAGAAATCGCATGGACTGTAATTCCTACAATATTAGTTTTAATTATGTTCTGGTACGGCTGGATGGGATATTCCGATATGTCAGAAGTTCCTGAAGATGCAATGACTATTAACGTAACCGCACAAATGTGGCAGTGGGGATTTAAATATGAAAACGGAAAAACTTCGGATTCACTATATGTCCCGATTAATAAAGCGATAAAACTAAATTTAACATCAATAGACGTTAACCATGCTTTCTATATTCCTGCTTTTAGAATTAAGAAAGATGTTTATCCGAATGAAACCAGAACCGCTTGGTTCAGATCAGATGAAATTGGAAAATATGATATTGCCTGTGCGGAATATTGCGGTCTTAATCATTCTTATATGTACAATAAAATTAATGTTCTTTCAGAAAAAGATTTTAATGAATGGTTAGCTTCGGGTGTAAATACAGATTCTTTAGCTGTTAAAGATTCAACAACTCAAGTGATGAGCAATTAAATATTGAAAAATAAATTTCAAATATTTGCTGAGGTTACAAAACTAAGAATTACAATATTTGTAACAGTAACAACTATGTTTGGTTTTATTGCTGCTTCTGATTCAATTAATTCTCAGATTATTTTACCAGCGCTCGGAATTTTGTTATTAGCTTGTGGTTCAGCCGCATTAAATCATTACCAGGAGAGAAAAACTGATATCTTAATGGAACGCACTAAAAATCGTCCAATACCAGCGGGAAAAATATCTGCAAAATCTACTTCCCAACTTTCAGTTGCATTAATTGTTTTAGGATCCTTCATACTCTTTATCGATAGCGGACTTCTAGCTTTATCACTTGGATTACTAAATCTCATATGGTACAATGCTGTTTATACTCCGCTTAAAAAAGTTTCAGCACTTGCTATAATTCCCGGTTCATTAGTTGGAGCTATTCCACCGGTTGTTGGATGGGTTGTTGGAGGTGGAAATATTTTAGATCCGCAGATAATTTTAATTTCATTTTTTTTCTTCATCTGGCAGATACCACATTTCTGGTTACTGTTAGTGGTATTAGATAAAGATTATCAAAAAGCCGGATTCCCAACTTTAACGCAAATATTTAGTCAGCAGCAATTAGGAAGAATCACTTTTGTGTGGATAATTGCTACTGGAGTAACTGGATTATTACTTCCACTGTTTCAAATTTCGCATAATCAATTTGTTAATTACAGTCTTTTCATTGCTGCATTATTGTTAGCATATAAATCGATAAACTTATTACAACAAACTCAAGAAACATCAGCATTCAGATTTGCTTTTAGAAGCATTAATTACTTTGCATTATTTGTTGTGCTTGTTGTATCAATTGATAAACTTTTTGTTTCATAAATCAAAACAAAGTGAACTGATATGGATTTTTTAGATAGATTAGTTTTACCACAATCGGCCGAACATATAGAATTACTTCACTATATGCTGATATTAATTCTTGCATTATTTGTTCCATTTATCAGCATTATTTTCGGCGGAACTTTTGCATCAATACACTATGGTAAAAAATTTAGAAAGACTAAAACTCTTTATTACAAAAAGTTTTCGAAAGATATTATTGAATACGTTACAGTTAATAATGGGGTTGGAGTAATTTTAGGGTTGGTTCCACTTCTTGCCGCTATACTTATCTTTGCTCAACTTTTACACACAGCACAAATACAAACAGTTAGTTTTCTCGCGTTGTCTTTTGCATTTTTACTTGTCGGCTTGTTCATGATTTACACATACCGATATTCAATGGTATTAAGTAATGTTTTTGAGTCAGTAAACCTAAACACCAACATTGATAAAGATTCTGAAGAAGATTACAGAAAAATAAAAGCTAAATCTTCTTATCTCAGTTTAAATTATGGTAAATCCGGATTAGTAATTTTATTTGTTGGAATATGGTTTTATGTAGCTGCTATAACATCTGCAACTTCTTTCACAAGCTGGAATTTCCCAGGATTTATTACTTCTTTAGCTGCGCCAAAAGTTCTTTTAAATTTATTGATTTTCATTGCATTTGCATTTACACTAACAAATGCTGCAATATTGTTTATTCATCTTTATTGGAATAATTCTAAAAAGGATGAAGATGTTTATTATACAAAATTTGTAAAAGATACTGCATCCAAAGCAGGACTAAAGGCTTCAATAATTTTACCAATATTAATCGCTGTAAATCTATTTTCATTTCCTGAATCAAATCTTTCAGGCTCAATTTTCGTATACGCTGTTGTAAGTATTTTATTAATCTTCCTCGCTTACCACTTCTTCTATATGATTCAGATTAAAAATGATTATAGATTCGGATCTCTTATTTTCTTTATTCTAATTTTAGCTTCCGTTGCATTTATAATTAAAGATCAAAAGGCAATGACTAATGCAACAAAATCTCATTCCTTAGTTTTAAGTACAGAGTATAATAGAATACTTGCTGAACTAAAAGGAGAGGGAACAGTTGCAGTCTTAAATGGCAAAGAACTTTATGATGTTAGATGTGCAAGCTGTCATAAATTTGATCAAAAACTTGTTGGTCCTGCTCACTTTGATGTCTTACCAAAATATGTTGGTAAAGAAGCACAATTAGTTGCCTTCATAAGAAATCCAATTAAAGTTGATCCTGCATTTCCACCAATGCCAAATCCCGGGTTAAAACCTCAGGAAGCAGATGCAATCGCAAAATATCTGTTGGAAGAATTTGCTAAGAAGAAATAGTTTTTCTATTAATGTATTTAACCACTATTATTTCTCTTGAATATTTACTATTCAATGCTTATCTGTTATTATTGTATTTATAATAATTAATCATCTTGTACAATTAAATTATGAGGAAAGAATGCTAAGAAGAATTTATACTATGATCTTGGCAGTGACTCTGCTTTTATCAACTTTTTCACTTTCACAAACTTATCAAGGACCTTCTGCTGGAAGTGTTAGCTCTGGAGCTATTGTTAACACAAATAGCTTTCCTGATTTTCCAATTTCTGAGGATACAGATCCAATTATTCGGGGAGAGTTTAAATTTGATGGAATTCGCGATGAACCATTTATTTTAAATGCAGATGGTAGCCAAGTTTTTCCGACTACTTACGTAGAAGATAAAAATGTTGGTGACAATCCATTTGCTATTGGTGATAATGCCATGTTATTAGAAAAATTTAACGTTGGAGTAGATAATAATGTGATTCCACCCGATCCAACAATCGCAGTAGGACCTAATCATGTAATGGTTTTGACAAACAACGGTGTTGGTATTAGAATTTATGATAAACAAGGATCTCTATTAAAATCCATAAATTCTGATACTTGGTGGTCTGCAGTTTGGCCATCCCAAAGTGGTGATCCTCAGATTCTTTATGATCATTATACGAACCGTTGGTTTATGCTTTTTATGCAAGTTGATGATGCAGCCCTTACAGCTGGAAATTTAATCGCATATTCTGATGACGATGATCCACTCGGAACGTGGTATATGTACAGGCTGGATGGTAAACTACATGGTACAGTTAACTCAAATACTTGGGGTGATTATCCTCAGATTGGATTTGATGAACAAGCCATTTATGTTATGACAAGATGTTTTAGTTTTGGTGGTGGCTTTAATTATACAAAACTTAGAATAATTTCTAAAGCAGAGCTTTATGCAAGTAATGCTGGTTCACTTACATATAAGGATATTTGGGATATAACTGTTCCCGGTTCAACAACACGCCCAGATGTTATACATCCATCATTTCAATTCGGAAATGCAGGCGAACACTATTTATTGTATGCGAATAGAAGTGGCGCTAATTTTTATAGTTTTTATAAAATCACCGACCCCATAACCTCACCAGTATTAACGGGGGTAAATATAACTGTTCCTTTTTATGGCGGTACACCAAATGCAAACCAGCTTGGTGGTGGTACACCATTAATTGAAGCAAATGGAAGTCATATGAAAACTGCACCAGTTTATAGAGATGGATTTTTATATGCTACTCATTCAATAAGAAACAGTGTTTATCCAAATTATGCAAGTATTAAATATGTAAAAATTGATGTTGCAACTAATACTATTGTTGAGAGTGCAGAGCTTGGTGCAGATAAATATTTTTATATATACCCTGCGATTGCCGTTGATAAAGACGGTAATGTTGGAATTACTTGTTCAAGATCTGCAGATGGTGAATATATTGGATCTTATTTTACAACAAGAAGAGCCTCAGATCCAGCTGGATTGAGCAGTTCAAGAACATTGCAACCTGGATTAGGTAATTACATAATCACCTTCGGTGGAACAAGAAATAGGTGGGGTGATTATTTAGGTGTATTTCTTGATCCAGCTGATGAATATAGTTTTTGGATGGTTTCACAATTTGCATCTGGTACAAATGCTTATTCTTGTGTGGTTGGTCAGGTTAGATTAGAACCATTTACAGGTATATACGTTTATACTAATCCATCTATAGTGGATACTTTGGATTTTGGACGAATTGAAGTTGGATCTGTTAGTGATACTATAGATATTGTGCTCTCGAATTATGGTACAGATGATCTAGTAATAAGTGATATTCCTGGATCCGTAGGCGATTTTTCACTTTTAGATCAGCTTACTTTTCCGATTACTCTGAGTTCATTTGATTCATTGACTCTTAGGTTTTTGTTTTCTCCATCAAGTCAGGGTGAACAATCAATCGAATATACAATCTCAAATAATTCAAGTGGATTTTCATCAGTTCCTCTAAAGGGATTTGGTTGGCAAATATTTCCCGCAAATAATAATCAATTGTATGCAATCAGTGGGACACAAAATTCAGGTAATTTCGTTTCTATTGATAAATTGAGTGGTGCCGGAACTAATGTCGGACAGTCTTTATTTACCGATTTCAAAAGTATCGCTATTAAGCCTGATACAAACCTAGTTTATGGAATGCGTTCTAACACAACTGAATCTGAGATATTGAAAATTAATGGTACAGGTGGAGACGCATATAGCTTATTTACTTTACCCATTCCAAATATGTATACGATAGCTTTTGATAAAGATGGGATTCTTTATGGTATATCAACTAACAAAAATATATATACAATTGACTTAAATAACGGAACTCTCGATTCAGTTTCAACGATCGTCGTTATGCCTATTTCAGTTGCATTCGATCCAACTACTAACGAACTTTGGGGTACATACAGAAAAACAACAAACCCAAAAGATTTGACAGTCAAAATCGATTTAAGCACAGGCGACACAACAATTATTGGTAGTACTGGATTTGCTCAGAATACAATTGATATAGCTTTTGACGAATCAGGTGTGCTGTATGGTACTAAAGGAATTGGAGCTACGGTGAGTGATTTGTTTACTATTGATAAAGCAACAGGAATTGGCACCGTAGTTGGATCTATAGGATTGAAAGATATTAGAGCGTTAGCTTATAGTTATGATGAAGTAACTTCGACTACTAATGAAAAAGAAAATATACCAATTAATTATTCATTAGAACAAAACTATCCTAATCCATTTAATCCTAGTACTCAGATTAAATTTTCTCTACCAATTCTTTCAAATGTTAAAATTGTTGTTTACAATTTGATTGGCGAAGTGGTTAGAGAATTAGTTAATAATAATCTTACTGCCGGCGCTCATTCTGTTCAGTGGAATGCTGATGATATTTCTGGTAATAAAGTAAGTAGTGGTATTTATTTCTATGAGCTGAAAGCAAATGGAGTTGATGGAAGTCAGTTTAGTCAAGTTAGAAAAATGGTATTACTCAAGTAATCAGTTCAATCTACTTTGTAAAAAAACCGGATTTACGTCCGGTTTTTTTTTGTAAGATTCTAACCTTATCGAAGTTTTAACTACTACTAAGTTTTTTGACTAAGTTGATTACTCTTTGATTGTTTCGATTTAATTGTAACGCTATTTTATAATATTTGAGAGCGAGTCCTTTATTATTATTTTGTAGAAAAGCATCTCCAAGTGTTTCAGTTAAATTAGATGATTTTGGATATCTTTTTAACAAGTTGCGCAAATAGACTACTGCATCAGTTGATTTATTCTGATTTAACAAGTCTTTTGCAAAGGCAATCGACTCGATTTCATTAATATTAGTATGCTGTGAATCAAATTCATTAATATAATTATATAAAACAACGCTACTGTCAATATTTGTTGTCAAATATTTTTTCATCAAAATATCAGATAAGGTTTTACTAGGTACAATTTCTGAACCTGAATTAAAAATTTCAATTATATCTTTTGCCGGTAAATCCAAATTTCTATCTGAAATATTTATCAGGTGTACTGCTGCTAACTTTAAACTCGGGTAAATCAAAAGCATTGTCGAAAAACCCGTTCCACCTCCTGTATGAGAAATAGAATAAAGTGAATCGCTTTTAGATTCAATTGCAAATCCTAGTCCATAATCAACCACTTTCCCATTTTTTAGCTTTGTCTGATTTATCATCATCTCGAATGTTGATCGTTTAATGAGTTTACCTTCGAGAAGTGCTTTAGAAAATCTAAGGAGATCTTCAGCATTTGATAATAACCCGCCCCCAGCATACTTTATACTCAAATCTGTTAATGGTGCATTCACGATAATACGTTTACTGTCTTTTTCATATCCCTTTACTCGATTAGGAACTATTGTGCGTTGTTTATCAATAACAGTATGTATCATCTCCGCAGGTTTAAAAATATTTTTATTGAGATACTCTTCAAAAGATAAATTTGAAACATTTTCTATAATAAGTGCCAATAATGAATAACCTAATGATGTATATTCATATTTTGTCCCTGGTTCAAAACTTAATGAATCATAAGCAAAAACTTTAACAGCATCATTGGTAGTTGAAAAAAACTTTTTATTGTGGAATTCTCCGTCTTTATAACCTCTAATTCCTGCCGTATGATTTAATAATTGTCGTATGGTAAATTTCCATTTCTTTTCGGGAAAAGAAGGGATATACGTTCTTGCGTCTATATCAAGATTAATTAATCCTTTTTCCCATAACTGTAGTATCGCAACCGCAGTTATAGGTTTAGTAATTGAAGCAATTCTATAAAGCGAAAATTTGGTGGCAGGATCATTATCTTCAATATCAGCAATTCCAGCAGCGTTACTCCAAATAATTACAGAATCTTTATATAAACCAGAAGATATCGAAGGTATGTTTTTATTTTTAATATAATTGGTTAGATAATTATCAAGTAGTTTAAATGTTTTTTCCTGGGGATGAATTGCTTGAGAAGCGCTAATAAATAGTATGAAAAGTATTTTTAGGTTTAATTTCAAAATATTCACAATTAAAAATTTCATTTTCTGAACAAAAATATTATTTGTTTAAGCCAAAAAAAAAGGCTGATTTCTCAGCCTAAATGTTATTTTATCGGAATTCGTTTTTCTATAATATTATCAATGAGTTTGTATTCTCTCGCTTCTTCAGCTGTCAAAAAATAATCTCTATCACAGTCCTTAGCAATTTGTTCTGTCGATTTTTCAGTATGTTCAGCTAGTATCTTATATAAACTATCTCTTGTTTTAATAAGTTCTTTAGCATGAATCTCAACATCGGTAACCTGTCCGCCAATTCCTTGAGTCCATGGCTGATGAATCATAATCTTTGAGTTTGGTAGAGAGGAGCGTTTCCCTTTTTCTCCACCGGCCAATAAAACAGCACCCATACTTGCGGCCATACCAACACAAATTGTAGCAACTTTTGGTTTAATAAATTTCATAGTATCATAAATTGCTAAGCCTGCAGTAACACTTCCGCCTGGTGAATTGATGTACATATTAATATCTTTTTCTGAGTCTTCTGCTTCAAGAAAAATTAACTGTGCAATAGTTAAACTTGCAACATGATCATCTATAGCAGTGCCAAGAAAAATAATTCTTTCACGTAATAGGCGCGAATAGATGTCCATTCCTCTTTCACCGCGACCTGTTTGCTCAATAACATAAGGTACAAGCTGATTATAAATCTCAAAATTCTTATTCATTTATTGCCTCTTGTTTTGCTTTAAATTTGTCTGGATGTACTTTATTAATTGTATTGTTTGATTTAAGGAAATCGAAAAGCTTTTGATCGAGAATTCTTTCTCCTTGATTCGAAGTCTTATAATAATTAATCAATTTGTCCACTGGTAATCCAGTTTTTTCTGATTCTTTTTTAGCCAATTCTGTTAAATCTTCTTCACTAACAGTAATATTTTCGGTTTTCTGTATTTCGTTTTTTATCAAATACCATTTAACCTCAGACTCAGCTGATTTTTGAAGTCTTTTTCTAGTTTCTTCTTTATTAAAATGATGTTTAGATTTTTTTGCTTTATCTTCTTCAGTTTTCACATACTCATCAAGAATATTGTTTACTAATGATTTTGGCGGTTCAAATTCGTTGTTCTTCAAAATCTCACTTACAAATTTTACCCTAATCATTTCTTCTGCTTGCTGATCGTAGTAATTCTGAATATCTTTTTTAATTTCTTCTTTTAAATCACTCTCAGTTGATACTTTATCTTTAGTTACCTTTTTAATTAACTCTTCATCAAGTTGTGGTAAAACAATTTTCTGTAATCCTAAAATATTAACCTGATAAGTATATTCTTCCTTGTGATCTTCTTCAGTACCATCTTCTAATTTATGCTTATGTTCATCTTTAAAGGAAAAATTAAAACTTTCTCCAACCTTTTTGTTTCTGGAATTTTCAATTATCTCTTTAGCAATACCCTCAGCAGATAAATCTATTTGCATTTTTTCTGGTCTTGAATCAGTAATTTTTTCACCATTTCGCTCAAGTAAAAATACTTCAGCATCGATGGAAAAATTATTATCAACTATTACATCTGCATCTTCAAGACTTTTATTTGATTTTAATATATGTTCAATTTCCTTTGCTATCTCATCTTCACTAACAACAAAATCCGGAACATCAAAAGAAAGTTCCTTATAGTTCTTTACCTCAATTACAGGAATGCTTTCGTATTTTACTTTGAAGGATAGTTCTTTTTCGGGTTCAAATTTAATATCAGTCATTGTTGGTTGCCCGATTGGTCTAAACTGATTTTCTTCAGCAATTTTCCAAAAAAATGAGTTGGCAATTTTTTCAGAAGCTTCATACTCAAAAGCATCACCATACATTTTCTTTAACATTGAAATTGGTGCTTTACCTTTTCTAAATCCAGGAATTTGAATCTTTTTTGTTTGCTTTTTAACTTCTTCTTCAATTTCACTTTTAATCTCATCGTATTGAAGTTTTATTTCAACTTCTTTTTCAGATGAACTTAATTCAACTACATTATATTCCATAAAAACGCTAACCTCAAATAATGATTAATGGTATGATACGAAAGTGCGAGAACGGGGACTCGAACCCCGACACCTCACGGTACTAGATCCTAAGTCTAGCGCGTCTGCCAAATTCCGCCATTCTCGCAAAATGATATTTTGGTGTATCCCAAAATTTAAAATCTATGTAATAAGAACTTCTTAAATCAGTATAAATAAACGATTTAAGTATCAAAAATCGCTTGCAAATATAATCTTATAACCACAGTTAAACAAATTGCCTAAATGATAATAATCACCAAAATTCAAGTAATATTTATTTCGGCAGATAAAAAGATAATTGTTTATTTTTGAATAAGTTAATATTCAATATAAATTATTATTTCGAGGCAGATTATTGGGTTATAAGTACATTAAGTTTACTAGTGTTGGTTTTGAGAAAAAAATTAACGAAGATGCATTAGAGGTGATTGAAACCGGTGATGGTTTATTGGCCATTTTATGTGATGGAGTGGGAGGAGATTATGGTGGAGATCTGGCGGCGAGAATAGCGATTAAATCGGCGACTTATTTTTATACATCTTCCGATTTGCTTGACCATCTTGAAAGAATTAAATACACAATCGAAGAAGCAAATAGTTTCGTATTAAATCATTCTGCAAACAGCACCTCTGTTAAAAATATGGCTACTACTTTTGAAATTCTTTTTATGAAAGATAATATAATTTATTGGGGCCACATTGGAGATTCACGAATATATCATTTAAAATCAAAACGATTAACCCAAATAACAAAAGATCATTCACTAGTTCAAAAACTTCTCGATGAAGGATATATTAGTCATCGGCAAGCTGAAATACATCCGCAAAAAAATGTAATTATTAAAGCTCTGGGTGATGGTCTTTTAGTCCAACCAGATATTAGTAAAATTAAAATTAATGAAAATGAAATAAATAAATTCTTTCTTTGTTCAGATGGTGTTTCTAATCTTTTAGGAATAAAAGAATTAGAAGAAATTCTCATCCTTACTGATGATGAGGAAATTAAATCTCGACTTATAACTACAATTAAATCGCGCGGAGCATACGATGATTACTCTTTTATTTTACTGGAAAATGTGAAATGATTGGGAGTCGAGTACAAGATTATAAAATTATTACTCTTCTTGGTGAAGGGGGAATGGGATCAGTCTATAAAGTATTTGACACACAGTTAGAAAGATATGCAGCGCTTAAAGTTTTAAATTTAAAATCAAACCAAAACTCTACATTTGTTGAAAGGTTTAAAAGAGAGGCAAGAAATCAGGCTAAGCTTTCTCATCCGAATATAGTTTCTGTTTATGGATTTGTGCAGGAAAAAGACATTTTAGCAATTGCTATGGAGTATGTTGAAGGTGATACATTAGAAAGTATTATTAAGAATCGTGGCCGGATTGAATTTAGTTATGCGGTTGAATTGATGGGGCAAATATTAAATGGAATTGAAGCCGCACATAATCAGGGCTTTATTCATAGAGATCTTAAACCTTCTAATATAATACTCGATTTAAATGGTAACGCTAAGATTATGGATTTTGGTATCTCTAAATCCATAGATGAATTAAAATCAATTACACAGCATAACGCCAGACCAGGAACCTTACTTTATATGAGTCCTGAGCAACTAAGTGGAAATGTTATTACAGTTAAAAGTGATCTTTATTCCTTGGGTGTAACATTTTACGAAATGCTTTCAGGTGCTCATCCATATTTTGCAAGTACGATTTATGAAATAATAGATGCACATGTAAACCGTTTACCAGTTAAAATTTCATCATTATTAAATGGATATCCAAAAGAAGTAGATGATGTTATTTTATGTGCGATGAATAAATCTACTAGTAGTAATTTTAATTCTGCTTCTGAATTCAGAGATTCATTAACAAAGTTGACGATTCTAAATATTAAAAGTGAATCGACCGATTTACCATTTGACAAAACTAGTACCCCAATAAGATCAGAAATCAGAGAAGTTGAATCTGAAAAATCTACAAAAGGATTTCAAAGAGTTAGTAATATACTTTTGCTTATTGTTTTTGTTGGTCTTGCCATAATAGTATTTAATGTCGTTAAGTCAATTATTCAACATCAGAATGATGAACAAAATTTACAATCTTTAAACTCCACACAGGATTATTTGTTAAATCCGAATTATCTAAATAGTTCGGATTGGGAATTAATCAAACTCGATTCTGATTACAATCTAAACTCAATTCTTTTTCTTAATGATTATACTGGTTTTATAGTCGGTGATTCCGGATTAGCATTTGTTTCAACAGACGGCGGAGTATCTTGGAAAAAAATAATCACTGGAGTTAAAAATAATTTTTATTCGTTACGCTCAAATGAAGATAAGGTGTTTATTGTCGGATCAAATGGATTTATCGGTTTTATCAACGGTAAAAATAATAAGATTAGATCGGTTGAATCCAGAACATCAGAAACTTTATTCAATATTCATTTTAGTGATTTTAATTCAGGATTTGTAGTTGGTAGTAATGGCCTAATACTTAAATCAAATGATGGTGGCATAACTTGGAAAAGAGTTGAAAGTAATGTTAGCCAAAATCTTTTTAGTGTTAATTTCTCTGATTCTAAAAGTGGTATTATAGTTGGATGGCAAGGTACAGTTCTTAAAACTGATGACGGCGGTGAACATTGGGAAAAAATTGAAATTAAAACAAATGAATACTTAAAAGATGTTTTTTTTGTTAATGAGTTTTTAGGTTTTATTTCTGGTGGCGACGGCAATCTTTTTCGATCTGAAAATGGTGGAGATGATTGGGAAGAAGTTGATGTGAATTCGAACGCCGGACTTTATAAAATAAATTTTGCTGATAATGAAGATGGGATTATTCTTTCAAATAATGGCGAAGTTTTTATTACTTCGGATGCTGGAAAAAATTGGAATAAAAAATATGTTGGCCAACCAATAGTTCTAAACGATGTAAAAAAGCTTAAATCAGGTAATTTTATATTAACAGGGAACAACGGAAATATTTTTAGAAGTAAAGCAAATTCAAAATCATTTGATCCCCAATAGTTAATATTAAGATAGAAGGTTAGAATTTTTAATACTATGTCTTTGATAAGAAATGTTATACCTCGTAATAAATCTTTTATTTTTGCACCCATTATAATTCTGATCAATTTATTACTAACTCAACTTCCTTTATTCAATACTTTTGGATATGAGTTTGCCGCCATAAATGGATTGATTTTAACTATAATATCTGGACTTTATACAATAGGATTTTTATCGAGATCAGATTATAAAATTTCTAATTTAATTAAAAACATTATAGTGTTTTTAATTTTACCTCTGATAGTAGTGATCATTTCTTCCTCGCTAACGATGTTCTGTTCATTTTGGGATGGTTTGGGTTTTTATGTTTTGATTGTATTTACTTCTTCACTTTTTGGTTGCGCAATTGCTTTTACTGTTGATCTTATATTAAATCGATTTAAGAGAACTATGTTTTTAGTTATCATCTTCTCGATTGCATTAATTCCCATATTTGAAATATATTTTTTACCTCAAGTATACTTTTACTCACCTTTAATTGGATTCTTTCCGGGAAACATTTATGATGAAGGATTGAGTCCTGATTTAAAATTACTATTTCATCAATTATTTGTTGTTCTATTTGCAGGCTTGATGATCACTGTAGCATATAAATACAAGAAATATTTCAGTATAAAAAAAATACTTATCATTGGAATATTCTTAATTCTACCTATAGTATTCCAAATTAGTTCTGTTTGGTTTGGATTTACAACAACTTATTCAAGATTAGAAAAACATTTGAACCGTCAGATTTCATCGCACCAAGTTGTTTTGCATTATAATAAACTTGATGAAGTTGAGTCTGAATATGTTAAGTTATGTGCAGATTATTATTTTGCAGAATTAAAAGAAACATTAAATGTGAAACCATCCAGGCAAATTCATATTTATTTATTTAATACTCGGCAGCAAAAGAAACAACTATTTGGCGCTGGCAATGCTGATGTTGCAAAGCCCTGGCAATACTCAATTTATATTAGTGCAGATTCCTGGGAACATACTCTGAAACACGAACTTGTTCATATATTTTCGGCGGAATTTGGTACAGGTTTGTTTAAACTAGCAGCAGGATTTAATCCAGCATTGATTGAAGGTATTGCGGAAGCAATTGAAGGTTCAACAGATAATTATTCATTGGATGATTTTAGTTCTTTAGCATTTAATTACAATCATAAAATCAATCTTACATCTCTTTTTTCAGGATTTAATTTCTTTAAATCAAATACATCAGTAGCTTATACATACAGCGGCGCATTTATTCAATTTCTAATTGAGAAATATGGAATTGACAAAGTAAAAGATTTTTATGCAAATGGAGATTTTAACTTAGTATTTAATTCTGATTTAAGAATTGAGCAGCAGCAATTTGAAAATAAATTAAAAACTAATTCATTTGGTAATCAGACTATGGCTGATTATTATTTTGGTAGATTATCAATCTTGCAAAAAGTTTGTCCTAGATTTATTTCAGATAGGCTTGCACTTGCGTTTGAACATTTAGATAAAAAAGAATATAAGGAATCTGAAAAACTATTTAATGAAATTAATTCTAAGTCAATAAATTATTCGGCGCTAATTGGGTTGTCTGAAATCTATACTCAGCAAGAAAAAGTTCAGAAAGCAGTTGAACTTCTAACTGAAAATCTTAATAAGTTTGATCGTACACCGTATTACTATAATATAAAATTCAGATTAGCCGATTTGCATTCAATGTTGGATAAAAATGATTCTGCCAGGTTTTACTATGAAAAATTAATAAATGAAAATCCACATCATGATTTAGTTTTACTTTCAAAAGTTAGATTGGGTTTGTTGGAAAAAAAATTATTAAATCAGTATTTGGAAGCTGATGATTCGGTTATGTTTGAAATAATTAATAAACTGAATGATTCAACATATAATTACAATTCGATTCCTGTAATGATTAATTTATCACAAAGATTGAAAATAAATTATGAAGAATTTATTAGAGAGTTTAATAAAACATTTATTGTTGATAACTTGGAAAGTAGTTATGCGGCATTTAAACTTTCTCAATATATGCTTGCTAATCTTGATTTTGCGAATGGAAGAAAATATGCAGCGCTTAGTTTAAGATATAAAGATAAAAATCCGTTTTATAAAGTGATGAAAGATAATTATCAAAAGGCTAACTATTTTTTTACCAATATTAAAAATGTTACTAGATAGAATGATAGAAGATTAAATATCCAAAAAGATGAACTCAAAAAATAAATTATTATTTACGGACAAAATATCTAACCTAAGAGTTATTAAAACTATTTCTGAAGTTGCAGATTCTGAAAAAAAATTGGTGTATGCAGTAGGCGGATTTGTACGTGATATAATTCTTGGTCGGCAAAGAAATGATCTTGATGTACTTGTAATTGGAAACGGAGTTGATTTTGCCAAATCAGTAGCTGTTAAACTTGGGATAAATAAGGTTAACTATTTTAAGAATTTTGGAACTGCACATTTTGATTATGAAAATATGAACATCGAGTTTGTTGGTGCAAGAAAAGAATCATATGATCGCAATACTAGAAAACCGATTGTAGAAGATGGTTCATTCGAAGATGATATTTCTCGCCGCGATTTTACAATTAATACTCTTGCAATTTCCTTGTCAATAAAAGATTTCGGAAAACTGATCGACACATTTAATGGTTTTACAGATATTGAAAATAAACTTATCAAAACTCCTCTTGATCCATTTAAAACGTTTGATGATGACCCACTAAGAATAATGCGGGCATTTAGATTCGCATCGCAACTTAATTTTAATGTTGATGAAAGCATAATGAAAGCAGCATATGAAATGCGAAACAGGCTTACAATCGTTTCCCAGGAAAGAATAACTGATGAGTTTCTAAAAATTCTTACTTCACCAAAACCCTCTATTGGTTTAAAGTTGATGTTTGATTCCGGTGTTTTAGAAATTGTTTTTCCAGAAATTGCAATAATGTCTGGAGTTGATCAACGTAAAGATTTTCATCACAAAGATGTTTTTCTTCATACTTTACAAGTTGTGGATAATATATGTAAAGAGACAGAAAATGTTTGGCTAAGATTTGCAGCATTGGTTCACGATATCGCAAAACCTCCAACAAAAAAATTTGTTGATGATATTGGCTGGACATTTCACGGGCATGAAGATCTTGGTGCAAGAATGATGAAAAAAATATTTCATCGCATGAAATTACCATTGCATCAATTAGAATACATTCAAAAGTTAGTTCGTTTGCATTTACGACCAATCGCTTTAGCCAAAGAAGAGGTAACTGATTCTGCAATACGCCGGTTAATTGTTCAAGCTGATGAGGATCTTGAAGATTTAATAACATTATGTAGAGCAGATATAACAAGTAAAAACCTAATTAAAGTTGAAAAATATCTTGGCAACTACGAACGTGTTATGCAAAAAGTTCGAGATGTAAAAGAAAGAGATCAGCTTAGAGCATTTCAGTCCCCAGTTAGAGGAGAAGAGATTATGGAGATTTGCAATCTTAAACCATCAAGAAAAGTTGGTGATATAAAAACGGCAATTGAAGAAGCTATACTTGATGGAAAGATTGGAAACAATTTTGAAGAAGCTTATAAATATCTAATGGAGATTAAGGATCAATTTTTAGGGGAGTAAAATGTTCTGGAGAAAAAATAAAAAATTAGAATCCATTCGAAATCAATGGGGTAAACCGATTGAAAAACATCGTAACTTTGATTTAATATCATCTTACTTCCAGCTTCAAAATGATTCGGAAAATGGTAAAATAGTTGATGATAAAACCTGGGATGATTTAAGTTTTAAATCTGTTTTTAGTTTGTTGGATAGAAACTCTTCCGGTGTGGGACAACAATATTTGTATTCTTTACTTCATAAATATGAAAGTAATGAAGATGAATTAAATAGAAGACAAAGATTAAATCAAAGCCTTAAAGAAAATCCTTCTTTAAGAGAAAGTATTCAATTAAAATTATTAAATCTCAATGGAGTTTCGGCATACTTTATCGCATATCTGGTTTTAAGTAAATCCTTACCTCAGTTTAAGTATTATAAGATATTCTATTTATTATCTGTAGCCTCGTTACTGTCCTTGCTGCTCATTCCATATAATGGTGTTTTCTTAATAGTGTCGATTGGAATTTTACTTACAAATCTGATCATCAACAAAATATTTTCTTCCAGGATTTACGAGTACTTTGCCGGATTTTCAGGACTGAATAGTCTGTTATTGTCTTCTATTTCTATTAGTGAAATTAAAAGTAATGAGCGTATAGAAGAAATAGAATTACTCAAATCTAAGTCATCCTTGCTCAAATCATTAAAATCTAAACTGGGTTATCTTGTAATTGATAAACAATACTTAGGCGAACTAGCTCTTGCTATGATTGAATACCTGAATATGTTTATGCTGTTTGATATAATTGCTTACTATCGATCAGTAAATGTTTTGATGAAACATCAGGATGAATTGCACGACTTATTTAAAGCTGTTGGAAGTCTTGATTCATCAATTTCAATTGCATCTTATCTTGAAGATGTAAAGAATTATTGCGTGCCTGAATTTAATACCGATGATAAAATTACTTTTGAAGAATTGAATCATCCGCTCCTTACAAATCCCGTTTCGAATTCTCTCAAAGATATTAAGCAATCTGTATTGATAACCGGCTCTAATATGTCTGGAAAAACCACATTCATAAAAACTTTAGGTGTCAATTTTATCTTAGCCCAGACTTTAAATTTTTGTTTGGCAAAATCTATTTATATTCCAAAATTATGTGTAAAAACATCGATCAGAAGAAATGAGGAATTAGAAGAAGGGAAGAGTTATTTCTTTGTATAAATCGAATCGATCAAAGATTTTATCGATTTATCTCATGGTAACAATAAATACATTTTTCTTATCGATGAGATATTTAGAGGAACAAACACTATTGAACGATTAGCTTCATCAACCGCTGTGCTGAAATATATAGATGAAAGTAATTTTATTTTTGTAACAACTCACGATATCGAATTGCAGGAAATGCTTCAAAACACTTTTTTGATGTATCATTTTAGCGAACAGATAAAAGATGAAAAGTTTTATTTTGATTATAAAATAAAATCCGGCGCTTGCACATCCGGCAATGCTATTAAATTGTTAGAATTAATGAATTATCCTAAATCTATAACAGATGAAGCTCATAGTATCGCACATAAGTTTAATCAAAAATTATAAGCTAAACCAACAAAATATCTTTTCTGGTCTTTCAATACTAAATCATTTTGTAAACCGATAGAAATATTGATCGGTATATATTCATTCTTGTTAATAAATTTATCGGTTAAAGAAAGATTACTATCAAGCAGATCTTTATTAATCAAAACCGAAGTTGTATCATCTTTTGATTTTTCTTTATCCTTTTTATTTTTGAGCACTGCATAAACAATAACCCCAACTATAACTGCTCCACCAATTATATATAACATTGAATTATCATTTGATTCAACAGAAGTGTTTGTGCTTCCGGAACCGCCTCCTGGAACTTCAAATATTTTACTCAATTGCTGAGCATTACTTATCTGGTTACTTGCCAAAAATAGGAGTAAGAAAAGGAATGATTTCTGGAAGAGAAAATTAATTATATTTTTATTCATTGTAGTCTCACTAATTTTATTTTCAACCTGAATATAAGTTATTTATCTTTTGTTTATCAACTCATTATTAAAACAATATTTTGAACATTTTTGTTCTAACATATGTTAAGCATTTAAATTACCGTAAATGTAATTATTCTACCATTTGTACATTAAAATCCTGAATCCACATTGTTTGATGTATTTTTGAAGTGGTTAATATCAATCATAGATTGAAATAAATATTGTATCTTTGCAGAAAATTTGAATATTCAATTCAACAGCCGGAGTAACAAATGAAATTATTCTTAATAACAGTATTACTTTTATTATTAAATGTTGTCGCCTTACCCCAAAATCAATTGTCTTTAGATGAGGCTATAAAAATTGCGCTACAAAAAAATAGTGGTTTAATAAGTCAGGAAAATGAGTTATCCAGAAGTGAGTCATCACTTGACGCTGCTTATGGTAATTTTCTTCCCGATTTAGGTGCTTATGGCAGCTGGGATTGGAGTAAAACAAAAAGCGATATTAGAACAACTGATACAAGAAGTTATTCAGTTGGTGCCAGTTCAAATATTGTATTGTTTGATGGACTTTCTAATTATGCTAATCTTTCCCGAAGTAAAAATTCTGTTGAAGCTGTAAAATTATTAATCGAACAAAAAAAACAAGAAGTAGTTTTTCAAACTATTAATTTTTATTACTCAGTAGTTGAATCTGACCAATTGTTGAAAGTACGTGAAGAAGACGTTAAGCAGCAGCAAAAAAATCTTGAAACAATTGAAGAAAGAAACAGATTGGGTTCTGTTACAATGGCAGATGTGTATCAACAGCAAGTTCAGTTAGGTAATGCAGAACTTGAGGTAATCAGAGCAAAAAATACTTTAGAAACGGCAAAAAGTAATCTATTATTTTATCTTGGATTAGATGTGCTGGAAAATTTTACTTACTCTGATACATTCACAAAAAGAGAATTGACCGTTTTAGAAACAGATATAAATAATGATTATGATAAATTGAATGAGTTGGTAACAAGTGCTTTGGAGAATAGAAAAGATTATCTAGCGCAAAAACTAACTTTAGACAGTTATTATGATAATCTTACAATTGCTAAATCAGGACATTTTCCAAGATTAACCGGAAGTCTTGGTTATGGTACAGGCGCTGATGTGCCAAGTAACTTGTTCAAAACGAATACTTATTCTGCTGGATTAACCTTAAACATTCCGATTTTTTCCGGATTCCAAACTCAAAATTCTATACAAAGTGCTGAAGTTGATGCGATGAATTATGAACTTCAATTGAAGGACAGTGAAAGATTGGTGAAACAGGAACTACAAAAATCATTTTTAGATCTTGATGCTGCTAAAAAAGGATTGTTAGTTACAGGCAAGAACATAAAAGCTGCGGAAGAGAATCTGAAGATCGAACAAGAAAAATATAATCTGGGTGCAGGTAAATTACTGGATGTACTTATTGCGAATACTACTTATCAAAATGCAAAAACAAACTATATAAATGCTCAATTTTATTACATCAGATTAAGTGATGAACTAAAATATAATCTTGGTGTCTTAGAATATTCACAGTACGAATAATTTTTAATCATAGGAGAATATCTCAAATGGCTAATGGCAAGAAAAAATCAAAAAAGAAATTATACATCTTTGGCGGTATTGGATTATTACTTGTAATCCTATTAGTTGTAGCCTTCGTTGGCGGAAATAAAGAGGAAATAGTTTCTGTTCAAACTGAAAAAGTTGAAAAGAGAACAATTACACAAACTGTGGCTGCAACAGGAAAAATAAATCCTGAGTTTAAAGTAGTAATAACTCCGGAAGTTACGGGTGAGATTGTTGAATTACCTGTTAAGGAAGGTGACTTTGTTAAAAAAGGTCAATTGCTTATCAGAATAAAAGGTGATCAATACCAGGCGCAAAAGCAAAGACTCGAAGCTAATCTGCAATCTGCACAAGCATCTCTTAAAATGCGCGAAGCAGAATTGACAAAAGTTGAATCGGATTATAAACGTGTTGTTGAATTACATAGTAAAGGATTAGCCAGCGATTCTGAATTAGAATCTTCCAAGTCAAATTATTTATCTACAAAAGCTTCTTATGAAGCAGCTGAAGCAAATGTTTTACAAAGTAAAGCTTCTTTAAGAGAAACACTTGAAACATTATATAAAACTACAATCACCTCACCAATGGATGGCGTAGTAACAAAACTTAATGTTGAATTAGGTGAAAAAGTACTTGGTAGTGGATATAGTCAGGGTACAGATATAATGACAGTTTCCGACTTAAGAAACATTGAAGCAGTTGTTGAAGTTGATGAAAATGATGTTGTTCTTGTTTCTGTTGGTGATACAGCCACTGTTCAAGTTGATGCATTTAAGGATCAGGAATTTGTTGGGATAGTATCTGAAATTGGGAATAGCGCAAACACTTCTGGTTTGGGTACCCAAAATGAAGTAGTGAATTTTGAAGTAAAAATAAAACTTATCGATCCTAAAAATACTTTAAGACCTGGAATGAGTTGTACTTCTGATATTCAAACAGAAACTATTCAGAATGTATTAAGTGTTCCAATTCAGAGTGTTACAACAAGAGAAGGTGGCCCAACTGGTGGAGAAATGCCAGAAGGTGAAGGTGGTGAAGAATTTCAGCAAGTTAAAGAAGTAAAGAAAGAAAAGATTTCTAAAACGAATGAAATTGTTTTCCTTATTAAAAATGGTAAGGCTAAAAAGGTTGAAGTTGAAACAGGTTTAAGTGATGATAATTATATTGCAATTTTAAGCGGGTTAGAAGGTGGAGAAGAAGTTGTATCTGGAAGTTATAAAGCAATTTCTCGTGAATTGAGTGATGGATTACAGGTGAGAGTTGATGAAAAAAATCCAAACACAGCTAAAAAGTAAAAATGGTAAATAATAATGAATATAATTAATATTGAACATATTGCTAAAGTTTACCAGGTCGGTTCTGAAGAAGTACATGCATTGCGAGATGTTTCGATCAAAATTGATAGAAATGAATACGTTGCAATAATGGGCCCGTCCGGTTCAGGTAAATCTACATTAATGAATATGCTAGGTTGTCTTGATACGCCAACTTCCGGAATATATGACTTTAAAGGTGTAAGCGTTAGTGAGATGACTGACAATGAATTAGCAAGAATCAGAAATAAAGAAATTGGATTTGTCTTCCAAACTTTTAATCTTCTTGCAAGATCTGATGCTGTTCATAATGTTGAACTTCCATTAATTTATGCTGGTGTTTCATCTTCCGAAAGAAAAGAAAGAGCAAAGCAAGCTTTAATTGATGTAGGGCTAGGAGATCGTATGCATCATAAACCAAATGAACTTTCCGGTGGACAAAGACAAAGAGTTGCTATTGCCAGAGCTTTGGTAACAAAACCAGCAATTA
>CXWK01012826.1_pt1 | contig 26824 bp, 22 predicted proteins | sample 590851 | NCBI WGS metagenome assembly CXWK01 (sample SAMEA3498364, study PRJEB10139) | wastewater metagenome | biome: wastewater treatment plant; material: activated sludge | place: Denmark | collected 2014-08-01
TTTATTAAATATTTTGCTGTCGGATTATCAACAATAGCATTCCTGCTTTCACTCGTTATCTATTTTCAGTTTGATTCGAACAATTCCGATTTTCAATTCATAAATAAATTAGAGTGGATAAAAGGATTAAACATTCACTATCACGTTGGTGTTGATGGAATGTCTTTATTGCTAGTATTGTTAACAACATTCTTAACTCCTTTAACATTGATTTCAAGCTGGTCAAGTATCGAAAGCAAAGTAAAAGAGTTTACTTTTTTCTTTTTGATGTTAGAAGTTGGAATGCTTGGAGTTTTTATCTCGCTTGATTTGTTTCTCTTCTACATTTTCTGGGAAGCAATGTTAATTCCAATGTATTTTATTATTGGTATCTGGGGCGGCAAAGAAAGAGTTTACGCCGCTATTAAGTTTTTTATTTACACAATGTTTGGCAGCTTGTTAATGCTTGTTGCAATTGTGTGGCTTGCTGTTTATGCGATCGGTCCACTTGGATATTTTACAACAAATTTAATTGAGCTTTATTCTGTTGCTCCACAAATTCCAATGAACATTCAAATCTGGATGTTCTTAGCTTTTGCATTCAGCTTCGCAATTAAAGTTCCTTTGTTTCCACTGCATACCTGGTTACCAGATGCTCACGTACAAGCTCCAACTGCTGGGTCCGTTATTCTTGCAGGAGTTTTACTAAAGATGGGAACTTATGGATTACTAAGGTTTAATCTTCCTTTATTTCCAGAAGCATCAATCTTAGCTGCTCCTTACATCTCAGTACTTGCAGTAATTGGTATTATCTACGGCGCTCTCGTTGCGATGGTTCAAACAGATGTTAAAAAACTTGTTGCATATTCATCAGTATCTCACTTGGGATTTGTTGTACTTGGCATTTTTGCAATGACTCAGGAATCAATTCAAGGGGCAGTAATTCAAATGATAAATCACGGTTTATCAACAGGAGCATTATTCCTTTTAGTTGGTGTGATTTACGAAAGAACTCACACACGTGAAATTTCTGACTACGGTGGTATCGCGAAACTGGTTCCGGTTTTTTCATTTGCATTAATGTTCGCTTCACTTTCATCAGTTGGATTGCCGGGATTAAACGGATTTGTTGGTGAGTTTTTAATTTTACTTGGTTCATTTCAATCGCCAATATTAAACAGCTGGTGGTTTACAGTTTTTGCATCAAGTGGAGTTATCTTTGCGGCGGTTTATTTATTGTGGATGTATCAGAGAGTAGTTTTCGGTGAAGTAAAAAATCCAAAACTTGATGGATTAAGAGATATGAACGCAAGAGAAATATTTGTTCTTGCTCCGATATTTGTTTTTATAGTTTGGATAGGAATTTATCCAACTACATTCTTAAAAGTTTCTGATAAATCAACAGCAAAAGTCGTAAAACAAATTTATCATCCCGTAAAAGTCAGCCCTGTTGAACTTGGTTTAAATCAATCATCAAAACAAGAAGTTAAAAGATAAGATTACAATGTTTACAAACGCTCAAGAATTTTTTAATGTAATACCAATTATAATTATCGCAACAGGCATTGTATTATCACTTTTAATTGAAATGTATTCCAAGAAGAGTGAAACAATTCTTCCATGGTTTTCAGTTCTTATGTTTTTAGCTTCCGGATTGCATTCACTTTATTACACAAAAGATATTTCTATCATTCTGCAAGGTATGCTTGCAACGGGCGGAAATGTAAATGTCTTTCACGCTATTTTTACAATTGGTGCAGCGGTTGTAACTTTGCTTTCTATCGATTACATAAAAAAATACGGTGCATATTTTGGTGAGTATTACATCATCATCCAAACTTCTGTTTTGGGTATGATGTTAATGGCCGCCGCAAAAGATTTATTTGTAATCTTTCTCGGCTTAGAAATTATGTCTATTTCATTCTACATACTTGCAGGAATGAACCGTAAAAAAGCAGGTGCTAATGAAGCTTCGCTTAAATATTTTTTACTCGGCGCATTTGCAACAGGATTTATTGTATACGGAATAGCGTTGATATACGGCAGCGCTCAAACAACTTCAATAGATTTTATTACTTCTAATTTTGCAGAGTTGACTAAGAATTTATTGTTCATATCTGGAGTGCTTCTTTTCTTAATAGGATTTTCATTTAAGATTGCAGCCTTTCCATTTCATATGTGGGTTCCTGATGTTTATGAAGGTTCTCCAACAACTGTTGCTGCGTTATTCTCAACCGGTGGAAAAGCAGCTGCATTTAGTGCAATCATAGCAACACTATTTGCATTATTTAATGGACCAGCGGGAAATTTATTCACACCATATCTTGCAGTAATTTCAGTTCTCTCAATGTTTTATGGAAGCATCGTTGCGATTGCACAAACCAACATTAAAAGAATGTTAGCATACTCATCAATATCTCACGCTGGTTATCTTGCAATTGGCTTAGCTGCCGGAAATCATGATGCAGTAGCAGGAGTTATATTCTATTTAGCTGCTTATACATTTATGAACCTTGGTGCATTTGGAATTATTTCTCTACTTGAGGGAAAAGATGAAACAAATCTCGATATTAATTCTTATGCAGGTTTAGGAAACAGAAAACCATTATTAGCTGGTTTACTTGCAGTCCTGATGTTTGCTTTGGCCGGGTTACCTCCATTCGGTGGATTTTTTGGTAAGTATTATATCTTTGTTGCGGCTATTAAATCACACTTAACCTGGCTTGCAATACTTGGAGTTTTATCCAGTGCAATTAGCGTTTACTTTTATTTGCGCATAGTTGTTTTGATGTACTTTAAACCTTCAGAAAATGATTTTGCAATCGAAACAAATAACAATGCGATGATTGCAATTGTTTTTTCAGTCCTTCTTGTAATATTACTTGGAATCTTTCCCGGTACATTAATAGATTTGGTAACAAAGTTTATTTAAGATTAAAAGGGAATTGATTCCCTTTTTTTATGATAAAGAAATTATATGATACCACTTTATAACACATCTCAAATTCGTAATCTTGATACATTCGCAATTAAAAGATTAGATGTTCCAGGAATCGTTCTAATGGAAAATGCTGCACTTGGAATTTACCAATCCATCCTAGAACGAGTTGGAAATATAAATTGCATTGGAATCGTCTGTGGCAAAGGTAATAACGGTGGTGATGGTTATGCAGTTGCAAGACATTTTTCGAATGCTGGATTTGAAGTTAAAGTAATCTCGGTTGGAACAGAAAATGATCTTAGCGAAGATTGTAAAACAAATTTTAACATTTTAAAAAATCTTTCATCACAAAGAAAAAATCTTAAAATAAAATCATATAGATCCTTAAAAGATATTAATTGGTTAAACGATTGTAATGTAATTGTGGATGCAATTCTTGGTAGTGGTTTTTCCGGTGAATTGAAAGAACCTTATTCATCAATAGTTAAATCTTTAAATAAATTCTCAACATTTAAATGTGCTATTGATGTTCCAACAGCATTGAATGCTGATACTGGTTTTGGCGAAATTGTTTTCAATTCCGATTTGACAGTTACACTTGGTGAGTTTAAAAAAGGATTATTTATTGGTGATGGTTACGAATTTTGTGGCGAAGTGGTGTTAAAAGAAATTGGAATTGGCAGAGATTATTTTGATGATATAAATCCGGATACATATTTAATCGAGCCAGAAGATGCCAATTCATTTTTGCCAGAAAGAAAAAGAACAGTTCATAAATACTCCGCCGGAAAAGTTTTATCAATTGCAGGTTCTTATAAATATCCCGGAGCTGCTGTATTAACATCACAATCAGCTTTGGTTGCAGGTGCTGGTTCATCAGTTCTAGCAATTCCAGAAAGCACAAAAAGACTTATTCACAAAGATCTGCTTGAAGTTGTTGTAGAATCTTACGGAAATGATAAAGCTAAATACTTTAATGTTGAAGCATTAAAAAGTCTCCAGAAAAAAATAAAATGGGCTGATGTTGTTTCTATTGGTCCAGGTTTGGGCAGGGAAGATGAAACTATAAGTGCAGTTAAAAGATTTTTACTTGATCAGAAATTTAAGTTTGCAGTTATTGATGCAGATGCATTGTTTGCATTTGATAAATCTTTTCTTGACAATGTTAATCTTAGAAATTGTATACTAACTCCGCACCTTGGTGAATTCTCTCAAATGATTTGTATTGAATCAAAATTGATTGAAAAAGATATTTTAAGCTATGGAAAAGAATTTGCGGTTAAACATAAATGTATTTTAGTTTTAAAAGGTGCACCAACAATTATATTTAACACAGATGGCGAAGCATTTATAAATACAACTGGTAATAGTGGAATGGCAAAGTTTGGTTCCGGTGATGTGTTGACTGGAATTATTGCTGGATTACTATCGCAAAATAAAAACCCAGAAGCGGCAGCAATAACAGGAGTTTACCTACATAGTTTATCTGCTGATTTACTACTTAATAAAAAGCCAATTTCAAATTACCTTGCTTCAGATATAATGAATAATTATCCTTCCGCTGTAAAATTTTTAGAGGATAGTATTGTTTAGTTACCTTCAGTGCCACAAAAAATATCTTATCCATTTACCTTTAATAATTTATTGGATTATTTTATTTGTACTAACATCTTTGCCAACTGGTTTAGCTATTGAAACCAGAGATGTAAGCGATAAACTATTGCATTTTGGGGCATATGGGTTATTAAGTGTGCTGCTTTATTTGAATATGTATTTTCAAAATAAATTTATTAAACTAAAAAATAATCCGGCAACATTTACCCTTGTTATTGCATCTATTTATGGATTGCTAGATGAAATACACCAGATGTTTGTTCCGGGGAGAAGTGCGGAGTTTTTGGATTGGGTTGCAGATTTCTCCGGTTCGCTAGTAGCTGTTTTAATAACCGGATATATTATTAATAGATTTAAACAGATAGAAATTGAAAAATCCAAATTAAAAGCGGGAACTTTTTAAAATATTTATTGTAAAAGACTTGAAAAATCATTTGACAATCGAAAAACTCATTATTAGTTTAGCAACACTAATTGCAAGTTAGGAGTAAAGAATTATGGCAATTGTAAAAACAAAAAAAGCAGATTTAATGGCCAAATACAAGAAAGTATTTGAGTTCAGTTTAATAGCTGCTTTAGCTCTATTAATTGTGGCTTTTAAGTTCTTTCCCGATTTAAAAGGTGGGGAAGTTCAATCAGAAGGTCCTCAAGAATTATTTCAAGTAGAGGAAATCCAGCAAACTAAGCAGGAAAATAGACCTCCGCCTCCTCCAAAACCACCAATTCCAATCGAGGCTCCTTCCTCTGATGTTTTGGAAGATATTGAAATAGGAGATACTGAAATTGATATAAATGAAGAAGTGGAAGCTCCACCACCACCTCCAAAAGAAGATAAAAAAATTGTTGAGGAGGAACCAGTTTACTTTGTAGCTGTAGAAGAGATGCCTGAACCAATAGGTGGAATAGGCGAAATACAGAAAAAAATTGTATATCCCGAAATAGCTAAAAGAGCAGGAGTTGAAGGCAAAGTTTATGTTTTAGCTTTTGTTGATGAAGGCGGAACTGTTACAGATGCAAAAATTATAAAAGGTATTGGTGCTGGTTGTGATGAAGCTGCACTTGATGCAGTTAAAAAAACAAAGTTTAAACCAGGGAAGCAAAGAGGGAAACCAGTTAGGGTTCAGGTTTCTATACCTGTTGTATTCAAACTTCAATGAGTATTTAAGGCGTCTGTAGACGCCTTTTTTATTTTAAGTGACTTTACTCACCAAAAATTTTGCCGTAAAATTTTTTTAAGATAACGAATTGTGTATTTTTGATATGAATTAAGATCGTATTATTTATAATAAATTTCATTGAAATAATGACTAAGAATAAAAAAAATATTTCTTTTAAAGGTTTATTACTTTTTATTCTTTTCATTCTTGCCGATTTAATTTTTCTGTATTTTATCAAATATTCTAATCAATCTTTATCCCTTAATGATTTTAAACTTTTTAATATTGGTAATATTCTAAATCTTTCTGTATTTCTTTCTCTATTAGTCGGCATCCTAATTATTTATTTCCATAAAAATTTAGAAGTTGATTTTAGACCACTTTATACATTTCTAATTGTACATCAAATATTTCTTATTATATCATTCATAAGTACAATACTAACATTACCATTTGAAGAACATTTTTATTTTGGGAAAAATGGTAATCGAATATTTATTGGTCTTGTATTTTCATTACTTCAGGTAAGTTTATTTGTTTTAACTAGTTATGTATGGCTAAGTATTCTCAAAACAAAATCATTAATTGTATTAAGATCTTTTCTTAATACATTTCTACTGCTGCTATTTATTCTAACATTTGCATTTCTCTTTATTGTTGGCAAAGAAGGTTTATTTTATGATTTAGACTTAAAGAAAACAAAAAATAATACAGCTGTAGTGTTCGGTGCTGCTGTGTGGTCTAACAATAAGCCAAGTCCTTCATTGGCGGCAAGGGTTGACAAGTCGATCAAATTGCTGGATGAAGGTCTGATAAATTCTGTATACTTGACCGGGGGTAACGCTCCAGGAGAAATGGCGGAATCAGAAGTTGCATTTAATTATATTGAAACAAAAAGAAATAATACCAAGAATATTTTCAAAGAATTGAATTCAACTTCAACTAACGAGCAAATCCAATACATTAAATTGAATTTAATGTCAGATAATTCCAAAAAAAATATTATTGCAATATCTGATAGTTATCATTTAGTTAGAATTTTAGAAATAAGTAAATTTCATAATATAGAAATTTTGGCAGTTCCTTCAGAGCTTAAATTAAGTTTTGAAAATGCTCTTTATTTTAAAGTTAGAGAGGCAATTGCTCTAACTATATTCTGGTTTTTTGCACTTTAAATATAAATTGGATCAACAGGAGTTAAAATGTCAGCAGTATTTAGAAGAAGAATTGTAAGAGAAAAAGTATTACAAATTTTATATGCCTATGAAATAAATAACGAAAATCTAATGGCACTTACTCAAAGTTTACTTGCGGAAGTTGATGATGAGAATGATAAGAAATTTGGCGAGGATCTTGTAAATCGTGTACTTATACACAAAAAAGATCTGGATGATAAAATTCAATTGAGAGTTAGTAACTGGGAGATGGGAAGAATAGCACTAATTGATAAAATTTTATTACGAATGGCAATTTGTGAATTACTTTTCTTCCCTGATATCCCACCCAAAGTATCGATAAATGAAGCAATTGAAATTGCCAAGGAATTTAGCACTGCCGGTAGCGGAAAATTTATAAACGGAATTCTTGACGCAATATTGGTTGAAGAAAAAACTTCAGGTAAAATGAATAAAAGTGGTCGTGGTTTAGTTGATGAAACAGTATCTAAAAATAATACTAATCAATAAATGAGTGATAAGAAAAAAATATTTATCTGGACACTTTTTGACTTTGCTAACACTTCCTTTTCGATTGTAGTTGTTACTTTTCTTTATGCAGTTTACTTTAAGAAAGTTGTTGCCCAAGGACAATCAGTAGGGGATCTTTACTGGTCTCTAGGAACTAGTATCGCAATGATTATCACTGCAATTATTTCACCAATTCTTGGGGCAATAGCAGATTACTCGGCTGGTAAAAAACGCTTCTTATTATTTTTTACTTTATTGTGTATTGCAGGTACCGGGTCCCTTTTTTTTATAGGAGTAGGTGATGTTTTTTGGGGTATAACAATTTTTATTTTTGCAAATGTTGGATTTGAAGCTGGCTTAGTTTTTTACGATGCTTTTTTACCAGAAATAACTCAGCCTAAAAATTATGGTCGAGTTAGTGGTTATGGATTTGCAATGGGATATTTGGGTTCACTAGCAACGTTAGCAATCATTTATCCTTTTATTCAATCAGATATGATCAAGGAATCATTTCCTATTGCTGCACTATTTTTTCTTGCATTTTCGTTACCTCTATTTATTTATTTAAAAGATAATCGTAAAGTTGCTACTGAACACGAATCATATTTTAAAATAGGTGTTACCAGAGTCTGGAATACCTTATCGCATTTAAGGAATTATAAAAATCTTGCAACTTTTCTGCTAGCATATTTTTTTTATATCGAAGGAGTGAACACCATAATATTTTTTTCCGGCAATTATGCAAGCACAACACTAGGTTTTACTGAAATTGAATTATTAATTTTCTTTCTCACAGTTCAAACTACAGCAATAGCAGGTTCTGTATTGCTTGGTATTGTTTCAGATTCCATCGGGCAGAAGAAAACAATTGTAATTACTTTAATTATGTGGATAATTACTGTTGTTATTGCTTTTTTAGTACATGATAAAAGTAGTTTTTACATTGTTGGTTTACTGGCAGGCGCTGCGATGGGTTCAAGTCAATCAACCAGCAGAAGTTTAATGACAAAGCTTACACCGCCAGAAAGAAAAACTGAATTTTTTGGTTTTTACTCTTTTTTTGGTAAAAGTTCAGCAGTTATTGGTCCACTGGTTTTTGGATTGGTCAGTTTTATTACTGGCAATCAGAGGTATGCCATTTTTTCGGTTGGATTTTTTTTCCTAATAGGACTAATCATCTTACTTAGAGTTGAAGATCCGAAAGTTCAGTCTTAACTATCTGAATCCCGTTTGTAAACTGGTGCGCCTATTAATTTATTTACATCCCAGATAAACGATTTGGATTTATCATCACTTCTAACCTTACATTCATAATAATTGCAATACTTGCACAATTGCGGAATGCAGTAATCAAGATGGATTTTTAAATCGGCTTGTAAAAAATCCTTCTGGAGTTCAGCTTCTATTAAATTCTCTTCTTCATGAGTTTGCTTAATATTAAAGTAATAGGGAAGTATGAGATGGAAATCAATAAATACTTTATCCCCGGATTGCCAGAATCTTAACTCATGAATATCGATCCAATAATTCTTTTTTATTGATATAAGTTTTTCTGAGAGTTTTAATAGGGTTTCAGGTTTAATTTCATTCATCAACCCACCGATTGATTCACGAATCAGTCTGTAACCTGTGTACAAAATATTCAGTGCTACAAGAATTGCAATAATCGGATCAAGAATTTTAATATCTGTAATTATTACAAGAAGTATCGCAATTATCACTCCAAAACTTGTAATTGAATCTGTAAGTACATGCTTACCATCAGCAACAAGTGTAAGTGAATTTGTTTTTTTGCCGGTTTTTATCAAATAATTTCCGAGAAATAAATTAATAACTGAGGCAAAAATTATAACAATTGCACCAATGCCTAATTGTTTAAGATCTGGACCTATAACAATAGCAACAACACTTTCGTATATGATTATCACTGCAGCTATAACAATAAGAAATCCTTCTATTCCGGCAGAAAAATATTCTACATTTCCGTGCCCGTACGGATGTGAATCATCAGCAGGACGGGAACTTAAGATAATGCTGTACAACGCCATTGAAGTTGCTAATACATGTACTATTGATTCCACTGCGTCTGAAAATATTGCAGCAGAACCAGTTATAAAGTATGCTCCTATTTTGAAAAAGAACATTCCAAATCCAACAATAAGTGAAATAATTGCTGCTCTTTTTCTTATGGTAAGTTGAACTGAGTATGTCGAACTTTTCATTTTATATTGAATTTAATTTATTTGCTGCAGTTTCTAATATACTATCCTGTTTTGCAAAACAAACTCGAATTAATTTGCTGAAATTATTTCTAGAGTAAAATGGAGAAAGCGGAATTACTGCAACACCGATTTCCGTTGTTAGAAATTCTGCAAACTTAAAATCATCCTTGTCAGAAATTTGTGAATAATCAAGTAACTGAAAATAAGTTCCATCGCAATTGCGTAGGATAAATTTTGAATCTTTTAATAATCTTCTGAACAAATTTCTTTTATCTTCATAAAATTTATTTAAGTTGTAGATGTTAGATTCTGTTTGCATAAATTCAGCAACAGCTAATTGTATTGGGGTATTAACCGCAAAGACCACAAACTGGTGTATTTTCCTGAATTCCCGCATTAAAAACTCAGGAGCGCAACAATAACCAATTTTCCAACCTGTTGTATGAAACGTTTTCCCAAAAGATGAGATTATAAATGATCGTTTAGACAATTCTAAAGACGATGAAATGCTTAAATGTTTCTGATTATCGAAAACAATGTGCTCGTACACTTCATCACTAATTATGAATAGATTTTTATCTTTTACAAGTTCTTCGAGACGAGTTATATCTTCTTCTCTTAAAATTGCTCCAGTTGGATTATGAGGTGAATTAATTACTATACATTTTGTTTTATCTGTAATTGCTTGCTCAACCAAAGACCAGGGAATAGTGAAATCATTTTCATTTAAAGATATTGGAACAGGAACCCCAGCGTATAATTTTATTGCAGGAATGTATGAATCATACGCTGGTTCAAATATTATTATTTCATCACCAGGATTTATAATTGTAGAAAAGGCTGTAAATAAAGCTTGTGTAGCCCCTGCTGTTATTGAAATTTCAGTATCCGGATTGTAGAATTTACCATAGTCTTTTGTAATTTTTTTCGAGATTTCATTTCTTAGTTCAATTGTTCCAGGCATCGGGGCATATTGATTAAATCCTTTATTCATAAAGTGATTTACCAAATCAATCAGTTCATTTGAACAATTAAAATCAGGGAAACCTTGCGATAAATTAATTGCATTGTGCTCATTTGCCATTCTGGACATAATAGCAAAAATGCTTGTGTTTATTTCTGGTAGTTTTGAATCAACACTGAATAAATCTTTCATTCAATTCTTTTCAACATTAAATGTTTCGGTTTTGGGTCTTAAACTGTCATATAATCTTTTTAATTGTTCATATGCAAATTGATTGCCTCGTTGTGCAGCTGCACGATAATATTTAACTGCATTTGTTAAATTTTTCTTTACTCCAATTCCATTTTCATAACAATGAGCTAACGTAAATTGTGCAAGTATCGAACCATTGATTTCAGCTTTTTTTAGAGTGTTTATTTCTTCATCTAGTGTTATTGCAGAATTAGATTCAAAAACTTTTGATGCAGCTAGCCTTACAGATCCTTCACCATAATTAAAATTTTCTGCTTTCTTAAAATAATCTAATCCTTTCTGCTTATCCAACATAACGTATTTTCCCACATAATAATTATATCCAAGTTCAATTAAAGAGGCTATATGATTTTGAGCTGCGGCCTTTTCCAATAGAACTATCGCATCTTTATCTGTTAAGCGATTATCGTAACCAAGACTTTTTAATCCATACCATACAAACTGGGCGGTTGGATCTGAAAATTGAACTGCATCATTTAACAGGTTATAGAAATCTTTTTGTCGTAATAACTGCCAAAGAAGAAAAGCTGCTCTTGGTGAATCGAGAATTGTTGCGCGAATATAATACTCTGCAGCAAGTAATTTATTCTTTCCGACAAAATTACCTTGTTCATACAACTTGCCTAAAATAGTCTGTGCTTCATGACTTCCTGATTCAGATAATTTTCTTAAATAATTTATTTTTGACTCAGAATAAAAAATTGATAATGAGGAATCATTTTTATTAGACAGAGAATCGGACAAAGGTATATTCAGATTATTTAACTCAGTAATAAGAATTTTATCCGTAATTTCCTGAACAGAATCTGACTGAATATTAAAATCAATAAATACCAATCCTAATGTTGGTTGAATGTTAGGATCAGTTTCCTTTATTGTATCAGAATTATTTTCAGTTAAAGTAAATTTATTTTCATCAACAGAATCTCTGAATGCTAAAGAAACTTTTGGAGAAATTTCATCTAAAGCATCCTTAGCTGGTTCATAACCTCCATCAACAGATTTTTTTATCCAGTAGTAAGCTTTATTCCAATTTCGTGGTATTACTAAATTATCAGTGTTAAAGATTCCAATAACATATTGTGCCTGGCTCATACCAGATTCAGCTGCTGAAAGAAAATTATCATAAGCCGAAAATGGATTCCATTCAGTACCCCAACCATTTACCAGCATAATTCCATAATTGTATTGTGCGGAACTTAGTTTTTGTGATGCCGCTTTTTTAATCCAATAAACTGCAGTAATTGTGTCTGCGGCAATTCCTTCGCCGGTAAGTAATCGTAAACCAAGCTCATGCTGCGCTAAAGGATCTCCACTATTGGCAATTTGAACAAGTTTAAATTGTTGTAAAAGCTGATACGATAAATCAGGTTGATAGAAGTATGGGTTATTCCTAACAGGTCTGTTTTTCTTAAATGCCAGGCTTTTTGTTGTGTCCTGGGCAGTTAAATCGTGAGAGTATAAAAGTATAAGTAAAATTAAAAACGAAAGATAAGATCTTTTTTTATTAAGCAAGAGATTCTCTATATATTAAATGTGTTATTTTAGACGAATATTTATTCTATTATTGTATGCTAAAAATATTGATTCTTTTATTAAATATTTAATGATTTTCTTTTCTAATTAAAAGCATAATTATGATAGACAAAATAAAAATTATATCAATTCCATTTGCAGTATTTATTACTGCACTTATCATTATCAATTATTTGGTACCTGCTTATCATCCGTTTGGAGGATTGAAAGTAACTCAGAGTGAAGATTCAATTCTTAAAAAATCTAAAGAATCATTGGACAAAATTAATATACATTTTAATGAGGATCAGTTAAATATCGGATTTAAAACTAATTCGAACTTTACAAATTGGATTTATTCCGAAAACAAACTTTACGATGCGAATAGAATAATTAGTGAGTCAGGTTGTGCATATTACTGGAATGTAAACCAGAAACTTGATGACCAGAGTGGAATTGTTGTTTCTTCAAATTCCAATAATGTAATCATCCCGAAATCTAATTTTAGTATTAAATTTTTAGATAATGGAAAATTGATTGAATTTGATCAAACGATAATTGACTCTGTTGTTAAAAAATCGTTATCTCCTGAGGATGCAAAAAAAGCAGCAATCGAATTTATACGATCAGTGAGAGAAGATTTAGTGGTTGAAATAGACTCGATTGAAGTAAATAGTGCAAAGCAAGCTGATTATTACTTTTACATTGAAACGGAGACCATTGATAAGCCTGGACGCGTGGACTATAATTTTAGCTGGCAAACAAAAAATCAAAATGGTTTAAACTATAGGCTAAAAGTTAAGATAGTTGGTGATAAAATTTCACTTTTTCAAATTCAGCCAATTATTCCGGATCAATACAATAAATCTGAAACAGATATTTTTGAAGTATCCACAACAATAATACTAACACTTCTAATTATTATTTCCATTTCAATTGTTGGGTTTAAACGTTTTAGAGCTTACGAGGTTGGATTTAAACACGCAATAATCTTTGGTTTGTTTGTTCTTATTTCTTTTATTCTTAAAGAGTTGCTGGAGTGGATTAATATTTTTGATTTGTCTATGATATTAGGTCTGGGTTTAGGTGGAATTTTTATTGCAGGGGCATCCATAATTTTATGGGCAGTAAGCGAAACTATTTTTAGAGAGATATGGAATCCAAAATTTCTTTCACTCGATTTAATTTATCATAGAAAATTTATTCATTCTACTGTTGGTAAATCAATACTTAATGGTGTTTCATTCGGGTTTGGATTAAATGCTTTGTTTTACTTGATGTTATTCTTAATAAGTAATTATTCTACCACTACATTTACCGGCGATAATTTTACAACACAATCTCATATAACTGCAAACTTACCGTTGTTAAATATTTTATTCGGTGTTTTTAACGGGTATGCAATTCTTGCAGTTTCTTTCTTTATGTTTATTACTGCTGCAATTAAGCGATACATAAGTAATGATATAATTTTTGTGATTGTAACTGGTTTATCATGGGCACTGCTCGTTCACTCAAATGTTAATCCATTAACTGCCGGTTTACCAATAAATTTAGTAATTGGAATATTACTAGCAGTCATTCTTATAAAATATGATTTACTTTCGACTCTGATTTCTTTTTTACTTTTTAGATTCTTCATCAAAGCAACAGAATTTTCATTTTTAACAGAATCCCATTTACACAACCAGTGGTCCCTTTTATTAGGTATAACTATCAGTCTTATATCATTAGGTGTTTTACTAATATTTATAAAGGATAAATTCACAGATTATGATTCAATTACACCAAAGTTTGTAGAAAACATTACAGAAAGACAAAGATTAAAAAAAGAACTTGATGTTGCCAGACATGTACAAATGAGTTTTCTGCCAAAAGAAAACCCAAAACTAAGTGGGATTGACATTTCATCAATTTGTATTCCAGCTTTTGAAGTTGGAGGTGATTATTATGATTTCATTCAACTTGATCAAAAAAAATTGGGAATTATTATAGGTGATGTTTCAGGAAAAGGAACTCAAGCTGCATTTTATATGACTTTAACGAAAGGATTTCTTAAAGCACTTGCAAAACAAACTGATTCACCTGCAGAAGTCTTAACAAAAATGAATGAACTATTTTATGAGAATGTGGAGCGAGGAAGATTTATCTCAATGATTTATGCAATAGTAGATTTGAACTCAATGAAAATAAAAATTGCCAGAGCTGGTCACAATCCGGTAATTATTCATGACGATGAAGGTAAGCTTAATTTAATAAGTCCAAATGGGTTAGCTTTGGGATTAGAAAAAGGTACAATATTTAGCAAAGTCATAACTGAACACGAAGAAAAATTAGTTAAAGGACAAACCTTTATATTTTATACAGATGGATTTACCGAAGCTGTAAATAAAAAAGGGGAAGAATACGGTCTGGAAAGGATGTATGAAGTCGCAAAATACAATAATAAACTTTTTGCAACAGAATTACAGGATAAAATGATAGCTGATATTAACAAGTTTATTGGAAAAGCACCACAACACGATGATATGACGATGGTTATATTAAAAATAAATTAATAAAGTTTGTTTTAGCCTCAAATCAGATTGGAAATCTTGAAAGGTAACTCTATATTTCTGGGCAAAAAAAAGTAAAATGTCATCACGCAAAAAAGTCAAGTTCATTTTCGTTACAGGCGGTGTAGTTTCGTCATTAGGCAAAGGAATCACAGCCTCAGCTCTCGGTTTACTTCTTAAACAACGCGGCTTCAGAGTAACAATCCAAAAATTTGATCCTTACATTAATGTAGATCCAGGAACAATGAGTCCATTTCAGCATGGTGAAGTCTATGTAACTGATGATGGAGCTGAATCTGATCTGGATTTAGGTCATTACGAAAGATTTCTTGATGTAAATATGACTCGTGCCAATAACACCACAACCGGTCAGGTTTACAATGAGGTGATAACAAAAGAACGACGAGGCGATTTTCTAGGTGCCACGGTTCAGGTTATTCCGCATATCACTGATGAAATAAAAAATCGTATGTTAAAGCTAAGTGAGCTTGGTGAGTATGATATTATAATCAGTGAGATTGGTGGAACTGTTGGTGATATAGAAAGTCTTCCGTTTATTGAGGCAATGCGTCAACTTATGCTTCAGTTTGGCAGAGCAAATACAATGAACATACACGTCACTCTTGTTCCTTATATTGCTTCAGCCGGTGAAGTTAAAACCAAACCAACACAACATAGTGTTAAAAACCTCCTTGAACTTGGAATACAACCTGATGTTTTAATATGTCGTTCTGAAAAAAAACTTAGCAGGGATTTAAGAGATAAAATCGCACTGTTTTGTAATGTTGATTCAAAAGCTGTTATTTCAAATTATGATTCTTCATCAATTTACGAAGTGCCGCTCGTGCTGCATAAAGAAAAATTTGATCTTACCGTTTTAGAAAGATTACATCTTCCTGATAGAAAAATCAATATTGAGAATTGGGAACAATTTGTTGCAAGTGTAAAAAATCCGGTTGAAAAAGTTGAGATTGCTCTTTGCGGAAAATATACCGAGCATATGGATGCTTATAAAAGTATAATGGAATCATTTGTACATGCAGGTGCTGAAAATAATTGTAAGGTTATTGTTCGTCCAATTAAAGCTGAAGCTCTGGAATCAGAATCTGCGGAAAAGTTATTTGATGGAGTTAGTGGAATTTTAGTACCTGGCGGTTTTGGTGAAAGAGGAATTGAAGGCAAAATTAAAGCAGTCCAATATGCAAGAGAAAATGACATTCCATTTTTAGGTATTTGTTTGGGAATGCAGTGTGCGGTTATAGAATATGCAAGAAATGTTTGTGGAATTAAAAATGCGCACAGTTCTGAGTTCAAGAAAAATAAATTTAGCGTTATAGACTTAATGCCTGATCAAAAGAATATAAAAGATATGGGCGCAACAATGAGACTTGGAGCTTACCCATGCAGCATTAAAGAAAAAACCCAAGCCTTTAAAGCTTATCAGAGCTCATACATTTCCGAAAGACACAGACATCGATACGAAGTTAATAATAAGTTTAGAAGTGTTTTAACTGAAAACGGTATGATCCTATCCGGATTATCTCCCGACAGGGAATTAGTAGAGATTATAGAATTATCCGAAAAAAGATGGTTCGTTGCATGTCAGTTTCATCCGGAACTTAAATCAAGAGCTACTAAGGCTCATCCTTTGTTCAGAGAGTTTGTTAAAGCTTCGCTAAAATTATTTTTAGCTAACAAAGAAAAATAAATCTGTTATACGTTAAGTAGTAAAATGCTAAAATATATAGTAATTATTTTTATCTTTTTAGTTTGTGGGATATTTCCTCAACAGTTAACAGATAAGCAAATCCAGGTCGGATTAGATAAGATTTATAATTTTAATTGGGATGAAGGATTTAAAGCATTCAACTCGATAATAAAGAAAAATCCTGATGATCCTCGTGGTTATCACTACAAATCAATAATTTTTTTATGGTATTATCTTGGCAATCTGAATGAAACAAATTTAGATTCATTCATTTATTTTTCTGACAAATCTCTTGAACTTGCTGAATTAAAGAAAAAAGAAAAATCATCTGCTGAATTAAGTTACCTTATCGGGTCAATTTATTACAATAAGTCAATAGCCGAAGCTCGTGGCGGAAATTATCTTCAAGCACTTTGGACTAGCAACCAAATGAAATCGAACCTTGAAGAAGCTGTTAGAATCAATCCTAATTATTATGATGCGTTTCTTGGATTAGGACTCTATAATTTTGCACTATCTCAAATTCCATCAACATTAGAATGGGCAGCTAATCTTGTTGGTATTACTGCTGATAAAGAATTAGGTTTAACTTATGTTAAAAAGAGTGTTGCAAAAGGTAAACTATCTAAAATTGATGCCCAGTATTATCTATCTCAATTATACTCACGTGTTGTTGTAGATCATCCTTCTGCAAAAGAATTATTAAATACACTTGTTCGAAGATATCCAAACAATTTATTGTTTAAATTTTCTTTAGCCTGGATTGAATACGAATTGGATGAACTTGCCAATGCTGAAAAACATTTAAGATTTGTTATCAATTCAAAGGATGAATTGTATCCATTTGTTGTTTCAAATTCAAACTATGTTTTAGCTAATGTTTTTTTTGCTCGTAATCAGTTTGATTCTGCAAAAGTATATTATCAAAATTATATCAAGCTATCAATAAACGATGACTATAAAGGTTTTGCAAACTATCAAATTGGATTGTGCAATGAGATGATTGGTAATAGAAAAGAAGCAGTTAAGTATTTTTCAAAATCTTCCGATGGGAATTCTGATATTGAAGAAGATTTGTTTGCGGAACGCAAAGGTAATGAGTTTGAAAACAGAAAGTTAACATCTAACGAAATTAGATTGATTAAGTACTCCAATCTTATAAAACAAAATAAATTAATAGCCGTAAAAGATTCTCTCGAAAATTTTATTCTGCAAAATAAAATTAATAGTGAATTAAAAGCCGAAGCTTTATTTTATCTTGCAAAGGTTTGCTATAAGCAAAGGGAATATCATAAAGCCTTGGAATACGTTGTCGACTGTATCAATACAGATGTAGAAAATGCAAAATGGGTTCATGCTTACGCTTATTATTTTGGTGCCTGGATAAGTTATCATCAGAAAAAGTTTGTTGATTCAGAATTATTTCTTCTACAGATAAATGAACTTGAGGAGTATGATTTTAGAAATTCGTTAGAAAATAAGATTTACACTTTGCAAAGATTACTACCGCAGGAAAGTAATAAATAATTTAATTTAAGCATTTCTTTCATTGCTTCTTTTTTACTGATTAGCTAATTTTCGCCAACATTTCAGGTATTTTTAATTGAAAATTGCAGTTTTTGTTTCCGGCAGAGGTTCTAACCTGAACGCTATATTGAATAATCCTGATCTAAAAAATATAGTGGAAGTTATTGCTGTTGTTAGTGATAAAATTGATTGTAAAGCTTTTGATTTAGCTAAAGAATTTGGGATTAAAACTTATAGTATTGGGCACGATGAAGGCCGAATAAAACAGTCGGAAATTGCATTAGTGCTTAAGAATCTTAATGTTGACTTGGTTGTGCTTGCTGGTTATTTGAAATTAATTCCTGATAATCTTGTGCAGAATTTTGAAAATAGAATTATTAATATTCATCCTGCACTACTTCCATCATTTGGCGGAAAAGGGATGTATGGAATTAATGTGCATCGCGCTGTTTTTAATTCTTCTGCTAAAGTAAGCGGTGCAACTGTTCATATGGTTGATACAACTTATGATACCGGAAAAATAATTGCGCAAAAATGTGTTGATATATCTGATGTTAAAACACCTGAAGAAATAGCTGAAAGAGTTTTGTTGATTGAACATCAATTATTACCAGAAGTTATAAAAGCATTTGCTCAAGATAGAGTAAGTATTGATCCCGTTAGAATTATTATTAAAAACTGAGAAAGACTTATTATCCTCTCATCCAACAGGAAAATGAAATTGAAAAAATTAGCGTTATTAAGTGTTTCCGATAAAAATAATATAGTTGAGTTTGCAAAAGGTCTATCAAAAAATGGTTATCGGATTATCGCAACAGGGAATACATCAAAAATACTTTTGGAAAACAAAATAGACGTAACTGAAATAAGTTCCTTAACAGGATTTCCTGAAGTGTTTGATGGCCGGGTAAAAACATTGCATCCTAAAATATTTGGCGGCATTCTTTTTAGGCGGGATAATGATTCAGATATTAAACAGGCAATTGAAAACTCCATTGAGGCTATCGATATCGTTTGTGTTAATCTTTACCCTTTTATTAAAACGGTTTCAAATCCGGAATCTACATTGGATGAAATCATTGAAAACATTGATATTGGTGGACCAAGTTTAGTTAGAGCTTCTGCAAAAAATTATAAGTTTGTTTCGATTCTAACAAATCCAGAACAGTACGATTCTTTTCTTGAAGAATTAAATACCGGTGATATCTCAGAAGTAACAAGAAAGAAACTTGCTGTTGCTGCATATTCTCACACGGCCAATTATGATACGCATATCGCTAATTATTTAGAAAGTAAATTTAATTTTCAGCCTTCACACATTCGTATAAATGAAAAGATTAGCCAACCACTCAGATACGGTGAAAAGCCACATCAAAGTGCAGGAATATTTGGAAACTTTGAGCAGTACTTTGAAGTATTTCATGGTAAGGAAATTTCTTATAACAATATTCTCGATTTAGTTTCGGCAGTGGAGCTTTGTGAAGATTTAGGTGAAACATCTTGTACAATAATAAAACATAATAATCCTGCTGGTGCTGCTATTGGTAAGAATACTTTTGAAGCTTATATTCGGGCATTAAAATGTGATCCCGTTTCATCATTTGGTGGCATTGTTGCTTTTAACAAAGCAGTAGATATTGAAACTGCTATTGAGTTGAACAAGATTTTTTTAGAAATTGTATGTGCTCCTTCGTTTAGTGATGGTGCATTGGAAATACTGAAAAAGAAAAAGGACAGAAGACTGGTTCTTCAAAAAAAATCTGTACTTGATACTAATAAAACTTTTCGTTCAATTCCTGGTGGTGTTCTTGCACAGGATGCTGATTCGATATCATTGAACGAAACTGAATTAAAAGTAGTAACTGATAAAGTTCCTTCAGAAGCAGAATTAGAAGATCTTAAGTTCGCCTGGAAAATTGCTAAACATACAAAATCCAACGCAATTGTTTATGTTAAAGATAAAGCTACTTTAGGCGTTGGTGCTGGTCAAATGTCTAGAATAGATTCTGCAAAAATTGCGATGATGAAAGCAAAAGAACACGGACTAGATTTACGCGGGTCTGTTGCAGCATCAGATGCATTTTTTCCTTTTGCTGATGGATTAATTGAAATAATAAAATGCGGCGCTGTTTCTGTAATTCAACCCGGCGGTTCTGTTCGGGATGTAGAAGTAATTGATGCTGCAAATCAAAATAAAATTTCTATGGTTTTTACTGGAATCAGGCACTTTAAACATTAAGAGGCACAATGGGCATATTTGATTTTTTCTCTAACGATATTGCAATAGATTTAGGAACTGCAAATACTCTTATCCACGTTAAAGGTAAGGGCATAGTTTTAAATGAACCTTCCATCGTTGCTTTTGATAAAAACTCAAAGCGAATAATTGCACTGGGTAATAAAGCAAAAGAAATGCAGGGAAGGGAACACAAGGAAATTAAGGTTACTCGCCCTATGCGTGATGGTGTTATTGCTGATTTTGAAATTGCAGAAGGTATGATTCGGGCGTTTATAAAAAGAGTGCATGGCGGTAGTGTTATGGCCAGTAGAAGAGTTATTGTTGCTGTGCCAAGCGGCGTTACTGAAGTTGAAAAGAGAGCTGTTAGAGATAGTGCTGAACACGCTGGTGCTAAAGAGGTTCACTTAATTGCTGAACCAATGGCTGCTGCTATAGGTATTGGAATTGATGTAGAGGCGCCGGTCGGAAATATGATTATTGATATCGGCGGTGGTACTACAGAAATTGCTGTAATTGCTTTATCAGGAATTGTAAATGAAGAATCGATTCGGATTGCTGGGGATGAAATGAATTATGCAATTATGCAGTTCTTCAAAAAAAATCATAATATACTTATTGGTGAAAGAACAGCTGAAGCAATTAAATGTGAGGTCGGTTCTGCTGTACCGCTTAAAGAAGAAATAACTATACAAGTAAAAGGAAGAGATTTAGTTGGTGGAATTCCAAAGACAACTGAAGTTAGTTCAGTCGAGATTCGTGAAGCATTAAACGAAGCAGTTGTTCAGAGTGTTGATGCTGTAAGGCAAACTCTTGAAAGAACTCCACCGGAACTTTCTGCTGATATTTTGGATCGTGGAGTAATGATTACAGGTGGTGGTGCATTGTTAAAAGGATTGGATGAACGAATCAGAATGGAGACCAATTTGCCGGTTCATGTTGCAGAAGATCCATTAACCGCAGTTGTTCGTGGTGCCGGTAAAGTAATAGATAATCTTAACCACTATTCTAAGGTATTAATTCGTAACAGAAGATATTAATGACAAGATTTTTTGTTTCGGTTTGGGAAAAATTTAAAGAGTATATAATATTAGTAATTTTATTAATAACCAGCCTCATTCTGCTTTCACAAAATAATACTCAGGGTATTCAAAAAGTAAGATCCATTGCGTTTGGAACATTTGCATCAATTACATCACTGTTTACTGATGTTTTTAATATTAGTAATCTTAAAAATGAAAATGAAAATCTGCGCAGAACAAATGCAGAAATGATGCTTCAATTAAGCAGGCTTAGAGAATATGGAATTGTTAATGAAAATTTGAAAGGATTACTTGCACTAAAAGATTCTTCCAAATTCCCTTTAATTCCGGCAACTGTTGTATCAAAATCTTTAACTAAATCACAGGGAACTCTAACACTTAATGCAGGCAAAAATCAATCAGTAAAAGTTGGAATGCCTGTTATAACAGATAAAGGAATTGTTGGTATTGTATATTCAATTGCCGATAATTATTCTATTGCAAGAACTATTACAAATGTGGATCTAAAATTAACTGTAAAAAGCGAACGTACCAGGGAAAATGCAGTACTAAAATGGAATGGTGATTGGCTCGTGATGATAAATGTTCCCAAAACATATGATCTGAAAAAAGGAGATAGAATTGTTACATCTGAAATCAGTTCTATCGTACCATTTCCACTGCCTGTGGGTGTAGTGTATGAAGTGGGAAATGTTGAAAAAGGAATTTTTAATGAAGTTAAAATTCAACCTTTTGTAGATTTCCAGAATGTTGAAAATTTATTTATCCTTGGAATTGTTAAGAGTAAAGAGATTGATGATATTGAATTTAATTTTTTGAACAGAGAATGATAAAATCTCATTACATAATATCAATTATTTTATTTTTTCCTATGCTGCTTATTCAAACAACAGTAATTCCTCTAATTGCCATCGATACTGTTATCCCTGATTTAATCCTGATACTGCTTGTTTATTATTCAATTACACATGGACAGATTTATGGATCAGTTCTTGGGTTTATTTATGGATTTTTAATTGATATAATTACAGGTACAACTTTAGGAAGTTCAATGATAGCAAAAACTATGGCTGGTTTTACAGCTGGTTATTTTTCATCTGAAAATAAACAAGATCAGTATTTAATATCATATAATTTTGCATTGATTGTACTTGTCGCATCCTTAATTGATTCAACAATAAATGCGTTTTTTTCTTCTTTTAATTTTACTGCAAATATATTTATGGTCTTTTTTCAGCATGCATTATTGCCCGCAATTTTTAGTGGTGCAATTGCATTAATGGTTATGATATTTTATCCTAAAAGGAAATTGTTTTGAGATCCGTAAATTTTGCTTCCATAAGCAGAAGAAGTTTTATTTTTGCATTCGTGATCATTCTATTCGGAGTTATATCATTCAGACTTTTCCAGATGCAAATACTCGATCAGCAATCTTACGAAGAAAAATCTGCAGATAACAGCATTAAGGCTATTGAACAGATTCCATTTCGCGGAGTTTTTTATGATCGTAATTTGAAAGTAATGGTTGATAATATTCCTGCTTACACTTTACGTATTACTCCTGCAGATTATGATTCAAAATTAAATCCGTTACTCGATAAAATATTAGATGTTGATTCCGGTTATGTCGCTTCAATACTGAAAAAAAACAGAATTTATTCCAAGTATATACCAATTAGGATCAAAAGAGGAATTACGTTTGAAACTGTTGCCTGGTACGAAGAAAACCAAGAGCATTTACCTGGTGTAGATTATATTGTTGAAATGCAGCGCGGTTATCCACTTGGAATTAAAGGATCTCATTCATTTGGATACACAAAGGAAATTTCTCCAGTTCAATTAAATAAAGAAAAAGATTACTATATACCTGGTGATTATGTAGGGCATAATGGAATTGAAAAGCAGTACGAGAAAGATTTACGCGGAGTTAAAGGTTTCAATTATGTTCTCGTAAATTCTAAACGTAAAGAAATTGGTAAGTATAAAGACGGTACTGAAGATAAAAGTTCAACAAAAGGAAAAGATCTTGTTCTTTCATATGATGCTGATGTTCAAAAAGTTGCTGAAGAACAGATGATTGGTAAACGCGGAGCCATTGTTGCTATCGAACCAAAAACTGGTGAGATATTAGCTCTCGTTAGTGCACCTGATTATGATTTGAATCAGTTTTCTTATGTAACTTCTAAAGAATTTTTACAAGATTTGTATAATAATCCTGATAAACCATCTTTTAACCGCGCCACTATGTCTTTAAAACCACCCGGATCAACATTTAAAATGCTTGCAGCAATTGCAGCTCTGGATATGGGAATTATTGATGAAAACACTACAATATTTTGTGGTGGTGGTTTTACATTTGGCAGATTCTTTAAATGTCACGGATCTCACGGCTCTGTAAATGTTGTTCACGCAATCGAAAAATCTTGTAACACTTTCTTTTATCAGCTTATATATAAAATCGGGCTTGATAAATGGAAAGAGTATGCATTAAAATTTGGGTTCGCAACAAAAACTGGTATCGATATTGGTGAGGAAGCCGCTGGATTTATCCCGGGTGAAAATTATTATGTAAAGATGTACGGTGAAAAATGGCCAAGAAGTATCATGGCAAGTTTGGGTATCGGGCAAGGTGAGGTTAGTGTTACTCCTCTTCAATTAGCAAAGTACGTTGCATTAATTGCAAACAATGGAATTTCTTTTGAGCCTCATATTGTTAAAGGTTTCTTTGATGAAAAAACTAGACAGATAATTCCTTATCAGTTTCCGGAGATTAAAACCGGCGTTAAACAAAAAGTCTTTGATATAGTTAAAGAAGGCATGTTTCTGGTAGTAAATGGTTCAGGTACTGCAACACATATTAAAATGCCTGATATAAAAATATCCGGTAAAACAGGAACTGCCCAGAATCCACATGGAAAAGATCACGCATTTTTTGTTGGTTATGCTCCTTCGGATAATCCAACTATCGCAGTAGCAGTTGTTGTAGAAAATATTGGATTTGGCGGTACTCACGCTGCACCTATTGCAAAAGCATTAATTGAAGCTTATCTAAAAAAAGAAACATTAAAAAAAGATTCTCAACCAATTGAAAATAATCAAACAATAGCTGGAGTTGAGAATGAGGATTGATTATAAATTAAGCGATAAGTTTGATTTTGGAATTTTTATCCCTGTATCATTATTAATTGCAATAGGACTAACTGCAGTATTCAGCTCTACTTTCAATCACCCGACAATGAGTGGAAACTTTAACAGACAATTGGTTTTTGGTATTGCTGCATTTTTTGTTTTCTTCATAACTTATTCTATTCCAACTAATACATTTAAAATGATCTCAGTTCCGNNATGAGTTTGGTAAGATTGGAACTATTCTGGCAATGTCGTTATATCTTAGCAGAAAAAATACAGATATAGAATCGTTCAAAGATATTTTATTCTCGCTTGCAATTGGATTTGTTCCGGTTGGATTGGTTTTGCTTGAACCTGATATGGGAACATCAATGGTTTTTATTGGCTTAATTTTAACAATGATTTTTTGGAAAGGCATTAGTCTTTTTGGATTGTTCATTGTTCTTTCACCGGGTTTTGTTGCGATATCTGCTTTATTTGGATTTTATTATTTCATAGGATCTTTAGCTCTAATTCTTATTGTTCTTTTGCTTTTTAAGAAAGATATATTCTTTAGCGGATCAATCTTTGCTTTAAATCTGGCTGCTGGATTTTTTACGGACTATTTATATAATGCACTTAGTCCGCATCAGCAAAAACGTATCCAATCATTTATTGATCCTAATACCGATCCGCTTGGCGCTGGATATAATACGATCCAAGCAAAGGTAGCGATAGGTTCAGGAGGATTGTTTGGCAAAGGATTTTTACAAGGTAATCAAACTCAGCTGCAATACATACCCGAACAGTGGACAGACTTTATTTATTGCGTTATTGGTGAAGAGTTTGGATTTATTGGTTCCATAATTGTTCTTGTTTTATTTTTAGTTCTTTTTTTAAGGGTGCTAAAAATTGCATCTACAACTAAAGATGAATTTTTAAGTTTAACTGTTATCGGAATACTTTCTGTATATCTGGTTCACTTTTTAATTAATATTGGTATGGTAATCGGGATTTTACCAGTTATTGGAATACCGCTTCCATTTGTAAGTTACGGTGGAAGTTCACTTTTAGTAAATATGTTTATGCTTGGCATAATTGCAAATGTTTATCGAAACAGAAAAAATTATACTTAAACAAAATATGACATCACAACAGAAAATTAGCAGTAAGAATAACGAAGGTAAATTTATTTGTGTTGGGTTAGATACAGATATTTCCAAAATACCACTTTTTTTACAGGATGATCCTGATGGAGTTTTCAAGTTTAATCAAGCAATAATTGAAGCAACAAAAGAGTATGCTGCAGCATATAAAATCAATTTTGCATTTTATGAACGCGCGGGTTCTGAAGGTATAAATGAGCTTGAAAGAACTGTTGAATTAATCCCCGACAGTATATTGTCTATTGCAGATGCAAAAAGGGGAGATATTGGTAACACATCAGAAATGTATGCAAAATCTATTTACGAACATTTTAATTTTGATGCTGTAACTCTGCACCCATATATGGGCAAAGATTCTTTGCAGCCTTTTTTGGATTTTTCTGATAAAATGAATTATGTTTTAGTGCTGACATCAAATCCTGGTGCAAATGATTTTGAAAAGCTTGAACTTAAAGATGGAAAATTAGTTTATCAGAAAGTACTGGAGAGCGTTAATAACTGGAATACAAATAATAATTGTGGAATTGTTTTTGGTGCAACTAAAATTGATGATTTAAAATCCTGCATTAATGATTTTGGAAATTTATCAGTTTTATTACCGGGCGTTGGTGCACAGGGCGGAAGCCTGCAAGAAGTAAGTTCTGTATTCAAAAATAATAATCGGAAAAATTATTTGGTTAATGTTAGCCGTGGAATAATTTATAAAAGCAGTAAAGCAGATTTTGCAGAAGCTGCACAAAATGAAATCATACAGCTTAACAAAGTCTATGTAAATATTTAGTTACTCTCTTGCTAATTGCTCAAAACATTTTATTTTTTTTATTGATAAATATTTCCCTTTAGTAAGATCATAATTAATCCTAAATTTGAATCGAGAATTCAAATAAGAATACTCAACTGAAAACTTTGAATTATAAATTTATTAAAATCAGAGTAATCTATTGAAATCCAATCCTAAAATTCCTGAAGAACTTATCTATAAAATCTGGGAAGAAAAACGTTTTAATTCCTCATTGAAAACTGCCGATGGTTTATCAATTGAAGTTATTGACTGCGGCATCAGAAATACAAATGAGGCTGGCCCGGATTACAATCATACAAGAATCAGAATAGGAAACATAACTTTTACCGGTGATGTTGAAATTGATACTT
>CXWK01001379.1_pt1 | contig 26823 bp, 25 predicted proteins | sample 590851 | NCBI WGS metagenome assembly CXWK01 (sample SAMEA3498364, study PRJEB10139) | wastewater metagenome | biome: wastewater treatment plant; material: activated sludge | place: Denmark | collected 2014-08-01
AGCCCACTATGGGTGAGCGCATGGCTCGGCCTGCGGCACGATACGGCCGTCGGTCATGTGGGGTGATATCGGATGGATGCGGCGGGCGTGACTCTAGCAGGATGCGGAAAAAGTCCGCCAGCGGCGTTCGCGACACCCGTGAAGCGTGAATCGTGAAGCGTATCTCGTCAGGGTCAGAGCGTATGGCTGGTGGCGTATAGCTGAGAGTACGGACGCCCACTCCCGATTTCTGACCATAGGCTATGCGCTCTATGCCATACGCTCTTTTCTGAGGCCGAGAGACGAACGACGTTTCACGAACAACGGACGAGGGGACGGCCTTTATGCGCATCCTGCGGATGATGCTGATACCGACACGGCACACGAGTTGATCACACCGTATTGCACGACAATCGAGTTGTTCCGCAGCCTGCTAGACGGCTCGGCGGGGAAGCTCCCGCATCGACCGCGTGAACCGGGCCAGCTGTTCCCGGAATGAACCGACCCCCTCATACTCGAACACATAGCGGGTCATATCGAACAGCGGGGCCGGATCCAGGTCCCGGATCATCTCCGGTTTCCATGAAATCTGAAGCCGATTGATCATGGTGATGGGCGTGGGCGTGCCGACCATGCCGAGCGGGACCGTGCCGTAGGTTTGCGAGAAGATCAAAATTTCCCGATCGAACATCGCCGTATTCATGTCTTCGGCAGCGCCGTGTATCCTGAAATCCTCTTCGAGCCGCTGAAAGGTGGGTGACTGCACCAGCGCTTCCCGAAACGCATAGAATACCTTGACGCCGGCACGTTGCTGATCGTCCATGACATTCACCGCATCGGACACCGTCATGCTGTCCTGCATCTGCGCCTGAGTGAGGATCAGGAGGCGTCTGATTTTGACCTGGCGCCGCGCGGCAGCCTGATTCGCCAACAGATAGTTGGGATACAGGGCTTCCCCCTTCTTCCAAATGTTCCACCGTTCCATCATCGCGTCGACGGACTGCTCCGCCGTCTCCATCAGACGGACCGCCTCGGCATTGGCGGCGGCGCCTTCATAGGTCAGGGTTTGTGACTCCAGCTGTTTCAATTCCCTGCCGATTGCCTCGACCTTCTTCGGGAGATACCGGGGACGTTTCGGCACATGCAACATGACATCCACGGCCGTCAGCGCCAGGGTCCAGTATTCTTTTGCCTGTTTCGGGGCCTTGTCCTTTTGCGCGATCAGGAGAAGTTCCACCGGATTTCTGTCGAGCAGCTTCGCGATTTTGATGCAGAGCTCTGGTTTGGGAACCTTGAGCCCGCGCCGCATCAAGTTGGCATCCGGTTGTGCAATACCAAGCTTTTCGGCCAGCGTATAATCACTGGTCAACGCGTAGCGGTCTTTAATCGCCTCGAAGTACCCGGAAATTTCCGTCATAGAGACTCCGTTGAACATGAATACTGGGAAGCAACAACCACTCTCATCTCCGCCTCAAATCCCTGACCAGGTCTCCACCGAAGCGCCCGTCACCACACCGGCCGGTTCGGCAACACCGGTTCGCCCGCCCGGGCAGGACGGGATGATGCCCTCCTCCAACCATCCGGCCTTGCCCGCAAGTATGTCTTTGGCCAGATGAAACAACCTCCGATCGTCATCCCACAAGGGCGTCGTCAGAGAGAGCAACGGGGTGGGATGAAATGTTTCTTTGACTCGCAGACAGAAATCTTCAACCAGCGCCCGCGACAAGGCATGCTCCCGGACTTCCGGCTGTGATCCGTACCACAACAAGGCTTCCACGGCAAATAGCTGCAGGCCGGCTGTCACCAGACGTCTCAACAAGCGTTGATTGCGCGCGAGCCCCTGTCGGTGACGGACACTGGCCCACAGGGATTTCCGCGCGAGCGCACGACTCTCTTCAAACACAAACCGCTCCCACGGAGCCGCATCAGCCCCCGATCGCACACCTCGCCCAAGAAAGGCAATCGGATTGAAGGCTCGCGCGGAGATTCTCGCGAAAAATGGCACAGCCTGAGCCATGTCCTCGATCCCGCGTTCCAGAAAAGCCCTGCCTTGCGTCACATATTCGCCGAGTCCTTCCCGCGCAATCCACAACGTCAGAATACCGTTGCTCCCTTCCCAGATCACATTGATGAGCGCGTCCCGGATCATCCGTTCGATCGGCACCGGCAAGTCCCCGTGGAGACGCAACGAATCGGGCGTCTCAAACGCGCGCCCGCCGTAGATGCGGAACAGATCCAGCAACGACTCCAGCAGCCACTCAGTCGCGAGGACTTTCGCCGCCGCCGACTCCAGCCGTACATCCACCTTGGCATCGGTCCAGATTCCCGTGATCTTCACGATGGCCTCGAGCGCGAGCACGCGGGAAGCCATCAGAACAATTTTGGAACCGATATCCGTATGCTCACCGATCGGGCGGTCGTACTGAATACGTTGCTGCGCGCGAGCCCGAGCCAACCAGAGACATTGTTTCAGACTGCCCAGGCAGGCGGCAGGCAGTGTCAATCGTCCGACCGTGAGACTCTCCAAAGCGCGCCGCAGACCTTCGCCCTCCTCTCCGAGCCGGTCGGCCACCGGCACAAAAACATCGCGCAGATGCACCTGCCCATTATAGATGCCTCGAACACCCATAAAGTTGAGACGCGTGCAGCGGCACCCCGCAGACTGCGTCTCCACGACAAACGCCCCGAATCGCCGCTCTTCCTTGGGACGGTCGACGTCCTGAGGCACCGTGACGATCTGAGCAATGACGACAAGGAGTGAGGCCAGGAACTCGTGATCCTCGCGAGGCGCGTTCGTCGTGTACAACTTCTCACCCGTGAGCCGATAGCCCACCACGACGCCGCCTTCATGAACAGGAATCGCGTAGGTTTTGAGATCCCAGATATCACACCCCGCACTCTTTTCCGTCAGCGCAAATCCGGATATGTCTCCCCGTGCCAATCGAGGCAGCAACCGCTGCTGTTGCTCACGATTTCCCACCAGCTTGACCGGTTCCGCCACTCCGATCGAATTGTGGGCCGACAGCAACACGCTGGTCGCCGCGTCATGACTGCCGAGGAGGGTCGCCACTGTGTGATACTCCGACTGCGAAAGCCCTAACCCGCCGTAGCTGCGCGGGATTTTGATCCCGAAGGCGCCGATCGCTCTGAACGCCTCGATCACCTCTTCGCCGATCGCGCCTTCTCTATCGATGGCTTCCGGATCTACCTTCTCGATCAGCAGCAGGCGGAGGGTGTCGAGAAATTCCTTCGCATCCCCGCTCATCGCCGGAATCGATGCAGAGGTAAACAGCGATCTCCGAACGACTCCTTCGAATAACCCTGCAATAAATCCTGAATAGGCACGCGTGTCGCGGGCGGCTTCCGCTGCCGCGAGCGACCCCTTGAACATCTCTGCTCCGTTCGTCATACGTACCTCTGCGGCGTTGCTTACTTGGCCTTGCGCCAGGCCGCGCCGATACCGCCGATGCGTGCCGGTCCGACCATGGGCTGAAGGGTGTTCGGATCAGCAAACCTCGCGACTTCATCGAGCCGCGCGAGGCGCCGCCCGGCGCGGTCCTCGAACCTGGCCCGCGACATCACCAGACCATGGCGCAAGAACTGCGCGGACAGGTCCTCCCACCGATCCCGTGCCAGCGTCATCACCGCCACATATCCGGCCCGAAGGAGATGGATCCGGTCGTCGTAACTCAGAAAACTCCGTTCGAACAGCAGCGCATCGGCTTCCACCGGCGAAATGGCGAGCACTTCCTTCTCCGGATAGTCCTGCTGGAAGCGCTCCAAGGCTTGCGAGAAACGCGCGTCGAAATTGATGCGGGAGGCCTGTTCCCCGATGGACAAAAAGCCCCTGTCTCGCAATCGATTTCCGGGCTTGCCGACGGCCGGCTGCGCCCGCCGTGACCGAGCCTGCGGAGCGCGTGCCATCGGATTGATCATGATCATGAAGTCCACGTGTTTTTGAACGGCGATCTCGAAGAAGGCCATGCGACCGATGCCGGCATCGATGTAGTCCCGGCCCTGGATCCGGACCGGGCAGAAATAAATCGGCACTGCGGAGGAGGCCGTCACGGCACGTGAGATCGGAACGTCCCGCCAATCCTCGTCGCCGAACAGAACGCCATCGCCGGTTTCCAAATCGATGGCCGGGATGTACAGTTCCTTGGCGAGTCCGGCGAACCGGTTGCTCAACCCTTTGACTTTGAAGATCGCCTCGAGATACTTCGCAAAAGGCTCCAGCGTGTAAATACCGCTCGGCAGCGCATCCTGCGCCTTATCGAGCAAATCGATGAACGTCATCTCTCCATAGTGACGCACATAGAGCTTCAGCAGCGGAACGAGTTGCCGGGTCACCCGCCACACCGTCTTCAGCCCCTCGCCGATGGCAGGAGAAAACACGTTATGATGATCGAAGTAGTAGGGTCTGGCGCCGGACAGATTCGTGTCCAGAATCTCCTGCGGCCTGACTCCATTGGCCAACAGTGACGCCGCCGCCGCTCCGGCACTCACGCCGACATACAGATCGAGATCGTTCATCGTCACACCGTCCTCGAAGAGATCGTCCAAGGCGGTCAACGCGCCGATTTCGAAGAGGTAGCCGGTGAAGCCACCTCCGCCCAACGCCAGGGCCCGCTTGCTGAAAGTCGGTGCCATCGTGGGCTCCACATCGACTCAACGGCACAACGGCCATTCATCGATCCATGAAATGCGGCTGCCGCTTCTCCAGAAACGCCGACAGGCCTTCTCGTCTGTCCGCCGTGTCGCACAACTCTCCGAACAGGCGCGCTTCCAAGGCCAGGGCGTCATGAAGATTCAGCTCGACACCCTGGCGGATCGCCCGAAGCGACGCGCGCACCGCCATCTGGCCTTTCGAGGCAATCGTGCGCGCCAACCCCTGAGCCTGACGGAGGAGATCCTCAGGGGAAACGACCTGCGACACGAGCCCAATCGTCTTTGCTTCCTGCGCCGAGATCGGCTCACCGGTCAGGATCAGCTCCATGGCTTTCGACTGCCCGAGGATCCGGGCAAGTCGCTGCGTGCCGCCGAATCCAGGCATGATCCCCAGATTGATTTCCGGCTGGCCCAATCGGCTCCCTTCCGCGGCAAGCCTGATATGGCAACACAGGGCCAATTCCAATCCTCCCCCCAGGCAAATCCCGTTGATGGCAGCGATCACCGGTTTTCCAACCCCTTCGATCCGATCCAAGATGGCCTGGCCCTGCAGAGCCATGGCCTCCCCTTCCTTCGACGAAGCGATCGAGGCCAAGACTCGAATATCTGCCCCGGCAATGAAGAATCGACCCGTGCCGGTCAACACGACCACTTTTACCGCTTCGTCCTTGGCAACCTGGTCGAACGTCGTGCTCAGCTCGGCAAGGAGTTCAGGTGTCAGGGTGTTAGCGGGAGGACGGTTGATCAACAAAGTGGCCACCGCCCCCTCGACAGTGCAAGAAAGCATCGAACCGGCTGTCGTCGTCATAGGAGCCTCACAGCATTGAATGGTGGGTATTCCCACATGGATGCGATCGGGAAAGGGACGAGCATACTAATCCTGCCCCGCCGACAAGAGCGTTAATAGGCAAAGAACCCTCGTCCCGCGAGCTGTCCGGTGAAGCCGGCGTCAACCATTCGGCGCAACATCGGCGCCGGCCAGAAGCGTACGCCCAGCGTATCCCGCAATGCTTCCAGTTCATGCAACACATGGTCGATCCCAAGCTGGTCGGCAACATGCAACGGTCCTCCCTTCTCGTTGGGAAATCCTGTTCCCGCCACCATCGCCAGATCGATATCTCGCGCCGACGCGACGCCCTCCTGGTACGCAGTCACAGCCTCATTCACCATGGCGAGGAGAGGGCGTAATCTGGTCCATTCCATCCTGGTCTGCCCGCCGCCCTGCCGCACTTGCTGCAGCAGAGTATCGAGGTCCTGATCGCCGCTCCGTTCCTCGCCCCCCGAATACTCGTAGAACCCTCGCCCTGATTTGATTCCCCATCGCCCCGCCTTGACCAAGGCTTCGAGAAGCGGCGCCGGCGCCATCCGGGGCCCGTAGGATCGGTGGAGAATGCGCGCGACCTCGAACGCAATATCCAGCCCGACGGTATCCAGCAGCATGAATGGGCCGACCGGCATGCCGAATGCCACCATGTCCTGATCGATCTCCTTGATGGACACATCGCCGTCTTGGAAGCACCACACGGCTTCATTCAGATAGGGAGAGAGCAGGCGATTGACGAGGAAACCTGCGCATTCCTTCACGATCACCGGCGTCTTGCGGAGACTTTCGGCAAAACCGACGACATCATCGACGGTCTGGGGATCGGTGGCCAGGCCGGGGATGACCTCCACCAGCGGCATCGCATAGGCAGGATTGAAAAAATGAAGTCCGAGCACCTTACCGGGCCTCGTGGTTGAAGCCCCGATGGCCGAGATGGAGAGCGCGGAGGTGTTACTCGCCAGGATGGCACTTCGCGCACAGACCCGGTCCAGTTCGCGGAACACGCGCTGTTTCAGCGTGACCTCTTCTGAGACCGCCTCGATCACCAGATCGACATCATTGAGAGCCTCGAGGTTCGGCGAGGCCGTCACCAGCAGCATTTTCTCTTCCAGCTGCTCAGGCGTCATCTTGCCTTTGTCCACGCGGGCTTGATATATCGCCCGCACGGATTCGACACCTCTCCTGGCCAGTGATTCCTGTATGTCTGCCAGCAGCACCGGCACTCCGGCATAACTCACCACTTCAGCAATCTGCGCGCCCATGGTACCGGCACCCACCACACCGACTTTATAGATGTACATGGGACGACTCCTGTCGCTCGACACGCACCGGTCACATGCGTTCCAACACCATCGCAGCGCCCTGCCCGCCGCCGACACACAGGGCCACTGCACCGAGTGCAGCGCCACGCCGCTGCATCTCGTACAGGATCGTGATGACCAGCCGGGCACCCGTCATGCCGACCGGATGACCCAGCGCAATCGCGCCGCCGTTCACATTGACGAGCTCCCGCTTGAGTCCCAACACACGTTCCACCGCGAGGTACTGCACGGCAAAGGCCTCGTTCACTTCGATGAGTTCAAGATCGGTGAGGGTGACACCGGCGCGCTTGAGTGCCAACGGGAGCGCTTCGGCGGGACCGATCCCCATACGCGTCGGCTCCACGCCGATGAAGGCATACCCTCTGATGCGGCCGAGCGGGCGACACCCCAACTCACGCGCACGCGCGGAGGACATGACGACCGCTGCAGCGGCGCCATCGTTGAGGGGGCAACTGTTCCCCGCCGTGACGCTCCCCTGTTCTTTGAAAAGCGGCGGATAGAGCGCGAGTTGCTGTTCCGTCAACCCGACATTCGGCCCCTCGTCTTGCGAGACGACCACCGGTGCGACATCACGTCCGGCCACCGACTTCGGCACCATCAGAGGCAGAATCTCATCCTTGAGCCGGCCCTCCCGAATGGCTTTGAACGCCCGGCGGTGGCTCTCCACCGCATATCGATCCTGCTCCTCACGACCGATGCCAAACTCCTCAGCCAGGTTCTCGGCCGTCCGGCCCATCAATTGGCCACAAAACGCATCGGTCAATCCCTCCCAGATACTGTCGATCAATTCGGCGTTGCGGAGCCGTTTTCCCCATCGCATGTCCCGTGAGACAAACGGGGCGCGGCTCATGCTTTCCACTCCCCCCACGACTTGTGCGTCTGCATCCTCACTTTGAATGTTCTGGTACGCATTGACGAACGGCTGGAGGCCGGAGGAGCAGTTGCGCTGCACCGAATAGGCCGGGGTACGCACGGGCAGTCCGGCCATGAGCGCAATCGCACGAGCGACGTTGTAGGCATCACTCGTGTGACCAACGGAGCCCACGATCACTTCGTCGATGAGCCGGGGATCCACCTTGGCACGCGAGACGGCTTCACGCACGACCAATTCCCCCATCTTGTGAGGCGGAAGGTCCTTCAGGGCACCGCCGAAGTTACCGATAGGGGTGCGTACGCCGGCGACGATGACGACCTCTCTCATGGTGCCCTCCTCGCAGCCTCACATCGCCTTGCGCGACGACTGCATACCGGCCGGGACCGGATCCGCCTCATCGCGCAAGGCGCGTCGCAACACCTTCCCGATAATGGTGCGTGGCAATTCAGTGCGAAATTCGATAGCCACCGGGACCTTGAACCGTGCCAGCGACCGGCGGCAGTGCTCGATCAACTCTCTCTCCGTGACGGCACATCCCTCCTTCTGCACGACAAACGCCTTGACCGCTTCTCCGTAATGGTGGTCGGGAGCGCCTACCACCACCGCCTCACGCACGGCGGGATGCTGATAAAGGATTTCTTCAACCTCTCGCGGATAGACGGTCTCCCCCCATGGCTTGATGACATCTTTCTTGCGATCCAGAAAAAAGAAAAATCCATGCTCATCACGCGTGACGATATCTCCGGTGTAGAGCCAGCCGTCGCGCAACACCGCTTGCGTGTCCTCGGTTTTCCTCCAGTAGCCCTGCATCACCTGAGGCCCGCGGATGATCAGTTCCCCCGCTTCTCCCGTAGGGATGTCCCGCATGCCCGTCTCTTCATCCACAATCCGTGCGTCCGTATCGGGAAACGGCAACCCCATCGAGCCTTGCGGATGATCCCCGTGAATCGGGTTGCAATGGGTGGTGGGACCCGCCTCGGTCAACCCGTATCCTTCTGAAATCTTGACCCCGCTCAACCGCTCGAATCGTTCCTGCACCTCGGTCGGCAAGGGGCTGGCTCCGCAAAGGCAGACCCGTATCGAATGTAAGTCGTACCGTCCGACTTTCGGACAATCTGTGATCATGGCGAACATCACCGGCACGCCCGACACAATGGTGACCCGGTGCTGATGAATCAATTTCACCGCCTCCTCCGCATGGAATCGCGGGAGCAGGACGATCTGTGAACCAGTCGCGACGGCGAGATTCTGGCAAGTACTCAGCCCATAACAATGGAAAAACGGCACCGCGCCCAGGAAGACCTCCTTCCCCTCCTGAAAATCCGAACACCAGAGGCGCCCCTGCATCGCATTGACCACCACGTTACGATGCGAGAGCATGACACCCTTGGGGGTGCCGGTCGTGCCGCCGGTATATTGAATCTGGGCCAGCGCGTCCGGCTCCACCGTGGGTAGAAGCGGGGAATCATCTTCGGTGCGAGGGGATGCCGCGTCGAGCAGTGCAAGAAAGTCATAGACCGGGGGAGTTTTCTCGACCGCCACCCAGCGCTTTGCCAACCGGGCCTTAAGCGGATAGAGCAGCCGCTTCACGGTCGGAAGAAAATCTCCGAGGCTGGTGATGATGATCCGTTCGGGTAGACCCGTCTGCTCGCGGACGGCCTGAATGCGGGGATAAAAAAGATCCAACGCAACGATGATCTCGCTGCCGGCGTCGGCCAACTGACTGTGAATTTCACGTTCGACGTATAGAGGATTCATGGGCGCGACAATCGCTCCGGCCTTTAGTACGCCGTAATAGGCGATGACCGCCTGTGGAATATTCGGCAGCATGAGAGCGACCCGATCGCCCCTCTTCACGCCGAGCCGCAGCAACCCATGTGCAAAACGCGTGGTCAGATCGTTCAGTTCACGGAAGGAAAGACGCGCGCCATAAAAGAAGAGAGCGGTCGATTCGGGAAAACATGAGGCGGAGCGACGAAGCAGGTCCGGGACGGTCCATTCCGGATAGGCGGAGGAGAGAGGAACACCCGCATCGTAGCGGCTGATCCACACGCGCTCCATGTGATCCTCCGACCCGCAGCCGGGTCAATGCGATTGTCCGCGCAGTTCACTCGCCAACTGCCGCGCCGGCTGAGGCCGGCTCCGTCGGATACCGGACGCCTTTCGTTCCAGCCCCATCCAAAACCCTTCGAGATAGTCCAGCACCGCGTTCATTCCCAGGCAAAAATCTCTATGCTCTTGTGCGCTCATCGTTGCGCACCCATTCGCCCCCGCTCCTCCGACAGCTTCCACGGCATGCTCCATGGCTTTTTCATGCGCGGATTCGAGTTGGCGGTGGAAGGTGAAATACGTCATGTCCATGCGCGGATACCGGACCTGCTTCAACCGGGTCAACCCTGGAATCAAATGGTCCCACATCGTGATGGCCATGTTCTCAAGACCAAAGGACGCTCCCAACGCCATCGCGTGGTGCCTGCTGCTATAAAGCCGTTCCATTCCCTGGATATACGCCCTTGTGCTGGGTTTCATGGGTGTGTGCATCGCGTCATGAATGTCGATGCCAATCGACCGGAGGAAGTTCCGGTACAGCAATTCGTGGCGATGCTTGACGATGCCGTCGCCGAGTTCCGAGTAGAGGACTTTCGTCAGCTCATCGGCCACGGCCTCATCTTCAGTGTTGACTAATTGAGCGGCAAGGATGCGGGGAAAGAATCGCGCAAAACTATAAAACTCGACGGCAAATTCGTGGAACTCTCTGTCGGTCACCTCACCGGCTTGAAACCGTGTCAGGTAGGTATTATTGATCGCTCCATGCCGGAGCACGTCCGCGCGCACATGTTCGTAAAACGACATCGTGCACCTCCGCGGTCATACCGGGATGTCCCGTCTCGTCCCAACCGAACTTCATGCGAATGTCCTTTCTCATGTTCGTCGCCATGGCAAATAATACAAAATCTATATTGAATGATGCAACTATTATGTTATATAGTGTGGGCGTATGTGAATCCTGCTCTTCCCGATCGCGACAATGGCATGAGTCCCTTCCACGTTTTCCGAGGCCGCGTAGGAGGACCCACCATGAAAGAAGCCATCGGTATTGATCACATCACGCTCTGCGTGAAAAATCTCGCCGCCGTCGAATCCCTCTTCACCACCGTACTCGGCTTTCACGTGATTTGGTCCGCTCAGGATGTCGGCAGTGACATGTCGAGCATGGACACCGTGGTCGTTCAACGGGGCGATGCGAAGATCGCGCTCATGCAAGGCCGCAATAAAGCACGTCGGTCCCAGATCTGTGACTTTATCGATAAATACGGCGAAGGGGTTCAGCACATCGCCCTAGAGGTCGATGACATCGAAGCGGTCTGTCGCGAATGGGAATCCCATGGAGTCCGATTCTCCGGAGAAACCAAGAATGGCCGCGACGGCTTCGGGCCCCTCAAGCAGCGATTCACCTATCCCCTCTTCCCCGGGTGCGGCCTGTTCCTGGAACTGACCCAACGGCAGCACGGGCTGGAGGAATCCAAGACCTTCGTGCGCGCGACCGTCGAAGCGCTCTATAGAGATATTGAGAGAGATCAAACCAGAGGGATCGAGAACACGATCATCGACTACGAGACCCTTCCGCTTCCCTTTAAAGACACGCCATCCGAGTCGTTTCAGTCGACGTCGTAAAACATCGAGCCGTCCCTGAGGCATCAGGAGGTTCGTGATGTACTTAGTGAAAAAAGGCGCCCCTCCCAATCAGGCACACGTCGGTGTTCCCGACGGACTCCACGAGGAAGAGCATGGTCGTCAGGGGTTCAGCGGCCCCTCCTCGCACCTCTACCATCACCATCCACCGACTGCGTGGAGCAGGATCGACGGTCCGCTCCGCCCCCGGGCGTTTACCTGCACCGAGCTGCCGACCGCCGATTACCATTCCGCCGACGGACGCCCAACCCTGGTCTTGCAGAGTCCGGATGCCCGTGTCTCCCTGTCCAGACGTGCGGAAACGATGCCTCACTTCGTGCGCAATGCCGACGGGGACGAAATCGTCTTTGTGCATCGAGGGCGCGGTCGGTGGGAAACGGACTACGGATTCTTGAGTTATGAACCGGGCGACTACCTGGTGATCCCGAAAGGCACAACATATCGAGTCCATGTCGATACGAAGGGAGAGCCGGGGCTGTTTCTCATGGTCGAGACTACGGCGCCTGTCGAAGTGCCGGATCGAGGCCCGCTCGGCCGCCATGCGTTATTTGATCCGGGGGTCCTCACCGCGCCGGAACTGGCGCTGCCTCCGGAAGACGCCCATAGTCGACACGAATGGGAAGTGCGCATCAAGCGGGACGGTGACTACACCCGGGTGTACTACCCGTTCTATCCCATGGATGTCGCGGCCTGGAAGGGTGACCTCTGGGTCGCCAAGTTGAATGTCCGGGATTTTCGTCCGGTCATCAGCCCGCGCTATCACCTCCCGCCCAGCGTGCACATGACCTTTCAAGCCGGCGGACTGCTGATATCGACCTTCGCGCCAAGGCCGCTGGAAAGCGACCCGAGCGCACTTCGCGTTCCGTTTTATCATCGCAACATGGACTATGACGAAGTGCTCTTTTATCACCAGGGAGATTTTTTCAGCCGCGCCGGCATTCATCCCGGCATGTTCACGCTGCATCCACAAGGGATTCATCATGGCCCGCACCCGCAGGCCATCGCCGCGAGCAAGACCAAGGAGCAGACGGACGAAGTCGCCGTGATGATCGAATCGCGACGGGCCTTTACGGTGATGCCCGAATGTGACGCCGTTGAACTGAAGGACTATGCGATGAGTTGGAGCCGCCCATGAAACTCGTCAGCTTCCAGGTGCGCACTCCCGTCGGAACCTTCACCAGAATCGGTGCGTTGCACAATGCCTCGATCGTAGACCTCAACATGGCGCAGGCGCGACGACTCACCGATCAGGGCGAAACACAACCGCGCCGCCTCGCCGACGCGCAGGTCCCCGCCACCATGTTGGAGTTTTTGGAAGGCGGCCCCGCTGCGACAGACGCGGCCCGTCGCGCATTCGACTATGCGGTAGGCCATGGTTCCTCCATCGCAGGTCCGGCGGGTGAGACCATCTTTTATGATCCGGCGAGCGTCCGATTGACGGCTCCCCTCCCCAATCCTTCATCCCTGCGTGATTTTATTGCCTTCGAGGAGCACATTGCGGCGACCTCCAAGCGACGGGGACAACCGATCCCGCCTGAATGGTACAAGGCCCCCGTGTACTACAAAGGCAACCACCGGACGATCATCGGGCCTGATCATGAGCTTCGGTGGCCGCTGAACACACAGAAACTGGATTACGAACTGGAGCTGGCCTGCGTCATCGGACGCAAGGGAATCGATATTGCCGAGCGGGATGCCGTGAACTACATCGCCGGTTATACGATCATGAACGACTTCAGCGCGCGAGACATTCAATTTCAGGAAATGGCTTGCCGCCTAGGACCGGCAAAAGGGAAAGATTTCGCCACCGCCATCGGTCCCTGCATCGTCACGCCCGATGACATTCAGGACCTCGCGTCGTTACGGATGATCGCCCGTATCAACGGCGAGGTCTGGTCTGAGGGGCGTTTCGGTTCAATCCATTGGTCGTTTTCGCAAATGATCGAACACGTGTCGCGAGGTGAGTTCCTATATCCCGGCGATCTGTTCGGCTCCGGAACAGTCGGCGGCGGGTGCGGCCTGGAGCTTGATCGATATTTGAAACCAGGCGATGTCGTCGAATTGGAGATTCTGCCGATCGGCATTCTGAGAACGACCATTGCCGCACAGAACTAGAGGAGTACGGGTCATGATGCCGTCAATCGACAAATCCCCGGAAACCGCCACCCTGGAGTTGGTGGAACGACAGAGGAAGCTCTATGAGGGTTCTGAGATCGACGTGAGGCTGGAACACCTGATTCGCGACACCCCGCATCCCACTCTGTCGTCATGGGATATTCAGCGCCTGCTGCATGACTCGCGAGCGGTGTATTTCGATAGCCATGTGGAAGTGGTCTCCGGCCACCACACGGATATCTATCTGCGCTTTGAATCCATCGCGCGATTCCCCGATCTCGTGACCATCATCGCATCCAACATGGCGGAATGGATTCTGCAGACGTTTCGACACCATCCGCCGACAGGAATTCTCACCACCTCATCCGACGCGCGATTTCTGGCCGAGCGAACCAGCGACATCCTGGTTCCACAGATGCCGCTCCGCGTCGTCCTGACCCCGTTCAATCACGAGACGGGCAAGATCGGCACCGACATCATCCAAGGCACAGTCGAAACGGGAGAACGCTTTCTCTCCTTGAACGACGTGACCACTCGCGGACTGTGCGTCAGCAAATTGGGAAAGGTCGTGACGGATCGCGGAGGACAACTTGCAGGCATGATGGTTTTTGCCAGACGAGACAGCGGGCAATTCCCCTTGATGGACGAACTCACGGCGCGTTTTCCCTTTTACTTCAGCGTTGACCTGGACATGCCGCAGTGGGACGCGTCCGATTGTCACTCGTGCAAGGACCACAAACCCTTGTTGTCATGGCGGGATCTTCCGGCACTCTGAGTACCTGGCCACCTCACTCGGAGGTCATCATGGACGTTGCGGTCATCGCCAATGAAATCAAACGCGGCGACCTCCTCGATATGTACTACTACCTCCGGTTGACGAGAAGCCTGGAAGACCGGATCAGCGCGCTCTACCGGCAGGGCCGCATCGTCGGCGGCGTCTATACGAGTCATGGGATGGAGGCGATCGCCGTCGGTTATGCCTCGGCGCTGAGGCCGGATGACGTCATTGCGCCGTTTCACCGCGATATGGGCGCGTTTCTCATTCGCGGCTTTTCCCCCGGAGAAATCATCGCCCAGTACCTCGGCAAGCAGGGTGGCCCTACCAAAGGAAAAGACGGCAATGTTCATATGGGCGATTTGAAACGCGGGATGATCGGATTCGTCAGCCATCTGGCCGACAACATGCCGGTCGCCGCAGGCGCGGCGCTGGCCTTCAAGATCAGAGGAGAGTCCCGCGTGGCCTTTGCCGGAACCGGCGACGGAGGAACGAGTCGAGGCGACTTTCATGAAGCCATGAACTTTGCGGCGGTACGGCGGCTGCCGGTCGTGTTCTTCTGCACCAACAATCAATATGCCTATTCCACGCCGGTGCGGTATCAAATGGCGATTACCGATGTGGTCGAGCGGGCGAAAGCCTACGGGATGCCCGGCGAGATCGTGGACGGCAATGATGTGGCGGCCGTCTACCTCGCATCCCAGCGAGCCATCGCCAAGGCCCGGGCCGGCGACGGCCCGACCTTTCTCGAATTTAAAACCATGCGGATGCATGGCCATTCCGAACATGACGCGGCCAAGTACGTCCCGCGCGAATTGCTGGAGGAATGGAAAACCAAAGATCCCATCTTGAGAGCCGAACGTCTGGTGACGCAGTTAGGGTATGGCGATGAATCGTATTTTCATGAGGTGGGAGAACGGGCCAAGAAAGAAGTCGACGCAGGGACGGAGTTCGCCGAACAGAGCCCCCTGCCGGAAGGGCGGGAGACGCTGGTGGGAGTGTTCGCCATAGAAGACGAGGTGCACCCATGACGACCGCGACGCTCACTCAGGAGGTTACCTACGTAGACGCGATTTCGCAGGCCCTGGATGAAGAGATGAGCCGGGACGAGCGCGTCTTTCTGATGGGCGAAGACATCGGCGCCTACGGCGGGGCGTTTAAGGTCACGGAAGGGTTCCTCAAAAAATATGGCGAATGGCGCGTGCTGGACACGCCGATTTCCGAATCCGGCATTGTGGGCGCGGCCATCGGTGCGGCCATGATGGGATTGCGACCGGTGGTCGAGATGCAGTTTGCGGACTTCATTTCCTGCGCGTTCGACCAGATCACCGAAGTGGCGGCCAAGAATCATTATCGCTGGGGCGCGGCGGTTCCGTTGGTCATCCGGGCACCGTTCGGCGGAGGCGTTCACGGCGGTCCCTTTCACTCCGAATGTCCCGAGGGCTGGTTCTTCCATTCTCCCGGACTCAAGATCGTCGCTCCTTCAACACCCTATGACGCAAAGGGACTGCTGAAGGCGGCAATTCGCGATCCCAACCCGGTTCTCTACTTTGAACACAAGTTCCTCTATCGCCGGATCAAAGCTGCCTTGCCTCAGGAGGATTACATCGTTCCCCTCGGAAAAGCCGAGGTGAAACGTACAGGCCGCGACGCCTCGCTCATCACATACGGAGCGATGGTCCATCTGGCCCTGGAAGCGGCGGAACTGTTAGTCAAAGAAGGAATCGATCTTGAGGTAGTGGACCTTCGCACCTTGATCCCCCTCGACAAGGAGACGATGTACGCATCGGTGCGCAAGACCAGCAAGGTCATCCTTCTGCACGAGGACAACAAAACCGGCGGGATCGGGGCCGAAATTTCCGCATTGCTGGCGGAAGACTGCTTCGACTCTCTGGATGGGCCGATTCTCCGCATCGCCCCGCCGGACACGCCGGTACCGTTCAGCACGCCGCTGGAAGAATTCTTTCTGCCTAAAGTGAGCGACATCGTCGCGGGAGCGAAGAAGTTGGCGGCCTATTGAGTTGAGAGGGAAAGGAGCCGTCAACAATCGGCCTTCAGCAAGGTGATTTCTAAGGTCTCTGAAGCTGGCGGTTAACCGCTGAGAGGTGATCGCCGGAGGTTGAAGTGGCGACCGACATTGTGATGCCCCAACTCGGTGAAAGCATCGCGGAAGGGACCGTCGTCAAATGGCTGATCCCTCAAGGCGGAGCCGTCGAAAAAGATCAGCCGCTCCTGGAAGTGGAAACCGAGAAGGTCGCTCTGGACATTCCCTCACCCGCGACAGGGTTCCTCACCGAGGTACTCGTGCCTGAAGGAACAACCGTTCCGGTAGGGACAATGCTGGCCAGGCTCGATACTCAACCGGCATCCGGCATCGTCAATCGTGTCGGGGGTGTGACGGTCCGGCCGATGAAGGCAGCGCAGGGCGAACCTCACTACTCACCCGCCGTTCGACAACTGGCGAAAGAACATGGCCTGGATCTCTCCGCAATCACAGGAAGCGGAGAGGGCGGGAGAGTCACGAAGCATGACCTGTTGAACGTGATCAGCAAGCGTGAGTCGACCGGCAGCGTGCAGGGGGCATTCGCCGCAACGCCATCCCCGCCTCCCGCCTCCACGCTTGAAGAGATCGTGCCCCTGTCTCAAATGCGAAAGACCATCGCCGAGCGCATGGTCCAGAGCCGGCACACGGCGGCCCATGTGGCGACCTTTTTCGAAGCGGACTTCACCGGCATTGCCGGATTCCGCGAGGGCCGCGCCCTCACGTATCTGCCGTTCGTGATCAGCGCCGTCACGCGCGCTATCAGAGAGCAACCACTTCTGAATTCCTCCTGGCGGGAGCAGGGACTCGTGATGAAGAACGACATGCATATCGGCATCGCAGTGGCACTCGACGACGGCCTGCTGGTTCCCGTCATTCGGCATGCCGATCGCAAAGGACTGAACCAGATTGCCCATGAGATAACAGACCTTGCCGAACGAGCCAGGAGCAAGCGGTTAAGACCCGAAGAAGTCCAGGACGGCACCTTCACCATCACCAACCACGGCGGCTTCGGCAGCCTCTTCAGCACCCCCATCATCAATCAACCGCAGACTGCCATCCTCGGAGTAGGGTCGGTGCAGAAGCGTGCTGTCGTCATCAACGATGCCATCGCGATTCGCCCCATGTGTTACCTGAGCCTCTCGTTCGACCATCGGGTGATCGATGGCGCCACCGCCGACCGCTTCATGGCCAGGGTGAAACAGCATCTAGAAGAGAGCGGCTGGGAGAAACTGTTGTGAACGCCAGACACCATGCCGTCATCGTGAGCGCAGTCCGAACTCCAATGGGCAGCTTCAACGGAAGCTACAGCTCAGTCCCGGCAACCAAGCTCGGAAGCCTCGCCATCGCCGAAGCCGTGAAACGTCTCCAACTGCCGGGCGATCGGATCGACGAAGTCCTGATGGGATGCGTGCTCAGCGCAGGATTGGGTCAGGCACCGGCCAGACAAGCGGCCATCGGCGCGGGGCTGCCCCATTCCGTCGGTGCGGTGACGGTCAATAAGGTCTGCGGATCCAGTCTCCAGGCCGTCATGATGGCCACAAGGGCCATCGCGCTAGGCGAAGCGAACGTCATGGTGGCCGGCGGAATGGAAAACATGACACGAGCCCCGTTCCTGCTGGAGAAAGCCAGACAAGGCTACCGACTGGGGCACGGTGAGCTGACCGACAGTTTAATCAAAGACGGGCTCTGGGATGTCTACAACCAGTTTCACATGGGGAATGCGGGGGAGTTGTGCGCGGCCAAGTATCGATTGTCGAGACAAGACGTCGACGACTTCGCCCTGGAAAGTTACAGCCGGGCCCGTGACGCGATCGCCCGCGGTGCCTTCAAAAAAGAGATCGTTCCGGTCGAAGTACCGCAGAAAAAGGGAGCTTCGGTCCTCGTCTCGGACGACGAGGAACCGAATCGGGTGGATCTGACCAAGTTGCGCCGGCTCAAACCGGTGTTTCAGGACGACGGAGTCCTCACCGTGGGCAACTCCCCCTCCTGCAACGATGGAGCGGCAGCATTGGTCATCATGGGTGAAGAGGAGGCCGTTCGGCTTGGTCTCACGCCGATGGCTCGCATCGTCGGGTATGCCGGTGCCGCGCTGGCGCCGGAATGGTTCACCATTGCGCCGGTCGAAGCGATCCAGCGGCTGTTGAAACAGACCGGACTTTCCATCGGTGACATCGATCTGTTCGAGATCAATGAAGCGTTTTCGGCCGTCTCCCTGGCAATCAATCGTGAACTCGGCCTCGATCCCAAGAAGGTCAACGTCAACGGCGGCGCGGTCGCCCTGGGTCATCCCATCGGCGTCACCGGAGCCAGGATCGTAACGACGCTGCTGTATGCCATGGAGGCGCGCGATGCCCATCGAGGGCTGGCCGCCCTCTGCATCGGAGGCGGAGAAGCGCTCGCCCTCATCGTGGAGCGGTGAACCAGAGATCGTTATGACCATCGACGACATCAAAACCATCGGGGTCGTAGGCGCGGGACAGATGGGGCGCGGCATCACGCAGGTGCTGGCCACGGCGGGATGGAATGTCCTCCTCATAGATGCAACGGAAGAGGCGCTGGAAGACGCCATCAAGAAAATCTGGCAGGGGGTCACGAAAGCGGTCGAGAAAGGTGCCCTGCGGGGAGATCAGGCCGGATCGGCCATGGCGATCATTCATCCGATGAGGCACATGCAACGATTACGAGAGGCGCAAGTGGTGATCGAAGCGATACCCGAAGATCCCGTCATGAAACGAGCGCTGTTCGCGCAATTAGGGCAGGTCTGCGAACCATCGACCCTGCTGGCCAGCAATACGTCCTCGATTTCGATCGCGAGCCTGGGCATGGCCTCGGGTCGTCCCGATCGCGTCGTCGGGATCCATTTTATGAATCCCGTGCCGGTCATGCGGCTGGTCGAAGTAGTACGCGCCATCGAGACCTCCGAGCATACGGTGCAACTGGCCCTGGAACTTGTTCGCCGCGCAGGGAAAACCGCGGTGGTCTGCAAGGATTTCCCCGGCTTCATCGTCAACCGGGTTCTCATTCCCATGATTAACGAGGCCATTTTTGCGCTGGAGGAGGGAGTGGCAACGGCCGAAGCGATTGATCTGGCGATGGTGGAAGGGACCAACCATCCCGTGGGTCCTCTGGCCTTGGCCGACCGCATCGGCCTGGATACGGTGCTCGCAATTTGCGAGGTGCTGCATCAGGACCTGGGAGACCCGAAGTTTCGCCCCTGTCCCCTGCTACGCAAGTATGTCAAAGCCGGTCGGCTGGGGAGAAAGAGCGGACATGGATTCTATGTGTATGGAGACCAGCCGGTGACTGTGAGCTGACGTTCTCGTTCCTTCCCGGAGGGCCGCATCATGAACGAGCGGAAATCTCGCTTCTCCTCCCTCTCTGGATTAGACATCGAACGGGTCTACAGCTCTGACCATCTGAAGGGTTGGAACGTCGAGCGGGATCTCGGCCAACCGGGCTCATTCCCCTACACCCGCGGCATCTACCCGAGCATGTACCGCAGCCGCCTCTGGACCATGCGGCAATTCGCCGGTTTCGGCTCCGCGGACGATACGAATCGGCGCTTCAAGTATCTCCTGGCACAGGGCCAGACCGGCCTCAGTGTCGCCTTCGACCTGCCGACGCTCATGGGCCTTGATGCCGATGATCCGATGGCACGGGGCGAAGTGGGTCACTGCGGTGTGGCCATCTCCTCACTCGCCGACATGGAACGGCTGTTCGACGGCATCCCGCTCGACCAGGTCACCACCTCGATGACGATCAACGGACCGGCCGCAGTACTCTTTGCCATGTATCTGGCCGTGGCAGAAAAACGCGGCATCCCGTTCGACCGACTCGGCGGCACGATTCAAAACGATATTCTGAAAGAATATATCGCGCAAAAGGAGTGGCTCTTCCCGCCCGAACCGCACATCGCGATCATCGTCGATACAATCGCCTACTGTGCCGCTCATGTCCCCAAGTGGCATCCGATCAGCATCAGCGGGTACCACATCCGGGAGGCAGGCTCGACAGCCGTTCAAGAACTCGCGTTCACACTGTACGACGGACTTACCTATGTGGATGCGGCCGTGAAGTCCGGCCTCGACGTGGATGCCTTCGCGCCGCAACTCTCTTTCTTCTTCAACGTGCACAATGACTTCTTCGAAGAGATTGCCAAGTTCCGGGCCGCCCGGCGCTTGTGGGCGCGTGAAATGGAGCACCGTTACCACCCGAAGAATCCCCGCTCCCTCCAACTCCGCTGTCACGCCCAGACGGCCGGCTGCTCCCTGACCGCCCAACAACCGATGAACAACGCGGTGCGCACCACCCTACAGGCCCTGGCTGCGGTGCTCGGCGGAACCCAATCGCTGCACACCAACTCGATGGATGAAACCCTGGCTCTGCCCACAGAAGAAGCGGTGACGCTGGCCTTGCGGACACAACAGGTCATCGCCTCCGAGAGTGAAACCGTCAACTGCGTCGATCCGTTGGGCGGCTCCTACTTTGTCGAATCGCTGACGAACCGATTGGAAGAAGGAGCGCGGGACTATTTCCGAACATTAGATCGGATGGGTGGAATGGTGGCCGCGATCGAAAGCGGATTTCCGCAGCGGGAAATCCTCGATGCCTCGCAACGGTATCAGAAAGAAATTGAACACAAGGAGCGGCCCATCGTCGGCGTCACCGATTATGTGGAACAGGAAGCACGCTCCATCCCTATTTTGAAGATCGGACCGGAAGTGGAACAGGAACACGTCGCGCGCTTGTCCGATCTCAGAAAATCGCGTGATCCCTTCAAGATGACCGGCTCATTAGAGGAGTTACAGGAAACGGCCGCCTGCCACCAGAACCTCCTGCCCGCTCTGATTGATGCCGTGAAGGCGAAAGCGACATTGGGAGAGATCTGTGCCGCATTGAAGGAAGTCTATGGAACCTATCGAGAGCCGGTGGTGTTATGAAACTCGGAGCCTTTGACATCTATGCAGTGACCGACGGCCGGTTCCGGCTGGATGGTGGCGCCATGTTCGGGGTGGTGCCGAAGGCGCTCTGGCAGAAATGCTGCCCGGCGGATGAGCTGAATCGTATTCCGCTCCACTTGAACTGTCTGTTGATCCAGGCTCACGGCAAGAACGTCCTGGTGGATACTGGTCTCGGCGATAAGGAGGATGCCAAGTTCCACTCCATGTTTGCAGTGGAGCGGATGCCGTCCCTGCGCGACTCGCTGCAGCGCCATGGCCTCACCCACGACGACATTCATCTGGTCATCAACACCCATCTGCACTTCGACCATGCCGGGGGCAATACGGTCGCGAACGGGAACGGCCTGCTGCAGTCAGCCTTTCCCAAGGCCACCTACTATGTGCAACAGGGCGAGTACGACGATGCCGTTGCGGCGAATGAACGGACCAGGGCCAGTTACCGGCGGAACAATTTCTCACCGGTCGCGCAACTCAATCAGTGGGAGTTCCTCCGCGGCGATACGGAACTGCTGCCGGGCATCACCACGATGGTGACGGCCGGTCATACGCCCTTTCATCAGAGTGTCAAAGTCGAGTCGGAAGGCCGGATTGCCTTCTTTCTGGGCGATCTTATTCCGACGGTCTCGCATCTGCCCCTCCCCTACATCATGGGGTACGACCTCGACCCCATGCAGACGCTCGACACCAAGCGCTGGGTGCTGGATCGAGCGTTCGCGGAGGACTGGTTGCTGATATTTGAACACGATCCCCTGATCCAGGCCGGTCATCTCAGGAGGGATACGGAAGGACGATATGTGCTGGAAGAGGTGAACGTATGGCAATAGCGACGACACCCATTCGAGTGTTGATTGGCAAAGTGGGATTGGACGGACATGACCGGGGGGTCAAACTCGTCGTCCGGGCGTTGCGCGATGCCGGAGTGGAGATCATTTACACCGGGCTCCACCAGACGCCGGAGCAGATCGTGACCACCGCCATTCAGGAGGACGTGCAGGCCATCGGTCTCAGTATCCATTCCGGCGCCCACAACTCGCTTTTTCCCCGCGTGCTGCAGTTGCTGAAAGAGCAGGGCGCGGGAGACGTCACGCTGTTCGGCGGAGGCATTATCCCCGATGACGACGTACCGCGACTGAAGGCCGCCGGTGTGCAGATGTTATTTCGCCCGGCCACGCCGATGCATGACATCGTCGATTTCGTGAAGGGACTTCGAGTCGAGCGTTGAGAGGATGTCCGAGATGCGCGTCCTGAAGACCACTGTGAATAAGACATCGGAAGACTTTCGTCGTGCCCAGGCACAGTACGAAAGCCTGATAGCCGATTTGAAGAAGCACCTGGCCATCGTGCAAGCGGGCGGACCGGCCGATGCAGTGGCGCTCCACAAGAAACGCGGAAAGATGACGGCCCGCGAGCGCATTGCCGCCCTGCTCGATCGAGGCTCTCCCTGGATCGAACTCAGCCCCCTCGCCGCCTTCGGCTTGTATGACAATCAGGTCCCGGCCGCAGGGCTGATCACCGGCATCGGCTCCGTGTCGGGACGATTCTGTGTCATTGCGGCCAACGATGCGACGGTCAAAGGGGGAACCTACTTCCCCATGACCATCAAGAAACATTTGCGGGCGCAAGAGATCGCCTTGGAGAACCGGCTGCCGGCGATTTATCTCGTCGATTCCGGCGGCATCTTTCTGCCCATGCAGGCTGAGGTCTTTGCCGACAAAGACCATTTCGGACGGATCTTCTTCAATCAGGCGCGGATGTCCGCAGCCGGTATCGCCCAGATTGCCGTGGTCATGGGCATGTGCACGGCCGGCGGGGCCTACGTGCCGGCCATGTGCGACGAAAACGTGATCGTCCAGGGAACCGGCACGATTTACCTGGCAGGACCGCCGCTGGTCAAAGCCGCAACCGGCGAAGACGTCACCAGTGAAGAGCTCGGGGGGGCCGATCTCCACACCCGCCTATCCGGTGTCAGCGATCATCTGGCGCAGGATGACCATGATGCGTTGGACATCTGCCGATCGATCATTGCCACACTCGGGCGACGGCCTCCGAGACTTCGTCGAGAAAAAATCGATGAGCCCTTGTACCCGGCCGAAGAACTCTACGGAATCATTCCTGCGAATCCGCGTCAGAAATGGGAGGTCCGGGAGGTGATTGCGCGGCTCGTGGACGGCAGTCGCTTCCATGAATTCAAAGCAGGGTACGGTGCCACGCTGGTCTGTGGTTTCGCCCACTGGATGGGTCACCTCGTGGGGATCGTCGCCAACAACGGGGTGCTGCTCTCGGAGTCCGCGCTGAAAGGCGCGCACTTTGTCCAGCTCTGCGCGCAACGGCGTATTCCACTGGTGTTTCTGCAAAACATCACCGGGTTTATGGTCGGAAAAGATTATGAGACGAGAGGCATCATTAAGGACGGCGCCAAGATGGTGCAGGCCGTCGCGACCGCCGAGGTCCCTAAGTTCACGATCCTGATCGGCGCCTCACACGGAGCCGGCAACTATGCCATGTGCGGGCGTGGCTATGGCCCTCGATTCCTCTTCACCTGGCCCAACGCACGAACCTCGGTGATGGGCGCGCAACAGGCCGCGCAGGTTCTTGTCACCGTCAAGCAACAGCAGCGCGCGCGTGAACAGGGACGGCTGTCGGATGAAGAACAGCGGCGAATCACGGAGACCACCCGGCAGCAATATGAGCAGGAAGGCAGTCCCTATTTCAGCAGCGCGCGACTCTGGGACGACGGCATTCTGGATCCCGTGGAGACGCGAAAAGTCCTGGGCCTCTGTCTGGATCTGGCCGCGTCCGTTCCGGCCAGAGAAACCCATGTGCCGGTGTTTCGTATGTGAGGTTCGCGGCGGCTGAGGAGGCACGAATGCGTCGATATACGACCTTGGCGATGGAATCACGCGGCGACATCCGCTGCATCACGCTCGATAGGCCTGAACGGCGCAACGCCTTCGACAGCCGGATGATAAGTGAACTGACTCAGGCATTCGACGAATCGGCTCAGGAGCCGTCCCTGAGAGGAATACTGCTATCCAGCGCCGGACCGGTTTTTTGCGCCGGGGCCGATATACAATGGATGCAATCCACGTCTCCGGTCTCGGATGCCCAGGCAACAGATGACGCCCACCGCCTTACCCGCATGTATCGCGCCATCGACGAATCTCCCTGTCCGGTCATCGCCCGGGTGCAAGGGCCTGCCTTCGGAGGCGGGCTCGGATTAATGGCGGTCTGCGATATCGTCGTCGCGGCGGAAGATGCGATGTTTTCGCTCAGCGAGGCCAGGCTCGGTTTGATTCCGGCGGTCATCGCACCCTTTCTCCTGCGCAAGGCAGGCGAATCGTTTCTTCGACGGTATGCGCTGACCGGCGAAACATTCACCACATCGGTGGCTCATCGATTCGGCCTCGTGCATGACGTCGTATCTCAACACGATCTAGACGATCGCATCACGGAAGTCATTGACGCCATCAGGCAGCTGGCTCCCCGCGCAACCAGGGCAACAAAAGGGTTGATCCTGAGGATACGCCCGTTGCCCGATCAAGAGCGCGGGGTGACCTGCGCAGAGGCCAACGCAAACGCTCGTGCTGCTTCCGAAGCGATTGAAGGGCTCCGCGCCTTTACGGAGAAGCGGCCACCACAGTGGGCCAAGGAACAGCAGCCAGCACGGGAGATAGCGAAGGAACACCATGTTGCAAGCCGGCCTACATAACTTGCGGCAAGCCTCCGTCCGGATTACCGAGGTGTCTCCGCGCGACGGTCTGCAACACGAATCGGAATTCGTGCCGACCCTGCGCAAAATCTCGTTGATCAATGCCCTGTCACGAACCGGCGTGGCTGAGATTGAAGCGAGCTCCTTCGTGTCACCCGCGGCCATCCCGCAGCTTGCGGATTCCGATGAGGTCCTCCGCGCCATCGACCGCATCCCGGGTGTCACCTATTCGGCCCTCGTTCCGAACGAACGCGGCCTCGAACGGGCGCGGGCGGCAGGCGTCGACAAGATCGCCGTCTTCACGGCTGCCTCGAACAGCTTTACCCGCCATAACATCAAAGCGACCGTGCAGGAGTCACTCGTGCGCTTCAGACCGATTGTGGCGGCAGCGAAACGAGACGGCTTGGCGGTGAGAGCCTACCTGTCCACGGTCGTGTTCTGTCCCTATGAAGGCCGTATTGCACCCGCGCAGGTGCGGGACGTGATGGAACGGCTGCTCGACCTCGCGGTCGACGACATCTCGTTGGGCGAAACGATCGGCAAGGCTTCGCCCACGGACATACGGAGATTGCTCGATACGGTGCTGCCGCATGTCGAGCCGGCTCGCCTCTCGCTTCATTTCCATGACACCTATGGCATGGCCGTCGCCAACGCTCTCACGGCCTGGTGGGATTATGGAATCACGGCGTTCGATGCTTCGGCCGGAGGCCTCGGCGGCTGTCCCTACGCCCCAGGCGCATCCGGAAATGTCGCGACGGAAGATCTGGTCTTCGCGCTGAAGGCCTCCGGCGCCAACGTGCCGGTGGATGAACTGCTGGTTGCCGCCTGTGCGCAACAACTCGGTGACGCCGTGCGGCATCCGCTGAACTCACGGCTTTCGCAACTCCATCATCGTGAAAAGCCACAGCCTGCGTGGCGGGAATGACATGAATCACGCGTGCGTCGGTCGATTATCGAAACGGGAGGATGTCGAGACCATGGCCAGGCAAGTGCTGGCCGGTGGGGTCCGGGCTGTGGCACGCGTGATCACCTGGATTGAGAACCAGGAGCCGGTTGGAGCCGTCGTGTTGAAACGCCTGACGCCACCGGAGAAGCGCGCCATGGTAATCGGCATCACGGGTTATCCCGGCACGGGGAAGAGCACGTTGATCGATCAACTCATCGCCGCCTACCGCCGCCTCGGCAAAACGGTCGGCGTCCTGGCCGTGGATATCAGCAGCCCTCTTACCGGCGGGGCGGTGCTGGGTGACCGGATCAGGATGCAGCGGCACGCGGACGATGCGGGGGTCTACATACGCAGCATGGCAACCCGCGGTCAGTCCGGTGGGCTCGCGCGGGCGACTCGCGATGCGCTGCAAGTCCTGGAAGCGGCCGCGTATGACGTGATCCTGATCGAAACGGTCGGCGTCGGCCAGAGCGACATCGAGGTCGTCTCTGTGGCGGGAACCGTCATTGCCCTGGTCGCGCCGGGATTGGGCGACGACGTGCAAGCCATGAAGGCAGGGTTACTGGAGGTCGCGGATATCGTGGTCGTCAACAAAGGGGATCGTGAAGGCGCCGATACTGCAGTACGCGATCTACGCGAGTGGTGTCCGCACGTGCTGCGCACCGTGGCCGTCAAGGGGGAGGGCATTCCGGAGCTGATCGCCATGATCGCCGAACAGCAACGGCTCCAGGATCTCGCACACACACCGGGCTGACAGAACGGCTTGTTGTCGAGAGGATCATCATGCTGGCGGATCGTCTTGCGAGTTATACCCAGGCCCTTTGTTACGACGACCTGCCCGGCGACGTGGTCCATGAGGTCAAGCGACGGATTCTCGACAGCGCCGCCTGTGCCTTCGGCGCCTGGAAGGCAAC
>CXWK01001238.1_pt1 | contig 26778 bp, 24 predicted proteins | sample 590851 | NCBI WGS metagenome assembly CXWK01 (sample SAMEA3498364, study PRJEB10139) | wastewater metagenome | biome: wastewater treatment plant; material: activated sludge | place: Denmark | collected 2014-08-01
CACCGGCGGCCACACCTTCCGCGTGCGGGCGACCGACACCGCGGGCAACGGCGATGCGTCGCCGGCCGAACACGCCTGGACGATCAACGCCGTCCAGCCGCCGGAGACGACCATTACCTCGGCCCCGGTGGCGCTGACCAACAGCGCCTCGGCCAGCTTTACCTTCAGCAGCAGTGAGAGCGGCAGCACCTTTGAGTGTCAACTGGACAGCGGCAGCTTCGCCGCCTGCGCGTCGCCCAAGAGCTACACCGGCCTGAGTGATGGCTCCCATACGTTCGCGGTCAAGGCCATTGACAGCGGCGGCACGGCCGACCCGACCCCGGCCAGCCACACCTGGACGGTTGATACGACCGCGCCGGACACAACGCTGGCCAGCACGCCGGCCAACCCCTCTACCAGCAGCGACGCCAGCTTCGCCTTCAGCAGCGAGGCAGGCGCAACGTTCGAGTGCAAGCTCGACGCGGCGGCGTTCGTGGCCTGCGTGTCGCCCAAGAGCTACACCGGCCTGGGCGATGGCAGCCACACGTTCAGCGTTCGGGCCAAAGACGCTGCCGGCAACACCGACGCCAGTCCGGCTACCTACACCTGGACGATCGACGCCACGCCGCCCGACACGACCATCACCGGCAAGCCGGCGGCGACGACCGCCAGCACGTCGGCCGACTTCACGTTCACCGGCGTCGACGCCATCTCGTTCGAGTGCAAACTCGACAGCGCCAGTTTTGCCGCCTGCGACTCACCGAAGCATTATGACAACCTGGCGAACGGCAGCCACACGTTCGAGGTCCGCGCCAAGGACAGCGAAGGGCGCTACGACCCGACGCCGGCCGGCTACACCTGGGCCATTGACGCCACCGGGCCGGAGACGACGATCACCGTCAAGCCCAACGATCCGTCTAACGACCCGACGCCCGATTTTGCCTTCACCAGCGACGACCCCGACCCCGATTCGTGGTTCTTCTACTGCCAGACCGACGCCAACGGCTGGTTCCCCTGCGGCGGCAGCAGCATCACCTACTATAACCTGGATGAGGGCTTCCACACCTTTCGCGTCAAGGCCGAAGACGCGCAGGGTAACCAGGACCCGACCCCGGCCGAGTGGAGTTGGACGATAGACCTGACCGCGCCGGAGACGACGATCACCGCCAGGCCGTCGCCCGTCACCAACAGCACCTCCGCGACGTTCCAGTTCAGCAGCGAGGACGGCGCGACCTTCGAGTGCAAGCTCGACGGCGCGACGTTCGCCGCCTGCACTTCGCCCAAGAGCTATACCAGCCTGAGCGACGGCAGCCACACGTTCAGCGTGCGGGCCAAGGACGCCGCCACCAACGGCGACGCCAGCCCGGCCACCTTCACGTGGACAATCGACACGTCCGCGCCGGACACGACGCTGACGAGCACGCCGCCTAACCCGTCTACCAGCAACAACGCCGAATTCCACTTTAGCAGTGAGGCGGGGGCAACGTTCGAGTGCAAGCTCGATGGCGAGGCATTCGCCACCTGCACGTCGCCCAGAAGCTACACCAGCCTCAGCGACGGCAGCCACACGTTTACCGTGCGGGCCAAGGACACCGCCGGCAATCTCGACCCGACGCCAGCCACGTTCACCTGGACCGTAGACACCACCCCGGTGGACACGACACCGCCGGACACGACCATCCACACCGGCCCGCCAACCTTGACCAACAATAACCGCCCGTCGTTCACTTTCAGCAGCGACGAGGCGGACAGCACCTTCGAGTGCCGGTTGGACGCGAGCGTCTGGGAAGCATGCGCCAGCCCCAAGGAGTACAGCCACCAGGCTGACGGCGCGCACGCCTTCGCGGCGCGGGCCACTGACACCGCCGGCAACACCGACCCGACGCCGGCTAACTATGGCTGGACGGTAGACACAACCATCGGCGCGCCAACGCTGACCGGGTGCCCTGCCTCGCCCAACCAGTCCCGCGAGGCTACCCTGAGCTTCTCCCTGGGCGAGCCGGCCACCTTCGAATGTCGTTTGAATAGCAGCGGTTGGGCGTCCTGCACCAGTCCACAGAGCTATACGAACCTGGCCGACGACGCCTACACCTTCGGCGTTCGCGCCACCGACCCGGCCGGCAACGTCTCCTCTGAGACCCCATGCAGTTGGACGGTGGATGCAACCCCGCCGGAGACGACGATCACCAGCCCCATCTTCGCCGTCTACAACGTGGACACCATTACTATCGAGTTCAGTAGCGAGACCGCAGCAACGTTCCAATGCGCCCTCGACGGCGCGACCTGGAGCGATTGTGCCAGCCCGAAGACCTACGACTATCTGGCCGACGGCCTCCATACCTTCGCCGTGCGGGCCAGCGACGCCGCCGGCAACACCGACCCCACTCCGGCCGAAGCCAACTGGACGGTGGACACGCCCGGGCCGGACACCAGCCTCGACAGCACCCCGCCCGACCCGTCCAACGTCGCCACGGCCACCTTCACCTTCAGCAGCGCCGACGCCACCCACTTCGAGTGCGCGCTCGACGGGGCGACCTTTGCCCCCTGCGCCAGCCCCCACACCATGACCGGCCTGGCCGACGGGCCGCACCTGTTTGAGGTGCGCGCCGTCAACGACCAGGGCAAGGCCGACGCCACCCCTGCGGGCTACGTCTGGCTAGTTGACACCACACCGCCCAGCGTGACCATCAACCAGGCCACCGGCCAGCCCGACCCGGCCGACGACGGGCCTGTCCACTTCACCGTCCACTTCACCGAGCCGGTGAACGGCTTCACCGACGCGGACGTGACGTTGAGCGGCACGGCCGGAGCGACGACGGCCGTGGTCACGAATCGCCACGACCAGATGGAGTACGACGTGGCCGTCAGCGGCATGACCGGCAGGGGCACGGTGATCGCCACCGTCGCCGCCTACGTGGCCACCGACGCGGCCGGCAACGCCAACACCGCCTCGACCGCGGACGACAACAGCGTGACCTATAGCCCGCCGCCGACCGAGGTAATCTACATCACCACCGCCGGCCCCGGCGGCACAGCCCGCAACACCGATGGCTCAACGGTGGCCTATACCAAGGGCGACATCCTGAAGTGGAACGGCGAAGCGTGGACGATGTGGTTCCGCGGCACGGCCACGGGGCTGCCGGCCAGCGCCGACATCTTCGCCTTCGACGTGGATGATGACGGGACGGGTTCGGTCTGGCTGGCCCTGAGTGCGGCGAAGACGGTCGTGCCCGGACTCGGCCGCGTCAGCGCCAATGAGATCTTCTACTTCGACGGGCAGCGCTTCAGCCGCTTCTTCGACGGCTCCGACGTCGGCCTGAAGACGAGTGGCGAGCGCATCAACGGTCTGGAAGTCCTGCCCGGCACCCTGTCACCTATCGGCAACGGCTGCCTCCACTATCTGCTCATCAGCACCGTGGCCGGCGGCGGCGTGCCCGTCGGGGCAACGAACGTTAACTTCACCGGCGAGGACGTGCTCGGCTTCTGCATGACCTCAGTCGGGGACACCACAGCCGGGCAGTGGCACCTCGTCTTCGAGGGGCAGAGCCACGGCTTACAGAAGAACAACAATCGCGGCCTGAGCGCCAATGCCGACGCGACGACACTCTACTTCACGGCCAAGCTCCCCTTCCAGGCCATTCCTGCCGGGGCGATCTTCGCCTGGGACGGTACGGCCTTCAGCGGCCCGCTCTGGCTCCCGGCCAACCACGGCATTACGCGCCAGGTGGACGGCATTGACGTAGCGAAATTAGGAATTACGAATTAGGAATTCATAGGGGACTCACGCCAAGACGCTAAGGGGTCAAGACGCAAAGAGAAAAGTCCACCGATTACGCGCGGTGGGGGAGAACCGCGCGTAATCAGTGGACTCTCTGAATCCCTAATGCCTAATTCGTAATCCCCAACGCCACTTCCCGCTCCCGCCGGAACTGGCGCGTATACAGGTTGTAGTAGTGGCCGCCGGCGCGGATGAGTTCGGCGTGCGTGCCCTGCTCGGCGATGCGGCCGTCCTCGATGACCAGGATACGGCTGGCGCGCTTGATCGTGCTCAGCCGGTGGGCGATGACGAAGCTCGTCCGCCCCTCCATCATCGTCTCCATGCCGCGCTGGATGAGCGCCTCAGTCAGCGTATCCACCGAGCTGGTCGCCTCGTCCATGATGAACAGGTCGGGGTCGGCCAGGATGGCCCGCGCCAGGCTGATGAGCTGCTTCTGGCCGACGGACAGCTTGCTGCCGCCCTCGCCCACCTGCTCGTCGTAGCCATTCTCCAGCGTCACGATGAACTCGTGCGCCCCGGCCAGCCGCGCCGCGTCCACCAACTCGTCGTCGGTAGCGTCCAGCCGGCCGTAGCGTAGGTTCTCGCGGATCGTCCCGCTGAACAGGTGCGGCGTCTGGAGTACCATGCCGATCCGGCTCTGGATGGCGTGCTGCGTCAGGTCGGTGTAGTCGTGCTCGCCGAACAGGATGCGGCCGTCCTTCGGCTCGTAGAAGCGGCACAGCAAGTTGACGATGGTTGACTTGCCGCCGCCCGTTGGGCCGACGAGAGCGATAGTGTCGCCCGGCCGCACGCGCAGGTTAAAGTTCCGCAACACCGGCTTGTCCTTCTCATAGTAGAAGGTCACGTCGTCGAACAGGATGTCGCCCTCCAGGTGCGCCGTCTCCAGCGCGCCGGGCTTGTCTACGACCTCCGGCACGGCGTCGAGCAGCGAGAAGACGCGCTCGCCGCTGGCGATGGACTGCTGCATCTGAGCGAAGACGCGGGCCATCTCCTGCACCGGCCAGATCATGAACGTCACGTAGCCGATGAAGGCCTGAATCTGGCCTACCGTGGTCTCGCCGCGCAGGGCCAGCAAGCCACCGTAGAAGATGACCGCGGCCACGCCCAGGGCGCTGATGAACTGCACCGCCGGCAAGAACAGCGCCGAGAGCACATTGGCCCGGTACGACGCATTGAACATCATCCCGGTCAGCTTCTGGAAGTCGCGCAGGTCCTTGTCTTCGCGGGCCAGCGACTTGGTGACGCGCACGCCGGTGATGTTCTCGTTGTAGGCGCCGGTGATCTTGGAGTTGATCCGCCGAACCTCGCGGAACTGCACCAGGATGAGCCGCCGGAAGTAGTAGGCCACGCCGACCAGCAGCGGAATGGTAATCATGACCAGCAGCGCCAGCCGCCAGTTGATGAACAGCATGAAGCCCGACGCCACCAGCACGCTGGTGATGCCCCAGGTCACGTCGAGCAAGCCCCACGTCACCAGGTCGGCGATGCGCTCCGTGTCCGACGTGACGCGCGACATGATCCAGCCGACGGCCGTCTTGTCGAAGTAGCTGAAGGTCAACTCCTGCAAGTGGTGAAACAGCTTGCGCCGCAGGTCGTAGCGCACCTTCTCACCCAGCAAGCCGGTGATGAAGATGAAGCCAAAGACGATGCCGGCCGAGATGGCGCTCAGGATGGCGAAGTTGGTCAGAATTGACCGCAGCGCCACCGGGTCCCGGGGCAGAATGGCGTCGTCCACCAGCAGCTTGCCGAAGTAGGTGAAGATGGAGTCGGAGATGGTGATCAGCACCACCAGACTCAGGAAGAAAACGACCAGCCGCCAGTAGGGAACCACCTGCTGGAGGATGCGCGTCACCGTCCGGCCGCTAAAGCGGGTATTGGTCTCGTCGTCCTCGAAAAGTTCTTCTTCCATGATGAAGTCTCACAGTCCAGGTTCCAGGGGCCAGGGGCCAGGTTCCAGGGTCAGAGTCCCTGGAACGTGGAGCCTAGCCCCTGGAAGCTGACAATTGTGCTTCCCGCACAGAGGCCAAATCCTCTTCCAACTCATCCTCGATCTGCGACTGCAAATCGTAGATGCGCCGGTATATGCCTTCCTGCGCCAACAGCTCGTCGTGCGTGCCGCTCTGGACGATGCGGCCGTGCTCCAGCACCAGGATCAGGTCGGCGTTCATGACCGTCTGCACACGGTGGGCGATGATGAACGTCGTCCGGCCGGGCATCAGCTCTTCCAGCGCCTCGCGGATGGCCGCCTCGGTCTCCGTGTCCACCGACGATGTGGCATCGTCGAGGATGAGGATGGCCGGGTCCTTCAGCAGCGCGCGCGCCAGCGTCACGCGCTGCTTCTGGCCACCGCTCAGCGTCACGCCCTTCTCGCCCACGACGGTTTCGTACCCTTCGGGGAAGCTCAGGATCACGTCGTGGACGGCCGCGGCCCGCGCCGCGCGGAACACGTCTTCGTCCGTCACCTCGCGGTGGACGCCGTACATGATGTTCTCTTTGATCGTTCGCGAGAACAGGAACGGCTCTTGCAAGACGAAGCCGATCTGCTCGCGCAGGTCGCGGCGCGTGTAGTCGCGCAACTCGACGCCATCCACGCGAATGCTGCCCTGATACTCGTAGAAGCGCGGCAACAGGTTGACCAGCGAGGTCTTGCCGCTGCCGGTCGGCCCCACCAGCGCCACTACCTGCCCCGGGTCGGCGCGGAAGCTGATGCCGTTGAGCACGGCCATCTCTTCCGAGTAGGCAAAGCGCACGTCGTCGAAGACGATCTCGCCCTGGATGCGACCGTCGGGCCGGTAAGTGCCCACGTCCAGAGGCTCGCGATCCACGCGGATGATCTCCGAGACGCGGTCGAACGATACCAGGGCCATAGACATCTGCACGATGAGGCGGCCGATGTTGCGGATGGGCCACATGATCCACGTCAACATGCCCATGTAGGCCAGGAACGTGCCGACGGTGATCGTGCCGTTGATGGCCATCGTCGCCCCGACGGCGTAGCCGATGATGAGCTGCACCCCGACGAGAATGTCGGTCGTCGGCCAGTAGATGGCGTGGAGCAACAGCAGCCGCCGGCCGCTGACGTAGCGCCCGCGGTTGGTCACCTCGAACTTCTCGCGCTCGTACTCCTGCCGGGCGAAGGCGCGCACCACGCGCACGCCGCTCAGGTTCTCTTGAAGCGTCGTCGAGAGCTTGGCTTCCTCTTCCTGGAAGACCTCATAGCGCTGGCCGATCTTTCTAAAGAAGTAGATCGAGATGGCCACCACCAACGGCACGACGACGACCGAGATGAGGGCCAGCCGCACGTTGAGCGTCAGCAGGGCGGCGAAGTTGACGACGAAGAGCATGATGATGCGGCCCAGGCCGATCGCCTCTTCGCCGAAGAAGCGGCGCATGGTGTCCACGTCAGACGTGGAGCGCTGGATCAGGTCGCCGGTGGGCGTCTTGTCGTGGTAGGCAAATGTCAGGCGCTGCACGTGGTCATAGAGGTAGTCGCGCAGGCGGCGGATGACGCTCTCCGAGGTCTTGGCCGCCCAACGGCCGCCCATGAACGTGAACGTGCCCTGGGCCACCGCCAGACCGAGGAAGCCGGCGGCTACCCACGGCAACATGTCGCGCATCCCTTCGATGCCCAGCACTTCGTCGGTGAAGTAGCGCAACAGGTAGTAGAACGCCGTCTGGCAGACGGCGGCCAGCCCAATGCACAGGAACGCGCCGACGAAGATGGCCCGGTAACCGGTGAGCATCCGCCACATGCCGACGATGCGACGCTTAGACAGCGTGGACTTCAAATCGAGATCGGTTGTCATAGGAACCACTCGCGTATAGGGCCGCCGAAGCGGCGTATGGGCGACAGGCCGAAGTAAGGGGCCGAAAACGGATGCTAGGCGTTCGCGACAGCGCGAACCTACCCGCGAAAGCGGGCGAGAGCACGAGGTGGCCGGAGCCGGAGGTATGTTAGAGGATGAGAACCGTCATAGTGGCACCTGACGTAAAGTCGCCGGGGAAACCTTTCCCCGGCGGGCAGTGTGTTCGCCAGTGTGTCAACTGGTAAAGCGCATTCAGTATTATGCTATTCTAACAAAGAAAAGGCAAGGGGAGTGTAAAGTAGTTGACAGTTGGCAGTGGCAAATAGTCAGTCATCAGTGGGTTAGTTGGCCGCTCACCAATTAAGTCTACCTACGTTTATACGCATCAGCGAATCGAATTGCATAAGCGTCTAAAGGCGTAGGTTAATAGTCAAAAGTAAAAGCTCCACGGAGTTTTCACACAATAGTGACTTTATTCATGGTTCTTAATTGTTATAATTGGAAAAGGATAGCTCTGAACGCCGAAGCCTAGTTGAAAGCTACCGAGCTACGCCTTTTTCAAGCCAGAACTCATTTGGGGTGTTTGCTTAAGAGGATAATCCATGAATACTGTTGTCGTCGTTAATCAACGTAGCACACCGGGCTGCCTCGTGCAGGCTCTCTGGTTTATGTTTGTTGGCTGGTGGGTAGGGAGCGTTTGGGTTGGTCTAGCTTGGGTAGCGATGGTTACCATTATTGGTATCCCGCTCAGTGTCAAAATGATCAACAAGCTTCCTAAAGTTTTCGCACTGAGGGAAACGGATAAGGCTCTGATTATTCAGCAGCAGGATGGCCTGACCGTCATTGATATTGATGGCAAGACGCCACAATACAACATTGTTCTGCGCGCTGTCTACTTCTTGCTGATCGGCTGGTGGTTTACCGGCTTCTGGGTTTACTTTGGCTATTTTTTGTGCCTGACGCTTATCGGCATGCCGGCCGGATTCTGGATGTTTGACAAAGCACCGGCCATTATGTCTTTGCGACGTAGCAGCACAAACTAGTGCCAATAGAGCAGGAGTGACAACGGCTAATGAGTCACCTTCCAGTGAGGTAGCATAGACAACATGGAAAAGCGAAAGGTGTTATTCCTCTGTACCGGCAACTCCTGCCGCTCACAAATGGCCGAGGCGATTGTGAATGCGAGATTGGGCGCGGGGTGGGAGGCGGTCAGCGCGGGAACAATTCCGGCCGGCTACGTGCACCCCAAAGCGCTGGCCGCGCTGCATGAGATCGGTATCGAGCATGAGGGGCGGTCGAAGTCGGCCGACGAGTTCCGCGACGTGCAGTTCGACGCGGTCATCACCGTCTGCGATTCGGCGGCCGAGGAGTGCCCGGTCTGGTTGGGCCAGGGCCGGCGGCTGCACCATAGTTTCCCCGACCCGGCCAAGACAGACGACATGGCCGACTTCCGCGCCGTGCGTGACGCGATTGAGCGCGAGATGGTGACACTGCTCAGTAGTCAGTAGGTCAGTGGGTCAGCAGAGAACCAGTTGTTCGGACTGACCTACTGACTACTGATTCCCTCCGGCCCGCACAGCGGCCGGGCGCAAATCTGGGCCGGGTCGAGCAGGGTGGCCAACCACGCCTGCCAGTGCGCCACAGCAGCACGGTTGACGGAGTAGTAGACCCAGCGGCCGTCAATTCGGTCGCGGCGGGCGTTGACCAGCCCGGCCTGACTGAGCACCCGGAGATGGTGGGATAAAAGATTGGCGGGCAGTTGCAACTGAGTGACCAGCTCACAGTTGCACGTGTCGCCCTTCATCAGTTGGGCGAAGATACGCAGCCGGTTGGGGTCGCCGAGGGCCTTGAGGACGGCCGCGGTTTCATCAAGCGAACTGTCGGGTTTGGATGTACTCATCGGCCGGTATCAAGTCGAGATAGGCAGGAATTGGTCAAGCGCATCCAGCGCGTGGACAGCATAGATTGACCCCGGCCCGCCGCCCATGAGGACGCCGACACCGATCGTCTCGATAAGCTCAGGGCGCGTGGCGCCGGCCTTTACCGCGTCATGGGTATGATAGGCGATACAACCATCACAACCGATGGCGACACTGACGGCCAGAGCCATCATCTCCTTAATCTTGGCCGGCAACACACCCTCATCAACCGCCTTGCGGTGCAATCGGGCGAAGCCCCCCATCGGGGCGCTCAACTCGCGACCAAGGTCGGCCAGTCGCTCCTCCAGACGGGCGTGATAGGCAATATAATCGGTCATCGTGGCTCAGGCAACGGCCAGGGCGTTCGCTACCCAGGCCATGACTTCGTTTTGGTTAGGAATGCGCCCCGCCGCGACGAGTCTCTCATTGATAACCAGGCCCGGTGTATAGAGCAGTCCATAGCGGGCAAATTCGGCCCGGTCTGTTACCTTTTCAAATTCGGCCTGGACGCCGAGAGCGGCCACAGCCGCCCGCGCCGCTTCTTCAACCATATGGCAATTGTTGCAGCCCGGGCCTAATACTTTAATGTTCAACATGTCAATTCTCCGCTAATACTGTCTTGTAGTGACAAAATCGTTCTGTTTTCTGTCTCTTATCCCGGATAGAGCATCGCCTCAGCAATGATCTCTACCTCCGGCTCAATGTGGATAGCTGACTTCACCGAATTGGCGACCAGGCTGTACTTCTCGGCCGATTGGAGCGCCTTGCGCACCCGCGCCCGCACCACCTCTGGCTTCTCGTCCCCGGCACAGATGCGGATGTGCGGTCGCAGGACGACATCAGTAAAAATCTCAGTCCGATCCAGTTCGATGAGCTTCGTCCCTTCGGCCCGGCACTCATAGCCGATGAGGTCCAGCTTGTAGCGCTCCGCGGCCCAGATGAACATCATCATGATACAGGTGTTGACCGCGGCGACGAAGGCGTCCTCCGGCGTGAAAACACCGGGGTGCCCCTGGGCATCGGGCGGGGCGGAGAAGGGCATCTCTGGGCCATTGCCCATGACGACGTGGCCCCAGTGCTCGCCTCGCCAGGATACGGTAGTGTGATAGACGGTCGTGTTGCTCATGCGATCTCCAGCCGGCGGCAGAACGCGGCATATTCACGCTCCAGAGCCGCCAGATAAGCCCCTTCTTCATCAGTCGGAACCTGATTATAGAGCGCGACTTGCGCCAGAAGTTCCTGGGCCGTCGCCGGCGACGGCAGCTTACCGGCATCGCGGAACTGCTCCATGAGTGGCGGCAACGCGATGAGCGTCACTTTCTGGCCGTCAATAGTGACTGACTGCACCGGGATACCGGTTCCGCAGGCGCAGCCCGCAACCGGCCCTGACGGCTGAGATGCACCATTGCGCGGTGACTCCTCGATAAAGTGACCCTCGCGGCGGCTCCAGCGCTTTTCCAGGAGTTCGTCCACTAGTTGGGCCACTAAGCCGGCCGTCTCGTCCACCGCCGCGCGGCCGGCCTCGTCCAGCCGTCGCACGCCGCTCGGCCGGCCCAGCCCGCGCTCGGCCACCACGTCGCTGACGACCACGCTGGCCGCCGGCTTGCCGGAGTAGCGCTCCGTGGCCCGCGCCGCGCAGCGCAGATCACAGCCGTCCACGGCGATGGTCGGGTAGAAGCGGGCAAAGGCGCGGTCGCCCTCGCCGCCGGCCACAAACAGCGGCAGGCAGATGGTCACCGTGTCATCCGGTCGTAGTTCCTCAAGCACCTTGAGCGCGGCCAGCCGGGTGACCGTCCCCTCGGCCATCTCCTCGCCCGAACAGGCGATGATGCCAACTTTCTTCGGCGGCAACTCAGGCATGATTCGCCTCCCCGGAAGCAGTCTCAACTATCCCTTTCTCCAGTAGCTCGTCAATCTCGGTAGCGATCTCGGCGGCCAGGGCATGGGCCAGTTGAATACCACCCTCGTTTAGCTCGGCGATGCCGGCCGGTTTAAAAGCCTTATGACGGCGATAGGCATCCAGCACAGCGTGCTCCTTGGCCACTGTGCCGCCGCTCTCGCGCACCATCTTGCTGGCGCAGGCCAGCTTGCAGCCATCAATGGTGATGGCCTGGCTGCCGTCCACGGCCGACCGGGCGCGCTCATCCCCCATGACCAGCATGGAAAGCGCCACCAACTGCGAATCATCCGGCCGCAGGTCCTCGACGACAGCGTAAGCCGCCTCGCGACTCACCGTGCCATAGGTTTTGCCGATGCCGCTGCACGGCACGATGACGATCTTCTTCTCGTCACTCATTTCTAGCCTATCTCCTGCCGCGCCTGGGCGTGGCTGTGGGCGTAGTACGCCTCGGCGGTCATCAGGGTGGCGCGCTCCGCTTCCCAGGCCCCCGGCTCGACAATCGCCAACCAGCCCACGCCGTAGGGGTCCTGGTTGATAACTTCCGCCTCCAACTCCAGCCTGTCGTTGAGCTCGGCCACGATGCCCGATACAGGCGACGGCAGTTCCACGTCCACCTTGATCGTCTCGATATTGGCCAGACGATCCCCGGCAGCCAGCGTTGTACTCGGCTCGGCGACCTCGGCAAAGGCGACATCGCCACTGTGCTGTTGAAAGTAATCCGTTACGCCGACCAGCAGACGCCCATCACGCTCCTTGATCCACATCCCGGTGGGATGATAGAGGCGGTCGGTTGGGATGGTGAAGGTGAACTTGTCAACTGTGAATTCCAGCATCGTCATAGACGTCACTCCCCTGCGGCCGGTGGCCAGACACGGCCGAGATAATTCAACGTGTGTTGAATCGTAGTATAAACCACCGGCCGTCCCAACGGGCAGTGACATTTGTCACCTGCTTTTTATGACATCGAAGAACGTCAGATCTGTGGCTCTCGCCCCTGTGAGTCGCGCCCGCGCTCTTGCCGCCACGCCCACAGCGACACCAGCAGCCCCACACCGACCAGCCCGGCGACAAACAGCGATACGTCGGACAGCCCGTCCGCCTGCGCGGCGATGGGCGCGAGCGTCGCCCCACCCGCCACCGGCCCGCCGGCGGCGGCGAAGACCCGCGCGGCCCACAGCGCCCCCAGCACGGCGATGCCCACCGTCTGCCCCAGGTTGCGCGTCATGGCCAGCAGCCCGGAGGCCACGCCCAGTCGCTCGGGCGGGGCCGTGCCCATGAGGGCACTGTTGTTGGGCGATTGGAACAGGGCCACGCCGATGCCGATGAGGACGTAGCGTAGCATGAAGCCGACGGCCGTCGTCTCCGTCGAGAGCGTGGACAGGGCCAGGTAGCCGAGCATCGTCACCGCCAGCCCCAGTGATGAAATCGGCCGGCTGCCCATCCGGTCGGACAGGACGCCGGAGATGGGCGAGATGATGCCCAGGGCGATGGGCACGACGGCCAGCAGAAAGCCGACCTGCTGCACGCCATAGCCCAGCACCGTCTCCAGATAGAACGGGATGAGCACGCCGCTGCCCAGGCCGATGAACACCATCAGCCCGGTGAACAGATTGATGGTGAACAGCCGGTTGCGAAACAAAACGGGGTCAATGATCGGCTGCGGGTGACGGCGCTGGATGAAGAGCAGAGCCAACAGGAAGAAGATGCCAAAGACGAACAGCCCCAGCGTTTGCGGGCTCGTGAAACCCTCTTCCTGGCCCGTTGTCAGCCCCAGCAGGATACCGAGCAGGCCCAAACACAGCGCCGCCGCGCCGCCGAAGTCGAACCGCTGGCCGCCCGGCGGCCGGGTCGGCGGGATGTTGCGCCACACTAGATAGGCTCCCAGGATGCCGATGGGCACGTTGACGAAGAAGATCCAGTGCCACGACAGATTCTCGATGATGATGCCGCCCAACGTCGGGCCAGTGACGATGCCGATGGAGACGATGGAGCCGGTGATGCCCAGGGCACGGCCGCGCTCCTGAGGCGGGAAGGCTTCGGTGACCAGAGCCATGCCCAGGGCCAGGATGAGCGCTGCGCCCACCCCTTGCAACACCCGGAAGCCGATCAGCCAGCCGACCGTCGGCGACAGGCCGCAGAGCAGCGAGCCGATGGTGAAGACGACGAAGCCGGAGTTGTAGAGCCGCTTGCGGCCGTACATGTCGGCCAGCCGGCCAACGACGGCCAGCAGCGTGGTGATGGTCAGCAGGTAGGACAGCACCACCCACTGCACTGTGGCAAAGGTAGCGTCGAGCGCCGTGGTCAATGTCGGCAGAGCGACGTTGACGATGCTGCCGTCAATCGTCGCCAGGAAGATGCCCATGGCCACGGCCGACAGCACCAGCCACTTGCGGCTGTAATCGCGCTCCTGGTCGCCTGTCATTTCAGTATGTGTGTGTTCCATTCTCGCCTGTAGCACAGGATTCTTATCCTGTGCCTCTGCTGTGCGTCTACTCCAAAGACACAGGTGAAGACACCTGTGCCACTTTCGCCTGTAGCACAGGATTCTTATCCTGTGCTCTTGCGCCCAGGGCACAGGTGTCTTCACCTGTGCTACAACGGACGAAAGATTACTCCTGCAACGTCAGCGACGCCGCGGCCGACTCGATACCGTGCAAGTGTTCGGCGCGGCTGTGGTAGTGCAGCCGCCACATCTCGCGCCGCGGGTGCTCAACGTACTCGAAGCGGGTGATGCCGGTGTTCTTGCACCACACCTCGCAGCGCCGCCAGGGGCCGACGTTGAAGATGTGGTCGAAGGTCAACTCGATCACCCCGCCGTGGCAGACGGCGACCACGACCTGATCGCGGTGGCGCTCCAGCACGTCCTCGATAAACGAACCGACGCGGGTGCGGAAGTGCATCAGGCTCTCGCCCCCCTCGCGGGTGGGCGTGACGGAGTGGAACGGCCGCTCGCTGCCCCAGTAGTCGCTGTACTCCGGCAGGTCGTCGCTGGGCCAGGGCAAATGGTCGGCGCGGTTGTTGCCGATCTCGCGCAGCCGGTCGTCGTTGGTAATGGCCACACCGTAGGCCTGTCTGACGTAGGCGGCCGTCTCCTGCGCCCGCTGCATGGTGCTGGCGTAGAGGGCGTCAATGGTGATGATCTCCGTCGGCATCCAGGCCCCTAGCGCGGCGGCCTGCTGGTGGCCCAGTTCGGTCAGGGCGGTGTCCTGGTTGCCGCCGCTCCAGTCCTTTAGATTGACATAACTTTGTCCGTGGCGAATGAGATAGAGGTGCATTGGCTTCCCTACAAATGGTTGAGGTAGCCCAACTTTACCACGAAAGCGGCCAACCTGCCCGACTTGTAGCGCGGGTTGGCAACCCGCTTCTTGGTCGGCAGGAAGAGCGGGTTGCCAACCCGCGCTACAAGGGGAGACTTAGTTGCGGCCGTTCATAATCGCGCCCAACACCACGCCCAGCGCCGCACCCATAGCCACGCCCATGGCCAGGTTGTCCCACAGCATGCCGCCAATGATCCCCAAGGCCATGCCGATCGCGATCCCAGCGCCCATATACTGCCCCGATTGCTTCGGCGTCTCCGGTTTTTTGTCGTTCATGGTCGTGACTCCATTGACATTCGCGCTTTACAGTTAGCCCGAAACGGCTAAGATTCAAATGGCGGTGTCGTGCGTATAGTTAAGTGAGGCTGCATGGAAGCAACCCGACGCATCAGTATACATCGCCTGCGCCCATGACGGAAGCGATGGAACAATTAGCGGGCATGAGTGATGAGCAATTGATGGCCCAAGTCGCGGCGCGCGACTCGGCGGCCTTTGAATTGCTCTATGATCGGCATGCGCCGGTCGTGCTCGGCGTCGTCGTCAAAATCGTGGGCGATCGCGCCGTTGGTGAGGAAGTGTTGCAAGATACATACTGGCGACTATGGACCCAGGCGGCCAGCTATGACCCGGCCAAGGGGCCGCTGCGGCCGTGGCTATTCAGCATCGCCCGGCGGCTGGCGCTAGACGTACTGCGCCGCCAGAGCGTTCGGCCGCAGCCGGCGCGCGACGAGAGCGAAGCGCGCCGGCTGGAGACGGCCCCGGCGCCGGGCGACGACGTGCCGACGGCTGTTGGCGACACCCTGGCTGCCGCGCAACTGCGCGACGCGCTGGGCGAACTGTCGGCCGAGCAGCGGCGGGTGCTGGAGCTGGCCTACTTTGGTGGCCTGACACGCCAGGAGATTGCCCACGCTACGAACACGCCGCTGGGCACGGTTCACACCCGCGCCCGGCTGGGCCTCCAGAACTTGCGCGCCAAGCTGGAGACATCGGGGACGGAAAAGTAATGGAGCGGAATACGCGCATCGAGGACGAACTCTTCCCGTTCTACGCCCTCGACGCCCTGACCGACGAGGAACGGGCCGAGGTCGAAGCCTACGTGGCCGGCAATCCGGCGGCGGCGGCGCGCCTGTTGGCCGCGCAGGACGCCGTGGCCGTGTTGACCGCCGAGCTAGAGCCGGTTGCGCCCGACGCGGCGGTCAAGGCGCGTCTCATGGCTCGCATCGCCGACGAGACCGCGCCACTCGCCACACCCTCTCCCACAGGGCGAAGGAGCGCCGCGCCCTCTCCCCAGCCCTCGCCCACAGGGCGAGGGAGCGCTGCCCGCGGTCCCAGCCTGCGCGACTTCTTCTTCGGCCGCGCCCTGGGCTTCGCCGTCCTGCTGCTCTTGCTGGGTGGGTTCGGGCTGTTTCGGCTGTGGCAGCAGACCAACGACCTGCGGGCGCAAGTCGCCACGCTGGAGGCGCAAGCCGTCGCCCTGCAAAGCGACGTAGACCGGCTACAGACCACCAACGACACCCTGTGGGCCGAGCTGGCCGCCCGCGACGAGACGCTGGCCCATCTTCGCCAGCCGGGCGCGGTGACAGTAACCATTGGCGACGCCACCGGCGAACACCCGGCGGCCGTGGGCATGCTGACCATGATGCCCGGCGGCGATGAAGCGATGCTATCCGTGGCCAACCTGCCGCCGCCGCCAGACGACAACACCTATCAGGCCTGGCTCATCGTCGGCGGCGCGCCGGTCAGTGCCGGCACCTTCGCCGTGGACGCCACCGGCGGCGGCCACCACACCATCCCTACCACCGCCGGCGGCTTCGAGGCTGTTGGCGTCTCGATGGAACCGAGTGGCGGCAGCGACCAACCCACCCCCGGCAACATCATCCTCCTCGGCAGCCTCGACTCGTAAGAGGAACACAGAGTCACACAGAGGAGCACAAAGGGGCACGGAGAAGAAATCCTTCTTCGTGCCCTTTTTCTTTTCTCCGTGCTCCTACTTGTCCCTCTATGTTGCCCTGTATTCCTCTTTTCTTTTCCTCCTTTCTCAATTCGACAAATGCAAGCGCGCCGCCTATGCGTACATTGGACAGCGGGAACTGCCGGCCCCCTGGCGACCGGCAACCAATCGGCCAACGCAAGTGGCGCGGCGCGCCGCAGGAGAGTGCAAGCGAAGCGAGATTGAGAACACGATAACCCCACCTATCCCGTCTACGACTGTCCCTATCCCAAGTTTGTGCAACCCGTTTGAAGGAGAAACCCGAGATGAAACAGTTCCGTAAAGTCGCTGTTCTAGCCGTCGCCCTGCTGGCGATGGTGCTGGGCCTGGCCGCCTTTGGCGCCGGCGCGGCCGACCACCTCGACGCGCCCACGGTGCAGACCGACGGCCGCCTCGACATCAACGACGTCTACGCCTTCACCCACGGCGACGACACCGTCCTGGCCTTTACCGTCAACCCGGCCGCCGGCGTCCTCAGCCCGACCACCCTGCGCTCCAACCCCGGCTCGCGCTACGAACTCCTCGTCGACAACGACGGCGACTACAAGGCCGACCTCATGTACATCATCCGCCCGGAAAAGGTGCGCAAGAACGGCTCGCAGAAGCTCAACCTGTACGTGAAGGACATCGAAACCGGCAAGCAGCGCCGCATTGCCGCCGGCATGAGCGACACCAACCTGAGCATCAAGACGGGCGGCTGGTTCTACGCCGGTCTGCGCGACGACCCGTTCTTCTTCGACCTGCAAGCCTTCCGCGACCAGGTCGGCGGCGCGGGCGGCTCGCGCACCTTCTGCGACGCCAACACGGTTGACTTCTTCGCCGGGCTGAACGCGACGGCCATCGTCATCCAGGTTCCCAGCGACCAACTGACCGGCGACAGCGACACCATCAACGTTTGGGCGCGCACCTCGATGAAGGGCGGCCAGCCGTTTGACCGCATGGGCAAGCCGGCCCTCAACACCGTCTTCATTGATTCGGCCAACAAGGACGCCTACAACAACACCGCCCCGGCCGACGACCTGGCGATGTGGGGCGATCGCTTCGCCGACGTGCTCATGCTCTTCGGCGGCTACGACCAGGCCACGGCCGATACGATCACCGGCCTGCTGCTGCCCGACGTACTGACGCTGGACACTTCCTCCACCGCTGGCTTCGTCGGCACGCTCAACGGCCGGCAGCTCGCCGAGGACGTGATTGACTTCGAGCTGACCGTTGTCACCAACGGCGGCATCCCCGGCGACTGTGTGGACAGCAACGACAACGCCTTCATGAACGCCTTCCCGTATCTGGCCAACCCGAACTAAGCGGACTGGAGCACGCGCCCGTGCCTCTTCCCGCATGGCCGGCCGTCCCCTCAACCGATGGGACGGCCGGCCCGATTGCCCGGAGTGATTGCCATGACCAACCCGACCACGACCGACCGCCGACCGCTGCTCCTGCTGCTGTTCACGGCCCTGTTTCTAATCGGCTCCTACGCCCTGCGGCCAGCGGACGGTTTTACCCGGCCGGCGCTGCTCGACACGCTCTTCGGCCCCACCGAGCCGGTCGCGCCCGACATGCTGTCGCCCACGGAGCAGGTCGCCTTCTGGAGCGCCCGGCTGAAGCCGGATACGACCGACTACCTGACTCTGACCACCCTGGCCGGGGCCTACCTGGCCCAGGCGCGCGAGACGGGCGACGCCGCCGCCTACGCCCGCGCCGAAGAGGCGTTGCGCCGGGCGCTGGCGCTGAACCCGCGCTATGAGCCGGCCAACGCCCTGCTGGGCAGCGTGCTCATCGGCCAGCACGCCTTCGCCGAGGCCCTCAGCCGGGCGGAGACGGCGCTGGCGACCAACCCCGACGCGCCGCAAGCCCTGGCCGCCGCCGGCGACGCCCACCTGGAACTGGGGCACTACGCCGAAGCCGAAGTGGCCTACACCCGGCTGCTCGACCTGGCCCCCGGCGGCCCGGTCTATAGCCGCCTGTCTCGCCTGGCCTGGCTCAACGGCCGGCCCGACGAAGCCGTTGACTGGATGCGCCGCGCCGCCGACGAGACCGTGGCCCTCGACCTGGGCGGCGAGACGCTGGCCTGGTACCGCTTCCAGTTGGGCGAGCTGTACTTCAACCAGGGCGACCTGCGCCGCGCCGCCCGCTGGTACGACGAAGCGGAGCAGGCGCTGCCCGGCTACTACCTGGCTTCGGCCGGGCTGGGCAAGGTGGCGGCAGCCCGCGGCGACCTCGACGCGGCCATTGCCCGCTACGAGGCGCTGGTCGGCCGCCTGCCGCAGCCGGGCTTCGTGGCGACGCTGGGCGACCTTTATGCCCTGAATGGCGACACGGACGCCGCGCAGCGCCAGTACGACACCATCGCCTTCCTGCAACAACTCGACGCCGCCCAGCGCGTGCTCTACGACCGCGCCGTGGCCGTCTTCTACGCCAATCACGCCATCGAACTCGACACCGCCCTGGCCTACGCCGAGAGCGAACTGGCCGCGCGACAGGACATCTACGCCTACGACACACTGGCCTGGGCGCTCTATCGCCTCGGCCGCTTCGACGAGGCCCGCGCCGCTTCCGACCGCGCCCTGGCTCTGGGCACGCCGGACGCGCAACTGCACTACCACGCCGGCCTCATCGCCGCCGCGCAGGGGGACGCCGGCCGGGCGACGACCTACCTGCGCCGCGCCCTGGAACTGAACCCCCACTTCGACCTGTTGCAGGCCGAAGAAGCCCGCGCCGCGCTGGCCGAACTGGAGAAGTAAAGTGGCTAAGAGAGAGAAACCACAGATTTCACAGATTTCACAGATTACGCTTTCGCTGATTTCGGAGAGGTAAGTCCGGGAATTGTCTGTCATCCGTGGATGTTCTTTTGATAAGGAGAGCGAGACCATGAATAGGAAACACCGCCTGCGCCCCGTCGTCGCCCTGCTGCTGGCCCTGCTGGGCCTCAGTCTGGCCGCCGCCGCCCGCGCCCACCCGCTGGGCAACTTCACCATCAGCCGCTACAGCGCCGTTACGCTGGGCGCGGAGTCGGCCGAGGTGCTCTACATCGTGGACATGGCCGAGATTCCGACCTATCAGGAGCGGCAGACGATGGACAGCGACGGCGACGGGGCCATCAGCGCGGCCGAAGAGGCCGCCTGGCTGGCGGCCACCGTGCCCGCGCTGGCCGCCAACCTGCGCCTGGAGCTTGACGGCGCGGCCGTGCCGCTGACACCGCTGCGCCACACGCTGGCCTTCCCGCCCGGCCAGGGGGAGCTGCCGACGCTGCGGCTGGAGGTGTGGCTATCGGCGGCGCTGCCGGCCGGCGACGGCCCGCTGAGCGTGGTCTACGAGGACGGCAACTACCCCGACCGGCTGGGCTGGCGCGAGGTGGTGGTTAGCGCCGCGGCGGGCACGCTGCTGGAGTCGTCCGTCCCGGCGGCCGACCTGAGCGACCAACTGCGCGCCTATCCGGCCGACCTGCTGCAAGCGCCGCCGGATGTCAGCCGGGCCGAGGCGCGCTTCGCCCCGACTGGCCTCACGCCCGGCGCCGCGCCACAGCCGGCAACGGCGGCCGATACCGCCGCCGCCACGGCCGCGGCCGCCACCCGCTTCGGCCAGGACGAGTTCGCCGACCTGCTGTCGCGCACGCTGGACACGCCGGCGGCGCTGGCCGCGGCGCTGCTGGTGGCCGTCGGCCTAGGCGCGGCCCACGCTCTGACCCCCGGCCACGGCAAGACCATCGTCGGCGCGTACCTCATCGGGTCGCGCACCGCCGCTTCGGCGGCCACGGCCCGCCACGCCCTCTTCCTGGGGCTAACGACGACCATCACCCACACCGCCGGCGTCTTCGCCCTGGGCTTTCTGGTGCTGGTGGCCTCGGAGTTTGTGTTGCCGGAGAAGCTCTACCCGTGGTTGGGGGTGCTGTCGGGGCTGTTGGTGGTGGGCATTGGCCTGTCGATCTTGCGCGGCCACGTTGGCCACTGGTTGTCCCACCGCCGCGGCGACAGTCACGATCACGGCCCGTATCACTTCCACTTCGGCAAGGGGCACAGCCACGGACACGACCACGGACCGCGGACGGCCGACCGCGGCGCGACGGTTGCCCAACACCCGGTTGACGCGCCGGCCGTTGGGACGCGGGCGCTGGCGTTTGCCGGGGTAGCCGGCAGCGCGGCGGGCGTGGCCTCGCCCGTCCGCCAACACACGCACGATCATGATCACGCTGACGGCCACAGCCACGACCACGGCCATGATCACCACCACGACCACGGCCACGGCCATAGCCACTCGGCCCCGCCCGACGCCCTCAGTTGGCGCAGCCTCCTGGCCTTGGGCATCTCCGGCGGCCTGCTGCCGTGCCCGTCGGCGCTCATCCTAATGCTGAGCGCCATCGCCCTGCGGCAGGTGGGTGTCGGGCTGGTGCTCATCCTGGCCTTCAGCGTCGGCCTGGCCGGCGTGCTGACCGGCATCGGCCTGATCATGGTCTACGCCGGGCGCTTCCTGGAGCGGCTGCCGGTGCGCCACAGCGCNNCAGGCGTGATATGAGATGACGCAGAGAGACGCGGAGGAAAAACCTCGGTTTCTTCCTCCGCGTCTCTCTGCGTCATCTCCGCGTTTCTCCGCAACCTCTCACTGACCGACCACATGCCAACTACAAGCAACGACTACAGCGACGACGAGCAGTCAGACGCAGCAACGGATACAGAGGGCGGCGAGGAGAGTTGGAGCGAGATTAGTGACAAAAGTCATGCATATCTGGTGACATTGCTCAGGTGACCCGGGCCAGCAGATTGCCGATAATAGTAAATGGGGGAACTATCACTTCTAAACCACTCTTGTGTCATATCTGAAAATGGTTGCGGTGATGCTATGGCTCCCCTTGAGAGAATCGCCAGTTCACTACCAAGGAAATAAGGAGCCTTGACAATGAACCACAAATGGCTCGGTAAATGGGTAATCGTGTTGCTCCTGCTGGCCGCGCTGCCGGGATTGACGGCGGTGATGGCCCAGGAGCCGGTGGGGAAGGCACCGCTACCGACCGTAACAGAAGTGGGCGAATCAGCCCCGATCGCACCATGGGTCAATAATGAGAAGGCTACCTCGAACAACACGATGGCCACGGCCGAAGACTGGCTGAAGTGTACCGACACTCGGAGTGAAACCGGTGCATACAATCCGGAGTTAACTTTCAAGAAGGGCTGTGTGCTCGGTGGCAAGATCGACAGCGCAAGCGATGCCGACTACTGGCAATTGCGTGTTGAGTATGCCGATGATGGTCACGTTCCGATCCTGTTCGACATTGACGCGGCATCGAATGGCTGGCCATTGGATGCCCTCATCTGCCTCTACGCCGATGACGCTGTGCTCATGGGTTGTAGCGACGACACCGACACTGTAGACTCTCTGATGTTCTACAACCTCGAAACCGACCGCACCTACTACCTGCGCGTCTCAAGTGCGGACGAAACCGGAGGAAGCAACTACAAGTATCAACTCCTGATCTCGACCCCGCTGCTCATCAGCGCCGCGGCGGCCAACCTGGGCACCGGCAACGTGGCCGGTATCCCATTTCAGGCCGGTGACATCCTGGCGTGGAGCAGATACTACAACCAGATGGAGGTAGGACTTGGCAGCAAGTGGGTGATGTTCCTGGACCTTTCGGATCTGAACGTGAAGGGCAACCTCACCAACCTGGCCAGCGCCTGGCGGAACAGCGACTATCTCTTTGTCGGCTTCGCGGCTAATACGAGTTTGCCGGGAATTGCCACAGCGGTCACCCCGTGGGATGTCGTTCTGTTTGATCCGTCCACGATCGGACCAAATACCAATGGCGTCTTTCAACGCTGGTGGGCAGGTAAGGAACATCAGCTAACCACCAGCGCCGAAAAGGTGGACGCCATTGATTGGCCCAGCTGGAATGGAGCCGCCAGTCTCTATGTCAGCACGATAGGCAACGCGAAGGTAGGTGTCGCCACAGTCAAGACCCTGGCGGACGAAGACTTCGGCCAATGGCACCCAAACAACGAATGGTCGGTCACGAAGGACATGAGTCCTCTAGGCGGGATGGCCGCTGAGGATGTCGTTGCGCTGGACCATAACGTGTCCGCCTTTAGCGAAACCTATGATGAGGGCCTTATGGTGATTCAGGGCCAGGGCTACCTCGACTTCGACGATTCGTCGGGCACTCCAGGCGTCTTCGTCACTCAAAAGGATATCCTTTACCTCAATACCGAGTTGAGCTATAGCCTTGGCGGCTCAATCGTGTGGCACGGCCCGGACCATGGCTGGAACTACAACATTGATGCCATCAATTGGTCGACACTGACGAATTGGTGGGAATATGATGGCTAACCAAGAAAGGAGCAAATAGCCCAGTAATCAGGCGGTGAACAACTCCCCCGGCTCTACAGCAACGCCGGGGGAGTTGTGCTATTGGAGAGCTTGGGTCTTCAAGGCACTCTTGGCCCCCTACCCACCGGAAGGATAGAAGAAAGGTGTGTATGCGCCCTTCCTCAAGACACCGAGATGATTCGCCCTCGTCCCGCTTGTCGGCTAGACTGGCAGGCACGGTCATAAACTCCGGCCCCTTAGCCGCGCTATGACACTCCATCCATCCCGCCCGCTCCCCAGGGGTCTGTTGAATGCCTTATGACTACCAATTTTCTGGACTTACGCCACAACCTAGCCTGGCTGGCCGAAGTAGCCGGATGGACCCAATCCGAACTCTCCATGCGAAACATCAGCACCACCGGCTCTCCGGTCGAAGTCCGCGTCCTGCCCTGGTCGGCCGTCTTTCGCTTCTCGACAACGAGCGGACCGGTTTACTTCAAGGCCTGCGCCCCGTCGCAGGGGTTCGAGCCGGCGCTGATGCGCTATCTGGCCGAACGGCGACCCGACGACGTGCTGCCCGTCCTGGCCGCCGACCTGGAGCGCGCCTGGCTGCTGCTGCCCGACGGCGGTGAAGTCCTGCGCCACGTGTTGACCGGCGACGCTGCCGACCTCATCGCCCACTGGTCGGCGATTCTGCCCCAACTGGCCGCGCTGCAACGCGAGCTGGCCGGCGACGCCACGCGCCTGCTGTCGCTGGGCGTCATGGATCGGCGGCCAGGCGTTCTGCCGGCGCTCTTTCTGGAGCTGCTCGACCGCGCCGACCGCTGGCCGCTCGACCATCCAGATGGCCTGTCGCGCGACGACCTGCCCCGGCTGCGCGCCTTTGCGTCGCGTCTCTCCTCACTATGCGAAGAACTAGCTGTGCTTGGCCCGGCTGACACGCTCGTCCATGACGACCTCCACGACGGCCACATCTTCGTTGGCCCGGCCGAAGCCCAGCCGCGCTACCGTTTCTTCGACTTTGGCGATGCCTGCGTCGGCCACCCATTCTTCCAACTAATCGCCCCGCAGCGCTTCTACGCTCGTGAGTTTGACGAACTGGAGTTGGACAACACGGCCGTTGACGCGCTATACGAAATCTACATGGACGCCTGGGCGGACGTGCCCGCCGCTGGCCGCCGCCGCGCCCTGCAACTGGCCCTGGCCGTTGGCCCCCTCATGCGCGCCCTGACCTGGTACCACGCTCTCGGCCCCCACTACCCCGACATCGAACCGGAGCTAATGAGCTATTACGCCCTCGGCATGGCCCACTGGCTGCGCGAACTGGAGAGCCGTTGCCAACGGATAGGAGAAGCAACCACAGATTACACAGATTTTTAGAGCCAAATCTGTGAAATCTGTGTAATCTGTGGTTGCTGTCTGCTTCATCTAACTTTTCGCCTACACCATGACCAGACTGGCCCGTCTCCGCGCTGTTGACTGGACGCTGTCGTCCACGCCCACCCGGCGCGGCGTGCGCGTGTTCCTTGTCGCCTACCTGGGGCCCGTTGTGCTGGTCAGCATCTGCGCGCTGGCGCTCTTGATTCTTATGAGGATTGAAAGCGGCCCACCCACGCCGGAACGATCCTTTACCTCAATGGACTTCTTGCCGCCTACGTCCGTCTATCCGGCCGATTACGAGGTCATTGATGCCCCAAGCTGGGCCGGACCCGATTCCCGGGGGGGCCTAGGCGATGAGGATGACGCCTACGCGAGTTATAAGCCAGTGCGCGAAGCGTTTGGCCACATCTCCGTCTCCGTTTATTACCAGTCGCATCTGTAGCCGAATTCGAGAACGTTTTGCAGGCCGTCGAAGAACGGGCGATTGAACTCCTTGGCCCGACACCGATACCCATGCCTTGACGCGCCGCACGGGTTCCATGACCGCCGAACGTCTCACCCACGTCAGCGACCAGCCGGGCATCCCCCTCTTCGAGCCGCGCCCCGTTCGCGCCGGCCACCCGCGTGGCGACCGGCCGCCCGTCGTCTGGGCCGTGGGTGAGCGCTTACTCCACAACTACCTGCTCCCCCGCGACTGCCCGCGCGTCACCTTCTATGCCGCGGCCGACAGCGACCCGGCTGACGTGGCCCGCCTGCTGGGCACGACGGCCGCGCGCCACGTAGTGACCATCGAATCCGGCTGGCTCGACGCCGTGCGCGCCACCACCCTTTGGCTATACGAACTACCGCCGGACACGTTTGAGCTGCTCGACCCTATTGCCGCCTATTACGTCAGCCGGCAGCCCGTCCCGCCGCTGAGCGTCCGCCGTGTGGACGATCTGCTGGGCGAGCTGGCCCGCCGCGACGTGGAGCTGCGGATCACGCCGTCGCTCTGGCCCTGGCGCGACGCGGTGCTGGCGTCGTCGCTGGCGTTTTCGTTTATTCGGATGGGCAATGCGCGGCCGAGGGCCGAAGAATGGCCCGCTGATGACGCTGGTTGGGCGGATTCACGCGGATAAGAGATAGGAACCACAGATTACGCAGATTGCACAGATTTCATTTCTGAATCTGTGCAATCTAGGTAATCTGTGGTTTCTATATCCCTGCTTGCCCGGTCGCTACCAAAGACATATACTGCCATCGGATTCGCCTGACCGCTCCGCCCGGTCGGTCGGCCATCCACCCCCGCCCGTCTGTCGCCCGCGCGGTCTAGACGCGCCTCCGTCCAGACGTGGACAGCTTTCTACAGCCCCATACGATTCACCGGAGGAAAGCGATGATCACCGTGTACAAGAAGACCGAACTTGGCCTGGATCAGATTGACGAGGTCGCGCCGGGGACGTGGATTCACCTGATAGACCCGACGCGGACCGAGGTCGAGCAACTGCTGGCGGTCATTGACATTCCGGAGGACTTCGTCATCGCCGCGCTGGACGAGGATGAGCGGGCGCGCACCGACCGCGAAGACGGCGTGACGCTCATCATCCTGCGCGTGCCCTACTTCTTCGGCCAGGAGGAAGACCTGCCCTATGGCACTGTACCGCTCGGCATCATCCTGACCAACGGCTACCTGGTGACGGTCTGCAAGTACCACACCGGCATCGCCGAGGACTTGCTGGGCTATCGCATCAAGGGGCTTTCCACGGCCAAGCACGTGCGCCTCATCCTCCACATCCTGCTGGTGACGGCGCAGAAGTATCTGGCCTATCTGCGCCACATTGACGCGGCCATCGAGGCGGTGGAGGAGCGGCTGCAACGCTCCCTGCGCAACGAGGAGGTGCTGCAACTGCTGCGCTATCAGAACTGCCTCGTCTACTTCACCACCGGCCTGAAGTCGAACCAACTGGTCATGCAGCGGCTACAAAAGAGCCAGCTCTTCTCACGCTTCGAGGAGGACGAGGAACTGTTGGAAGACGTATTGATCGAGAACAGCCAGGCGCTGGAGATGACGCAGATCTCGGAGAACATCCTGGGGCAGGACATGGACGCCTTCGCCAGCATCATCTCCAACAACCTCAACGTGGTCATGAAGTTCCTGGCCTCGGCGACGATCATCGTCAGCGTGCCGACACTGCTGGCCAGCATCTACGGCATGAACGTAGACCTGCCATTCCAGGGCAGCCCCTACGCCTTTGTCGTCGTCATGGGGGTGGCGCTGCTGTTGGCGGCGGCGATGCTGTGGGTGTTCTGGCGGCGAGATTGGCTGTAATCAGGTTCCAGGTTCCAGGGGCCAGGGGCCAGGGGCCAGGGAAGAGCGCCCTGCCCTGGCCCCTGGAACCTGGCCCCTTCTTTACTGGTTGCTTCCCGGCAATAAAC
>CXWK01012312.1_pt2 | contig 26772 bp, 27 predicted proteins | sample 590851 | NCBI WGS metagenome assembly CXWK01 (sample SAMEA3498364, study PRJEB10139) | wastewater metagenome | biome: wastewater treatment plant; material: activated sludge | place: Denmark | collected 2014-08-01
CAATCGCCTCGATCTGCCCCAGGTGATCGGCATCGTGCTTCAGGCCCAGGATGAAGCGGCCGACGGCGTTCATGGGGCCGTAGCGCCGCGAGAAAGTCACGGTCACGTCGAGGCGCGGCGCATCGGGCCATACGTCCAGCGTCGCCAGGCGCATCCGGCGGCTCTCCTCCAGCCGCGCCCGGCACTGAGCGATGGTCGTCACCGAGGGCCAGGGTGTCTCGGCGCGCGAGCGCCCCTCGCGCACCACGCCGCGGGCCAGTTCGGCCGCCAGGAAGGCCGTCTCCTCCGACGTGGCCGTCACGTGGACGATGACGTGGCCCAGCGTCCAGGCCAGCTTCTCCTCGTCGGGGGTGGCGGCATAGCGGTCGTAAGCCTCCGGGTCGTCGGGCACAAAGGTCACGGCAGCGTCGTCACAATCGGCGATGAGCGCCAGCTGGCGGTCGATCATCTCGTTGGTAAGGGCGCGCAGGTCGTCGGGCGTCAGGCCCGCGGCCAGTTCGGCCAGGGTCACTTCTTGCTGTTGCAGGGGGGTGAAGTCAAGCATGGGGAATAGAACCACAGATTACGCAGATTACACAGATTTAAGAAGTCATGATCCGCAGATTGGGCAGATTGGGCAGATTTTCAGACAAGAAAAGGATTCTCTCTTCCTCTGAAATCTGCCCAATCTGCNNCTGCCCAATCTGCGGATCACTTCTCTTTAATCTGTGGTTTCTTCCCGGCTCATGGCAGCGTAGGCAGGATGGCGTCGAGGTCGGGGGCGACGCGGCCGGCGCGGGCGCGCTCATAGGCCGCGCCGGCGGCCAGCAGTTGCGGCTCGCTCAGATAGTCGCCGATGAAGACCACGCCCACCGGCTTCCCGGCCGCGTTCAACCCATCGGGCACGGCCAACGCCGGAAAACCGGCCGCGGCATAGCCATAGCCAACCCGTCCGGCCAACACGTCCACGTCATATTCGCGCAACAGGGCGCGGATGGCCGCCTGCGCTCCAGCGCGGTTGGCCTCCACCAGCATCGCGTACTCGGCGGCGGTAATCGTTGTCGCCGCCGACGCGGCCACGGAGCGAAAGCCGTAAGGCGCGCGGTGGGTCGGGTCAGCAGCGTATACAGTAGCCACCTCGGCCAGGGAGCGCACCGGCGCGCCGGCTGCCCAGCCGCTCAGGAAGCGATTCAATCCGTCGCCGAAGCCGTACTCCAGCACTTGGCCCAGTTCGGGCGCGGTTAGCCGAAAGGACGCCTCATAGGGAATGAACACAACAGTGACACCCTGCGCTTGCAGCGCGGCCGCGATGCGCTCTCCTTCGCCTGTCATCACCAGCGCGTTGCGCACCTCGGCCGCCTCGTCCGCCGTCAGGTCCCGCCCCAGGTCGCGCTGCCGCTCGACCAGCGCCGCGGCCACGTCCCCCTCGGTCACAGCGATGACGCCGACGCGCACCCGCCCGGCCATCGCCGGCGACAGGTAGCGCGTGAAGTCGCGGCCGACCAGCGGAGCAGCGGCAGCCGTCGCCGGGTCGTCGGCGTCGATGCCCTCCGGCCCCGGCGCGGCCAGGGCCGTCAGCAGCGCGGCCACGTCGGCCACGCTGCGGCCGAACGGCCCCGGCGTATCCATCCAGTCGACCAGGGGCACGACGCCGCTGCGGCTGATCAGCCCCACGCTCGGCTTCAGCCCCACCAGGCTGTGGGTACGCGCCGGCCCGATGATCGACCCCTGCGTCTCACTGCCGACGCTGAGCGGGGCCAGGTTGGCGGCCACGGCCACAGCCGAGCCGGTGCTGCTGCCCGACGGGTCGAACGGGCCGTAGGGGCTGTGGGTCTGGCCGCCCACGGCGCTGAAGCCGTTGGGCAGGCAAACGTCGGTGTAGTTGGCCCACTCGCTCAGGTTCGTCTTGCCCAAGATAACGGCCCCGGCCTGGCGTAGCCGGGCGACGAGAAAGGCGTCGCGCTGTGGCTGCCAGTCGCGCAGGGCAAACACTCCAGCGGTGGTGTGCAGGCCGTCACCGGTGGCGATGTTGTCCTTGATCAACACGGGAATACCGTGCAGCGGGCCGCGCGGCCCGGCCGTGGCCCGCTCGGCGTCCAGCGCTGCGGCGATGGCCGCGGCTTGTGGGTTCAACTCCATCACCGCGTTCAGGCCGCCGGCGTCGTAGCGGGCGATGCGGTCGAGAGTGTAGGCAACCAGTTCGGCCGAGGTCGTGCGGCCGCCGGCCAGCGCCGCCTGAATGTCGGCCAGCGGCGCTTCCAGCAACAGTGCATCGAGCACGGCGCGGCGCTCGTCCGTCAGCCCGGCCGTCGCCGCGGCCAACAGCGCCGGGTCGGGCCGGCGGCGGGCCTGGGTCGCCGGCTCGGCCAGGGGAAAGGCGCGCCGCGGGCAGCCGTCTTCGTCCAGGTCGGGCGTTGCCACGGCAGGCGCAGGACCGTCGGATGGCGCAGGTACATTAGGCGTGGGTAGCTTACCTACCGCGCCGCCACACGCCGCCAGCAGAGCGCCGGCGGCCATACCAGCCAGCAACCAATTGACTCTCATGGTCACCTCCATTGGATGCTGGAGTATAGCGCGCCGGCGACGCTCCGGCCTGCTTGTAGCGCGGGATGGTATCCCACGCCCGCACACAGGCTAGGAAACCTGTGCCACACCATGAGCCGGGCAGCCGGCAGCCGCCGCGCCCTGGGCCACGGGTGTGGCCTGCGGCTTGCGCCGGTAGCGGACGATGGCCGGCTCCGGCTTGTTGGCCCCCACGCCGCGGACGATGCCGGGGTCGCGCGTCAGCAGCTCCAGATCGAACTGCTGCAACAGCAGCGCCGTGATGACGGCGATCTCGTTGTTGGCGAAGTTCATGCCCATGCACTTGTGGCCGCCGCCGCCGAAGCCGATGAGAGCGAAGCGGTCGGCCTTGTCCTCGGCGCGCTGGGGGGCGAAGCGCAGCGGATCGTATGCGTCGGGCGACTCGAACCAGTCGGGCAGGCGGTGGGCAACCTCGGCCGACACCTGCACCTTCCAGCCGGCGGGGATGCGATAGCCGCCGATCGCCATGTCCACGTCCACGTCGCGCAGCAGCATGTCGGCCGACGGCCGCAGTCGCTCCGTCTCCGTCACGGCATAGCCCAGGTGGGTCAGGGCATGGAGGGCGCGGCCGTCCACCGCCAGCCCGGCGGGAACCAGCCGCTCGATCTCCTCCTGCACCAGCGTCAGGAAGTCGAGGTGTTGCAGCAACAGAATGACGTTCCAGGCCGCCTGCCCGGCCGTCGTCTCGTGCCCGGCGAACATCAGCCCCAGCATGAGGTTGAGCAGCACCTCATCCTCGATCGGCTCGCCGCTGTCGTTGTAGCGCGAGTTGACGAAGTCTTGCAGGAAGTCGTTGTAGGCCGCGGGATTGGCGCGGCGTTCGTCGATAATGGGCCGGAGAATGTCGGCCATGCGCGCCCGCGCCCGGTCGCGCCGCCGGAACTTGGGCAGCGGCAAGTATTGCGGCAGAATGGGATCCATCCCGCGGCCCACGTCGGCGTAAAGCTCCCAGAACTCCGGCCCGGCCTCGGCCATGAAGCGCTCGCCCATGAGGGCGTGGCCGGCGATGTCCTGGGTCAGCCAGCCCATCGTGGCGCTAACGTCGAACTCGCCCGCGTCGCCCAACCCGTCGAGCCACACCTGGACGCGCTGGTTCATGATTTCAATGTAGTAGGCCATCTTCTCACGGCGGAAGGCCTGGGTTAGAAAGGGCCGCTGGCGCAGGTACTCCTCGTGCCCGGCCATGAAGAACACCTCGCCGAACGTCGCCCGCAGGAACTTGTACGGCGTGGCGATGTTGAGCGTCTTGTCCGTCTCCATGAAGAACGTGCGATGGTGCTCCGGGCCCAGTAACACGGCCACGTTCTGCGGGCCGAGCTTGACCGTGAAGACGCAGCCATGCTCCTTATAACCACGATCGATCAGTCCGGTGCGATCCCGGCCGAACTCGGTCAAGTGCCCCAACAGCGGGATAGCCCCGGATACGACCGGGGGCGTCGCCAGTGCAATTGTTTCCATAACTTCCACCTTACTCCTTGTTATCCACCAACCGCCGGCGACCCGCCGGCATTCATCCGCAGCCGGCACTGCCCGACAGACAACCGTCGTCAGCAACAACCGCGGTTTGATCCCATCATTTGTTCAACAGGTCGTGGGTTGCTCCCCCACGTCCCACCACATCCCCCGCCCCTCGGGAGGGGTTAGGGGAGGGTCTTCGCCAGCGGCCGAACCCTCTCCCCGGTTCTGTCCCCCGCCCCTTGGGAGGGGTTAGGGGAGGGTCTTCACCGGTGGAAGAACCCTCTCCCCAACCCTCTCCCACAGGGCGAGGGGGTCAGTTAGGGGAGGGTCTTCGCCAGCGACCGAACCCTCTCCCCGGTCCGTCCCCCGCCCTTCGGGAGGGGTTAGGGGAGGGTCTTCACTAGCAACAGAACCCTCTCCCCAACCCTCTCCCACAGGGAGAGGGAGTCAGTTAGGGGAGGGTCTTCACTCGCAACAGAACCCTCTCCCCAACCCTCTCCCACGGGGAGAGGGGGCGGCAACCCTCTCCCACAGGGTGAGGGAGTCAGCTATCCAACACCGCCAACGTCACCGCCGCGGCGCGCTCCAGTTGCGCCCGATCGGGGTAGACCTTGACCATCATTGCCAGCGTGTATAACCCGAACAGCAGAAAGGGCGCTAAATCGGTAGGCGGGAAGCGGCCGGCGATCTCGCCCGCCGCCTGGGCCGCAGCCAGCCGCCCGGCCAGGAGCACCGCGATCTCATCGAAGTGCGCGCGCAACTGGGCCGTCACCGCCTCATCCTGCCCGCCCAACTCGACGGCCGCGTTCACGCTGAACGACCCCCGCCGGGCCGGGTCGGCCATCAGCCGCTCGATGAACCGGGCGAAGATCTCGGCCAGCACCGCGCGCAGCGGCCCGGACGCACTCAGCGCCCGTGCCATCTCATCCTGTTCGGCGCGGCGATACTCGGCCAGCGCCGCCAGATAGATGTCGTGCTTGCCGCCGAACGTGGCGTAGAGGCTGCTGATGGCCACGCCGGTGTGGGCGCTCAGATCGCGCATCCCTGTGGCCTCGTAGCCCCGTTCCCAAAACAGGCCCATCGCCGCCGCCAGCGCCCGTGACTCATTGAACTCCTTCGGCCGTGCCATAGTAGCAGTGTAACATATCGGAAACGCTCGTTACAATACTCTTGAGCGAACTCTCACCGTAACGCGATTCTTCCGAATCGCGCTGCTGTGCGGAGGACGCGATTCGGGAGAATCGCGTTACGCTACCCGGCCAAATCCCGCTATACTCAGCGCAGTGGGCGCGGCTGTAGCCCGCGACCAGGGAGTCAGTTTCGTGACGCGCCTCATTCGTCTCGCCATTGTTTCGCTCATTGTCGCCAGTGTAACTCTGCTCGTTGGCCTGCTGCCGGCCATCATGCCCCCTCGCCCGGCCCACGCCGCACCACCGGCGGCCAGTGACCCAACTGACCCAACACCTGAACTCTCGGCCACACTGCACCTGTCGGCCAGCCGGCCGGTGGTGGCCGTGGGGCAGACGCTGCGGCTGACGGCCGACCTGAGCATCGCCGGCTGCGGCTACGGTGTCATGGAGTTGATGGTTATCGAAGACGCCGGCGACACGCCGCTCTTCGCCCACGTCGACCCGCCCAATGACATCATTGGCCCCGGTCTGTTCCCGTCGGTCTGGTTGTTCCGCGCCCTGCGCCCCGGCACGGCCGAGTTCGCCGCCCAGACGTTCGGGGAGGGCAACTGCGATGGGAGCTGGTTCTGGCATTACGAAAACGCCCGGTCGGCGGCGGTGCAGGTGCTCGATTTGCCCTACCGGCTTTGGGTGCCTACGATAGCGACGCCCTGACCGGCAGCACGCAACGAGAAACCTTACCTCCACCAACAAAACATTGCATCGAGTAGACAGCATGACCCGCAACTACGTCCTCAAAACCCCCACCGGCACTGTCGTCATGAACGAAACCGCCTACCCTACCGAAGACCTGTTCCAGCACATGCTCGCCGGCACGTCCCAAGTGCTGGCGGGCGACGAAATCAACCCGGCCGCGCCGCGGCGCTGGCTGTTCGTCGCCCGCGAAGTAGCTGTGCCCGACGCCGAGAGCGGCAGCGGCCGTTGGTCGCTCGATCACCTCTTTCTCGATCAGGACAGCATTCCCACCCTGGTCGAGGTAAAGCGCAGCACCGACACCCGCGTGCGCCGCGAAGTGGTCGGCCAGATGCTCGACTACGCCGCCAACGCCGTCGTCTATTGGCCGGCCGGCGACATCCGCCGCCTGTTCGAGCTTCGCTGCGAGCGCGACGGTCTGCGGGCCGACGAGGAGATCGCCCTCCTGCTGGGCGTCGATCTGGGTGACGAGGAGAGCATCGCCCGCTACTGGAGCCAGGTCGATTCCAACCTGAGCGCGGGCAAGATTCGCCTGCTGTTCGTCGCCGACCGCGTGCCGCCGGAGTTGCAGCGGATTGTGGAGTTCCTCAACGGGCAGATGAAGTCGGCCGAGGTGCTGGCGGTCGAAGTGCGCCGCTACGCCGACGACAGCGGCTACGAGTTGTTCGTGCCGTCGGTCACCGGCCACACCGCCGCGGCCCAGGCGGTCAAAGAGTCGGCCGCCCGGACGCGCACGCTGTGGGACGAGGAGAGCTACTACGCGAATATGGGCGAGCGTCTGGGGGACGAGGCCGTGGCCACGGCGCGGGCCATCGTCGCCGGCCTGCGGGCACAGGGGATGCAGGCCTTCATCGGCGGGCAGGGCAAGGCGTATGGCTCGACCGTCTTTATGCTGGAACATGGCGGCCACAACCACCGCCCGCTGGTCATCTACGGCGATGGCGCGATCGAGGTGCGCTTCAACCACATCCTGGCGCACGCCCCTTTCACCCAGCGCGAACGCCGCCAGGAGCTACTCGACCGGCTCAACGCCATCCCCGGCCTCCGCCTGCCTGTTAGCAAGCTGGACACGCGACCCAACTTCCGCATCGAGCTATTGGGCAACCCTGATAATCTGGCTACATTTCTGGCCGTCTGGCAGTGGTATACTGGCGAGATTCGGGCCGAGCCGCCCGCGACAACCGTTTGAAGGAGGTTATCTCGTATGCCGGAAATCACCATCCGCCGCGCCACCCCCGACGACGCGCCCGCCCTGGTGCGCATCTTCAGCGGCCCGCGGGCCATCGCCGGGACGATGCAGATCCCCTATACCAGCGAGGAAGCGCGCCGCAAGCGCCTGGCCGAAGTGCCGGAGGGCACATACCCACTGGTAGCCGTCGTTGACGGTGAAGTCGTCGGCCACCTCACGCTGCACACCTACCCCACCAGACCGCGCCGCCGCCACGCCGGCGATCTGGGTATAGCCGTCCGCGACGACTGGCAGGGCAAGGGCGTAGGCACGGCGCTCATGGCCGCCGCCATCGATCTGGCTGACAGCTGGCTCAACCTCACCCGGCTGGGGCTGGAGGTCTACACCGACAATGAACCGGCTATTCGTCTCTACACGAAATTCGGCTTCGAGATTGAGGGAACGCTGCGCCGCTCTGCCTTCCGCAACGGGCAGTTCGTCGACTCCTACGCCATGTCGCGCCTTAGATAAAGAAAGCTCACGCAAAGACGCAAAGAACGCCAAGCGCAGAATTCTGCGCTTGGCGTTCTTTGCGTCTTTGCGTGAGGACTCCTATTCTGTAGCCACGGGCGTCGGGGGGGTGTGGCCCCCGGCCGCTTCATGGGTGGCGCGCTGCTCGTCGCTCCACAGCGTGTGGACGAAGTATAGCGACGCCATCTGCTGCTCTATCGTCAGGAACTCGCCCAACGGCTGCATCCCGCTGCCCTCCTGCGTGCCGCCCTTGACGATGCCATCCAGAATCTCGGCATCGGTCAGCAGATAGCTATCGCCGGCGTCGTTGAGGGCCGGGGCTTCCAGGGCGTTGATATTGCCCTCGCCCTCCACGCCGTGGCACGGGGCGCACCACTGGGCGAACGTCCGTTGGCCCAGCGTCGCCGGGTCGCCCAGTTCGGTCGATTGCCCGCCGCCCCCGCCACAGCCGGCAACGGCCAGCAACAGGGCCACGCCGAGCCAGATTGCCCACCGCCAACTCCGCCTCACGACGAGAACTCCCCGCTCGATGGCAGCGGCAACTGCCCGGCCGCTTCGCGCCGATAGGCCGAGCGCATGCCGAACATGATCAGGGTGATGAGCGTAAACGCCGTGAAGGCCATGACGGCAATGGTGATGAAGCCCAGGTAGTTGACGTAGGTGATGTTGCAGGGTACGTCGGCGGCGCAGGTGGCCGACGGCGGGAAAACGCCCTTCTCCATCAGCATGTGATAGCCGGACACCAACATGCCGATGATCGACAGCGGCAGAACGTAAGTCGGCAGGTACTCATCGCGCTTCAGCGCTCCAACCAGCGTCACCACCACCAACGGGTACATCAGGATGCGCTGGTACCAGCACAGGCGGCAGGGCAGGTAGCCGGCGATCTCGCTGTAGTACAGGCTGCCCAGCGTGGCCACCAGGGCCACGACAAAGGCCAGCCAGCCGCCGTAATCTTCCAGGAACTCCGATAATTTCATGATCTGTTCTCCGCGAACAAAGCTTCCAATGGCCGGGTATTGTAACAAGCTTCGCGGCTGTTGCCAGCCGACGGAATAAAGGTACCTGGCCCCTGGCCCCTGGCCCCTGGAACCTAACATGACCAACGACTCATTGACACACTGCGTCATAACGATCTATCATGCCTGTAACCATAAGGAAGGACACATGAAACCCAAGGAAGTTGCCCGTCTATACCTGGCCCGGCACAACGCCCACGACGTGGACGGTGTCATGGCGCTCTTCGCCGAGGACGCCTGCTTCGAGATTCCCGGCCGGCTCGTCCGTTGTGGCAAGGAGGAGATTCGCCAGACCGAGGAGTGGGAGGCGGCCGTCCATGACCATCTGCGTGTTGGCGACCTGGTCGAAGCCGACGCCGAGGTCAGCTTCCGCGCCTTCGAGGCCAACGACTGGCTGCTCGCCGCGGGCGTGGCCGAGTTGCGCTATACCTCCATGACCGTCGAGGTGCGCGACGGCCACATCGCCCAGGTGACGGCCGCGCTGGCCCCTGACTCCTTCAACGCCATGCAGCGCCCCCACTAAGAGAAGGATGAGGGACGAAGGATGAAGGATGAAACGCGATAGTGGCGTTTCATCCTTCATCCTTTCACCTTTAGCCCTCGTTTTGTGCTATGCTTCCCTCCATCCGCCGGGAGGTGAAGCAAAATGCACCCTGTTGACGTTCTAAGTTACGGCAATGCGACCGTCCTGCGCGCTGTCAGCGACTTGCCCGCGGCCGACTGGGACACGGCCGGCGTTTGCGGCTGGTGGTCGGTGCGCGAGATCGTCGCCCATCTGGCCTCCTTCGAGCATATTCTGATCGAAGCCCTGGAGCTGGCTGCCGGCGCACGCGACGGCTATGGGCCGACGCTGCGCGACTGGTTCCGCGATCCCCAGGCCTTCAACGACACCCAGGTCGCCGCCCGCGCTGCGCTGTCGTGGGCCGAGACGCTCGACGACTACGCCGCCGCCAACGCCCAAACGCTGGCCCTGGCCGCCGCCCTGTCGCCCGACGCCTGGCAGCGCACCGGCTTGCTGCGCGCCTACGGGGCCGAGTACGATCCGGAGGACTTCATCACCTACGCCTTCTACGGCCACAAGCGCGAACACAGCGCCCAGATCGCCATCTTCCGCGACGCCATCCGCCGCTGATTGTAACGCGGGTTGCCAACCCGCTTCTTTTAGCCGCTCCGAAGAGGCGGGATGCCATCCCGCGCTACAAGCGTCTTGACATTTTAATTCATCTTACATATAATTTAGCCATGACTAATTTAGGCGTGGCTAAATCTGCTTTGGGCCGGGGCGACGAACTCAGCCCGGCGGTCGAGGACTACCTGCGCGCCCTCTACAAGCTGGGCCGCCGCAACGCCGACGGCCGCCCGGTGACGACCTCGCAACTGGCCGACCGCCTGGCGGTGCGCCCGGCGTCGGTCACGGCCATGCTACAAAAGCTGGCCGCGGCCGAGCCGCCGCTGGTGGAGTACCACAAGAGCCGCGGCGCGCGCCTGACCGAAGCCGGCCAGCGCGCCGCCCTGGCCGTAGTGCGCTGCCATCGCCTGCTCGAACTCTTCCTACACGAAAAACTCGGCTACGCCTGGGACGAAGTCCACGACGAGGCCGACCGGCTGGAGCACGTCGTCGGCCCGGCGATGGTCGAACGGCTGGCCGCCGCGCTGGGCCACCCCGCGCGCGACCCCCACGGCCACGCCATCCCCGACGCCGACCTGACGCCCATCGGCCCCGCCGCCACGCTGCTATCCGCTCTGCCCGCCGGCTGCACGGCGGTCATCGAACACGTGGCCGACGACGACCCCGCCCTCCTGCGGCAAATGGCCGCGCTGGGCCTCCTGCCCGGCATCACACTAACCGTGCTGGCCGAAGCGCCGGCGACGCGTGTGACCCTGGGAGCGCGTGGCGCGACGCCGCTCGAACTGCCGGCCGACCTGGTCGCCCGTGTCTTCGTCCGTGCCGCCTGAATCATGCCCAACCTTACTGGAGACCATTCACACCGATGCACCGCTACGCCTTTTGGCCCCTTCTTCTTTTGACTCTTCTGCTGGTCGCCTGTGGCGGCGCGGCCGCCGCCGAGCAGGACGACGGCCGCCTCTACGTCGTCACCACCACCGCCCACATCGGCGACGCCGTCCGCAACGTCGGCGGCGACTACGTCCGCGTTGACAGCCTCATGGGGCCGGGCGCCGACCCCCACCTCTACCTGGCCAGCATCGGCGACGTCGACCAGTTGCGCCGCGCCGACGTCGTCTTCTACAACGGCCTCTTCCTGGAGGCGCAACTGGAAGACGTGCTGGAGCAGTTGGCGGCGCACAAGACGGTCGTCCCCGTCTCGGCCGGCATCGATCCGGCCACGCTGCTGCCCTCGGCCAACTACGCCGACGAGTTTGACCCCCACATCTGGTTCGACGTGACGCTGTGGATGCAGGCCGTCGAGCAGGTGCGCGATACGCTCATGGCCGCCGATCCGGCCAACGCTGCCGCCTATGAGGCCAACGCCGCCGCCTACCTGGCCGAACTGGCCGAGTTGCACGCCTACGTGGCCGAGCAGGCCGCGCGCGTGCCTCCGGCGCAGCGCGTCCTGGTGACGGCCCACGACGCCTTCAGCTACTTCGGCCGCGCCTACGGCTTCGAGGTGCGCGGCCTACAGGGCATCAGCACCGCCTCCGAGGCGGGCACGGCCGACGTGCAGCAGTTGGCCAACTTCATCGCCGAGCGCCAAATCCCGGCCATCTTCATCGAGTCCTCCGTCCCGGTGCGCAACGTCGAGGCCGTCCAGGCCGCCGTGCGCGCCCGCGGCTTCGACGTCGTCATCGGCGGCCAGCTCTTCTCCGACGCCCTGGGCGACACCGGCACGCCGGAAGGAACCTACATCGGCGTCGTGCGCTACAACATCGACACGATTGTGGGAGCGCTGAGCAATTAGGAATTACGAATTAGGAATTGGGAATTGGGGATTGGGAACGACGAGCTACGAACTCCGAACTACGAGCCATGAAGGAAGAGCGCGACCAACGACTGACCTACTGACCTACTGACCTACTGGCTTACTGACAACTGACAACTGACAACTAACAACTATGAACACCACACCCGCAATTGACATAACCGACCTAACCGTCGCCTACCAGGACAAGCCCGTCCTGTGGGACGTGGACTTACAAGTGCCGCCGGGCGTGCTGCTGGCCATCGTTGGCCCCAACGGCGCGGGCAAGACGACGCTCATCAAGGCCGCCCTGGGGCTGATCAAGCCCGTCGCCGGGCAGACGCTCATCCTCGGCGCGCCCTACGCCGAGCAGCGCCGCCTCGTCGGCTACGTGCCCCAGCGCGGCAGCGTCGACTGGGACTTCCCTACCAACGTCCTCGACGTGGTGATGATGGGGCGCTACGGCCGCCTCGGCTGGCTGCGCCGCCCCGGCCGCGAAGACCGCGAGCGCGCCCTGGAAGCGCTGGAGAAGGTCGGCATGGCCCGCTTCGCCGAGCGACAGATCAGCCAGCTCTCCGGCGGCCAGCAGCAGCGCACCTTCCTGGCCCGCGCCCTCGTCCAGGACGCGCAAGTCTACTTCATGGATGAGCCGTTCCAGGGCGTGGACGCCACCACGGAGCGGGCCATCGTCGAACTGCTGAAGGAGCTGCGCGCCGCCGGCAAGTCGGTCGTCGTCGTCCACCACGACTTGCAGACCGTGGCCGAGTACTTCGACTGGGTGCTGTTGCTCAACGTCCGGCGCATCGCCGCCGGGCCGGTGGGCATCGTCTTCACCGAGGACAACCTGCGCCGCGCCTACGGCGGTCGGGTCGGCTTCCTCAACGACCACAGCAAGGAGCGCGAGGATGAACCCGTCCGACTTGCTCAATAACCTGCTCTTCGACTACACCANNCGCCCTGCTGCGCCGCCAGAGCCTGCTGGGCGACGCCATGTCCCACGCCGCCCTGCCCGGCGTCCTGCTGGCCTTCATGTTGACCGGCAGCAAAGCGCCGGTGGCCCTGGTACTGGGCGCGGCCGTGGCCGGCGTTCTGGCCACCTTCTTGCTGCTGGCCATCACCCGCTACAGCCGCATCAAGGAAGACGCGGCCCTGGGCGTCATCCTGTCCGTCTTCTTCGGCTTCGGCCTGCTGCTGCTGACCTTCTTGCAACGCAACCCGACGGCGGCCCAGGCCGGGCTGAACACCTTCCTCTTCGGTCAGGCGGCCACCCTACTCGTCCGCGACGTGGTGACGATGGCCCTCTTCGGCGGCGCGGCGCTGCTGGCCCTGGCCCTCTTCTGGAAGGAGTTCAAGCTGCTCAGCTTCGACCGCGACTTTGGGGCCAGCCTCGGCTTTCCGATGACCCTGCTCGACGCCCTGCTGACCATCCTGCTGGTCATCGGCATCGTCATCGGCCTGCAAGCCGTCGGCGTGGTGCTGATGAGCGCGCTCATCGTCGCCCCGGCCGCCGCCGCCCGCCAGTGGACCGACCGGCTGAGCGTCATGCTCGTCGTGGCCTCGGCCTTCGGCGCGCTGGCCGGTGTGGCCGGGGCGCTGCTCAGCAGCCTGGGCGCGGGGCTGTCTACCGGGCCGGTCGTTGTCCTGGTCATCAGCCTCATCGTCCTGCTGTCGCTGCTGTTCGGCGCGGCCCGCGGGCTGGCCTGGGAGTGGCTGCGCCGCCGCCGCAACCGGCGCACGCTGCGCACCCAGGCGGTGCTGACCGACCTCTACGGCCTGGCGGCGCAACACCACGAACCCGGCTACGCCCACAACGTCGAAGTGCTGCGGGCCATGAACCGCTACCGCGGCGGCGTGCGCTACAGCCTGCGCGCCCTGGCTGCCGACGGCCTGGTGCGCGAGGTGTCGCCCGACCATTGGGCGCTGACCGACGCCGGGGCGGAGCAGGTGAAGAGGATGGAACCACAGATTACGCAGATTGAAGAGGGGTAATCGGCAGACGTAGGGGCGGGTCTGAGACCCGCCCCTACATGACACGAGTAATCATGAGTACTTATCTCGAAATCCAGTTAATCGCCATCATCGTCGCCGTGGCCTGCGCCTTGCCGGGGGTCTTCCTCGTCCTGCGCCGCATGGCCATGATGAGCGACGCCATCAGCCACACCGTGCTGCTGGGCATCGTCCTCGGCTTCCTGGTCATCGGCTCGCTGGAGTCGCCGCTGCTGATGGCCGCCGCGGCGGCCGTCGGCGTGCTGACCGTCAGCCTGGTCGAGCTGCTGCTGCGCACCAAACTCGTGCGCCAGGATGCAGCCATCGGCCTCGTCTTCCCCGCCCTGTTCAGCGTGGCCGTCATCCTCATCTCCCGCTTCGCCCGCGGCGTCCACCTGGACGTGGACGCCGTGCTGCTGGGCGAGTTGACCTTCGCCCCGCTCGACCGGATCAGCGTGGTCGGGCTGGACCTGCCGCGCAGCCTGGTGGTGATGAGCATCATCCTGCTGCTCAACGTGGCCTTCATCGCCCTATTCTACAAGGAGTTGAAACTGACCACCTTCGACGCCGGGCTGGCCGCGGCGCTGGGCTTCGCCCCGGCCGTCGTCCACTACGGGCTGATGCTGATGGTCTCGGTGACGGCCGTCGGCGCGTTCGATGCCGTCGGCTCCATCCTCGTCGTGGCCCTGATGATCGCCCCGCCGGCGGCGGCCTACCTGCTGACCAACCGGCTGAGCCGGATGCTGCTCTACAGCGCCGCGCTGGCCGCGGCCGGGGCCATGGGCGGCTACGGGCTGGCCCGCATTACCGACGCCAACATCGCCGGGGCCATCGCTACCGTGCTGGGGGTGCTGTTCCTGTTCGTCTTCCTGCTGGCCCCGGAGCGCGGCCTGGTGGCCCAGGCCCGCCGCCGCGGCCGGCAGCGCTGGGAGTTCGCCCGCACCGCCCTAGCCATCCACCTGCTGAACCACGAGAACACGCCGGAGATGGCCCGCGAGTGCCGCGTCGATCACCTGCACTATCACTTGCGCTGGGAACCCAACTTCGCCGCGACCGTCGTCGGCCAGGCGGTGCGCGAGGGGTTGGTGCAACGTAACAACGGCGATCTGGCCCTGACCGATGTCGGCCGCGAGCGGGCGCAGACGGCGCTGGCCTATCAGTAATCGAATCGATCACGGGAGGTTATGAAATGGACTCTTCACCCCTCATCAGCCCGGAACGCGTGCGGCTTAACCGCAATGGCGCGCGCCTGTTTCTGGGCATTGGCGTTTATACGGCCGTGCAGGCACTCGTCCTGTTTCTGGGCGCGGGCACGCTCCGCTGGCCGGCCGCCTGGGTCTATCTGGGCGTCTATGTGGCCTGCTATACTATCGGGCTGACGTGGGTGACAAAGGTCAACCCGGCGGTCATCAACGAACGTGGCCGCCGCGACGACAACATCGAGGCGTTCGACCGTCATTTCCATCGCCTGATGCCCCTGCTCATCTTCGGCGGTTTGCTGATCGGTGGGTTGGACTTCCGCTTCGGCTGGTCGGCCGTGCCTGTGGCGCTACAGGTGATCGGGCTGGCGCTGGTCGTGGCCGCCCTGATGCTGGCCGTGTGGGTGCTGGCGACCAACGCCTTCGCCGCGCGCGTCGTCCGCATCCAGAGTCAGCAGCGTGCGATCACCAGCGGGCCTTATCATTTCGTGCGCCACCCGATGTACAGTGGCACGCTCCTGGCCTGGATCGGCTCGGCGCTGGCCCTTGGCTCGTGGTGGATGCTGATCCCGGCCGCGGCGGGCATCGTCCTATTCGTCTGGCGCACCGGCCGCGAGGACGCCACACTACACGAAAAGTTGCCTGGCTACACTGACTACGCGCAACGGACGCGCTATCGGTTGCTGCCGGGCGTCTGGTAATCTGTAGCGCGGGCTGGCAACCCGCTTTTCCCAGCACCCGGTCTTTTCAGCAGTCGCCCACGAACGTTCGTGGACATGCCTGCGGAGTGCGCATCCTCACATGCGCCTCGCTGGCCCGTCCGCATTTGAGGATGCGCACTCCGCGCTCCTTGGCTACTGATAAACCCTGTCCCGGCACAATAAGCCAACTTACGCTACAATTCCCCCATGAGCAACCCGGAAAAGTGGCGCGGTTTCGCGCCTCTGCCCGACGACATTGACCAACGTCTGGCCGCTCTGCCGTCCTGGCTGACCGGTCAGGGCGTCCGGCTGGCCTACCTGTTCGGCTCGCTGGCCCGCCCGGCGGCCGAGCGCCCCGTCGCGCCCAACGACGTGGACGTGGCTCTGCTTCTGCCGCCCGATCACGCCGTCTACCAACTTCATCAGCCCTTGTCGGACGCCCTGGGCATCGAACGGCTCGACCTAATTGACTGGCGTCAGGCGTCGGCCGAGTTGCGGTTCGAGATCCTCAGCACCGGCCGCTGCCTCTACGCTGCCGATGAGGACGAGCGGCTGGAAGTCGAATTGGCCACGTTACGCGAGTACAAGGATCGCGCCTACTGGCGAAGGATGCACGAGGAGCTGTTGCGCGAGAGGCTGAACCAATGGTAGTCAAGCGGGAGACGGTGCTAACGCGGTTGGAGAGACTTGATCAGATCGTGACCGAGTTGAACCAGTATACCGGCCTCACCTATAGCCAGTATAGCGCCGAACTGCGCCACCAGTGGGTCATCGAGCGCGGCCTCATCGCCGCAGCCGGCGTCATCCTCGACATCGCCGAACACATCATAGTCGCTCACTACGGCGAGTATAGTGGAACCTACGAAAAGAGCCTGACGGCGATTCATGACAAGGGCGTCATTTCGGCTGATACCTACAAGCAGTTGCGCGGGCTGGGCGGCTTCCGTAATATCCTCGTTCACCTCTACCACGAAATCGATCCGACTCAGGTCTGGGAACATTACCGCAAAGCGCTCACTGTCTTCCCGGCGTTTGCGCGCGAGGTGCTGGCCTGGCTGGCGACAGTAGACACTCAGGCAGATGAATAGCCCCTGCTACGGCTCATTCGTTGGATCCCACCCCGTCGCCAGATTCTCGTTGAACGTGTCTAGCCGGGCCATCTCCGCCGCCGATAGCGCCAGGTCGTAGACGTCGGCGTTCTGCCGGATGCGCTCCGGCCGGTTGGACTTGACCAGGACGACGGCTCCCTTCTGCAACCCCCAGCGGATGAGCACCTGCGCCGGGGTCACGCCGTGCCCCGCGCCGATCTCGGCCAGTCGTGGGTCGCCCAGCTTGCGCCCTTTGGTCAGCGGGCTGTAGGCCTCGATGGCGATACCCTGCGCCGCGCACAGTTCCAGTGTCGGCCGCCGCTGTTCGTAGTTGTAGGGGCTTAGCTCGATCTGGTTGACGGCCGGCCGGTAGCGGGCGTGGCCCAACAACTCCTCTAGATGGCGCACCAGATAGTTGCTGACGCCGATAGCGCGCACCCGCCCCTCTTCCAACAGCGTCTCCAGGGCCATCCACGAGTAACGCCGCTTGCCCGGCAGCGGCCAGTGGATGAGGAATAGATCGATGTAGTCCAGCCCCATCAGCCGCAAGCTCTCGCCATAGGCGGCGATGGCCGAGTCGTACCCCTGGTCGCTCTCCCATAGCTTGGTAGTGATGAACACCTGCTCGCGCGGCACGCCCGACGCCCGCAGCCCCGCGCCGACGTCCGCCTCGTTGTGGTAGATGCGCGCCGTGTCCACGTGCCGGTAGCCGTGGTGCAGGGCGTAGCGCACCGTCTCGAACGTCTCCGCGCCGTTGGGGCTGCGGTAGACGCCCAGGCCCAGTTGCGGAATAGCCACGCCATTGTTGAGGGTCAGGGTTGACATCAGGTCCATTTCGCTCTCTCTGGCCTGTCCGCTGGCGAACCAAGCCTACGCCCATTATGTCCCGCGCTTTCCGTTGTGCAAGCCCCAGAGAGGCGGGTACAATTGCCCCCAACTGTCGCGGTAGACCGTGTTGATCATGAGTGCGGATTACGAGCGGGCCAAGCAATATGCGCTAGATCGGCTGGCAAGCGAACTCTCGCCCTGGCTGACCTATCACTCCCTGCGCCACACGCGCGACGACGTGCTGCCGGCGGCCATCCGGCTGGCCCACGAGGCCGGCGTGGCCGACGACGCGCGTCTCTGCCTGGCCACGGCGGCGCTCTATCATGACATTGGCTTTCTCTACACCTATGAGGAGCACGAAGCGCAGGGGATCGTTGTGGCCCGCGCCGTCTTACCAGGGTTCGACTACTCGGCCGAGCAACTGGCGACCATCGTTGAACTGATCGCCGCGACGAAGATGCCCCAACGCCCCACCTCCCCGCTGGCCGAACTGCTGTGCGATGCCGATCTCGACGTGCTGGGGCGCGAAGACTTCTGGCCCATCAATCGCCAACTGCTGGACGAGACGCAGCACTATCAGGGGCGTTGTATCGACGAGGCGGAGTGGCTGGAGGGACAGACGCGCTTTCTGGCCGAGCACCACTTCTTCTCGCCCGCCGCGCGCCGCCTGCGCGACAGCGGCAAGCAGCGCAATCTGGCCCAAATGCAATACGCGCTAGCCGCCCTCAATGGCGTGGCCCACCAGTGAGCCACGCCGCCCCACCCCTGTAGCACAGGATTCTTATCCTGTGCCGCCCCGCTCTGCCTCTGCATGTAGCACAGGATTCTTATCCTGTGCCGCCCCGCCGCTGAGACAAAGACCCCAGGATAAGAATCCTGTGCCATATCAGACACAGGTTAAGAAACCTATGCCACACCTAGGGCGTCCCATTCAACAGCGTCAGCACAGCCACAAAATGGCAGGCGCTGGCGGCCAGGATGAACAAATGCCACACGGCATGGGTGTAGCGGATTTTGGTCATGGCATAGAAGATGACGCCGACGGTGTATAGCCCGCCGCCGACCATCAGCAGGGTCAGCCCGGTCGGGGTCAGATTGGCCACCATCTCCTTCCAGGCGAAGATGCTCATCCAGCCCATGACCACGTAGGCCAGCGTCGTCAGCACCACGAAGCGGTCGATGAAGAAAATCTTGTAGACGATGCCGAAGACGGCCATGGCCCAGACGACGGCCAGCAGCGTCAGCCCCAGCGTGCCGCGCATGGCGATGAGGACGAACGGCGTGTAGGTTCCGGCAATGAGCAGGTAGATGCAGGCATGATCCACTTTGCGCAAGATCGGCCGCAGCCGCGGCTTCTGGATGCCGTGGTAGAGCGTCGAGGCCAGGAAAACGGCCACCATACTGACGCCGTAGACCGTGAAGCTGAGGATGTGCCAGGGCGTGCCGCGCAGAATGGCCAGCACCAGCAGCGTCACTAGCGCGGCCACGCTCAGCGCCGCGCCCACGCCGTGGGTGACACTATGGGCGATCTCCTCGCCCAGCGTGTAGTGCTCGTTCACCCATTCGCTCAACCGCGCGCGCCTTGGCGTCATGGCAGTCACCTCCCGGTGGTATGCCACGATTATGACGAAACAAGCGCAGACGCGCCAATCGGCGCGCCCGCGCTCATCCGGCCATTAGGCGCGACGCAATTGTCGCCTTACGGCGCTGGGTACTTGGCCCGCCACTGCTCTTCGGCCATCGTCAGATAGATGATGCCCTCGATGATGCCGACCAGCATGGGGATGAATGTCCAGGAGAACAGGATGTAGACCACCCCCAGGAGAATCCGCCCCAGGTAGAAGTGGTGCGCGCCCACCCCGCCCAGCAAGATGGCCAGCAGCCCGGCCAGCGTCTGATCCTTGCTCGCCGTTGCTGTCGCCACAACCGGCGGCGCAAGCGGTGCCGGCTTCGGTTGGGAGTGGACCGGCGCGTTAGCGGCGACCGGCGCGGCGACCGGAAGCGGCCGACGATAGTGGTCAGCCGACGGTGGGGGCTTGGGCTGCGGCTGGGCGTCGTCCGCCGGCCCGTTGCGCGGTTGCGATTGGGGCCGCGGTTGGGCCGTGTCGATGAAGCGTAGCGAGACGCCGGGGGCCTGAATCACGTCCAGATGGCCCACGGGCAGAGCATCGGTGACGGTTGCGCCGTTGACGATGACCGCGCTGCCGGGGTCAGCCCGCTGCACCAGCCAGCCCATGCCGTCGTTGATCAACTCCAGCACCGGGCCGGGCGCGCCGAACTCGGCGATGGTGATGCTGTTCGTCCTGGCCGCGCCCAACGTCACGCGCTTGCCGGCCACGTCGTAGGTTCGTCCCAAATGGTCGATCAATTGAATGCCCATCGCGCTGATCCCCTTATGGCAGGCGGCCGACAAAAACGGGCTTGCGGGTGTCACAACCGCCGTCGACCGCGCGCAACTTGTTGTGGGTCTGGCCGGCCCACAAACGACACGAGAAACGCTACAAGGTGGCCAAGGAAGCCACCGATTACAGAATACCATGCGCCCGGCCAAACCGCAAGAGGGGGGCGGATAATTCCAGGGCTATTCCACAGTCACCCCAACCACACCGACCTGACAGGTGGGCGGCCCCAAACGGCATTTTCGCCAGGCAACGATTGGCCGCCCACCTGTCAGGTCGATGGTCATTGGAAACGCCCTGAGATACCTTCGCCGGCCCTGTCTTTATGGCCCGGCGATCACGGGCAGGACGACCGACTCGTCGAGCAGCACGATGCGGCGCGTGACCAGGTGCAGGATGTTGTTCTCGCTGTACGACAGGCGCGGCTGGCCGTCGTTACCGATGGCAATACTGACCGCGCCGTCGGCGAAGGAGCCAGGGGCGTGGCTTACCATCCCCTCGTCCGTCCACCAGAGGTAGCGCATGAGTCCGGCGGCAGTGCTGTAGACCAGATGGGGCGTCGCGCCATCAAGGGCGAGGTCATAGCTAAAACTGGCGAAGGGGCCAAGGCTATCGTCAACCATCTCCAGCTCATGACCGCCGGCGTCGTTGGGCCGGGCCAGCAATAACTCGCCGACATACATCGGCGGATGGCCGCCCGTATCTCGCAGGTGGGCCACGACCATCCACAGCCGGCCGGCCGCATCCAGCCGCGGCGTGCCGAACGTTTCTGTCTCGATGAGCGTCTTAGCCCAAATACCATTGTCCTGTAACACAGCCGCGAAGTTACCTTCCTGGTAGGCCCGATAGACCAGATACGGCCGTTGCTGGGCGTCGGTGGTCAGCAGCAACGGCGCGATCCCACTGCTGTCGGTGGCCACGGTGTCGCGCCACCAGTGGTCATCGTGCCACGTCAGATAGACCAGCGATTCGCCCTGGGTCAGGGCGATGTGGGCGCGGCCGGCGGCGTCGAAGGCCAGTTGCGCGCCAGTGCCGCCGTCGTCGATTTCGTCCAACTCCCAGCCGGCCGGCCCGCGACAGCCGTAGACCAGCTTCGTATCCAGCGGCAGCGCCGACGGCGCGATGGCGTAGACCAGGCAGGGGGTGTCGTCGGGCCGGATGGCGATGTCGTAGGAGTAGGTCGCCGCGGTGCCGGGGGTGGTGATGATGTCTTCAAGTTGCCACTCACCGGGCGACACGGCGTCGCCGTCGCGGGTGGCGTAGTGGACAGCCCAGGTCTGGCTGTCCTGGTAGAGCAGGTGCGGGCGGTCGAGCGAGTCGAGGGCCAGCTTGTGATAGTAGCCGCCTTCGGCTACCTCTTCTTTAAGCCAGATAGGGTACGGGATTGGCTCCTGGGGGGTGGCTTCCGGTCGGGCGGCCAATGGCAAGGCCAGGGCCGCCGCCGCAGTCAGTCCGCCCAGCAGCCGCAGGAGGGCTGTGACGAACTTGTTCATACAACCAGTATAGATCGCGGCGCGGGCGGGCACAAGGGGGGGCAGTAAGGCAGTAGGTCAGTAGGTCAGTAGGTCAGTTGTGAAATGACCTACTGACCTACTGACCTACTGACCCACTGACCCACTGTATACTGCCTACCCACACCCCCCGCCCCCCGGCCCGCGCTTCACTTCCAGCACGATCCGCGGCGTGAAGTCGAATTGGGCGGCCAACTGCTCGTTGGGCGCGGCGAAGCTGTAGGCTGCGCCGACGGCCGCCGGAAAGCGAAAGGCCAGTTGGTCGTCGGCCGCGTCGGGGATGGCGTTCTCGGCCACGAACGTCGCGTCGCCGAAGATGCGCAGCCAGTTGTTGATGCCCCCCTCCAAGATGTAGGCGCTGCGGACACTCTCGGCGCGCAGGAACTGCCACGCCTCGGTGGCCGCCGTCTCATCGTTGCCGACGACGACGACCACGGTGTTGGCCGGCGCGGCGCGCAGTTCAGCTACCATGCCCGGCAGCGCCGCCGGCGGCGCGTGGCGCGCCTCCTGCAAGTGGAACAGGTTGAAATCGGCCTCGCCGCGCACGTCGAGGATGATCGTTTGCAGCGTGTCGTCGGTCATCGTCTTGGCCAGCTCGGCGGGATGGATCTGCACCTCGCGGTTGGCCAGGCGGGCCATCTCCGTCGCCTCCATGCGCGCCCAGCGATCGGCCGTCGTCGGCTGGCCGATGAAAGCCACCAGCAGGGCCACGCCCAGCAGACCGCCGCCGGCATAGAGCCGCCACTTCGGCTCGCGGCGCAGATCGCGCCCGCCGAAGATGCGCTCCAGATGCTCCGCGCCCCAGAACATAAACAAAGCCATCAGGACGATGCCGACGACGACCACGCCATAGGGCAGCCCCAGCCAGTCGGGGATGGTCAGCCGGCCCAGGTAGGAGGAGTACCAGAACTCCTCATAGAAGCCGACCGTCTCGCCGAAGGCGAAGATGCCGAACAGCACGCCCAGGACGAAGATCAGCCCGTCGAGCTTGCCCACGGCCGCCGCCACCAGCGACGTGCCGGGGCAGAACCCGCCCAGGATGAAGCCCACGCCCATGATCAGCCCGCCAACGATGCCCGGCCACAGGTAGGTCTCATTCACGTACACCAAATTGAAATCGAGCAGCCCCAGCCCAGAGGTGAGGAAGACCAATACCATCGCCGTGACAATGGCCCCAAACATGACCTTGAGCACGGTCATGTCGCGCAGGTAGAACTGCGCCGCCAGAATCTTGGAGTTGGCAAAACCCGACATCTCCAGCGCGAAGCCGAAGCCGATGCCGATCAGTAGATAGACGACGTATTGACCCCAATGGCCCAGAATGTCGGCCAGTGCCAGCGGAAAAGGCGCCATATCATTCCTCCACATATCTCACGCAAAGACGCAAAGTACGCAAAGCAAAGAAAGCTTCTTTAGCTTTGCGTGCTTTGCGTCTTTGCGTGAGCATTTCTTCTAGTGCCACAGCCGTCGCACAAAGTAGGCCAGCGCGTAGCCGCCGCCGAAGACGGCGAACATGAAGGCCCAACTGCCGACCGACAGCACCGCGCCGCCGGAGAGGGCCTGGCCGCTGGTGCAGCCGCGGGCCATGCGCGCGCCGTAGCCCATGATGCTGCCGCCCAGGAAGGCGAACAGCCAGCGCACGCGCACCGGCGTATGTGGCCCGCCCTGCGTCTCCACCTTGTTGCGGCCGAACAGCCAGCCCGACAGCGCCCCGCCGATGAACAGGCCAATGAACACGAACACCACCCAGCTATCGAACGGGTTCGTCTCGCCGCCGGCCATCGTCGTCAGATAAGCCGTCCGGTCAACGTGGCCGGAGGCGAAGATGTCCTCCAGCCAGACGACCAGCCGGTTCATGCCGCCCGACGCGCCCAGGCCGTTGCCGGTCAGGAAAAAGGTGGCAAAGAGCACCAGGCCGAGCAGCATGCCGCCGGCATAGGGGTGGACATAGGGGCGCGCCGCCCGGCGGACGGCCGTCCGCTCCTCTGGTTTCTCGTCGATCTGCGGTGTCGAAATCGTTGTCATCTCTTCTCCTAAGAAGGTCTCACGCAAAGCACGCCAAGACGCAAAGCTCAGCAAGCTTTCTGAGCTTTGCGTCTTGGCGTGCTTTGCGTGAGGCTCTTCATCTCAGTCACCCATACTTTCCGCGGCGTGCGGCTCATGGGCTTCCACCTCTTCGTAGCCCAGCATCATCGCCCTAATCCCGGCCGCCGGCGTGGGGCCGGTGGTCGTCAGATAGACGTGGAGGATGATGAAGGCCGTGAACGACCAGGCCACCAGCGTGTGCAATGGCCCCAGCCACGGCAACCCACCGAACTGCTCAGTCAGCCCCGGCCAGCGTTGGGCGGCCCACATAAGCCCGCCGGTGATGATCTGCGCCGGCAGCAGCACGTTCAGCACCATGACGTAGGTCAACTGCTGCAACGGGTTCAGCTTGCGGTCGCGCGTCTTCTCGAACGGGTGCGGCTCCTTGTGGAAGATGCCGCGCAGGTAGTACCTGACTTGCAGGAACGCCTGGTCGAAGAAGCCGCGCGGCCGGGGAATGTACTGCCGAATCTGGCCGCTGGCGACGTGGTAGAACAGCGACAGCGCGGCGTTGATGACCAGCAGCAGGGCCAGGACGTTGTGCACCTGCACGACGTAGCGGAAGCTGAAGACGCCGAACGTATCCGGCTTGTGGATGATCAGCCCGGTGAAGAGCAGCAAGAGGATGGCCGCCGTCTGGAGCCAGTGCCACAGGCGTTCATACACGTCGTACATATAGACCGGCTGCGTCTCGGCCGCTGTCACCGGTCCCATGGCCCTGGCCCGCGACCGAGCCACGAAGAAGCGTACGCCGCCGTGGACGATGACGCCCAGCATGACGCCCAACACCATCGCCATCCCCAGCCAGTCGATGACCCTCACCGCGTTGTGGCCCAGCACGTATAGCCCGGCCTCGGCCGTGTCGGGCACGAAGCGCAGCGCCCCGTCCTCCCCGGCCTCGATGTCGCCCGGCCAACTGACCGAGCCGCCGCTGAAGAGGGCCGGCGTCACCCCGCCCGGCGTGTGGGCCGACAGGTCGAAGGCCGCCGCCAGGCGCGAGTCACCGCCGTGGCAGGCGCGGCAATCCTGCGTGGCCCACTCGCCGGTGGCGACGTTGTGATGAATGGCGTAGGGCAACACCTCGCCGGCAATGCGCGCTTCGGGGAAGCCCCCGGCCGCCAGCCGCGCGGCAATCGCCGCCGCCTGCTCCTCGGTGGTGATGTTCAGCTCGCTACGCGAAATTTCGCCACCCTCATCGCCGTCAAACGCCGCCACGACCTCGGCCGCATACGCCTCACCGTCAAAGTAGGCCGCCCGCAGCGCCCGCTGGGGCACCGGCTGGGCCGGCTCGCCATAGACCCAGTACCAACTGCTGACCAGATTGAACGGGGCCAGCGTCGTTGTCCCGTCGCCGTTGTCGCGCGGCAGCAGCACCGGCTCATAGCCGCTGATCAGCGTTTGCGGGTCGAGCGTCGTCCCTTCCAGCCCACGGTAGACGCGCACCGGCTCGCCGGCAGCGTCCAGCACCGTCCAGTCAATGGACTGAAGCGCCGGGGCGTAGAGCGCGGGCACGTGACACGTCTCACAGGCCACGGCGGCCATGTGGCGCGAGGCGTAGGGCAGCCACGTGTGGGTCTCCTCGGCCCGATGGCACGCCTCGCAGCGCCGCAGCGTGGCCGCGCCGGTGGCCGTCTCCTGCGCGCTGGCCCCCTGGGCGAACTGGTGCAGCGGCCGGTAGATGTACTCGCCCAGATCGATACGGCGCGGGTCGAACTCCAGATGGGCCGGCTGCTCGCCGCTCGTCTCACGGTAGTAGACCGGGTTGTTGAGTGAGTAATGGCAATCGGTGCAGTCGAGGACGCGCTCCATGTGCACGTCCCAGGAGCGGCCGAGCGTCGTCTTGCCGGCGATGTTCAGCCCGCCGGCGCTGATGCGCTGCGGCGACATGACCTGGCCGGTGGTCAGTGTCGTCCACTCGTTCAGCCCCAGCGCATCGAAGCTGAGCGGTGTGCCCTGATCGTTGTGGGTCACGCCGTGGCAGCCGCCGCAGTTGCTCACCGTCGGGTCCTGCACCCGAACAAACTCTGGTCGCAAATCGCCCTGCTCGTCAAACGCCGCCGCGTTATAACGCCAGCCCCCCTGATCTCCCGCTCCCCCGCTCCCCTGCGCCTCGACAATCCCACTGCCGATCAGCGTCGCCGTCACCGCGTCGCCAAACCGCCCCTCAGCCAGGGCCGCCAGCCGCGCGGTGTTGTTTGGCTCCGGCCAGTGGCAGAGCAGGCAGTTGAACTCGGCCGTGCCCGACTGCGACCAGTCCCACGGCTGCGCCTCGCCCGTCGCCGGATCGATGATCGTGGCCTCGACGCCCGCGCCCGGCTCCAGCTCCGTCAGCGGCCGGCCGTCGCGGCTGGTGGTGGCCGGGCCGCCGCCGGCGTGGCGCGCGCCGAAGCGCTGCACCCACTCCGGCGTGGTCAGGTCGACCACGGCGTCACCTTCGGCCGACAGCCGGCGATTGAGCAGCGGGTCCCAACGGCCAAACAGCCCGCCGCTGCTCTCCCACGCCCGCCCGCCGGCCGCCGCGCCGGGGGCGCTGAACGTGGCCAGCCCCACGTCGGCGTGATCGCTGTTGGCGGCGATGAAGGCCGTGTCATGACAGCCGCCGCAGGTTGTCATGGTGGACACAGCGCGGCCGGAGTCGAGCACGTTCTCCCCCGCCGCGTCGAGCAGCGGGAAGACGGGGTGCATGGGTGAGGCAGCCATTGGCGGGGAGGCTATCCCCTCGTCGTCGGTCTGCGCCGCAACCCCGACCGACCCCAACAGGGTACACGCGAGAAGAATAAGGATCGTGGTGAGTCGCCGGTTGTGCATGGTTGTCAGTTGCCAGTGGTTAGTTGCTAGTTGTCAGTAGGCGGTGGTCAGTGGGAAGGCCCTAATCCCTAACACCTAATCCCTAATCCCTTCCCCCCCACGTCAGCGGGTCGCCCGCATAGCCCAGCGCGGCCCAATCCATGCGGCCGTTCTCGCCGTGGCAGTCGTAGCATTGCAGCGCCTCGGCCGCCGGCTGCACCATGTGATCCATCGACCAGTACATCGCCGTCGGCGCGAAGCCATACTCACCGCTGAAAGCCAGACCGGTGTTCGGCTCGTTCAGCCGGAAGGCGCTGTCCCAATCGAACGTGTCCCAGAAGCCCCCCTCGCCGGCGGTCATGGGCACCAGCAGGTACTCGTTGAGCACGTCGAACGGCTGGCGGGCGGTGTGGACTTTGAACGGGTGAATCTTGGCCGTGGGGTCGGCCATGTCGCCCAATGGGGCGTTGATGCGCGTCACCTGGGTGGGGTCAATGAGGTCGCCCAGCAGGTAGCGGTCGGCCGCGCCGTTCCACCAGGCGTAAGTCGGCTGCATGTCGTGCTCGTAGACGAAATTGCCCTTGATCTTCAGGTAGACGTGGGGGTCTTCGGGCAGGTCTTGCCCGGCCGTCGACCAGTCCCAATCGAC
>CXWK01002985.1_pt2 | contig 26760 bp, 17 predicted proteins | sample 590851 | NCBI WGS metagenome assembly CXWK01 (sample SAMEA3498364, study PRJEB10139) | wastewater metagenome | biome: wastewater treatment plant; material: activated sludge | place: Denmark | collected 2014-08-01
AAATAAAAGTAAGTGCTTCCAACGTTCGAATACAATAGAATTAAATCCGGATGATTATCTCCAAGTATTCTTCTTCGAATTTCCAATGCTTCTTTTAAGAGAGGTAACGCTTTGTGATGATCTTTTTTATAAATATGAATAAAAGCAAGATTATTTAAACTATGGGTTACACGGAGACTATTATTGCCAAAGTGTTTTCTGAACACTCTTAAACTTTCTTTATATAGTTGTTCGGCTTTGTCAAGTTTTTTTAAATAATTATAAGTTGTAGCAAGATTATTCTTTAATGTTGCAACTTCAGGGTCTTCAGAACCCTTTATTGATTCCGCTATTTTTACTGCTTCTTCGGATAGTTTTTCAGATTTTTCTAAATCACCTTTATCTGAAACTAAAGTAGCGTATGCATCCAGCAACAAAGCTGTCTGAAACGATGGAGTTGATTCAATTGACCTGACCATTGCAAGTGCTTCTTTAAAATAATTTTCAGCTTTTTCGTAATCACCTTTGTAATGACGGATTAATGCTAGTGATCTTAAACTTGAGGCTGTTTCTACGCTTGTATTTCCAAAAACTTTTTTAGTAATTAAATGTGATTTTAATAATTCTGTTTCAGCAGAATCATATACCCCAAGATTCTGATACGTATTCGCAAGCATAGTTCTAATTTCTGCTTCTATCTGAGGATAATCTTTTAATTCATTTGATAGTTTTTGTGAAGCATCTGTAATTACATCAATCACCTTTACTTCGCTTCCATCCTCATTAGGATCCGGTGAAGCAAACATTTCAAGTAAAAAGGATTTTATTCTGTTTGATTTATCAGCTTCAAGTTTTGCAATATCTCTTTCTTTAGCTGCAATATAACCCTGCCATAAAAATCCAGCCACAGCAAGATTAATAACTATAAAAATTATTGCAGCAGGAATTAAAAAATTCTTGTTTCTTTTAATAAACTTTTTGCTTCTGTATGAAAACGAATCCTGGTGAGCTAGAACAGGTTTATCGTTCAAATATCTTTTAATATCCTCAGCAAAATGATCAACAGAAGAGTAACGTCTATCCGCTTCTTTTCTTATTGCCATTGAAACTATATTATCTAAATCACCAATTAATTTTTTATAAAGCTTATCAACATTACCTTCACGAGTTGCGCTGATTTTTTGCGGATTGATTTTTGATTTTTCTTCTTCAGATTCATTTACGATTGTTTTATAAATTATCTCACTCGGTTTTGCCGGTTCTGATTGAGTAATAATCCTGCTGATATCAGAATGAAAAACACTTTGGATTTTATACGGATTATGCCCGGTAAGTAATTTATACAAAACAATTCCCAAAGAATAAACATCACTAGAAGTTGTGATAGTGTTTCCAAAAATTTGTTCCGGACTTGCATATTCAGGCGTTAAGTTCCACGCACCTCTTTGTGTAACAGTCTCAAATCTTTCACCTTCAGCAGAAAGTATTTTTGCAATTCCAAAATCAAGCAGCTTTGGTTCACCATCTTTTGTGATTAAAATATTGTTGGGTTTTAAATCTCTATGCACAACAAGATTTTGATGTGCATATTGAACAACTGCAGCAACTTTAAGAAAAAGGTTGAGCCTGTCTTTTATATTAAGTTTTTTATTATCACAATATTCATCAATCGGAATTCCATCAATATATTCCATCACTAAAAACTGGATTCCATCCTCAGTTATGCCGCCATCGAGTAATCTTGATATATTGGGATGATTTAAATTTGCTAATGTTTGTCTCTCGTTTTGAAATCTTTTTATTACTGTTCCGCTTGCAACACCGGGATTGATAATCTTAACAGCAGCCTTTTGTTTCACTTCATCATCACGCACGCCAAGATAAACCAAACCCATTCCACCACGAGCAATTAATTTATCAATCTTATACTTCCCAAAAGTTTTACCAATAAACAGATTTGAATTATCAGCTATTGGTTCATAAGAAATTATTGAATCTTCAAGAAAGTTTTCTGATTTATCGTGAGCAAATATTAAAGTTAATATTTCTTTTTTTTCTTCTGGAGTTTTACAGACAGTATCAAGGTATTTTTCTCTTTCTTTACCATCCAGTTCAATGGCCTTAAAAAAAATTGTCTTTATATCTGTCCAGATATTTTTATCCATAAAGTGCTCAAATGCTTTAGTTAATTTTTTGTGATAAGATGTTTTGATACAAATTGTTATGCTCTAAGCAAGATTGCAATTTTAATTTTGATTTTAAAGTGGTATCACAAAATAATCACAATAAAAAGTAGCCGCAGCTCGCCGCGGCGAATCAGCCTGCAAAATTTAAGTTTAAATGTCAGCTAAAACATACGGCCACTTTCAAAAATTGTGTTCTCACAATGTATTTTAAACTAGGGTATTACTTTAGTAAAATCATTTTTCTTGTCTCAACAAATTGTCCAGCATTTAACCGATAGAAATAAATCCCGCTTGTAAGATTGGAACCATTCCATTCATAGTTGTATTTGCCAGCATTAAGTTCTTCAGAAATCAAAACATCAACTCGTTCACCAGTAACACTAAAAACTTCCAATGTTACATAACTTGATTGAGGTAATGCAAATTGAATATTTGTACTGGGATTAAAAGGATTTGGATAGTTTTGTTCTAACAAAAAACTCATCGGTATTTCATTCGAAGTTTGCTCGACGGAAGTGAAGCCGGGAACGAAAACCCATGCAGCACCTTTGTTTGTGTTGTCCGCAATTCCACCAACAATTATTGTATTACCATCGGGTGATATTGCAACAGCGCCGCCTTGGTTTGCAATTCCGACTGCACCTGAACCAAATAGTTTGTTTCCTAACTGAGACCAAACTCCACCACTTCGCGTGAAAACCCATGCGGCACCAGCAAAAGCATTATCATCTATCCCGCCAACAAGAGCTGTATTCCCATCGGCTGAAAGCGAAATAGAAAACCCTTGACTTGCATTCCCGGTAGCACCGGTGCCAACAAGCTTATTTCCTTGCTGAGTCCAAGAACCACCGCTTCTTGTGTAAACCCAAACAGCACCCATTGCAGCATTATCTTCATATCCTCCAACGATAGCTGTATTTCCATCTGAGGAAATGGAAACTGAGCGACCAAATCGGGCACTTCCAATAGCACCTGTTCCAGTTAGCTTCGTCTGTGCTGTCCATGTGTTATTATTTCGGGTAAAGATCCATACTGCTCCAGCATTGGCGTTGTCAGTATGCCCGCCAATAATAGCTGTATTACCATCGGATGTAATGTCGACAGAAATTCCAAACCTTGCGCTGCCTATTGCATCCGTGACGACAAGTTTATTTCCTTGTTGAGACCAAACACCGTTGTTACTTCGAGTAAAGATCCATACAGCACCCGCAAAATTATTGTCACGATTTCCTCCAACTATAGCAGTATTGCCGTCTGCAGAAAGGGACACGGCAACACCTTGCTGCGCATTTCCCACAGCACCTGTTCCCACAAGTTTAAATCCTTGTTGAGCCCACGAACTACCAGTTCGTTTAAATATCCATACAGCTCCGGCATTTGTGTTGTCACCGATAGCACCAACGATCGCTGTATTACCATCTGCAGAAAGAGCGACAGAAAAGCCTTGGCTTGCTTTTCCAATGGCACCTACGCCAACTAGTTTTGCTTCTACGGTCCAAATACCGCCAACGCTTCGAGTATAGATCCACGCAGCTCCGGCATTTGCATTGTCACCAATACCCCCGACAATTGCAGTGTTCCCGTCAGATGAAAGTGCGACCGAATACCCGTGAAAAATTGTAGATCCTATACTGTTGCCAGGAAAAAGTTTGCTTCCTTGTTGAATCCATTGCGACCAACCTGTAGATGAAATACACAGACTGATTATAATGAGCTGAAAAGCAAAATATGAAAAGAGCTTCATAAGTATCTCCTTCGTTGATGAATTTCGTAATACTTTTATTTTCTACTAGTACATGCGTAGAAATTGAAAAACGGGCTCAATGATTTTTGAAAATTTTAATAGGAATGCGATAAAAAGTAAAAGATATGTGGGTTCTGAGTGATTATGAATGACTATAAAATGATAAAGCTAAAAGTGATTACTCTTTTCCCAATTCTCTAAATAACCAGGATTTTGCCAAACTCCATTCCCTTTTAATGGTGGAAGCTGATCGATCCAGAACTTTAGCAGTTTCTTCAACATTTAATCCTGCAAAAAATCTGAGTTCAACAACTTTGCTTAAATCCGGATCAAACGATTCTAGTTTTTTTAGAACTTCATCAAGAGCTACAATATCCTCATCGGATTGAAATGCGATTTCCAAAGCCTGATCAAGTGAAAAATTGGTTTTGCCTTCACCTCTTTTTTGGGAATTACGTTTTCTTGCATAGTCAACCAGAATCTGCCTCATAGAATTTGCAGCTATTCCAAAAAAGTGTGCACGATTTTGCCAATTGATTTCCTGTCCACCAACTAATTTTATGTACGCTTCGTGAACAAGTTCTGTAGTTTGAAGGGTATGGTTACGATATTCATCATTTAAATATTTTGATGAAATTCTTCTTAACTCATTATATACTATTGGTAATAATTCATTAACTGCATTTTTATTGCCGTTCGAACAATCTTCAAGTAACAGAGTTATATTCTGTTGCGATAAATCAGGCATAACTTTATTTGATTATTTAATGAATGTTGAATTCAGGGTTGAAAATAGGAGATTAACTGAGGCTTGTCAATAGTCAGAAAGTAAATAATTTAGTACGATAGATATGTACTTCAATAGAAGTCTATTACTCTATCTCATCAAAATCATTTTTTTAGTTTCAACAAAACTTCCGGCAGTAAGTTTATCCGAATGGATCGATATGCGATAAAAATAAATTCCACTTGATAATCCACCAGCATTAAAATTTATTTCATAACTTCCTGCGGGTTTAAAATCATCGACCAGAGTAACAATTTCATTACCCAGAACATCATAAACTTTTAAGGTTTGATGACTGCTGACTGAAGACTGCCAACTAATTTTTGTAGATGGATTAAACGGATTAGGGTAGTTCTGTAATAAATTAAATGTAATTGGTGATTGTAAATAGAGTTCATCTTCTACAGAAACCGGACTTCCGGCATTTAACCACGCAGTATAAATTAAACAAGTTAATTTGTGTGAAGCACTTTTAAATAGTTCAGTTGTAAAACCTTTGCTAAGTTCCCATAACTTTGAATAGTAAAGAGTACTCGACGTGCTTCCTGCAAATGCTTTTGCTAAACTATCGCATTTTAAAACCGAATCTACATAGATATAATCTTGATAGAGTGAATTAAAAATGAATTCGGAAATATTATCTATAGAAATCAAACTATCACCGGAATAAATAATTTGTCCGTTATAAGTATTAATCATATTGGATTCAAACCTGCTGTGCACACCTGTTTGCCCCGTTAACTGCCCGTTATAATTTTTTGTGATGTGGAGCGGCATGTGCATATCACCAACATAGTGCCCAAGATCAGCAGCGAGCAGCATTGCCTTTTCAAATTGATTATTCTGAAACGCAGTTTGAAGTGAATCGAATGTTCTCATAATTGCCCAGGGTAGAACTCCCTGATCCATTACAAAAGTAATTCCGTGTTGTATTACTAAAGAATCAAAATTTTGTGTGATATATCCGTTTGAAATGAATTCGGGATAATTATCAATATCGATATAATGTTTTGGTGCTTCATCCGGATCGGATGACTTTCGATAATCAGCATCGGATCCATGAGCGGCGAGAGAATCAGACCAGCTGCCCCAAAAACTCATTGACGGAGTTACAGATAGAATTGTTTTTGTATTGATAATTCTATGTCCAACATTTCCCCAGCCTAGAAAAAGAGTTGAACAAATTGTAATTGCAGTAACTAATAATTTAGATTTTATTTTCATACCGCAAGTTACTACAATAAAAATTGAATCTAAGTTATTTATTACTCATACTCATCCCAGCTTTTCATTTTTAGTTCTGATGGTTTATAATTCTTAAGAGCTTTAACAAATCTTTTTGCAATTTGCACATTTGTGAAAAGTGCAATGTTCAAATCAACTGCTTTTCTTCTTATTATGTAGTCGCTGTCAAGTTCAACTTTTTCAGAAGTTTTAGGAATGTTTATTACAAGATCAATTTCACCACTGCTCATATAACTCAATATGCTTGGTTCCTGGTTATCAAACGGGCGATAAAGAACTTCAACATCAAGTCCGCCATTTTCTTTATAAAATTCTGAAGTGCCTTTTGTCCCGTAAAATTTTAATCCCATCTTTTGCAGGATTTTTAATTCATCAATAAGTTCTGCTTTATTTTTTGGAGTGCCAGTTGAAAGCAATACACCTTTTGTTGGAACTCTTTGTCCGATAGCTAATAAACTTTTTAAGAATGCTTCATTAAAATCATCACCAAGACAAGCAACTTCACCAGTTGATGACATTTCAACTCCAGTTACAGGATCAGAACCTTTTAATCTTGTAAAAGAGAATTGAGAAGCTTTAACTCCTACGTAATCGAGATCAAAAGATGATTTATCAATTCTTGGAACTTTTTCTCCAAGCATTAATCTTGTTGCAATTTCAATAAAATTTATTTTTAATGTTTTAGAAACAAAAGGAAAACTTCTTGATGCACGAAGATTACATTCAATAACTTTTACTTCGTTATCCTTTGCAATAAACTGAATATTAAAAGGTCCGGTTATTTCTAATTCTTTTGCAATTTCACGCGTTATCATTTTTACTTTACGCATCGTTTCTAAATAAGTACGCTGTGGAGGAAGCACAATAGTTGCATCACCGGAATGAACTCCGGCATTTTCAACATGCTCTGCAATTGCGTAGCAGAAAAGCTCACCTTCAGATGCAACTGCATCAACTTCGATTTCACGCGCATCAGTAATAAACTTACTAATCACAACAGGATGTTCAGAATTAAGATCGGTTGCTTTTTTAAGATACATTTCAAGTTCATCTTTTGTAAGAACGATACTCATTGCCGCACCGCTAAGAACATAGCTTGGTCTTATCAGAACAGGATAACCAACACTCTCCGCAAAAACTTTTGCATCTGCAAGAGTGGTAACTTCATTCCATTCAGGTTGATCAACACCAATTCTATCAAGAATTTTTGAAAACTTATGCCGGCTTTCAGCGTTATCAATTTGTTCCGGGGAGGTTCCAATAATTTTTAATCCTGCATTGTGCAGTTTCATCGAAAGGTTATTCGGAACCTGTCCGCCCATCGAAACAATTACTCCGCGCGGATTTTCTTTATCATAAATATCAAGCACACGTTCAAAAGTTAACTGCTCAAAATAAAGTTTATCGCAAATGTCATAATCTGTGCTTACGGTTTCAGGATTGCAGTTTATCATTATCGATTTGTAACCACTCTTATTAATCTGGTTAACTGCATTAACACAACACCAATCAAACTCAACTGATGAACCGATACGATAAGCACCGCTTCCAAGCACAACTATCTGATCTTTCTCTCCAAGTGAAATATCATCCTCAACTCCGTGATAGGTTAAGTAGAGATAATTTGTTTGTGCAGGAAACTCCGCAGCCATTGTATCAATTTGTTTAACAACAGGAATTACTTTTAATGATTTGCGATACTCGCGAACTTCGAGTTCTTTTGTGTTTGTCTGTTTACCGATTTGATAATCTGAAAATCCATTTTGCTTTAAATGCCGCATTAACTCAGTATCAACATCTTTTAATTTATTATTTGCAATATAATTTTCAAGATCAACAATATTTTTCATCTTATACAGAAACCATTTTGTAATCTTTGTAAGATCGTGAATCTTATCTACTGAATAACCTTTTTTAAGTGCTACAGCAATTGCAAAAATTCTTTTATCCGTTGGCTCAGATAATTCTTTATCAAGATTTGCAAAGTTCATGTCGTTGCCAACAAATCCCTGCATTCCAACATCAAGCATGCGAATTGCTTTTTGCAAAACTTCCTCAAAACTTCTGCCGAGAGACATTACTTCGCCAACTGATTTCATTTCAGAACCAAGTTGTGTACTAACTTGTTGAAATTTTTGTAAATCCCAGCGTGGAAATTTTAATGCAACATAATCAAGTGCAGGCTCAAAGTTTGCGGAAGTTTCTTGTGTGATGATATTTACAACTTCATTTAGTGCGTAGCCTAATGCAAGTTTTGTTGCGATGAAAGCGAGCGGGTAACCTGTTGCTTTTGATGCGAGCGCAGAACTTCTACTTAGCCGCGCATTCACCTCGATAATTCTGTAATCTTCAGATTTCGGATCAAGGGCGTATTGTATGTTGCACTCACCAATTATTCCGAGATGACGAATTAATTTTATTCCGATTGAACGAAGTTTAAAATTTTCTTTTGCAGATAATGTTTGAACAGGAGCAATTACAACGCTGTCGCCAGTGTGTATTCCCATCGGATCAATATTTTCCATTGAGCAGATTGTAATACAATTATCATAATTGTCACGAACAATTTCGTATTCAACTTCTTTCCAGCCGTAAAGCGATTCTTCAATTAAAATTTGTTTTGTAAATGAAAATGCACGTTTTGCCTTTTCAACCAACTCTTCTTTGTTGTTTACAATTCCGGAACCTAATCCACCAAGTGCATAAGCAATACGAACCATAACAGGAAAATTAATTTCTTCAGCAGCTTTTACAGCCTCATCAACTGTTTTTGCAGTCTTACTGCGAGCAACCTTTAATCCAACCTCACCAACACGATCGCTAAACAATAATCTATCTTCTGTATCTTTAATAGTATCAACTGGAGTTCCAAGTACTTTAATATTATACTTTTCTAAAATTCCTTTATCGTATAAATCAACACCAACATTAAGAGCTGTTTGTCCACCGAATTGGAGTAGAATTGAATCAGGCTGCTCTTTAAGAATTATCTTTTCAACAAACTCAGTTTTAATTGGAACGAAGTAAACTTTATCCGCAAAATTTTCCGATGTTTGAATCGTAGCAATATTTGGGTTAACTAGTACAGTTGTAATTCCATCTTCTTTAAGTGCTTTTATAGCTTGCGAGCCGGAGTAATCAAACTCACCTGCTTGCCCGATTTGCAAAGCACCACTGCCAAGAATTAAAACTTTTTTTGGTTTACCTTTTTTAATCATTTAAGTGCCCTCACAAACATATCAAAAATAAATTCGCTGTCATCTGGTCCGGGAGAAGCTTCCGGATGAAACTGCGAAGCAAAAAATGGTTTTGAAATATGAATGATACCTTCATTTGTTCCGTCATTATCGTTTACAAACCATTCCCGCCAATCTTGCGCTAAAGTTTTTGCATCAACAGCATAGCCATGGTTTTGTGATGTAATATAACAGCGCTTTGTTCCAAGTTCATTACAAGGTTGATTGTGGCCGCGATGACCATATTTTAATTTATAAGTATCGGCGCCTGCCGCAAGCGCAAGTATTTGTGAACCAAGACAAATTCCAAGAATTGGTTTATTTGATTGCATCGCAATCTTAGCGTGCTCAATAGTTTTTATATTTAGTTTAGGATCACCGGGACCGTTTGATATCACAATTCCGTTTGCATCTATCTTTGTAAAATCATAATCATAAGGAACACGGATAACTGTAATATCTCTACCAAGAAAGGCACGAATTATATTATTCTTTGTTCCGCAATCAACTAGAATTATTTTTTGTTTACCAGCTTTGTACTCAACAACATCTTTAACACTTACTTCGCCAACGAGATTTGTTTTGTTAGGATCCTGAAAGTCGATATTAGATTTTTCATCAATAATAATTTTCCCAAGCATTGTTCCTTTATCTCGGAGCTTTCTAGTCAGCATTCTAGTATCAATTCCATATATGCCGGGGATTTTTTCTTCAATCATCCAATCAGATAAAGAACGCTCTGCACTCCAATGTGAATACTCAAATGAATAATCAGTGACAATCAAAGCACGGCAATGAATATTATCTGATTCAAAATTCTTATATAATCCATCTTCCATTTCTTTAGACGGAATTCCATAATTACCAATAAGCGGATAAGTGCAAACTAAAATTTGTCCTCGGTAAGATGGATCAGTCATTGTTTCCGGATAACCAACCATTCCGGTATTAAAGACAACTTCACCGTTAGTGTTGCCTTCATATCCAAAGCTATAACCGGCAAATTCGGTTCCGTCTTCAAGTATTAGTTTAGCTTTTAATTTTTGTTTATTCATAATTCATCTTGAATTTTCGGATAAAAAAATAGCCACTCCAAAAGTGGCTAAAACTTCAAATCATACTAATATTTTTAAATAGTTTTTGAGCAATGGCATTCTTATTTTTGTTTGCAAATATATGATATTCTATTTTAAATCCGATATCCTTTTTCATAAATCTACATATTATATAACTTAAATAACTACAGATTTTAAGACATTATTATTGTATCATTTTTCATTATGAATTACCAGAAAAGAATTATAATTATTTTTTGCATTGTTTTCTCAATGTTTTCTAATGTCTTTGCTCAAAATCAAGTTGATTCTTTAAGAAAACAGTTAGATAATGTTGAGGGTAATGATAAGCTTAAACTTCTAATAAAAATTGGATACTTTTTATCATCAGAAAATCCTAATGAAGCAATTAAATATCTTGATGAAGCGATTGAATTAGCAGATGAAATTGATAATAACTGGAGTAAAGCTGATGCCCTATTTAATAAAGGAGTTGCTTTCTGGCATTTGGGTGAAATTAGTGAATCAGATGAGTACTATGGTCAAGCGATTCCTATCTACAAACAGTATAATGATTCTTTAAACTTAATTAGAGTATTTAATTCTCAGGCTATTAATTTCCAGATGAAGGGAAATGTTGAGCTTGCATTTGAAACTTTTCTTCGCTCTTTAGAACTTGCAAAAAAGTTTGGTGATAGAGCAACAATTGTAAATACTCTTCTTAACATTGGTGTTATGTATGATAACAACAGAGATTCTGAAAAATGTCTTCAATATTATAAGGAAGCATTGCAATATGCTGATAAAAATGACAAAGCATCTATTGCTTTACTGCAAAGTTATATTGCAGAGGTTTACCTTAACTTAAAAAATTATACTAGAGCTGAAGAATATCTTAAAAAAGCTATTGAAAATTCAAAATCATCAAATGATACTAAAAGTCTTATATGGGCTTATTCAAGTTTAGGCCACATTCAATTAGATAAAAATAATTACAATTCTGCTGAAAATTATTTTATTGAATCACTAAAACTTGCACGTAAAACTAAATATAAACTTGAAATTATTCATGCTTTAAGTGATCTGGGAAAATTTTATAACTTAACTAAAAATTTCACTAAGTCTGAAGATTACCTGGATGAAGCTAAAAACCTTGCGGAAGAATTAAACTCATTAACAGATATGAATCTAATTTACGGTGAGTTAGCCTCTCTATACTCTAACAATAAAAACTACAGACTAGCATTTGAATTTCACAAAAAGTATAAAACGCTAAGTGATAGTCTTTTTCTTATATCTAACAATGAAAAAATTACTGAACTTCAAACCAAGCAGGAGTTAAAACAAAAAGAACGCGAATCTGATCTGTTAAAATTTGAAAACGAATTACAGAAAAAAATTATAAATTCTCAAAAAATAATTGCACTCATAATTTCATTACTAAGTATCGCATCAATTATTTTTATTTGGATGCTGCTTAAGAATAGAAATAAAATTATCAAAACTAAAAATTTACTTCTCTTAAAAAATGAAGAGATTGAGAATAAGCAAAATGAAATTACTGAAAAGAATGAAGTGCTTGCTGGATCAAATGCAACTAAAGATAAGTTCTTTTCAATAATTGCACACGATCTTAGAAATCCAATTGCAGCTTACGTAAACATATCTGATATGTTAGAACAGGATTATGACAGATTAAGCGACTCTGATAAAAAAGAAATTATTAGCCAGATGAATACTTCATCTAAAAATTTAATAAGACTTTTAGAAAATCTTCTTACCTGGGCTCGATTGTCAAGTAATAAAATAGAAGTTTACCCGGAAAGCGTTTTATTATCTGACATTGTTGAAGCTTCGGTTCATCCTTATTTACAATCAGCACAGAATAAAAAAATTAAATTAAACATAAACATGCCAGCTGGTTACGAAATAATGGCTGACAAATTCATTTTCCAGACTATAATTGGAAACCTGGTAAACAATGCTATTAAATTTTCTAATACTTTGAGTGAAATAAACATAAGTGCCATAGTAAAGAATGGAAATTATGTGCTCTCAATCTTAGATCATGGAATAGGAATTGAGGAATCTCAACTAAGAAATATATTTTTACTCGGTAAAGCATCAACAGGCAGAGGCACAATGGGTGAAGCTGGTACAGGATTAGGATTAGTTTTGGTAAAAGAATTAATTGATAAAATGAACTGGCATATAGAGGTAAAAAGTAAGGTGAATGCCGGAAGTGAGTTTTTAATAACTATTCCTAAAACTATCTAAAGTAATTATACAATAATTTAATATTTGAACGTTTGAAATTGCTAATCTTAATTATATTTTTAACACATATTAAAATAATACAGTAGTAGTATTCTAAACTTGATTTATATTCACTTATCTTATAAAACAAACCAGTTAAATCTAACCAGATTTTTATCTCAGCAAATTTTTATAGTTTTTCATTTAATATTGTTATATGGCTACAAAATCTAAAAATTCAATTAAAAAGTTACCTAAAGCATTCGTGCTTGATACAAATGTGATTTTGCATGATGCAGATTCAATAAATATGTTTCAAGAGAATGATGTGATAATTCCACTAACTGTCATTGAAGAACTTGATCATTTTAAACGAGGCAGCCAGGTAATAAATCTAAATGCCAGAGAATTTGCACGCACACTTGATTCGATGACAGGATCAGCCTTGTTTAATGGCGGAATCTCGATGGGTAAAGGAAGGGGTAAACTTCGAATTGCAATTTTAAAGGGATTGGCTCCTGCAATTCGCGATGTATTTAAAGATGATACACCGGATCATCGAGTGTTAAGTGTTGCTTATGATTGGCAAGAAAAGTTGAAAGGTAAATCGCAAGTAATTCTTGTTACAAAAGATGTTAATCTGAGAATGAAAGCAAAAGCGCTTGGCATTCTTGCAGAAGATTACACAACTGACAGAGTGAAAAGTATCGAAGAGCTTTATAGCGGAAAAGCAATTATAGAAGATTTTGATGATAATGTTTTGCTGAGCCTTTTTCAGCCTCCATATGAAGTTAATGCAAGTAAACTATTAAAGAAACTTAATGGAGAAGCATTTCCAAATAAATATTATATTCTAAAGAATCAGTATCGTTCTGTACTTGCACATCTCGATTCCAACAAAGAAAAATTAATTAAGATTGATAAGACAACGGTCTATGGAATCACTCCGCGAAATGCAGAACAAACATTTGCTGTAAATGCTTTGATAAATCCGGAAGTCAGACTTGTTTCTATGACAGGAAAAGCCGGAACAGGAAAAACATTATTAGCTCTAGCAAGTGCTTTGCAGGTTAAAAAAAATTATCGGCAAATATTTATTGCACGACCGATTGTTCCGTTAAGTAATAAAGATATAGGTTATCTGCCTGGTGATGTTGAAAGTAAACTAGCACCTTATATGCAGCCGCTTTGGGATAATCTAAAAGTTATACAAGATCAGTTTCCTGAAAATGATAAACAGCATACAGCTATAGATATGATGATTAAAGAAGAAAAACTTGTTATTGAACCTTTATCATACATACGCGGTAGAAGTTTACAAAGAATATTTTTTATTGTTGATGAAGCGCAAAACCTTACTCCGCATGAAATTAAAACCATTATTACTCGAGCCGGTGAAGGAGCTAAAGTTGTTTTTACAGGAGATATATATCAAATAGATCATCCATATCTTGATGGACAATCAAACGGACTTTCGTATCTTATTGATAGATTTATGGGACAGAAATTATACGCTCATGTAAACCTTGAAAAAGGTGAGAGATCAGAGTTAGCTGAATTAGCAAGCAATCTATTATAAATTTTAAAAAGGAATTGAAATGAAAAAAATAAAATATCTAGCGCTAGGTGCAATTTTCTTTACGTTTCTCAATGGTTGTTTACAAGTTGATACAAAAGTTAATCTTAATAGCGATGGAAGCGGAACAATTGAAGAAACAGTTGTTATGAAAAGCGAAGTTATTAATATGATGAAAGAATTTGCAATGGCTTTTGATTCAACAAAATCAGAAGAGTTTAATATGTTTAATGAAGAGGAATTAAAAAATAAGGCTTCAAACTATGGAGAGGGTGTTACTTATGTTTCGGGTGAAAAGATTAAAATGAATAATTACGAAGGATTTAAAGTTATCTATGCTTTTACCGATATCAATAAAATTAAAGTCAACCCAAGCCCAGAAGATAAAGTACCATTTGATGATGGAGTTGAAATAACTGAAAATGAAGAAGCGGTAGTAGATGATCTTGTGAAGTTTAATTTTGTAAAAGGCAACCCTTCAACATTAGTAGTTATTTTTCCTAAACCACAGCCAGAAAAGGAATCAGTAACTGAAGAAACAAATGAATTTGAAGATTCAACTTTTAATGCACAAACAGAACAAAAAGTAACCGAAATGTTCGATGGAATGAAAATGTCACTATTCCTAAACTTTAAAGATGGCATTGATGAAACTGATGCATCTTTTGTCAATGGATCTGAAATAACTCTGATGCAAATTGATTTTTCTGAAATAATCAAAAACAAAGAAGTATTTAAGAAATTTACAAATAGTAAACCTGAAACCATGGAAGAATTCAAAGAAGTAATTGGTGATGTTGAAGGTATTAAACTTGAATTTAAAGACAAGATAACTGTTAAATTTTAAACAATAAATAATTTAAATAAGGAGGCTAAATGAACAAACTAATTATGCTTTTTTTCCTTTTAATCTCATTTGCAGTTACTGCACAGGTGGATAAATACGGAAAAGATATTTCATTAACTGAAAAAACAAGTATCTCAAAAATATTAACGGCACCGGAAGAATTTGTTGGTAAGACAGTATTGGTTGAAGGAGAAATATTAGAAGTATGTGCAATGGCAGGATGCTGGATGGAACTAAAGAGTGATGCTGAAAATCAAAAGATAAAAATAAAAGTTAAAGACGGTGATATTGTTTTTCCTGTTGAAGCTAAAGGGAAATCAGCACTTGTTGAAGGAACTGTTTATAAAATTGAGCTAACTAAAGAGGAAGCAATCGAATATTATGAACACGTTGCCGCTGAACAAGGGACAGAATTCGACAAAAATTCTGTGACGGGTCCGGTTACTCTTTTTCAAATAAAAGGTATTGGTGCAGAGATAAATTGAAAATTTAAGAATGGATCTTTATAAAAGAAGGCTCTTTAAGGAGCCTTTTTTTTCGTTCTCTACATTGAGGAAATCCCTTTATCGTTTACAATTACTTAGGTAAATTTGCTAAAACAATAAAATACTATGCAAACATTTACATATTCTTTACTGTGGAAATTTATATATCGTTATGGAAATCTTGTGGTAACTCCATTACTGCTCATATACACTTTATCGTTAGTAACCTTAATAGATAAAAACCTTGTTATTCTGATACCATTCTTACTGTCACTATTTATTCTCTATTATTTGAATAAATCTTATATAAGTTTTTACAAACTTGTTCCATACAAAATAGAAATTGATAGTGAAAAGATCATATGTTCAAATTTTTTATTTAAAAGTAAAACTGTAACTATTTATATAAAAGATATTGAATCAATTTCGGGTGGAATTTTTGATGGAAAATACCGCGGATTGATGAAGGTATGTGATGGTAAAAATAAATTATGTATTGGCTTTTTTGATCGACTAAAAAATTCGAGTAAGCTTGTTACTTTAATACTTAGCAAAGTTGATAAAAAAATTTATGATAAAGTAATAGAACAGATTCAATCGATTAAGATTAAACCGGAAATAAAGAAATAGATGAAAATTGCAGTTTTACTTTCCGGTGGTGTTGATAGTTCTGTTGCACTTAGGTTGTTAAAAGATGAAGGCTATAATGTAACCGCATTTTATCTTAAGATTTGGCTTCAGGATGAATTTTCATTTCTTGGCGATTGCCCCTGGGAAGAAGATCTTGAATTTGCCCGTGCAGTTTGTAAACAAGCTAACGTTCCGCTTGAAATAATCAATATGCAAAATGAATATTGGGAATCAGTAGTTTCGTATACTATTTCCGAAATTAAAGAAGGTAGAACTCCCAACCCGGATATGTATTGTAATCGATTAATAAAGTTTGGGCAATTTATTAATAAGATTGATAACACTTTCGAAAAAGTTACATCAGGTCATTATGCTAAAATTGAAAACGTAAATGACAAATTTATTCTTAAAACTTCTCCTGACCCGATTAAGGACCAAACTTATTTTCTTGCTTATCTTACACAGCAACAGCTAAGTCGTGCTCTTTTTCCAATTGGATCCTACAGAAAAAAAGAAATTCGTGAACTTGCAGAAAAATATAGTTTACCAAATATGAACCGGAAAGACAGCCAGGGAATTTGTTTTCTTGGTAAGATTAAATTTTCTGATTTTATTAAACAGCATCTTGGGGAAATTGAAGGTGAGATAATAGATATCGACACAAACAAAATTCTTGGCAAACATAGTGGCTTTTATTTTTATACGATTGGTCAGCGTTCAGGTTTAAGATTAGGCGGCGGACCATGGTATGTTATAAATAAAGATATCATAAAAAATATTGTCTATGTATCAAAGGAAAATGTTACCAATCGTGCAAGAAAAGAATTTACTGTTGGAAAATTTAATTGGATTAATGGTGAAAAGGTAATTGACGGAAATTATCTTGTAAAGATTCGCCATGGTGAACATTTTTATAAATGCACGTTAACATTTAATGGGGAAATTGCAAAAGTAGAAACAGAACATGAAGATAGAGGAATTGCCCCGGGACAATTTGCAGTTTTCTATAAAGAAGATATTTGTTTAGGCGGAAGTGTTATTTTGGAATAGGATAATTTCTCTGTTAATGCACTTCTGAATTAGACAACGCGGGTTTTGATAAAAATGTTTTAACAGAAATCTCTGATATTTTTACTTTCGACAGTTTTATTAAATTTTTACACTCACCGCAAATATAAGCGTACCTGGTACCAATCACAGAATCCAATTTAGCAATCCAAATTCCTGAAACATTTCTGTTGCAAATAGGACACCATGTTTTAATTTCTATTTGATCAATTTCTTTATTCATTTGTGCCTCAATATAATTAAGACGCTTTAAATGCAAAAAAGGTTACCCGATTTTAGTTAAATTATTGAAAAATGTAAAAACCTTTATTATTGAGATTCTCTTTGTTCTGAAGAAGAAATGACAATATGCTTTCAATAGGAATTATTTTTGCAATTCCATAACGAATTGAAGAATGCTTTCTAACGTATAGATTACCTTGATACGGAATAACAGGATTATAAGATGATTTTGATTTTAAGTTCTCTGGATACAATAAATTTTCTTCTTCTTCAGGAACCCATTGTACCATTCCAATTAGTTCAAAATTTGGCACACCATCTCGAATTGCAAGTACAAGTCCGCCACTAAACCCCGGGTTTACAACAGCATCAACAAGAAAAGATCCGGATGCGTCTTTTCTGGGACTACTTACGATTGCCTTTGTAATAATTTTAAAATTGATTGGATAACCCACAAGGTAAACAAATGTTCCCCACTCAACCTGCTTTGCTTCTCCTGTTGGATAATTAAAAGAAGGGAAAAAGATTTTTTTATCCGCCCCGTATTTTCTACCAATTAATGCAATATCGGATTGTCTGTCAACTGCGAGTATTTCGACCTGACTTCCTTCAGGAAAGCCAGCAACATAAACTATTTGTTTTTCTTTTATAGAAATTGATTCTAAAAAACCGGTTGAATTACCAAACATATCATATTTGTATGCAATAATTGTGTCAGCAAAAGTGATTGTATGGGCGCAAGTTAATAATGCAACATTTCCATTTTCTGAGTAAACTGTTACAGCAGTTCCAGAAGATGAATTATCAGCAAGTACTTCACTCTCTGCAATCTCGCTCAATTTTTTATGGCTAAGGTCACTTAATCTATAGTTCTTTTTTTCATCAAATAAATAAATTCTGTAGAATGATGTGGAGTTAACTCTTTGAATCGTTTCACTAATTTTATTTAGTTCATCAGAAGTAGATTTGTACGGAAATTCGCTGTCATATTTACCATCCCCTAGAGTAGGATAAACTTTTTCGTATGTTGTAAAAGAGCACCTGATAAAAATAAAAAAGGATAGAAGTAAAAAAATAGTCGAAAATAATTTTCTTTTATTCATTACCAATATCCTTTAAATATTTAAAGATAAAACCTAATAGTGTTTATTCACCGTGTTTAGTTTTAAATCCTTTTTGCATCCAACCACGGGCAAAAAATAATCCAATGCTGCTAACCATTGCAATACAACCGTAAATTAACCACATCGTTTCAGTATTCATTTGGGAGGGATCAACACCTTCGGGTGCGTAATGCATTAAAAACCAACCAGAATATAAACTTGTAATCACTTTAGTTAAAAACCATGGAAATTGCCCGATTCCCATATAAATACCCGTCATTCCTTTTGGTGCGATTTCGGCAACCCATTGTAAAAATCTCGGCTGCCACATTGCTTCTCCAATTGTCATCAATGTTAAATATGCAAAAACTGTGTAAATACTTGGACCAATCGCTAATATAAAAGTTGGAGCTGCCATAACGAATGTTCCATAAATCATCATTTTGTAAGTATCTCGCTTAACAGTTAAAGCTGCAACCATTGGAGTTAATATAAAGATCAAAAGTGGATTAAAGTTTGTGAAAAATTCAAAATTATCAGCAACAACTCCGGTAAACGCTCTTTTATAATATACGGGAAGAGTTAACCAGTTGTGAGCAAAAAGTGTTTGTACAGGTATAAGTATAAATATGAAAAACATAAATCTTAAATCACGTATCGGAAAATTTTTAAGATAAAACATTATTTTTTCTTTGGCAGATTTTTCCGACTCAGCTTTTTGATCAGATTCAATTTTTTCTTTAGTCTCTGTGCTAACTTCCTGAATTGTTTTTTGAATGGTTTTTTTAGAAAGTACTATAGCCACAACAACAATACCCAGAACTGTTAATCCAACATAAACCCACATCACGGCTAACATACCTTCCTGATCATTTGAATAAGCTTGCCTTATCGGTGGGGCAATTATTCCCGGTAGAAATCCACCAAGATTCATAATTGCATATAACATTGCATAACCCATTGCAGAAGTTTTTTCGGTTGTAAATTGTTTAACTGCAGCATAACAGGCTGGTTGATAAATTCCATAACCCAAAATTATGCCCATCAATCCAAGCATTGCAATTAGATGAGCAGAAGACCATAAACCAGTGTTTGAAGTAATATTTGGACCAATTGTAAGAAACAAACGTCCGATGAGCATGAATAAAAGCGCATATAAAAGTGATTTTCTTACTCCGATCCAATCTACAGTTGCACCTAGAAAAAGCATTGCAAGCGTAATGCCCGCAGTTTGAAATCCAACCATTTGTCCTGCGCTGATGTCATCAAGTTTAACAATATCTGTAAAATAAATAACCAGATATCCAACTACCCCAAAATAAGTTATTCCTTCCAGCAGATAAGACAGATTTATACCCCACAACGCACGGGAGGCATTAAAAAGATCTACGAAAGGTTGAGTTAATTCTTTGGCAATACTTTTAATTGTGTTTGTTTCTGTACCTGGATCATTGGACTGATTTTCTGACATTATTTTACCTGAATTGTAGTGATAGAAATAATTTTAAGCTTGAATAGGTAATGTAATTGTGAAAGTTGAACCTTTTCCTTTTTCGCTAAAAAACTTAATTGATCCGCCATTTTTTTCAATCATTTCTTTTGCTAATAGTAAACCAAACCCGGTTCCTTTTTCGTAGTTTGTGCCTTCGGTAGAAAATTGTTTATCTATTTTAAATAATCTTGCCTGATCTTCAATTGAAATTCCAACTCCATTATCCTGCACACAAATTTCGGCAAAAGAATTAATCTTTTGGCATCTAATTGAGATAGCACCACCTTTGTGAGTAAACTTGATAGAATTTGATATTACATTTCTGATTGCTGCTTCAATCATATTTCTATCTGCATAAATACTAATACTACAATCGTTTTCTTTGGTAATAGTTAATTCTTTTTCTGCGATTGAACTTGAATAAACATCAAGAATATAGTTTACAATTACACTTAACACAAAATCATTTTTTTCAATTGTAAAATTTCCTGTTTGAAGCCTGGACCATTCAAGTAAATTTGTTAAGAGATTAAAAAGATTATTAGCCGTTCTGTTTAGAGTTTTTGCAGAATCTTTTATTTCCTGTTCCGTAAGCTCATCAATGTTATTTGCAAGCAGTTCTGAAAATCCAAGAAGAGAATTAAACGGATTTCTTAAATCGTGTGAAATAATTGAGAAAAATTTATCTTTTGCCGCATTACTTTTTTTAAGCTCTTCAGAATATTCGATAAGTTTTTCTTCAGCTATTTTTCTTTTGGTGATGTCAGTTAAAGTTCCAACAATTTTAATTTTACCATGCCCGTTTTTTACTAATGAACCGCTCGATTGTGCCCATGCTAAAGAATTATCTTTTTTTATTACCCTGTGTTCAATAAAATATGAGTCAATTTTATTTTGGAGTAAATCACTTAACAATAATTTCTTTTTATTAAAGTCTTCAATTGGCATTAGATTGCCCCAGCCTTTTTCACGCACTTCGCTCATAGTATATCCAAACACTTCCGCTAATATTTCATCACCATTTATTTCAAAAGTAGAAGGGTTAATTTCATAAACTCCAGCTTTGCTGGCTTTTAATAATAATTCATATTTTTTATGAGCATCAACTATTTCTTCTTGAAGTTTATGGTTTGTGATTCCAAGTTCAATTGTGCGAATAAGATTTTCAATATCTATTGGATTAGAAAAATATGCAATAGGGTTTGCTGATTTAGCTTTAGTGTATGCTTCTTTTGTATCATCAGATGAAATAAAGATTATAGGACAGTTTATTTTATCTTTAATTTTTAAGGCTGCATCAATTCCGGCATATTTGTTTTCCAAAATTGTGCTGATAACAACAAGATCGGGAATAATGTCTGCAGCTTTGTTTACTATTTCACTGGAGTGAGCTGGTGCCTTAATAACTGAGTAGTTAAAATCTTTTAACTGGTTTTCAATGTCATTAAAAAGAAGTGCTTCATTTATTGCGATTAATATTTTTACTTCGCTCATAAATTCTCAATAATAATTGGAGTTGCTTAAAAACTTTAATGCAATCTAATAAATAAATATCAAACTGCTTTCAAAGTTTGGTTAGAAAAATTATTATTCTTTTAAATTATTTCCCTGTGTTTTAATCCAGTTAATCCCTGCAATCCACCTGAATGTATTGCAATTATACTGCTTTTTTTGGGGAAATAATTATTTTTAATTAAATCAAAAAGTCCATAAAACATTTTACCGGTATAAATAGGTTCGATAGGAATATTATGCTGAGTTTCAAAATCATTGCAGAATTTAATTAGTTGCGTACTAACTTTTGCATAACCTCCAAAATGATAATCCAGATTTATTTGCCAATTGTTAAGATTTTTTTTTTGATAAAATGCTAACAGAGTTTTAATATTTTCATATAGAAATTCAGCTCCTTTTAAAACAGAAAATCCCAATGCAAATGATTTTGAATTTAATCCTAAAATTAATCCCGCCAGCGTTCCACCAGTACCGCAAGCTGAACAAATAAAATCGAATTTTTCATTTATTGCTGGAATTATTTCTGCGCATCCTTTAATTGCTAAATTATTAGATCCGCCTTCCGGTATTAAATAAAAATCTCCAAATTTGTTTTTATATTTGTTGATAAGTTCGTCATTGTACTTATTGCGATATGACTTTCTATCAATGTACTCTATCAGCATCCCATTTTTTTGCACTGAGCTTAATGTGGGATTTAATGGTAAATGCTCTTCTCCTCTAATTATACCAATTGTTTTAAAACCAATTTTTTTTCCAGCAACAGCCGTCGCATGAATATGATTTGAAAAAGCACCACCGAATGTAAGTAGAGTTTTATGTCCAAGTTTTTCAGCTTCAATCAAATTATATTTAAGCTTATACCATTTGTTGCCAGAAATATACTCATCAGTCAAATCTTCTCTTTTTACAAATAGTCTAACTTGTTTTTGTTGTAGTATGGGCTCAAATATTTCTGTTAAGGGTGTTGTGGGATTTTTAATTATCATAGTTTTGTCTATTTATTTAGACTAATTATAAAGCAAAGGTTAAGAAAGAAATCACCGTAAATGTAAATCAAAATATAATGGTCATAAAATTTAAAAATAAAAAATCCACTGCCGGTTGAGTCGCATTCTGCTTCTTTATTAAAGATCAGTATTCTCCTCTGAGCATCAGCCGGCAATGGATGTAATAACTAAGAATTCTTATTTATATGAATGAAGTACTTTCATATAATTTGCGCGTTCAAATTTTGCAGGATCATCGATATTCATATAACTCATACTTCCGCGCATTTGTTCAATTGATTCGTATTCTTTTTCTTCCATCCAGCTTTTCAAATTTGTTGTAACATCTGCAATGTGTCCGATTCCAAATTTTAAAATTGATGAAAGCATTTGTGTAACTTTTGCTCCAGCCATAACCATTTTAAGTACATCTTCAGCTGTATAAATTCCGGTTGTAGCTGCAAGATCAGCATTAACTTTTCCGTACATCATTGCAATCCAGCGTAATGGCAATCTCATTTCCATTGGTGTACTTAAAATTACATTTGGTACAACATCAAGTGTTTCAAGATCAATATCAGGCTGATAAAAACGATTAAACATTACAAGACCATCTGCACCAGCTTTGCTTAACTCAGCAGCCATATTACTTGTTGAACTGAAAAATGGATGCATCTTTACTGCAAAAGGAATTTTAACCGTTGATTTAACTGCTTTAACTACATCGATATATGTTTTTTCAACTTCACTTGCAGATTTTTTTGCATCTGTAGGAAGCAAATAAATATTTAATTCAAGTGCATCTGCGCCAGCTTGTTCCATCTTCTTTGCATAGTCAGTCCAGCCGCCAATTGATTTACCATTTAAACTCGCGATGATAGGAATATCAACTGCTTCCTTTGCTTTACGGATATGATTTAAATATTCATCAGGACCGGTTTTAAAATCAAATGGTTCTGGTAAATATGATGTCGCTTCAGCAAAACTTTCAGAGTGTGCCGATGTATGATGATGTAATTCTAATTGTTCATGTTCAATTTGTTCTTCAAAGATTGAGTAAAGTACAACTGCCCCTGCTCCAGCATCTTCCATTTCTCTGATGTTTGAAACTTTTTCAGATAACGGGCCAGCGGAAGGAACAATCGGCGATTTTAATTTTAATCCTAAATAAGTTGTTGTGATATCCATTTTATTTTCCTTAACTAATTCTTATTTCAAAATTTTATTTATTGTCACTCCGTCTATTGAAGACTATATATTCAATACCGTTATAAACGGAATGACAACTTTTTTTAATTACTATAATTTCTCAGGTTCATAAGCTGCAATTCTTTCATACTCTTTCCATTTTCTCACAACATCTTCCTGTGCTTCCTTTATTAAAACAGCAGCTTCTGCTGGATGTGATTTTGTTAACATCTTATATCTTGTTTCCATATAAGCATAATCTTTAAATGGAATCTTCAAACCTTTTGAATCAAGTTTAAATGGATTCTTACCTTCTGCTGCAAGATCAGGATGATATCTGAATAATGGCCAGTGACCTGAATCCACAGCAGCTTTTTGATTTTGCATTGCTGTTTCCATGTTTATTCCGTGAGCAATACAATGGCTGTAAGCGATAATCAATGATGGACCATCATATGCTTCAGCTTCTAAGAATGCTCTTAATGTATGCTGATCGTTAGCACCCATTGCAACTTTTGCAACGTAAACATTTCCGTAATTCATCGCCATCAAACCAAGATCTTTTTTTGCACCAGGTTTACCTGCTGCCGCAAATTTTGCAACTGCAGCTCGTGGGGTAGATTTTGAACACTGTCCGCCAGTGTTAGAATAAACTTCTGTATCAAGAACTAATATATTTACGTTTTTACCTGATGCGATTACGTGATCTAATCCACCGTAACCAATATCGTAAGCCCAGCCATCACCGCCCATTATCCAGACTGATTTTTTAACTAGATAATCTGCAAGACTGAGTAAATTTTTCAATTCACTTGTTTTGCCATTAGCTCCAGCCATTAACATATCGTTTAATTTATTCTTTAAAGCAGTAACTCTTTCTCTCTGTTCATAAATTTCTGCTTCATCTTTTTGTGTTGCATTTATAAGCCCGTCAACTAGCTCACTGCCAATTTCAGTCGCAAAAGATTTCAACAATTCTTTTGCTTGATGATTATGATTGTCAATTGCTAATCTAAATCCATAACCGAACTCAGCATTATCTTCAAACAATGAATTTGACCAAGCGGGTCCGCGACCATCTTTATTAGATGCCCAAGGAGTTGTTGGCAAGTTGCCGCCATAGATAGATGAACATCCAGTTGCGTTTGCAATGATTGTCCTATCGCCAAATAACTGGCTTACTAATTTTACATAAGGAGTTTCACCGCAGCCTGAACAAGCACCCGAAAATTCAAACAGTGGCTGTAAGAATTGTGAGTCTTTAACTTTTGATACTGCAACAACTTTTCTATCAAGATCAGGAATGTTGAAGAAGAAATCCCAGTTAGCTCTTTCTTGTTCACGAATTGGAAGCTGTTCGGCCATGTTAATTGCTTTAAGCTTTGTTTCTTTCTTATTTTTTGCAGGACAAACATCCACGCAAAGACCGCAGCCTGTACAATCTTCTACTGCAACTTGCAATGAATAGTATAAACCTTCACCATAGTCTTTTGATTTAAACTTTGTTGATTTAAATGTTGCAGGTGCACCAACTAAATCTTTTTCTTCAAATATTTTTGCGCGTATTGTAGCATGAGGGCAAACCATTACGCATTTGTTACATTGTATACACGTTTCCATATCCCAAACAGGAACTTCTAAAGCGATGTTTCTCTTTTCCCATCTTGTTGTTGTAAGCGGGAATGTTCCATCAACAGGCATTTTGCTTACAGGTAAAAGATCACCTTCGCCTGCAATAATTTTTGCTGTAACTTCTTTTACGAAATCAGGTGCATTACCGGAAACCGGTGGCTGCATTTGTTTGTTACTTGTAATTTTATTTGGAACAGTAACTTCAAATAGATTTGCTACTGTTTTATCAACTGCATCAAAATTCATCTGAACAATCTTATCGCCTTTTGCTCCGTAAGTTTTCTTGATAGAATCTTTAATCATACCAATTGCTTTTTCTTGCGGAAAGATATTTGAGATTGCAAAGAAGCAGGTTTGCATGATGGTATTGATTCTTACACCCATTCCGGTTTCTTCGCCAACTTTGTAAGCATCGATAATCCAGAATTTCATTTTTTTGTTTAACAAATCTTTCTGAACTTTTTCTGGTAAAGAATCCCAAACATGATCTTTATCAACTTTAGTATTGAGCAGGAATGTAGCGCCTTCACTTGCGTCTTTTAACATATCCCATTGCTCTAAGAAAACCTGCTGATGACATGCAACAAATCTTGCTTTGTTAATAAGATAAGTCGATTTGATTTCTTTTGGTCCGAATCTTAAATGAGATACAGTTGTTGAACCGGATTTCTTCGAATCATAAACAAAGTAACCTTGTGCAAAGTAATCAGTTCCTTCACCGATAATCTTTATTGAATTTTTATTTGCACCAACAGTTCCATCAGCACCAAGACCGTAAAACTTGCCGCGGAATGTTTCTTCAGATTCAACCGAAAAAAGTGGATCAAATTCTAAACTTGTGTTTGTAACATCTTCAATAATCCCGAGTGTAAAATGTGCTTTAGGTTTATCTTTAGATAAATTATCATATACAGATTTAACCATAGCAGGAGTAAATTCTTTTGAAGAAAGTCCGTATCTTCCGCCGATAATTTTTGGATAAGCAAACTGAAGTTCGCCAGCCATATATTTTTCTGAAATTGCATTAACAACATCAAGATAAAGTGGTTCGCCGCCGGAACCTGGTTCTTTTGTTCTGTCTAAAACTGCAATTGATTTTGTTGTTTTAGGAAGTGCTTTAATAAAATGTTCTAATGAAAATGGTCTATAAAGTCTAACTTTTAACAAACCGACTTTCTCACCCTTGCTTAATAAATACTCAACGGTTTCTTCAGCAGCTTCACTGCCCGAACCCATCATTATGATTATTTTTTCTGCATCAGGCGCACCTACGTAATCAAATAAATTGTATTGTCTTCCAGTAAGCTTAGCAAATTTATCCATTTGCTTTTGTACAATTTCTGGACAAGCATTGTAGAATGGATTTACGGTCTCTCTTCCCTGGAAGTAAACATCAGGATTTTGAGCTGTTCCTCTCATTACCGGATTATCAGGTGTTAATCCGCGTTTACGATGAGCAATGATTAATTCATCATCCATCATCGCTTGCATATCTTCTTTAGTAAGCTGTTCAATTTTCATAACT
>CXWK01010536.1_pt3 | contig 26730 bp, 23 predicted proteins | sample 590851 | NCBI WGS metagenome assembly CXWK01 (sample SAMEA3498364, study PRJEB10139) | wastewater metagenome | biome: wastewater treatment plant; material: activated sludge | place: Denmark | collected 2014-08-01
TGCGCCACAACGCCGTGAAGTTCATCCGCGATTTCCTCTCCGCGCGGGATTTCATCGAGATCGAAACGCCGATCCTGTTCAAGTCCACGCCCGAAGGCGCGCGCGATTACCTCGTTCCCAGCCGCGTCCATCCCGGCAAATTCTACGCCTTGCCGCAAAGTCCGCAGCAGTTGAAGCAGTTGCTGATGGTGGCCGGCTACGAGCGTTATTTCCAGATCGCCCGGTGCTTTCGCGACGAAGACCTGAGAGCCGATCGCCAGCCGGAATTTACCCAGCTCGACATGGAGATGAGTTTCGTCGAGCGTGACGACGTGCTCAATCTGATCGAGGAGTTGATAGTGGGCATGGTTCAGGCGGTCAGCCTGGTGCCGTTGGCCTCCGTGAAATTCCCCCGGCTCAGCTACGCCGAGGCGACCGGGCGGTTCGGCACCGACCGGCCTGACCTGCGCTACGGCATGGAACTCAAGGACATCAGCGACATCGTTGGCGATAGCGCCTTTCGCGTCTTCGCCGAGAACGTGGCCGCGGGCAAGCCGGCGAAGGCCATCTGCGCCCCCGGCTGCGGCACGTACAGTCGCAAGCAACTCGACGAGCTGGAAGCGATCGCGCGTGGGCAGGGGGCCAAGGCGCTGGCTTGGCTGGCTATCCAACCTGAGACAGGCGAAATGCGCGGGCCGATTGCCAAGTTCTTCACTGTTGACCAGTTGATCGCCATCACGGAGCGCCTCGACGCCAAGCCGGGCGACCTGATCCTGATCTCCAGCGACACGAAAGCCATCGTCAACGATGTGTTGAGCACGCTGCGGACGGAACTGGCTCGCCGCCTCGGTTATACGGATAAGAAAGAGCTTTCCTTCGCCTGGGTGATAGATTTTCCGCTTTTTGAGGAAGCGCTGGAAGAAGGCCATTTCGCGCCCAGCCACCATATGTTCACTGCGCCCAAGCCGGAGCATATCCCCTTGCTCGACACCGACCCGGCGGCCGTCCTCAGCCAGCAATATGACCTGGTATGCAACGGGTTTGAAGTGGCCGGCGGCAGCATCCGAATCCACGACCAGGGTTTACAGGCCAAGATCATGTCCCTGATTGGCTTCTCGATGGAGCAGGCCCGCGAGCAATTCGGACACTTGCTGGAAGCGTTTGAGTTCGGCGCGCCGCCGCATGGCGGCATCGCGCCCGGCATCGACCGCCTGGTGGCTCTCATGGCCGGCGAGCCGAATATCCGCGAGGTGATGGCTTTCCCCAAGACAGCCCAGGCCACCGACCTCATGGCCGACGCGCCGTCGGTGGTATTGCAGCGCCAACTCGATGAGCTGCAATTGGCAGTGGTGGAGAAGCCCGCGAAGCCCTAAGCGCCTGAAACACGATTGCGCTCGGTTAGACAAGGTGAGGTCGACGGCAGTCCCGTTGGTCTCGCCTTTTTGATTCTATCGGGTGCGTCTGGCCGGGTGGCGGGAAAAGGATGTATAATTTCGCCTATTAGTGAGGATGGATCGGCTTGCGAAGGAAATAAAATGAATAAATTTATGGGATTTATGGTCGGCGCGGTTTGCGGCGCTTTAGTGGGGGGTATTGTCGCCTTGCTTGTTGCGCCGACGTCGGGGCCGGAACTGGTTCAGAGCGCCGAGGAGCGGTGGGAATTGACGATGAGCGAGGCGCGCCGGGCGATGGATGAGCGGCGCCGCGAACTCGAAACTCAGTACCGTATCGCCAAGGATTCCTAGACCGACGGCTACTCGGTGATTGACAGCCAGTAGTTGGCGGTCGATTCTACGAATGGAGTCAGCGGCACGACGATCAGCGCGCCTCCTTCGGCCCCGAGTTCGATCTCAGTCTGAATCCGGTTCAGATCATCCAGGCGCAGGGGAAGCACCTCGCCTCTATTGCCGTCGTGGATGAGCCTTACTTCCCACCTTTGAGGCAGGAGATGCCCCGTCATGACGAAGCCGTCCGGGTGCCAGACCGGCTGCCCGGCAAGTCCTGTGATTGTCGGCTCGCTGACGGCAAACCCACGACCCGCCTCCTCGAAATCTGTGGCGACATCAAATCGCAGGGATATATTTTCCCCGGCGTAGGCATCCAGGTTGATCGATTCAGCCAGCCAGCCGTTCTGATTGCCCGTCACCTCCGCGCTGCGGCCGCCCCAGGCCGGACCGTATGCGCCCAGGATTCCATGCACCGGATCGAGCGGCCGCCAACTCTGCCTGCCGTCGGTCGATACCGAGATGTAGGCGAAATCGTAGGAAGACTCCAGGCTGTACCAGGTGAAGAAATCCAGCGTCGCGGTGGTCACGTTTGTCAGATCGATCTCGGCGGATAGTTGGGAATGGCTGCTATTTGCGGGCGGCGCAAACCAGAAGGGCATGTCGTCCGGCGGCGCGCCGGTCAGTTCAGCCGTGGTATCGCCGGCGAAGGTGAGCGTGGCTTTGCCGGTGAAGTCGAGATCGATAATGTCGATGCCGAACTGGTCGAGAGTTGCGCTTTCCGCATACGGCCGTTGCCGGACGCGATTGGCGAAGAATGGTGGGGGCAACTCGAACGCCTCGATATTGTAGCGAGGGTCGACCGATCGGCCGTCGAGATAGAGCGCGGCGGCCCAATCGGCGGTGAAGGATTCCAGCGAGCGTTCCGGGGCGTGGCCGGCGAGAACGGCGCGCACGGCCGTCAGGCCATTGGCCGGATGGCGAGCCAGTTCGGTGATGACCGCGTCGCCCAACTGTTCCCATAAATAGAGCAGGTAGAGATAGCTGCCCGCATAATGGGCATGGATGTCCGGCGCTGCTTTCGACCAGCCGTCGAGACGAATTTGCGTTTGCTCCAGATACGGCCGCGGGTCAACTGTGTCCAGACCGACCATCGTCTCGGCGATCTGTGACAGGCCTTCATTGAGCCATTTATCCTCATTGGCGTCGAGGTTCCACTGGATGAGATGCTGCACCTCATGTACAAGCGTGCCGTCGTAGAGCGGCCCTGGCTCAAGCTGGGACATATTCAGATAGACCATCTCGCGCTCATTGGACGTCGGGAAAAGCGTGCGCGGATACTGATCCTCATCGGAGAAATAGCCCAGTTCATAGGTATTGGGCGCGCCCAACGTGTGCAAGACTGTGATTCGCGCGTCATCGTCGATGCCGGGACGCCATTCGGTGCCGATATTCCTGATCAGTAGAGGGTAATAGAGTTCTCTCAGGCGCTTAGCGGCGGCGGCCAGCTCGCTCCGGTCGAGAACGATGCCCGTTTCCGCCCAATATGCAGCCAGTTCATCCTGATAGATGAGTTCTGCCTGGCGAGCGCCATCATGCGTGTGGAATGTCCCTCGATCGCCGACGGCAGCGCTTTCGGACGGCACTTCGCGCTCGCCCAGGTCAAGGCCGCCCAGCAGCTCAGCGAGCTTGAAATAATCATGAGCCGGCGGATCGTTCTCGTAGAACGCGGCCATGTTGCTGTCTGCATCGACGGGGGCAGCAAGCTGGACGATGTTCACGGGGATCCCGGAGAAGTCACCTGTATTTTCCGGAGATGGCGAGGGTAGAAGCTTGCCGTCGAGAGCGGAAGCTGCACTCTCGGCTCGCCCCACGGGTTCTTGTCGTGTGGCATCAACCGCCGCCCCCGGCCGCTGGGCCGTCGAACCGGCAAACTGCTTGAGCACCGGTATCAGCAGAAAGGCTCCTATACCCAGGAGCAGGACGGCGATCAGGCCAATGAATCGGCCACGGTCGGGGCCGCCGGGGGAAGTGGAATCATTCATACGTGATGAGCGATTGTATCTATTTGGCAAGCCCCGGCGCAACTGTTCTAACAAGGCAGTGTTGTATACCGCATAGAGGTTGTTCAACGACTAAAACATATGATGCGCTATGCCCACATTGTCGGCTGGGGTTGTTATCTTCCTGACCGGATTGTGACCAATGACGAACTCTCAACGATGGTAGATACCAGCGATGAATGGATCTATCAGCGTACCGGTATTCGTTCTCGTCACATTGCCTCTACCGAGGAGACGACGGCTACCTTGGCGTTCGAGGCGGCCGCTCGTGCTCTGAAGGTGGCCGATCTGCATCCGTCGCAGGTTGATCTCATCATCGTCGCCACGTCGACGCCGGAGTACATGTTTCCTTCGACGGCCTGTAAGGTGCAGGACTATCTGGGCGCCGGGCGGGCAGGAGCGTTTGACCTGAGCGCGGCCTGTTCCGGCTTCGTCTACGCGCTGCAGATGGCGGCTCAATCCATTGCCACCGGTTCGGTGCGCCATGCCGTCGTGATCGGCTCGGAGACGATGTCGCGCGTCATTGACTGGCAGGATCGTGGGACGTGCGTCCTGTTCGGGGACGGGGCCGGCGCGGTGGTGCTGAGCGGCTCCAGTGTGCCCGGCGGAGTGATGGCCACCACCTTGCGGTCGGATGGCTCCGGCGCGGATTTGCTCTCGTTGCCCGCGCTCTATCATAACCCGGTACCCATTGCCGGGGCCGAGTTTTCATCCAACGGCCACCACAAGAACATCATCGATATGGACGGCCGCCAGGTCTATCGCTTCGCCACCAACGTGATCGCCTCTTCGGTGCAGGATGTGATCCGGCAAGCCGACCTGACGATCGACGATATCGCGCTGATCATCCCCCACCAGGCCAATACGCGCATCATCGAGGCCGCGGCCAGGAAGCTCAAGCTGCCGATGGAAAAGTTCTATCTGAATGTGGAGCACAACGGCAACACGTCGGCCGCGTCGATCCCGCTGGCGCTTTGCGATGCCGTGCGCGATGGACGATTGCGGCCGGATGACAACGTGGTATTTGTGGGGTTTGGCGGCGGGCTTACATGGGCAGCGTCTGTCATCAAGTGGGACGTGACCCCGCCGGAAGTGTCATTCGCCGATCGCGAGTGGCGGCGCGTGCGCTATATCATGGCGCGCGGCCGGTCGCGGGTTCGTCGCTGGCAGCGACGAGTCGAAGCGGCCATGATTCGCTCGTCCAACGGCGAAGATTCCGGGGATTAAGCGTTTCCCGCCGTGTTAATGGCATTTTGGACGGCCAGCCCGATTTGTCGCACCAATTCCTCTTCTTCCAGCGCCCCGTTGAAGTGTATTCGCTTATTGATGACGGTATGGGGCAGGTAGGCAGCCGAATAGCGCTGGGCGGCTTCGGGGAAGAAATCGGTTACGATCAGGAAAGTTTTGATGCGCTTGGTGGATGCGGCCGCGCCGAAAGCGGCCTTGGCCACCACCGCGCCCGCTTCATCCTCGGCCGAGGTCAGAAGCTCGATGGCGATATCTTCCGGAGCGGAAGCCATCATCTGATGCAGTTTCAGGCGCGAGAGCGGTTCCAGCGTTTGCCCGCGAAAAGCCACTGCCTGAATCGCGGCGATCAATGAAGTCATCTGGATGCCGATCGGCAAGCCGATGATGCGCAATCCCAGGTCGGTGGATTCTTCGGCCGTCCCGGCCATGATGCCGAAAACCGGGTAGTAGGGGTAGTTAATTCGGCGGGGCAGCAAGCGGCAGGAGAGCCGGTCGGGGAATTGTTCGGCCAGCAAGCGGCCTAGTCGCGCGGCTTCGCGCTCGACCGCTCCGGCTGTCTCGTCGCCCCAGATATGGAGACACACAGGCTCCGGCAGATTGCCCAGAAATTCCGGCATCTGCTGCCAGGTCTCCTCATCAAAAGGTATGGGATCAGGGTGATTGGATATATCGCTCATTAGTTTGACAATTTGGACGCGCTCACCGGCAAATAGAAGGTCAACGACAGGCCATACCCTGCGGCACAGGTTGCTGCCACTCGGCCGCCGTGCTGTTCGGCTACATGGCGGGCAAAGACCAGCCCCAGATCCATCCCTCGCAAGGAGGCGGGGCCTTCATGATTTATATCGGCCAGATCGAATAACCTGGACAACATCTCGGCCGGTAATTGTCGTTGGGGATCCAGCAACTGAACGCGGTAGAACGCATCTTCCCGCTCAATGTTGACCTGCAACTGGGTTCCCGGTCGCGCGTATTTGTTTACGTGGCTAAGCAGATTGTAGAGGGCGCGTTGGATTTGATGCTCGTCTACCTCCACCCAGGCCGGGGTATAGGCGCCACGGTAGGCGATGTTGAGGCTTTTGATCTTAAGCAGACCCTCTACCTGGGCTAATGCGAATTCAACCAGCTCGTTCAGGTTGCAAGTGGCGGCAGAGAGGCGCAATCTGCCGCTTTCAATCTGGTCGAGCGCAACGAGATTCTCAATCATATGGCCGAGCGAATCAGAGTGGGCCAGGATGTTGGTGATGTATTCTGTCACGGTCGAATTGTCATTAGCCCCCAATTCACCCTCCAGCAGTTGGGCAAATCCCTGAATGATTGCCAGTGGGGTTCTGAGGTCATGCGCGGCCATAGCCAGCAGGCTTGATTTGCGATGCTGCGTTTGGGCCAATTGCTTGTGCGATTGCGCCAATTCGCGCTTGAGGCGGATGAGTTCATCTTCCTTTTCAAGCCCGTTGCTCGTGGGTTCTGCCTCGTCGATCATGTGTTTAGTGTCGTTGGCACAGCTTGCTAAATCTCGCTGCCCGCAAGGGCTAAGGAATCGATAAATTCGGCGGAGGGGTCCCCGCGAAATCGACCCATTGAACGGTTAGCCAGCCTTGTTGTTGGCCCTGATCCGTTTGCCATTCTACCAGAAGCCACGGATCGGCAAAGGTGATGACCGTCACGGGTGAGCCGATATCGATAATACCAACCTGGGTTGACGTCAAATCGGGCTCGCTGAAGGCCCAGATGGGTCGATTGGTGACGACGGAAAACGGTATGGGGGTTGCGCTGGGTTCCAGTGTTGGCCGCTCCGTGGCAGTGGGGGGCGGGGTAGCGGTTGTCGTGGGTGATGGCGTGGTGGTCGGCGTGGCTGTCGTGGTTGGTGTGGCCGTCGCCGTTGGCGTCCGGGTGACGGTTGGCATCGATGTCAATGTGGCGGTCGGCGAGGGGTTACCGAAAGCGACGGGCAGCAATGCCAGCGTAAATTGGAGGTAGAAGCATGCCAGTGCCAGCAACAGTATCCCCCCCAGACCGCCCAGGGCCAGAAACATCTTTTGACCCCGGGTGAGTGGTTTCGGGCCTTTCTCCGGCGTGGCCAGTGCTTGCAAGTCAACGGCAAAACGATCCATTGACTGGGGAACGTCACCCAATTCGGATAGGTCGCCATCGAAATCCTGTAGTACCTTGTGTTGACTGGTATGCAGGCGATTGAGGAATCGATGCAACTCAGCCCGGAATCCCGGAGGCTCAATGCCATTGATCACTACGGCCAGATAGCACAACCGGCCGTCCTGAATAATGATTCGTTGCTCGCCATATTGGATCTCATCCATGTACTCCGGCAATTCGGCGCGGTTGAAGGAATCATGCATAAAGCTGCGCACGGCCGTCAACATGCCGCTGATGAGATCGGAATCGAGGGTCGCGCCGCTACCTGCACTGGCCAGCAATAAACCTGAGCCGGACTGGATGAGAAATGCTTCGCGGACGTTGAAGGGCAGCGCATCGCGTAACTCCAGGTCGGCTACTTCTACGCCACCCAACCGGGCCGTGGCCTGGCGCACGACGCGCTTGGGACTCAAGTTCGATTTGAGTCGGGCGTCGATGTTTCGCTGTAATTCGCGAAAGAACTCGCCGATATAGCGCTGGGTTAACTCGCCGATGATCGGAAATAATGCTTCCACCAGGCTTTGACGCGAATCACGCATCTGCACCTGGATGGCTTCGCTTACCACGGAACTGACGGCATCTACTAGATCGTCGCGCGAGCGGCGCTCCTGAACGCGAACAGCCCCAGCCAGAACGCCCCCCAACGCCTCGGCCATGTCATCAGGTGATTCCGCGGCTTTGCGGGCGATTACGTCGTCGATGCCGGTTGCCAGCGCCTCTGTCTGTTCTCGCAAGCGGACTTCGGCCGCGACCATATCGGCCTGCAGGAGATCCAGCCGTGCCTGCAGCGCAGCGATATCAGTCTCAAGGCGAGACTTTTCACTCTCTAATTGGTTGATCCGGTCGGTTTCTGTGGCAAAAAGAAGTCGACGGATAGAGGAGATTGACCCTCCGCCATTCTCGTCGGTGTCCCCGATGCCGGGGTTTGGCGTGTCGGACACACGCATTGGATCAAGTCGGCTGGTTCCGGCAGCATCATCCATGATGTTGCCGATCGCTATTCCTCATCGCTAGGCTGGCTGGTGGTGACCGGCGTGGTCGTCTGTAACCGGATGCCGATTTCTTCGAGCATCTGGCCGAGATCATGACGAGAGGTCTTTCTGTCCTCCAGCCAGGCGCTGACGGCAAGCAATTCGGCGCGCAAATCGTCATCGCGGCGTCGTGTTCCTTCTTCGAGGACGCGGAAATGCTCGCTGACGTCTTGCTGCATACGATCCAGACGGGACTCGAGGGCCTGGCTTGACGTCTCCACCAGTTCGCGTAGATCGGCCGACATCTGTTCGATACGCTCGCCGATGATTTGGACTTCTTTATCGATACGACTGTTGGCTTCTTTCCGCAGCGCGACGGTCTGATCGGAGGCTGTTTTGGCCACGGATTGCGCGCGCGAGTCCTGTTCGCTCCTGAGTTCGCGGCGCACTGTTTCCAGACGGCCGTCCAAATCGGTGATGCGATGGGCGAAGTCTCGGGCCTGGTTGCCGAAGATGAGATCCCTCAGAACTTCCAGTTCCCCCGTATTGTTCCCGCTCCCCATTGGCAGCGATCCGGTTTCCGTATTCGTCACGGACTGTTTGGCCATCCTAACCTCCTTATTTTACGTCAAGCGCTCATATTATAACGTCAGGAAGCCCTACCTTCAACGATATTCGACAAATAATGTTAATCGGATGTTCGACGCCACAACCACTCCATCTCGTCAATCGGTTCTGAGTCGTCATGATGATTGGCCGGCTTGTCCTCTTCTTCCAGATCGAGCGCGACACCGGATTGCCGGTCAACCTCAAGCTCAGCTTCCATATCGATAATATGCTCCCGATTGTCGCCGGCAAGTGCAGGTTCATTTTCGGCGGTGGCTTCGAGGACCGGCTCGGACGGCCGATCGAGCGGAACGTTGTCCGGATCAAAGCGCAACAGAGAGGCTTCAAGCTCAGTTTCGTGTTCGGGGGAATGTTCACGTCGCGCGATTCGCAGGCCACGCCAGGTACAATTGCGGCATGCGTACCGATAGGCCGGCACGCCGATGAGGCCATAAACCCGGTCGTTGGTCTGGCGCGAGACTCGCACCAGATCGCGCTCCATGCATTGCGGACATCCGACTCCGAACCAGAGCTTCTTGTTGTTTATCAGTCGGCGACGAACAAACGCGGCGAAAAGAGCGAATAGCAGGAGCAGCCCCACGCCAACGATCCACACGTTAGGTCCATTGACAAGCCAGGTGACCACCGGGCGCATGCCCGGCAACCGGGCCAGCCGGCGCAAGAGCACCTGATCGAGGAAGGGTAAAGTCATGACTGCGATTGCCAACAGCGGCAACGCGATCAAAATAAATTTCTCGCCGGCGCGGACACCACGCCAGGGAACAGGTTGGATTTTGTTCAATACTCCAGACTCCCACGGAAAATTCCCACCATCTTGTATGGTAGGCACTACCGCTTACGAAAAACCTTAAACCCGGCGAGCCGGGTCGAAAGAGCCGGGTGTCCTGTGGTCGATACCCGGCTCTCCGGGTCCATTTATTCCCTGAAATCCCAGCCAAAATCCACAGTCAGGCGCTGTTCGCCCGACGCCAGACGAATGCCCGAGCGGCCGGTTCCCGGTGCGGGCCAGGTCCAGTTGCCGGGAATCAGCAGATCGACATTTTCGGCGCTGAGGGCGTCGATGGCCACGCAATAGATGTCGGCGTCAAGCCCTTCAAACCGGTAGAGGCCTTCATCGTCGGTCAGAGCCGTGGCCAGGCGGTTGGCCGGCGTGGGGATACCCCCTTCGGGGCACGCGCCACGACCCAGGATTACCGTGATGCCGGGCAGAGGCGATTCATTGGCGTCGAAAGAGCCGTTTCCGCGATAAAAGCCACTGCCTTCCGACGTTTCAACGCAGCCTCGCGAGGCCACACCGTTGGTCATAAAGCAGGTGTCATCCCAGACGACTCCGCCGATGACCGATGAGCCGGCGGATGGCGGCGTAAACTCGGCCCCTTCCTCAACGACGATCTGCACCCAGAAGGCGTCCTCGATGGCGCCATTGATGCCGAAGACGGTGCCGTTGGCGTCGCTAAGTTGCCAGTTGCTGCGGAAGGTGCCCGGCGTTTCCGGGGCGGTCAAGGTGATGGACACGTCCTCTGTCTGGCCTGGAGCAACCGGGTTTTCCAACTTTACGGTAGAAGTGATGCCCATCGCGTCGCCACCGATGAAGGCCACGGCGTAATCTTCAGTCCAGGGGCATGTGCCGTTGTTGCGCAAGCGCCATGCTGCTTCGAATTCCGCTCCCGGCGGGAACACGGTATTGTCGGTGACGGTCAGGTCCTGAATAAATTCGAAGCTGTTGGTGCAATTTTCGGCCACATCAGGCACGGGAAGAAACAGGAAGTCATAGCCGAAGTTGATGTCCTTGAGCGCTGCGCCTTCTTCGAGGGTGGCGGTGATGCTGTTGGTGCCGACGCCGTTGCTGAGAGGGAAGGTCAGAACGCCTTCTTCCAGGAGGGCCGCGTTTTCTTCGTCGGCCGTGTCGAGGAACACGCAATAGGTATCGGCGGTCACGTTCTCGAATTGGTATGAGCCGGAGTCATCGGTCGTGGCGACGATCTCGTCGCCCTCGCCGGCCGTCGTGCAATCTCCGGCTAGCAGGCGCACGTTGATCCCGGGAATCCCCGGCTCGCCTTGATCGAACACGCCGTTGGCTTGTAACGTGTCGCCCGACTCGGCAACCACGCAGCCGTCGGCCGGGGTTGTGCCCTCGGCCGGCGCGCCGGTCTGGCTGCATAAATCGTGCCATACCAGGCCGCTAATGCTCGGCTCGGTCTGGATTGCGGCTCCCGCGCCGGTGGTGGCATCATCGGGCGATACATTGTCTACGGCAAGCGTAAAGGAGCCTTGTACGCCGTTCACCGAGACGTTATAGCTTCCGGCCGGCAGCCCGACGACGTCGAGTGGTATGGATTGTTCGAATGGCACAAGCGCCTGGGTGCAACTGGCAGCCGGTTGACGGAGCGTGGTGATGGCTACGCGGAAGGTATTATCCGTTTGCTGAGTGATGATCTCGTCGAGCTGGGTGCAGGAATCGGGCAAATCACCGCGGGCGGCGACATTGACCTGTACAGGGAATGATTCCAGAATCTGCACATCGATGCTGTTGACGATTGCCTGGCTGCGGGTTGTTTCGGTTGAGGTAAAGGTAGGCTCTCCTGTGGGGCCGATTGTCGGCGTGGCAGTCGCCTCCCCGGCAGAACTTCTGCACGCGGCCAGAACGATGAGCGCGCATACCAGAATGGCCAACAGGCCTGGCCGAAAGCTCTGATTCGGCTCTATTGGATTTATCTTGCTCATACTTTTTCTCCTCTAAGGTTCAAACAGGCCCTGTCCAAATCATAATACTGCGGATGTGGCGAGCGCGTTGGAATGCCAAATCCATTTCCCGGGCAGGGCTGTAAATCGTTAATAACATAAGCCCGTCACTGTAAACTCGCCGGTCAAACTGGACGGGCGCAAGCGCACCATCGCTTTTGGGGCATATTTTTGCCGCCAATCGCGCCTGATGCTCAGCGAATTATACAGGAGTGACCCCGGATAGCCGATTGCTCCTTATCAAAGCCTGGTTGACGGCTCGGCCTTCTCATCATTCATGATGGCCATCACCTGGTCGAATAAAGCGCCGTTGGTGGCGACGGACTCCCGCCCAAAGATCGTCGGAGTCCCCTGCCAGTCGGTGAAAGTGCCGCCGGCCTCTTCGAGGATCACTTGCAGCGGGCCGCAATCCCAGACTTCCATGATGGGATCGACCATGACCTCGGCGCGGCCGGTGGCCACGAGCGCATAACCATACGCGTCGCCCCAGGTGCGCTGGATGTAGGTAGCGTCGATGAGGCGCTGGAAGCTGCCTTCCCGGCCAAAGCGGGCGAAGGTGTTGAGATCGCTGGCCAACAGGACGGCATCGGCAAGGTCGTCGACGTTGGAGACGTGGGTGCGGCGGCCGTTCCAATAGCAGCCGCGGCCGCGCGCCGCATGGACAGTCTCGTTCAGGCCGGGAAAATGCATCACCCCCAGCAAAGGCTCGTTATCCTTCACAAGAGCCAACAGAACGGCATAGAGCGGCACGCCGTGGACGAACGATTTGGTGCCGTCGATGGGGTCGATGATCCACGTGTAGCCGTTGTCGCCGGCGTTGCCCGCGGCGCGGCCGTATTCCTCGCCGATGAGGGCATGGCCTGGCCAGCGCGTGTTGATGAGCCGGCGCAACGTTTGTTCGGCTTCCCGGTCGGCAATGGTGACTGGCGTGTTATCCGCCTTGCGCTCGACGTGCGTGCCCGTCTGGAAATAGCCCAGGGTTACGCGTCCTGCCTGCCAGGCGGCATCGAGGGCAAAATCGAGCAAGGCATCGAGAGCAGGTTCGTCGTTGGTCATTGAGTCGTCCTATTCCTGAATGATGATCATGCGCTTGCGATGTTCCGCGCGATAGCGTTGCAATGTTGTGCCATCCGTCTCCATGAAAGGCAGCGGCAGAAACGCGCCAATCGTGAAGATGAGCGAGTTTTCAAGCGCGAAGATCGAGGCAATCATGAAGGCCGGGCGACTGAATGGCCGAACCAGCGCGGCGAACAGCCCCGCCGCGACGGCCAACACGGCGCTGGCCTTTGGCCCGCCGAGCGCCCGCTCAACGTGAACTTCCGCGGGTAACTCGGGTTCATCCGTGGGATAAACGGAAGTGCCCAGCACGCCCCATAAATGCACGCCTTCCATTGGGTAGCCCACTTGCTCTGCAGCACGAGCGTGGCCGAGTTGGTGCCACATCTCGGCCACGAAGTGGAGCGCGGCCGCCAGCAGTCCGCCGGTTGCCGCCGCGCCGGGCTTCAGCCGGAACAACTTCGCGCCCAGCAAGCTAAAAATCGCCCCCAGGAGAAGGAACCCGCCTACGGCTGACGGCTCGGCGGTGACGTCGAGCTTGCCGATCTTGCTTAAAGGAAACCGGTCGTTCATCAATTTGCTCGCTTGGTGTTAATCACGCTGGGCGTGGGGGATAGGTCAGCAACACGTTTTCGAGTACGAGCCGTGTGTTGGCGTTCTGCCCGAGTTGGCGCAAGGCCGCTTCCGTCTGCGCAAAAGACGCAAGCACGGCGGCTCGCGGCAGCCGGGCGGCCAATACGTGAAGCTTCTCGAACTCGTCGACATTGCTAATGGATTCGTTTGATTTGCGCCCATAGGTCATGAGCGCCAGATCTCGCCACCAACTGAGCCACGTGCGCAAGAGTGGGGGGAGCGTGTCCGCTTTGCGGGCCAGCGATTCGGCCAGTGAAAAGCGCGCGACCAATGTCCCGTTGAGGGCCTGATGCAGGGTTTCCAATTGGGCGCGACGCTCCTGGAGCACGGCCGGCTCTCGATGGGCGCGGATCGCCCAACCCAGCCGCCCGTCGGCCAGGTGGGCTAGCAGGTTGGCTTCGTCTGGCGGCACATGATGCCGCGTCATCAGCGTCTCCTCGATCAGGTCTGTCGGGGTCGGCCGCAAGCCGATGGTCCGGCAGCGAGAGTTGATCGTCGGCAGCAGCGTGTCGCTGTCGGTAGCGGTCAGGATAAGGACCACGTTGTTCGGCGGCTCTTCGAGTGTCTTCAGGAAGGCGTTGGCCGCATTCAGATTGGCCGTGTCAAAGCGTTTCAGAATAGCTATCTTGTAGCGCGCTTCGTAGGTGGAGAGGCTCAGATCTTGCTGGAGCCGCCGCATCTGCTCGATCTTGATCGACATCGCGCCCCGCTCGCTTACTTCGGGCAAGATGATTCGCACGTCGGGATGTTTATCGGTTTGAGTCAATTGGCAGGCGCGGCACTCACCGCAGGGGCGCAAGTCGTTTTCGGCGGTGCAATTCAGCGCCTGGGCGAACGTTCGTGCCAGAGTCATCTTGCCGATCTGTTCCGGCCCGGTGATCAGATAGGCATGGCCGACACGATCATGCAGGATAGAGCCGGCTAACAGCCCAACGGCCCAATCATGGCCGACGATCGTCCGCCAACCCGGCGCGAGAGTATTCATGCCGACATTGTACCCCGCCCCAATAAAAGACGAAAACGATCGCTTTGCTATAATCGCGCCATGGATCCATTATTAATCTCCGGTGAAAATTTGCGTATTGACGACGTTGTCGCTGTTGCCCAAGGGCGAAAGGTGGCGCTCGACCCCGCGGCCGTGCCTGGAATGGAACGATCGCGCGCCGCGGTTGACCGGTTGGTGGCCGAGGGCCGGGCCGTATACGGGATTACGACCGGCTTCGGCCGCTTCAAAGACCGGCTGATCTCGCCTGCTGAAGTGCGGCAACTCCAGCTCAATCTGGTTCGTAGCCATGCCGTGGGCGTCGGGCCGGACCTGCCCGATGAGGCCGTCCGGGCGATTATGCTGGCTCGCGCCAACACGCTGGCCCTCGGTTATTCAGGGGCGCGCCCGACCATCGTCCGCTTGCTGGTCGACATGCTCAACGCCGGCATCACGCCGCGCATTCCGGCCCAAGGCTCGCTGGGCGCGAGCGGTGATCTGGCTCCGCTGGCTCATCTGGCGCTCGTTGTCATCGGCGAGGGAGAGGCCAAAGTGGACGGCCGCCTGATGTCGGGCGGCACAGCGTTGGCTGCCGCGGGGCTGCACCCCGTCATGCTGGAGGCCAAGGAAGGGCTGGCCCTGCTCAACGGCACGGCCCTGATGGTCGGCATGGGCGCGCTGCTTGTGCGGCGGAGTATCAACCTGGCATTGACAGCCGACATCGTCGCCTGCCTGTCGCTGGAGGCGCTGCACGGGACGGATCGAGCCTACGATCCGCGCGTCCACGCCCTGCGTCCCCATCCTCGGCAGATCAAGTGTGCCGCCTTCCTGCGCGATGTGCTGGCCGGCAGCGCTTTCCTGCGCCGCGACGATCCCAACAACGTGCAGGATCCCTACACCCTACGCTGTGTGCCGCAGGTTCATGGCGCGGTGCGCGACTCCATCGCCTACGCCCAATGGGTCATCGATATCGAGCTGAACACGGTCAACGACAACCCGATTATATTCGTCGATGACGCGGGCGAGATCGACGTGGTCTCGGCCGGTAATTTCCATGGGGAACCAGTGGCGCTGGCGATGGACTACGTCGCTCTGGGGCTGACGGAGTTGGGCAACATGAGCGAGCGGCGCTGCGCGCGGCTGGTGGATGCCGACAGCAATGGCGGCGTGCTGCCCATGTTCCTGACCGCCCAGGGCGGCCTGGAGAGCGGGTTGATGATGGCCCAATATACGGCCGCGGCGCTGGCCTCGGAGAACAAGGTGCTGGCCCACCCGTCGAGCGCCGATACGATCCCCACCAGTGCCAATGTCGAGGACCACGTGAGTATGGGCGCGGCCGCCGTGCGCCATGCGAGTCAAATCCTGGAGCATGTCGAGACCATCGTCGGTATCGAACTGATGCTGGCGGCGCAGGGGATTGATTTTCGCGCGCGCGAGATGGGGCTGACCCCCACCGAACTGGGCGAGGGCACGGCCGTCGCCTACCGGCTGATCCGCGAAAAGCTCCCATTCCTGACCGAAGACGTGTTTCTGTCGCCGCTGATCGAACAAGCCCGTGCGCTTGTCGCCGGCGGAACCGTCAAAGCGGCTGTCGAGCAGGCATTAGCGATGGATTGACAAAACGGAGGCCTGCTTCCGGATAAAGCGCCGTGCCTTTTGGCTGCAATATGAGTATTATTGCCTGCTTGACAATGGCGGGTTTCTCTATTATGATGATATTGTCACGTTTGGCCTGCAAATCATTGTTTTCTGAAAATATGTTGTTTTAAACGAACGACATTACATATGAATGTTTGATCACCGGTTTCTTTTTCGCCATCGGGATTGATCAAGCCTTGTGTTGCGCTTGGGTAAGTATTCAACAGTATGTCTAACTATTCCTGCGTTTTCATCGGCTTGGATTCTCCGGCGACTATGTCGTCGACTATGTTGTATACAACGAAGGTGCGTTCATCGCGCTCTGCCTGAGAGTCATTCTTGAGCGGCACGTTGTGCTTTTATCACTCTTGCCCTGGTCTCTCTACCTTGAGCAGGAGCGAAGGAGACATTTGGAATATCGAATTGACCTCAATACGCTCTGCGAGCGGACTTCCATAACTTTGTTGCGATTTAACTTTTGAATGACCAACTAGGAAAGGTAGGACAAAGCGATGAAACCGAAATTGGTAGTTGTGGTAATCGTGCTTCTTTTGGTGGCAATGGTTCCGGCCCTGGCGATGGCCAAGAGTCAGGCCAAGCCGAGCAAGACGGGTTCGGTAGTTCTTGACACCCGGCAGCCCCTTGGGCCGCAACTCGACGCCCAGATGGGTGTCGGCAAGAATGGACCGCGCTCGGCCAGCGCGTTCGACAGCAGGATCGCGAGTCGCGGCGGCGCTCAATCGCGTGCTGTCTACGGGCTTCTGCTCGATAACTTCGAGGCGCCATGGGCTGAAGGAATGAACTGGAGCTTCGGTGAATTGGGCTTTAGCCCGGTCGGCTGGGATATAACCGACATTGAGTCCAGAGGCGGCGATTGGAGCCTCTACTCGGCCGGTTGGTGGAACGACCCGTGGAGCAATCCCTACTATGACAACGACATGTACTCCTATGCCGAATACCCCATGGACCTGCAGGGCGCGCAGCGGGTTCAGGTTCGCTTCTATTACATGAACGACACCGAGTACGGCTGGGACACCTTCTACTGGTGCAGCTACGACGGCAACTTCAGCCTGTACTGCGATTATCACACCGGCTCCACCAACGGCAAATGGCGCCAGGTGAAGATCGACTCGAACAAGAGCTGGGCGTTGCAGCAGAGCCTCGGCTCGCCGTTCGCCTCCTATGTGTTCCTCTTCGAGAGCGACGGTAGCATCGTCGACCGCGGCACCTTCGTGGACCAGATGCACATCCGTGCCTGGGGCCCGCAGCCGAGCAACTAGTCATTTCCGGGCGATCGCGATGTAGCGCGCGCCGGCGGTCGTTAGCCGGCTGCCGTGACAGCGTCGATTCGCGGCAGATTTAAAAGCAACCCCCGACCGGTTCTCCGGTCGGGGGTTTGTGTTTTCCCGGTGACTGAATATCCGACGGGCGCGGATGGCGGCCGCCACACGCTTCCCCGGCCTGGTCTCAGGAGAAGACCGTGCCGTTGATGACAAGGCGGAAATGGAAGCCCAGGAATTCGGCCGCCTGTTTCACCATGACCATCCGATCCAGAAAGATCTCGAAATATTCGATCACTTGCGCGAAGCTCGTATCGATGGTCAGTTCCAGACTGATGACCTTGCCCGGCGTGTCGACAAGCACCTCGCTTTGGGTCGTGGCATAGTTGACGCGATCGTGGATGTCGAAATTCTGGAAGGAGTCGGCCTGAACGCGGCTGCGGTGGACGTCGGCTTTGTCGGCGATATCGAGCGCGGCCGAGACGGGCGTCGTGGCGTAGCCCCGCTCCTCTTCGTGGTTGCCGATAGCGTTGGCGACGACGGCGCACTCGTCCGGCGGCATCCCCAGGCGCGAAAGCACGCGCAGGGTGATGAGGCTGCCGCTTTGCGCGTGGCCTTCGCGGTGGATTACGTTGCCGATGTCGTGGAGATAGCCGGCGATGGCCGCCAGTTCGGCAACGCGTTCGGGGTAATCGGCTTCGAGCAGGATGGCGCGGGCGGTTTCGGCGACGCGGGCGGCATGGCGGGTGCTGTGTTCGGTGTAGCCCAGAACGCGCAGGTATCGATTCGCGTAGTCAATGAAAACGCCAACTTCCTCATCTCCACGCACTTGTTCCAAAGTAACCATCGGTAGTCTCCCTATATACCCATCGCCGTGCGATAATCTGCCAGGCGGGTGGCGTCGAGGTATAATCCCCGCTGGATTGCACCTATTCTAATCCCCACGTGTGACGTGGCAAAGTTGACCCACGACGCGCGATAAGAACACAAGAGGTTTAGACATGCAAGATGTCGTGATTATTGACGCCCTGCGGACACCCATCGGCCGCCACGCTGGCGGCTTGTCGGATATCCGCCCCGATGATCTGGCGGCGGTCGTCATCAGGGAAATTGTATCGCGGACGGGCATTGATCCGGCCGAGGTCGAGGAAGTGTACTTCGGCTGCGCCAATCAGGCGGGCGAGGACAATCGCAATGTGGCCCGTATGGGCGCGCTGCTGGCCGGGCTGCCCCATTCCGTGGGCGGGGTGACGATGAACCGGCTGTGCGCCAGCGGCCTCAACGCCGTGAATCAGGCTGCGAGGGCAATTCGCAGCGGCGAGGGTGAGGTTTACATTGCCGGCGGCGTGGAATCCATGACCCGCGCGCCTTATTCGTTGCCCAAGAACAGTCGCGCCTTTGGGCCATCGGGCAACGTCACGGCCTGGGACACGACGCTGGGCTGGCGCTATCCAAACCCGAAGATGGCGGCGCTGTTTCCGCTGGAAGCCATGGGCGAGACGGCCGAGAACATCTATGAGCAGAGCGTGGCCGGCGAAATCAGCGGTGGCGTGATCAGTCGCGAAGACCAGGACGCCTTTGCCCTGGAGAGCCAGCGCCGGGCAATGGAGGCCATCAACCGCGGCTACTTCCGCGAGGAGATCGTGCCGGTCGTATTCCCCCAACGGAAGGGGGATCCTATCGTTTTCGATACCGATGAGCACCCTCGCATCCGGAAGGGTGACGGCGGCTACGTCCTCGATACGAGCATGGAAGTCCTGGCCAAACTGAAGCCCGCCTTCCGGCAAGGCGGCACAGTGACGGCCGGGAACGCCAGCGGCCTCAACGACGGCGCGGCGGCCGTGTTGCTGATGTCGGCCGGGCGGGCCGAGGCGCTGGGCCTGAAGCCGATGGCGCGCTGGCTGGGTTCGGCCGCGGCCGGCGTCGATCCGCGTACGATGGGCCTTGGCCCCGTTCCGGCCACGCGCAAGGCGCTGACCCGGGCCGGTCTGTCGATCGACGACATCGATCTGATCGAGTTGAATGAGGCCTTCGCGGTACAGTCCCTGGCGGTCATGCGTGAACTGGGGTTGCGGTCGGAGATCACCAATGTCAATGGTGGGGCCATCGCACTCGGTCATCCGCTGGGCTGCTCCGGTGCGCGCATTCTGGCGACCTTGCTGCACGAAATGAAGCGCCGGCGAAGCGCCGGTGAATCAATGCGCTATGGTCTGGCGACTTTATGCGTTGGGGTGGGGCAAGGTGAAGCGACGATCGTTGAGCTGATCTAACCGGGGGAAGCATCCACAGATTACACGGATTTCACCGATTTTTCTTTAATTACGATGTAACTTAAAGGATCACAATCCAGACCTGACAGGTGGGCGCGGAAAGGCGTTGCATAGAGAAATGGGTGGTCGCGTCCACCTGTCAGGCCTTTTGGAATCGGGAAGCGTTGATAGAGGCTGTCGGGACATATTCCCGCAGCCTCTATTCATTTTCGGAGAGGGCCATCTGCACGGCCGCGTAAGCGTTAATCAGGCCGTAGCCGGAGACATTATTGGGAAGTTCGCCCTGATCGCCACAGATGTCGAGGCCCGGCAACTCGTCGAGCGGGGTGGCGGTTTGAGTTAGAAGGCGCTCGGTGCGTTCGATGTCGCCGATGAGCGACGCATCGGCCGACCAGAGAAGGGCAACGACTCCGGCCACGTGCGGCCCGGCCATCGATGTGCCGCTGTTGTATTCATACGTCCCGCCCGGCATGGCCGACAACACATCCACGCCCGGGGCGACAACGTCGGGCTTGATCCGGCCGCTGCCGTCGGCCAGCACCGGGCCGCGGCTGCTGAACGGGGCGATCTCACCAAACTCGTCGATAGCGCCTACGGAAAAGACCTCGTCGTAGAGGCTGATCGGGTCGGCTATCGTGCTGCATGCGCTGCCGTCATTGCCGGCCGAGGCTACCACGAACACGCCCGCCGCCCGCAGCGCACGCACCGCCGCCAGCAGCGACGTCGGGTCGCAGCCCTCGATTTCGGGACAGCCCCAGGAGTTATTGAGCACGTTGGCGCCTAGCTCCGCCCGGCCATCCTTGAGCGCGTCGCCCGCCTGAGGGAAAGGCGCCAGGTGGAATTGGAGGCAATCCAGATAGCGCGGCGGGTTGCCCAGATTGCGGCCCAGGTTGACGCAGCCGATCCAGGCGGCTTCCGGCGCTACGCCGACCGTTCGGCCCAGAATCGACCCCAGGGTATGCGTGCCGTGGCCGCCGATATCGGTGGGCGAGAGCGAGGCGTTCCACGGGTCATACCAGTTGTAGTCATCCCCGGCCGGGCCGGCGGCTTGCGCTCCACGATATTGCACGCTCAGTTCGGGATGGCTGCCCTCGACGCCTGAATCGCTTTGGCCGATGATGATGCCCGCGCCGCGCGCGCCGAACTCATCCCACACCTGTGGCGCGCCGATATCGACGAGATTCCACATCGGTGCGTCGGGCGCGGCGGCGCTGCCGGTCGTCAGGGGCGGCTGTTCGGGCAACGGCCGCAATTCGGGGCTGATGAGTACCCGATCCACTTCCGGCTGCGACGCCAGCCACAAGCGCACAAGCGGTCCGGCGTCGATCTCCAGCGCGTTGATGAGATAGTAGGGGCGGTAGTTGATGCCGGCCGCTTCCAGCGCGTGACGGATTCCGGCCTGAGTGGCATTGGCGTGGTCGGTCAGTTGCCCGTAGACGTATTGGCGGCGCTCCGTTGGGTCGGCGATGTCGGCCGCGGCCGAGAGGTCAGCCTGCTCGGCCATGACGACGTAGAGCCGCTCGCCATACCAGCCCGGCTGTCCGAAGAACACGTAGACGAGGGCCAGGCCCGCCAGCGCAGCCGCGGCTAATAGCGCCGGAACAACTCGGCCGCCGTTGACATTTCTCGTGAGCCAGACGATGAGCGCCAATATCAAAGCCATGCCCAGGCTGATCAAGGTAGCGTAGAGGACGAAATATCCCACATCCCGCGAGCCCAGATTGAGGATGAGGAGCAGCTCTTCGGGATCGAAGAAGATCAGCGGTAGCGCCGCTGCCAGGCCGATCAGCAGCGCGGCTTGTGGCCAGGTGGCCGGCCCCACACCTTGGCTTTTTTGGCCCACGGCCGCCACCAGCCAGCCCAATCCCGCCATGATTGTCAACAGGACGAGTTGCTGCCCGTTGTGGCCAAAGGCAGCGCCCATGATCATCAGCGTGATACTCGTCGCTACCCCGGCGATGAAGAAGGGCAGCGGCGGGTTTCCCTGGCGTGGGTTGATGTGCGGCCATAACGTATGACGCAGCGACGCGGCCGCGGCCAGACCGAACAGGGCAGCCGCCAGCAGGTTCAGCACGGTATCCAGCCACGATCCCAACGCGCCCCACAGCACCCACGGCCAGCCGACAAGCGCGGCGAGAAGCACCGCGGGCCATAGCGATCCGGCGTCGACCGGGGTGATTTTCCCTTGTCGGCGGCGGATGAGTTTCAGCAAGAGCAGGTACGCCAACGCGCCGCCGATCTGCAGCAGCGCGGCCGTCTGAGCCGACGACCCTGGGGCGAGTTGGACAGGCAGCATGATCAGCGCGAACAAACCGGCCAGCGACCAAATCTGGAATACGGCCCGCATCCGCGGCGTCTTGACGACCGCGGCCAGCGCAAGCGACGGCAACAAGACAAGCAGCGCCATTGTCGCTTGGGCGATGATCCATGGGGTGCGGCCGAACGTTTCTCCGCTGATGATGGCGAACTGTTCCGCTATCCAGACGGCGGGGACCATCAGGAAAAGCAGCCCGCCGAGAAATGTCGCCAAAAGCAGGATCGGCACGATGGCCGCATTACTGCCGGGATTGTTTGGGGTAGCCGATGGAGCGATTGTGTTATCCATTAGTCGTGAGGAGGTGGAAGACGGCTAATCGGCCGACGCGAACCCGTTATCGGCGATGACGCCGCTGTACCACTTGGCGCTGTCCTTGGGGGTGCGCTGCTGGGTTTCGTAATCCACCCACACCACGCCGAAGCGCTGCTGATAGCCCTTGGCCCACTCGAAGTTATCCATTAGCGACCAGACGAAATACCCGGCCAAGGGTATGCCGTTTTGCATCGCCCGATGGGCGGCGGCAAAGTGATCTCGCAGGTAGCTGATCCGGCGCGAATCCGGGATGCGCCCGCTCTCGTCCGGGCCGTCCATGAAACTGGTGCCGTTTTCGGTGATGTAGATCTTCGGCGGTTTATATTCGAAGTAGAGCCGATTCAACAGGTTGTATAGCCCTTCGGGATAGATCTCCCAGTAGGTCGGGTCCGTGGTGCCGGAATACATGTCGCATTTGGGCAAATCGGGGAAGCGCGTTTGGGGCCAGTTGTCGGTTGCGGCCTCGTCGCGCACGATCCGACGCGTATAGTAGTTGACGCCGAGGAAGTCCATCGGCGCGGCGATCGCCTCGAAATCACCGGGCTTGATGAAGTCCATCCCCTGCGGGAAGTACGGCTCGTAGTGAGCCATAGCATCCGCCGGATACCGGCGGCCGAACAGAGGGCTGATAAACCAGCGATTGTACGTGCCATCCTCGATGCGGGTCAGACGGCGATCGGCGGGGCTTTCCGAGGCTGATTCGATTGCTTCAAAGTTCAGTGTGATGCCGACCTCGCTATCGGGGCTATTGGCGCGGATAACCGGCACGGCCCAGCCATGGGACAACAGCAGGTGATGGGTCGCGCGGACGGCGGCGGCCGTGTCGCGCCAGCCGGGGGCGTGTTCGCCGTACTGATGGCTTAGGATGCCGGCGCACCACGGCTCGTTGTGGGTGATCCAGTGATCGACCCGATCGCCGAGATGACGCGAGACGACTTCGGCGTATTCGACGAATGCCTCGGCCGTGGAACGCTCCGGCCAGCCGCCCTCGTCTTGCAGCGCCTGGGGCAGGTCCCAATGATAGAGGGTGATAAACGGCGTGATTCCGGCCTCCAGCAAGCCGTCGACCAGACGGCTGTAGAAATCGAGGCCGGCCGGATTCACGTTTCCGCGGCCGGTCGGCAAGATCCGCGACCATGCAACCGAGAAGCGATAGGCTTGCAGGCCGAGCGACTTCATCAGGGCGATGTCTTCCGGCAGACGATGGTAATGATCGCAAGCCACGTCACCGGTGCTGCCGTCGATGACGTTGCCCGGCGTGTGGGTGAACCGATCCCAGATGGATTCGCCCTTGCCGTCCTCATTCCACGCGCCTTCGATTTGGTAGGCGGCCGTCGCCGCACCCCAGACAAAATCATTTGGAAAGGAGAGAAAAGTGGACATGGTATTCCTCGTCAAGCTATTGTTTCAGTCGAAAAGAGCGAACCTTTCGACTGAAACTGCAAGTTTCGTCATTGCGTGTTATTTTCCAGACATGTCGGTGGCGGGGGGCGTATGGTCGACGATGAACGAAAGGATGGAGTTCCAGACCGTCTGATGGATAGGCTCAAAAGGGCGCATAAGTTCGTGGCCGACGCCGGGATAAATGGTCAATTCCTTATCCTTGGCAGGCAGCAGCGCAAAAATCCGGCGCGCGTTGTCCGGTGGCGCGGCATTATCATCCTCCCCGGCGAAGATGCGAACCGGCACGTCCAGCTTCGGCCAGAGCGAGCGGCCCCTTTCAATCATCTCGACCATTCCATGCATGCCGGAAAGCGGCACACGGCTCACTTCGGGCAGTTGTTCCTGAAATTCGGGGCTGTCGAAATCGATGGTCGGATCGAAATCGAGCACGCGCTCGCGCACCAGGTGTTGCATGCTCTCGCTCCTGCTTTTGTGCGGATAGTACCAGGCGACGAAATGGCGCGCGTACTTCACCCAGCGCAGACGCGAATCGGGNNACGTGGGCGGCGAGCACGTTGCCCATGGAGTGGGCGATGATGAACAGGTCGTCGCATTCGCCCCGCGCAAATTGATACGCTTCCTCTGCTTCAGCCAGCCAGGCCCTGGAGGAAACGCCCTGCAGCTTGTTGGGGTAGCTACCGTGGCCGGGCAGAAGAGGGCAGTGGACGAAGAATCCTTGTTGATTGAGATATTCGGCCATCGGCCGCGAACTCAGCGGGCTGCCGATGAAGCCATGCAGGACCAGGACTCCCGTCTGCCGGCCGTCGGCCGGTGCGGCAGGCCTGAATGTATAGGGCATCCGGCCCGGTTGTACGTCGTAATTCGGTTGATAGGGCATTTATTTACCTCGCAGGCGAAGTATAGAGACTCCTGTCCGGTGGGGCAATTCTGAGGGGTTTGTGGGTTGTTGCGGCCCCGGCTTAGGCAACGGTGCGGGGAATTTGGTACAATTTGACGATGACTATCCACGTCCTGCCCGATCAGCTGGCCTCACAAATCGCTGCGGGTGAAGTTGTCGAGCGACCCTATTCCGTCGTCAAGGAGCTGGTAGAGAACGCGATTGACGCCGGGGCAACGGCGATCACCATCGACATCCGCGCCGGCGGCCGCGAGTTGATTCAGATTGCCGACAATGGCGACGGCATCCCCGCCGACGAGATCGAGACCGCCTTCCAGCGACACGCTACTTCCAAGCTCTCTTCGGCCGCCGATCTATGGGTCATCCGCACGCTTGGTTTTCGCGGCGAGGCGTTGGCGGCCATCTCGGCCGTCAGTCGCCTCACCGTCGTGAGTCGGGCAAGAGATACGGAGACAGGGGTGCGTCTGCTGCTGGAGGGCGGCGTGACGACGACCCGCGAAGTGGTCGGCGCGCCGGTGGGCACGGTTATTGCCGTCGAGAACCTGTTCTACAATGTGCCGGCTCGCCTCAAATTCCTGAAGAGCGTCACCACGGAGAAACGGCTGATCGATGAGTTCGTCACCCGCTATTCGCTGGCCTATCCGGGGATTCGTTTTCGCCTCAGCCACGACGGGCGGATCACCTACCAGACGACGGGCAGCGGGGCGACGGCCGACGTCTTGTTGGCTGCCTATGGCCCGGACACAACACGGCAACTCATCGAGGTACAGCCCGCGGTATCGGATTCGACTCGCGGCGAAGGACAACGATACAAGATCGACGTGCGTGGTTATGTTAGCGATCCGGCCCTCACTTGGTCGGGCCGGAATCATATCCAGTTATTCGTCAACGGCCGCACCATCCGTGATACGCGCCTGACGTTCGCTGTGGTGCAGGCCTACCACACGCTGCTGCCGGTCGGTCGCTATCCCCTGGCGTTGTTGTTCATCGAGTTGCCGCCGGAAGAGGTGGATGTCAACGTCCATCCGACGAAGGTCGAGGTGCGTTTCCGGGATGAGGGCGCGGTGTTCGGCGCGGTGCAGCGAGCCGTGCGAGCGGCGCTGGTGGAGACGTCACCCGCCCGCGGAGCAAGCGGCTGGGCATTCGGGTTGTCCTCGCCATCGGGCTGGGGCGGCTTTCGGCCAGGAGGCGGCTCGGGCGAATTGCCGTCCACGCAACTCGATATCCCCTGGCAATTGCGCGGGCCGGAGCCGGAACGCCCCGATGGTGAAGCGGATGCGCCGCCTCCCTCGCTGACGGGAGCCGACTCGACGCGCCTGCCGATCATGCGAGTTATCGGCCAGGTAGGAGCCGCCTATATCATTGCCGAGGGACCGGATGGCCTTTACCTGATCGACCAGCACGCGGCCCACGAGCGCATCCTGTATGAGCAGTTTCTGGCGCAACGTCAGGGGCAGCGCGTGGCTTCGCAGGGGTTGGTGGCACCGGCGACAGCCTATCTCTCGCCGTCACAAGCCCATTTGGTTGAGGAGCAGTTGGATCTGCTTACTTCTCTGGGATTCGAGATCGAATCATTCGGGCCGAACGCTTTCCGGATACGGGCTGTGCCGGCCATCCTGAGCCGTGCCGATCCGGCTGCGGCGCTGGCGGCCGTTGTCGCCGATCTGGAAAATGAAACCACGCCGTTAAAGTCGGAGACGGAGGCCCTGGTCATCAAGCGGGTTTGCAAGACGGCGGCGGTGAAGGCCGGGCAAACGCTCAGCCCGCAAGAGATGGACGCGATGATCCTGCAACTGGAGGCCTGCGATGTGCCCCACACCTGCCCCCATGGACGGCCGACGCTTATCCATCTGTCGGCCGCGCTGCTCGCCCGCCAGTTTGGTCGGACCTGATTAGGGTTCTCGCGCCTGATATTCCAGCCGCCAACCGCCCTCGCGGCCGTCGGCGCAGAACTGCGTTTCCAGGCCGGCTGCGGACACTTCGTCCTCTGCTATCGCCACCGAGTAAGTTGTGCCTTGCATCATCGTGAAGTCGGCATATCCGGAGTCTTGGTCGGAAGTGAAGCCGGTGAAGAACGAATCGCGGCCGCCGTCCCAAAAGACGGTGATGGTCACACCTGCCCGCGGCTCGCCGTCGCTGTCGATGATGTTGATTTCGAGACGATTGGCATCATTGTCGGCCACACAGAGGACTGTTCGCTCGATTAGCTCGAAGTGCCCGGCGGATATGGGGGACGCGGACGTAGCCATGCTTGCAGGCTCGGCCGAAGCCGAAGGAGTAGCCGAGGGGATGGCCGGTGGTTGGGCCAAAAGCTCAACCACCGGGGCGTCGAGCGCCAGTCCCGCGGCCAGGTTGATGAGATTGTCCGCGCTGCGGGAGGATCGATCCTCGTTTAGGTTGCGCGTGATCAGTTCGACCAGCGACGTTTCGGC
>CXWK01009634.1_pt2 | contig 26688 bp, 20 predicted proteins | sample 590851 | NCBI WGS metagenome assembly CXWK01 (sample SAMEA3498364, study PRJEB10139) | wastewater metagenome | biome: wastewater treatment plant; material: activated sludge | place: Denmark | collected 2014-08-01
TGCGGGTAAATCTCGCCGTAATCCAGATCGATGGAAAAATGTTTGTGCGGATCGATGATATCGACCAACAGGTATCGGCACACGGGGCAGAACTCCTTCCCGTCACTGTCTGAGTTGCGCATGATGCAGTTGCCCGTGGGGTGATAGACCCCGCAGTGGTATGTTTTTCCGCCGGTAAACAATCCGACGATCCGGTTCTTGTGTTTGAAACAGCGTGGGAAATCGATGTCGAGTTTCTTCGGCTTTTGAATGTTGTTCTTATCCGGCACACAGATCTCGTCGCTGTCGGGGTCTTGGTTGAGTGCGCAACCTCTGTCCGTGATGTGGTCCTTGACGTTCAGGGCGATCAATTCGGCGAAGGGATAGTCGTCCGATCGGGCCGACTCCGAGGCTTGGACGGGCAGGTACAGCACGCAACCGGACCCGAACCGCGCCGCATCGGCCGCGGTAAACGAGTGGCCGGCTTTGGGGGAGACCAGGATGGCTGCGCCCAGGGGGTTGTCCGGGCCTGGCGGCTTCGAGAGGTCGGCAACTCCTCCGGGATCTGCGAGGCCGACGATCTGCAATTGTTCGCTGACATCCGGATCGCGCGGTAATGGATTGGGGTACCGTCGAGCGCGCAGGAGCACCGTGTCGCCTTGCTTGAATTGCAGGCTTTGGCCTAAGGGAATCGGAATGCGGAAGACGCCGGCCGTGGCCTCGCTGATGACGCCCATGAGGACGGTGGCTTTGCGGATGCGATGCCAGCGCCATTTGATGAGATCGCCGTCGATGTCGTTGAACGAGTCGAGAAGGTCGCTGTGTTTCTGGAGGTTGCCGTAATGCTGGTCGATCTCGCGGCTCTGCGGCAACGTCCCCTTTTCGCTGTACTCGTCGCCCAGGCCGAACGAGTGCGCCACCTCGTGGCAACCCCGAATCAGGCGGTCATGAGATATTTTTTTGGCTATGCGGCCGGTGAGATCGATGCGATAGGTCGGTTTGCCCGAGACGGGTCTGGCAGGGATTTCATACCGGTCTTCAACATTCATGGCGATGTACCCGCGGCCGTAGTTCACCCCGCGATCCCATTTGAGGGAAGAGAAGAGAAAAATCAGCGGGTAGCTGTTGGGGCGTGTTCCGTCCGGCCGGTCGGCCCAGAGCTGACCCATCGGATTTCCTTTGGCATCATGGAGACGGTTCAAGATCGGATCCAGCCGCGCGCGAGACATGCGTCGTGGATGAAAACCGATTTCGCGATTGTCGCTTTCGTCTGTGACATTCGGGTAGTCGCCGTAGGCCAATCCGAGGGTTGAATCACTTTCCTCAAGAAACGTTCGCCTCGCCAATTTTTGCCAGCGTCGTACGGTCTCATTTGCAATCCTGTCATGCGGCACGTCGTCGAGGATGCTGTCCCAGTAGTCGCGGATTTCCTTCACCGGCCTATCGAGGCCCTGACCGGGAATGGGAAGCCCGAGCCTGAAAAGGAGATTGCTGAGTCCCCAGCGTTCTCCTGCCGATGGATCTTCCGGATCGGGAACGCAGTAGAGATCCACCGTGTCGTCGTCGTTGGTCCGTACGTTGCCGTTATCCTGTTGCGACGGATAGACCTCGCAGAGCACCGAAACGCCATGATGGCTGGAGGGCACGAAGGCCTGAAAATAATTCATCGATGTGGAGAGGAGGTCGAAGGGCCGCGTCAGCCGGCTTTTCTTCATAAGCCCCAACAGGCTCCTGATTTGGGATTCAAATTGCGGTTTGTCGTCGGTGGTGTAGCCGTCGCACAAGAAGAGAAAATTGGGGACGAGTTCCGGGTTGATCGTACCCGGCCAGGTGTCCTGGATTTGCACGGTCTCGGTTCGAATGGTGGGTTCCACCGCCCAGTCAGATGCGAAGCGAATGTGACCGCTCGCCCTGATCTCCGGTGGCGCAGGATGCGCAGGATCCCGCAGGTCGGCCGGCAGCGTGGCCGTGATCTCCACGGCCGGGTCGCTCGGGCCATTCCCGACCGAAATGATCAATCGACCTGATGGTTCCACGTTGGCGAGGGGACCCCACGCCAGTCCGGGGTGATTGGTGAGGTCACCGACGGTATTGTCATCGAACTGTGCGCGGACCGTGAAACGCCTGAATGTGGTTTGCGGCAAGGTCGGCCCGTCCGGTCGCAAGGTCAGGATCGGAGGTGTCAGCCAGGTTGAGGTCACGCGGTTATGAAGATGAATCCGGACGCTGATGCGGTATTCCTTGTCGTCGCTCGAATCTTCTGCCGTGGCGTGCAGGAGAAAATTATGAATCGTCGTGGCTGGGCCGGGAGGCGCGGGCACACGGATTTCCCCGTTATCATTGTTGATCGTGATTCCGAAGCCGGAGCAGGTCGGCGGCGCGACGGTGAGGTCGAGCACGTTCCGAAATGAGGGTTGAAAGTTGATGGTGACGTCGGCGTTGGCAGCCAGATATGCGGTTGCGTCTTGCGTCGACCCGTCGGGGAGTTCGACATCGATCGCACTGAGGAGGGCAGGTAAGGTTCTTCCACGCAGCAAGTGGATGTCGTACTCTCGACTGCGTTTCCATTTGATCCCGGTAATCGGCATGGGGGCGTAGATCGTCTAGGGCGATAGTTGTACCGCTGGATTGATGAAACACCTCGCCTCGCACCGCGAGGCTACACAGGGACGCAACCGCTCCTGCAGGAGGAGCCGAACGTACTCCGCTCGTGAATGACTGTCAAATTTCTCTCCGTGGAAAATACGTGCATTGCGATGCCGGAGTCTTCACCGTCCCATGCTATGCGAGCACCGCCGTCTTCCCCCGTCGCCGTCGGCGGGCCGGGGCCTGGCCGGCGGCGCCGAAGGGAGCCACCCGGGCCAACACCGCCGCCGAGAGCACATAGCCCGGCTTAGGTCGCTCCGGTGGCCGAGTCGGATCAATCAGGAGCGTTTCATAAGCAATCGGCGTGGCGAGCCCGGCGTCATCGTCCACCGCGAGATCGTCAGCCGCGACCGTGAGGCCACCCTGGAGCGGGACAAACGCCGGTTGCGCCAACTGCTCGTCCTCGCGCAAATCTTCATACTGCGCCAGCGCGAAGGGCTCGTGGACCGGCGTCGTGCGCCAGGGCTGTGCGCCCGCGCGATCGGTGAGCGAGACCGTCACCATCGTGGGGCCGCCCACCAGCGGCGCCGTGCCCAACTTCGTGAGTGGTCGGTTCAACGGCGCGATCCGCTCCCGTAGCGTCAGCTCCGCCCAGGGATGCACGCGCAGGCCGTTGGCCGGAGGGGCCGTCTCCCGGAACGTCACCACCGGGCTGCTGTTGCGGGGCACGGCGCTACTCCAATTGCGCCGGTCCGCCAGGGCCGCGGCGATCAGCCCCACCACATCGACCGCCGCGGGCAGCGGGGGCGCCGTCCGGCTGCCGAATGTCCGTGAGAAGGACACCGAGACCGAGAAGAACAGGAGCTTGATCTTGGCCTTGCCCGCCACCTGCCAGGGCGTCGGCCCCGCCAACCGTCCCTTGAACGAGATCCCCATCAGCAGACGGCCGTGATACCGCAGCGCCAAAGCGGCGCCGACGTCCACCTCAAACGCCAAGGGGGCCAACTGAAGAATCGCATCGAAGCCGAGCATCCCGTCGAAGCTGAAGCCGCCGCCGGCCGCATGCAAGTCCACCCGGGCGCCGAACTGCACCGTGTTGGAGGTGACCGCCAGATAGGCCTGGCAGCGTAACTGGAGCGAGTCCCCATCGGCCAGCTGGAGCGCCAGCCGCTGTAAGGCGGGCAATCCCGGTGGCGGCGCAAACCGCGGATGGAATCCGCCGATGGCCAAGACGAACTGTGGCTGACGCCCCCAGCCCGCGCGGAGCGCCATGTCGCCGGTCAGGGGGAATTGCAGAATCTTCGAATCATACAAGGTCGCATCCAACGACACCGTCTCGGCCGAAACATCCAACACACCCAGCGCATCCATCCGGATCTGCACGAGCGGATGGGCTTGGCTCGGTAACAGCACTTGCAGACGTCCTAAGACCACCACCCGGACCGGTGAAGGGAGTTCGACCAGTAGCGCCAGGTCCAGCGTGAGCAAGGTCGGCGTGCCCCAGCGCAGTTGCACCATCGGCCCGACCACATGGCGGCCGGCCGTCGGCGGGAAGACGCGGCGCAGGTCGCTGAAGATCTGCGGGGCATTGCGGAGGGGATCAGATGGAAACAGAATGGAGTTGAGCGTGCCGGTCTTGAGCCCGTCGCGCAGCACGTCGGTACGGACGGTCCGGTGCAGCGCCACCAATCCACCGATGCCGGTGAGGGTGAAGCCCAAGCCCACGGGAATCGGCGCGAAGCCTTCGGCGGTCAAGAGAATCACGAGCGAGAAGCCCTTGCTGCCGTCGGGCAGCTTGGTGGTGAGGAGCCCTAGGGCCTTGATGGCAATGGTCTCGGCCAACTCCAGTTGGAGTATGCCGCTGTATTCAGCCCGTTGGGGATCGAAGCCCAGGAACCCGCCGCCGGTCACCCCTGCCGTCGTTATCGCCAGGCCGAGGCCGGTCGGAGGCTTGAAGCGGAGATCGACTCCCAAGTTGCCGAGTGCCGGTCCGTCACTGTCCTGTGGAAGGGCCAAGAGGGCCTCACGGCCGTAGGCCGTGACCATGCAGGCGCAGCCCAGGTTCTGCACTACCACATCGACCGGCCCGAGCGACCCGCGGATGTCGGCTCCAACCTCGCAGGCGAAGCTCGTTGCCCCTGCCCGAGGAGGCCTGTTGGTGACGGCAACCGTGACTTGGGTTACGGTAAAGGGGCCGACTCGCGTCTGTAGCGGAAGGTCGAAGGCGATAGTCGGTCTTCCACCAAACGTCAGGCCAGTCTTGCTGGACCAGGCAATCTCCGGGGAGCAGGAGAGTTCAATCGTCCGTTGCGGCAGTGTACTTTGCAGGAAGCCGTCGGCCTCGCCCAAGGACAGGACAATCTTGCAGCCCGGCTGCCCCTCCGTCCCCGCGGCCGTGAAGCGTGCGGCGAACTCAGGATCGTCGGCCGAACCATGGAGCGAGGCCTGCAGGACGAACCCGCGCAGTTCAATGCGCGAGGTGCGGGCGTTACCGAGCAGGTACCGCGGTGTTGTCCCTGCGCTCGTGATTTCGACGACGGTGTCGAGGGCCGCCTCTCCACCTATGAAACCGATATGGTTCGGAAAGCATGCGATGCTGATCAGGTCGCCGATGGCTGCGTCGACATTCCAACGCAACCGCAAGTGCTCACCGAGCGAGAGTGTCCGTCCGGTTCCTCCCCGCAGGATCGGCATGAAGACCAAGCCCGATACCGCTGGCTGATCCGTCGATGCGGCCGGGAAGACGTCGCATCCGATTTCATACAAAATCCGGTCGCTGGTGGAATAACCGTAACACCAGCGAGTTCGCAGAGCGTCCGAATTACGAAGAATGCGGTCTCGTCGCTCCGGCGGCTCGGCAACGTGGCGCCGTTGGTCGGGAACCATAAGCGCTGCGGGAACTCCGAAGGCACGCAACGTCCTGGCCGCCGCCTCCAACAGCCGTCGGTGCTCGAAGGGATGGGCGCGATCATTCCATCGGTAGGCCCGTGTCAGGGCATCCAGGGGATTTTTCACTGTCTCGAGCAACTGCTCCCACTCGATACGAATCCTGTCATAGGGCTTGCGAAACGGCCCGTTCGGCTCGGTGGGTTCGTACCGGATGATGCCCCAGAAATGCAGTCCTCCATAGGCCACGGGGTGGTACAGGCGAAGATACTCTTCCAGGAGATCATCCAGGAGGTGATCTCCTATGCTCCTCCAAAATTCTTGGTCAGCCAATGGCGCGGGCAAGTCCGCCAGGGCGGACAGTTTGAAATCGGCGAGCGCACGGACGAGCCTGGTGGCTGATCGGGCAATGTCTGCACCGTCCTCGATCCCAAGGGAGGTTTCCGGGTCGGCCTCCAAGGCGGATTCCAATCGTTCGGCCAGTTCAAGGAATTGTTCGATGGGCGCCTGAATCTGGAGCAGGTCGTTGATCTTCGCAAAGACGAGGTCGTCCAGCGTGATTCGCCATCCGTAGCGATGGAACAGGAATTCCATTCCCTCCAGGCTGGACAGCCGCGAGCGCAGCGGGTCGATGACCCGTTTCAGGGAAAGGTAGAGGGCTGTGAGTTGGTTGGTCATAAGAAGACGGATTTCCTGCCTACACTTTGGGCAATTGATCGAGCAAGGCTCTGGTCAACTGGCGGACGACCAACGCCTTGAGTTTCGTCAGGTCAATGAACCCGGCGTCGTTGAGCACGGAGATTTTGCAACTGTCGAGTTCCATCCCCTGCAGCACATCCCCGATGGCCTCGTCGGCTTGACGGAGTATCTCCGTTCCCACCGCCGGCATCAATTCGGCGCCTTTGTCGTATCCACGTTTCATGGCCTCCGGCGCGAAGATCGCCCGGAAATAGCGTCCGTGATCGTTGACCTGTTGCGCATAGTAGCGGCCGATATAGTAGGGTTCGGCCGAGACGGGAGTCGAAATGTCGATGTCGATGCGATCGGGGAAGTCGCTTTCGTGAAGGTAGGTGAGATCCAAGAGTTCGGACAACCACTGCCGCACCGCAGTCAGCTTCGCCTTATTCTCCCAGGCGCGGGCGGCATCCTCCTGCGCTTCAAGGAACTTCATCCACATTTTGAAAGGAATTTCGAAAACGAAGGCCACTTCGAACAGGGCGCTCAGCAGCGCGATCCGCGCGAGAAGCGGCACACGTTTGACGACGTGCTTGGCGACCTCTTTGGAGATGCTGTAGGTCGTCACCGGAATAGGCGGCAGCTTGAACAGTTCGACCAGCTTGCCCATGTTCCGGAGCAGACTGTAGTGGCTACCCAGCTGCTGAATCACATCGAGGTAGGACTCCCCTGTGCTCGTGCGCTGGGCGTCGAGGATGGCGCGGATCTCATCGGGCGTCAGATGAGCCACTTCTTTCCATTTTGCAATCACCGCCGCGAATTCCTCGCAACTGAGCCCGTCCTTCTCCTTCACAGGGTCGAAGGTGTGTTTCTCGACGGAGAAGAACGGTGCGAATCCGATTCGCTCCAGGGTGCGCAGCTCTTCGAGATCCGTATACGGCGAGTCGGGCTCCAAGTTCGGTAGGTTCGTGCGCTGGACCAGGGCCTCCTCCGGGATCCTGAATTTCGGGCCGAGGCGCTCTTCGGCAAACAGATCATTCTGCGCCGGTGTGGCCGGAGGATCCGCCGACTTCACTTCGTGCCAGCTTCCGTTGAACTCGAAATCGTATGCGATCGCCCGCTTGTCCTCTCGTTCCGATAAGGAGAGCTCGGAGTAGGACATGCCGCTCGGGAGCACGGCAGATGCAAAATCGGGTTCCCGTTGTCGCAACCATTCGCCGAATCCCTTTTTGCGTCGCAGCGCTTGCTGGGCATGGTGAAGGTACAGGGCGTAAGTAGGTTTGTACGTCGCGCGCGTGTGATCGATCACGGCTGCCAGTTCATCGAGGCTGAGGCGATCCAAGTAGGCTGCCAGTTCAGTGCCGGGGGTATCCGGAGAGATCCCGAGAAACGACATGAGTTCATATTCGCGTGTAAGCTGAGAGGTTCGGTCGGGATGCTCGTAGACGGTGAGGGTGTGGGTGGCGATGCCGTTCGAGGACGAGGGGTGTTCCAGCTTCACGAGATAGGCCTGCTGGTCTCGGATAGACCAGGTGATTCGGCGAAACGAGTCAGGCCCTGAGAGCAGTGTGATCGTGGCAGTGCCGGAGAGTTCGATATTCTGCTCCTTTTGGAATTCCGCCCGAATGTCCACGCCGGTTCCCGACCCGTCGCTGAAGCGCTTGGCGTTGAGGAGGGTCATGACCGCGTCGAATTTTTGTTTGTCCTTGGGGTCGGCCTCGACATCTTCGGTGTGGAAGGCCAAGGTGAACAGCCGGCCTCGCCAAAGGTCGTGATCGCCCTGATAGAAAAACAGCTGGAGCGGGAAGTACTCGTGCGCGCTGGGAGTGGCGACAAGTTTGGCCTCGGCCCACAGTTTGGCTCGCCGGCGATTCCCCGGCTCGGTGAGGGAGACTTCCTCATACACGCGATATTCGATTTTGTAGTCTGCGCCTTCGTGCGCGAGCACGTCCTTCAAGAGCCACGCGCTGTTTCGTTCGATGACGAAGACACGCAACCGGTTCGTGAGCGGAAAGCCCTGTGCGGCAAAGGTAGATCGGATGGAAGGGGGAACTCGTCTGCCGTCCAACGCATCGATCAGTGCTTCATATCGTTGGGCTTCCTCCGGCTCGGGGGCGTCGATGGGCATGGAGGCCAAGGCGAACGGCTCGGAGAAACCGGCCGGATCGGATAGTGCGCGAACAATCGCGTCTTTCCGCTCCGGGCTGTGCATGTCCCTCGGCAGAAAGCGCTGTTTCACCAGGTGGGCATGCACCTCCAGTCTGGTTTTGAACCGCATGTCCTCCATGATCGGGTGCGAGCCGAAGAACTGATAGTCCGTGGGGGCATAGACGTTAGGTTTGCCCCCCCAGAACGAATGCAAAGCGTACAGCCCTTCCCTGGACTGGCCGAAATTACACGCCCGGACCGTGACCCAGGAATCGTTTTGCAGGTGAGCCAGGATCGTCTTCCGTTTCGCTTGAAAGTCTGGGAATTTCCCGGCGAGAAAATCTTGTTGCAGGCACGCCAGCGAGAAAGCCGTGAGGTATCTGAACTCCTGCATCGCCTCGGAGGAGAGGTTGTTCAGGAGCGGCGTGATCAGACCTTGCGCAGTGCCGTGCGCCACGAGGACGACCTCCCGAATGTGTCGGACACCGCGGGTGGTCACTTCTGCATGCAGGGTCTCGACGACATCCTGGAGACTGCGCGTATCTTTTCCGATGTGATTCGGATAGAACTTGTTGAAAAATGCCCGTGCCCCCTTCCCGTAACCGTCGCTCGAGGGGACGAAGTAGAAGAGATAGTCCCTGACGCCCGTCTGTTTGGGGAGAGGGTACTCCTGTATCTTTTCGAAGAGCTGTTTTCCGATACCAACCGTCATGTCGCTACGTATGCGATGGGGTAAATCATGCCGATGGTTCACGCACGTGGCGTGCGTCGACAACCGGCTGTTCACGATACTCGCTCATTGCGAGCGCTCGGAACGTACTCCCGCCGCCTCAATCTGTCAATTGGTTATCCGGTGGATAATACGTGCATTACCTGCACGTGTCGCAAGTTGGTACGCCTGATGAAGGACGGGCTGTTTCGTTGTTGGGATGTCGAGGGGCTTGCTGGCGGTGGCAGGAGTTGAAACCGTAGGGCGACGTTGCGGCTCAGCACGATGCGCGAGCCTGTGAGGCGCCTTGAGCGTAGCTCAGCCGTAACCGTAAGCGACATTCGATTCGACAGGGGATAATCAGTGAAGTGCGTGACCCAAGCGGTGCCATGCTTGAGATGGCTCCCTGTCCGGCGCCCGCTATGGCCGGAGCGGCGGTAGGGGAATGCGGCGATGCACGAGGCTGGCCCTGTGCCGGATGCCGACACCATTGAGGTGCTGGAAGAGCCCGTTCCCAAGACGATGCCTTAGCCTGCCATTTCCTCGTCGTGCGAGGGCAAGCCCACTGTCAAATGGAAGAAGCCCCGCGGTCTCGTCCCCAAGGACAGCAAAGTGATGGTCCCGGGGCCGGAGCCGACCCAGCATCGGGGACCGACCTTCGCAAGCATGATCGCGCCTGGCAATCGGATCCTCCTCCAGCAGATGAGCGGCGACGATCCCGTCGACAGTGAACTCACCGTGCGGATTCATTTCAGAACTCTGCAGCAGATGGGATAGCCTCTCGGGTATGGCCGGAGACGTGAACGGCATCACGGGTCGGCCTGGTCATGCCGGCCTGCGTGGCCGGGAGAACTATCGATCCGCAGCTACCTGCATCCCGTACCCGCGTGCCCAGGCGATCTCGACGATTTGCTCGCTGGAATGCGCCGGTGAGATCTGCTCATTGAAAAGATCAGGATAAGAATTTCTCATGCTGTTCTGAAGGTCCGTCCAGTGATCGATGGAGACGCCGGTGAGGGCAGCCAACGACGCAAGATATTCCCCCTGGCCGCGGGCGATGTCTGCGCGGAGATTTTCGTGGGTATGCATCGCGAAGACGGTGGCCTTTTGTTTGGCCCTGAGCAGACGGCCGTCGGCGAGCGCGCCCGGCGTCGTGCTTGATGTAAATTCGGTCGTCGGATCGAGGAACTCTTTGGTGGCTCCGGATGTGCCGTTGGTGAGTTGGGTCGTGGCGTCGAACGGCGCCTTCGTCAACTCGACGGTGGCATTCGTCATACAGCCGCCGAGGGTGAGGAGCAAACCGGGAATCAGTGCCAAGCGTGTGGTGATCATATGAAGCCTCCTGGGTTCGCCCGATGTGTACAGAAATGAAGTACCACATTGAGTGCCAGGGCCGACCCTAGGAGGAGCCCTAGTTATGTGACAACTTCCGAGTCGTGGCGAGTCGGGCAGCGTTCGGGGCAGCGCAGGGTACGTTTCCGTCCTGCTTGACAGGACCGCAAGCTCGGCGGAAAATCCGCAGCCTCTGTTCCTGCTTCTCACAGGCGTTGGAAGGGATAGGAATGGGCGCACTGTCAGAGCCGATTCGGATCAGACCAGAATGGAAGCTTCCGTAGTCCTTCAATCATGGGGCGACGTCCTGGTGTGTTGTGCGGACAGGAATTGACACGATCGCATGAAACCTAGTTGAGCGGATTCAAGGGCGGGACCTAGGGACACATAGCGCATGATTGAATCCATCACCATTTCCAGCCTGGCAACCTACGACACGACGCCCGAGCAACTCAATGGTCTTTCTAAGTTCAACTTTCTATTCGGTTCGAATGGCACCGGAAAAACCACTATCGGTCGGGTCATCGCAGATGAAGCGAAGTTTCCTACGTGCAAGGTGACATGGAAAGCAGGAACTAAACTCCAACCGTTCGTCTACAACCATGACTTTGTGGAACGGAATTTCAACCAGTCACCAGAGCTGAAAGGGGTCTTTACGCTGGGCGAGAAGCAACTCGATACCCTAGCAAAGATCGCCGCAGCAAAGGGCGAACTCGACAAGCTTACGGCCAGGATAGAAAACCTCACTCAGGGACTACAGGGCGCGGATGGGAACGGTGGAAAGAAGGGGGCGCTGGCAATGCTTGAGGATGAATTGAGAACCAAGTGTTGGGCGCAAAAGCAGAAGCACGACAAGAAACTGTATGGCGGATTCGAGGGGTATCGGAACAATTCGGAAAAGTTCAAAAGCAAAGTGCTTCAGGATCAAGCGTCGAATACAGCGGCACTCTTCACCTTGGCAGAGTTGGAGAAGAAATCGGAAAGCGTCTTCGGACCAACACCCACGAGGGAGGCATCAATTCCCGCTATCGATACGACCAAACTCCTCATGCATGAAACTGACCCAATTCTGAAGAAGCGGGTCATCGGCAAGGACGACGTCGATATCGCTGCAATGATTAAGAAGCTCGGGAACAGCGACTGGGTTCGAGAAGGCCGGGAATTCTACGACGTAAATGATGGAGTGTGTCCGTTCTGCCAGAAAAAGACGTCCGATGCATTTGCGCGAAGTTTGAATGAGTATTTTGACGAGACCTTTGTGACGGACAGCAAGGCGATCGACGACCTCACCACGAACTACGCCACCGAAGCAGCCCGGATTCAGCAACAACTTGCCGGAATCATTGCGTCACCGTCCAAGTTACTCGATGTCGAGAAGCTGAAGGCAGAGAAGGATCTACTTGACGCGAAAGTCACACTGAACAACCAGCGCCTTGACGGAAAGAAAAAGGAGCCGAGCCAGGTAGTCGAGTTGAAATCTCTGAGCAATGTCTGCACGGCGATTGAGGCCCTGATTGCCGCGGCCAACACTAAAGTGGCTGCGCACAACAACATGGTCGAGAACCTTGCGACCGAGCGTGCGACGCTTACCGCACAAATATGGAAGTTCGTTCTTGAAGTACTGAAAACAGATCTCGCTTTGTTCATGGCTGCGAAAAATGACTTGGACAAAGCCATCGCAGCAATGACGACGCAGATTAAAGCAGCGATAACTGATAGGGAGAAAAAGGCATCTGAGATTCGCGAGCTGGAAAAGCAAACGACAAGTATCCAGCCGACGATTGACGGCATAAACAGTCTGCTATCGTCCTTTGGCTTCCAAGGCTTTAAGCTCGCGAAAGCGGCAAGTGGGATATCCTACAAGCTGGTGCGCTCGGATGATTCCGATGCCAAGGCGACTTTGAGCGAGGGCGAGAAGACCTTCGTTACCTTCCTCTATTTCTACCACCTGCTTAGAGGTAGCGACTCAGACAGCGGGATGACAACTGACCGAATCGTGGTCTTCGATGATCCGGTTTCCAGCCTCGACAGCGACATTCTCTTCATTGTCGGCAGTCTCATCAAAGGGCTGTTTGACGAGGTGCGTGATGGAACCGGGCACATCAAGCAGATCTTCGTTTTCACGCACAACGTCTACTTCCACAAGGAGGTCACCTATACTCCACCAAAGGAGAAGGGTGCATCACCGAAACAAAAGACGTTTTGGATTGTCCGCAAGTCCGGGCTGGTCTCGAAGATCGATAAGCACCAGACCAACCCAATCAAAACGTCGTACGACTTGCTATGGGCTGAGGTTCGCAAACCTGATCGCTCAAATTTGGCCATTCAAAACACGCTGCGGCGCATCTTGGAGAATTACTTTAAAATACTGGGCGGCATTGATCTTGACGATCTCTGCGCGATGTTCGACGCGAACGAGAGAATAGTCTGTAAGTCACTCTGCTCGTGGGTGAATGACGGATCACATTATGCGCACGACGACCTCTACGTTTCGATTGATAACACGATGGTAGAATCCTACCTGAAAGTTTTCAGGGCGATTTTCGATAAGTCAGGGCACAGCGCCCATTATAAGATGATGATGGGTGAGGACTTCGTAGAGAGTCCATCTACGGCTACGACGGCATGAACCGCAATGCAACCGCATGTCTAAGAACCGGCTGCGGCAGACGTCCCGCTGAGCGCGTGGCCGCTGAACCGGAGCGGAAGGCGCACGCGCGCGAACTGTTAGCCATGGCCAGCGAGTAGCCACCACGGCAAAGCGACTCAATGCAATCAATCAATCTGCCAGATCTGAGAGCCCAGTTTGCGGGAACGCGCCTCCGCGAACTCGTTCAGCATCACCTACGGCGTCAGAGCCAGCGTAGGCGAATCGACGGACTTCAAGCGACCATCAACCTGCTTCCAGAAGTCGCGCGAGGCGTTGCCGAAGGATTCATCGACCGGTGGAATGCCCATGTTTATGATCAAGAATTCTGGGAGCGAGACACATCAGAAGTCTTCGACGACATAATTGCCGATGCGCGGACAGTCCTTCGACCTCTCGACCTTGAAACGGATGATGAGGCCGCTTTCAACCTCTTCAACATCGTTGTCATGAACTACGCATACAGCGCATACGATCAGCCGAAGATGCGCGAGTTCATGGGGATTTTAGGTGGTAGCTTCCCGTGGCCGAGTGCACTGGGGCTGCTGTACCCGATTACGGCTATCGTCTACGTCGGTACCGCTACCCCAGCTGGTGCAGCCATGGTGGTCGGCTACGGCATCGCGAACTTGGGTTATCTTCTCTTCGTGGCTGGTGTGTTTGGTGGGACTTTCCAAATCCTGGGTTTGAATAATCGCTGGCAGGTCTTCGCAGCGGCGGTTGCCGCCTTCCTTCTCGGAACGCTTCTTTCGAACGTGGGTGGCTAAGGACTGGTTGCGGTGGATGATCCCCGTGGAGTCAGCCGCTGAATCGTGGGGCCATAGAAGAGCTTCCTGGTAGCATCTCCGCTATGAACGACTACAAGACAACTCTCCTAGCTCACCTCGAGACATATAAGAACGTGGTCCTCGGAGTTCATGAAGACGGCGTCTGGTTCCGTAATAATAAGCCCTATCCGCATATACTTCCTTCCGACAAGGCTGAGCTTAACCTCGTAAGCGGTGTTCGAGCGCTCTGGGCTGCGAGTCCCAAGGCAAGAGGTGTGAAGCGGCATCGGGATTTTCACCATCTGAACTCGTCCCAGGCATTCGCCATAAACCTCTTCTTCCCACTGCTGCACGCTCGTGACGCTCACGCGTCGCTTCTTCGGGCATTAGGCGTTACTGCGGGAGTAGTCGAGGACTGGAATTTTGAGGAAATCGTAGATCACGCCGAGCTCACGAACTTTGACGTAGTGCTACAACTCGGGGGACACCGCCGCGTCTTCATCGAGGTGAAATTAACCGAGTCGGAGTTTGGGGCAGTTTCCGACTCCGAGACGCAACGCCGTCGCCGCGAGGTCATCTACCTGCCAAGGCTTGCTGCAAAGGTAAGTGCCTCTGCCTTGGCGATTCCGCATTTCTTCAAGATGTACCAACTCCTCAGAAACGCTTCGTATGCCGCTACAGATCGTGATCAGGTGGTGTTCATCATGCCGCGGCAGAATAGGGCGGTTGCTGCAGTGGCGGAGTGGTTTACCTCTGAGGTTGTATCCGAGAACTACAGGCCACTGATCCGCACTGTGTTCGCCGAAGATTTGATCGAAAGTCTGCTCCAGTCGGATTTGCCTTCCGATATTTTGAGTGCTGTCGGGGAAACTGCAGACAAATATTTGCTTCGATAGCGTATGGTCTAACAACCGTATGAAACCCACAAAATCGTTGTAAGGGCTCCCGACATCATTTTCTCGTTCGAATCCGTGCATTGAGGACCGTCAGAGCGAACTTTGTGGCTCCCGCATCTCGTCGACCGGTGACGGGTGCAAGTATGTAATGGAACAGTCCTTACGTAACCTGGAAAGATTCCTGGCGCCATTTCGATTCCCCGCCCCATTTCCTCTTTCGATTTTTCCCTACCCGTGAAAGAGTTTCCGGCACTCCATGAGGAGATAGACCGGCCGGGTGTGTTTTCCCTTGTTATCGGGCACGTGGCCGATGGCGGCGCCGGTCACCACCATCCCCGGAGGACATTCCCATTTGTGCGTGCCCGCGATGCCCCCCAGCCCGAACGCATCCGGCACCCTGGGACTGACCTGGATGGATTGCGGATCTTTTCCCTTCGACCCGTTCTCGTAGATATCCTCCGCGGTGGCATGTTCCAGCCCCACTTGCAGGAGACTTTCCCGAAGTTGAAGCTTGTTGTAGACCTCGTACAGGCCAATGGAAAGGCGGTTTGTCGGCACCGTGGTCTCGAACAAGTCGCCCTCTTTTTCGTAATTAAAGAGAAACGGGCTCTTCTCCCAACGGGACCCGACCGTGCCGTCGGCCTGCAATTCCCGGCAGGAAAACCGGAACGATTCCCACGTGCGGTTGTTCACCTCTTTGATAAACAGCCCTTGCAGCACGCCGTCGGTAAACATCTCCAAGCAGGACACGAACCGGCTTTCGACCACCTTGTCCTTCGCGTAATCCAAATCGTTACAGGCCACCCACACGGAACCGACGGGCCCCTTAATCGGCAGATGCTTCGGCACGCAGCCGGCGATGACATAGGTGCGATAGTCGTTCACCGTGTATTGCGGGTCGCGGTCATCCAACGGATGGCCGGCGATGGTGTAGCCGCTTCCCGGTCGCACGGCGCCCGTCCCGGCCCACGGCGTGGAGGCCGGCAGCAGCAGCGCGGCTCCCAGCGCAACCAGAAGCCCGACACGCGGCGCACACGTTCCTATGGTCATGGGACATCCCTCCTCGTTGTGACGGGTCGGATTGTACGTCAGTTGCGCCGCTCTGGCGAGAGGCTGGCAGGGCCGCCCAGGCTCGTGACATGGACGAAATGTAAGGGAACAGGAATGGAGGCTAAGACCCTGTACCTGATCTGGCTGAACGTGAGCGATTCGAGACGCCGTGGATATGCGAGAGGCGGTAGGGGGATGAGGGAGAGACTGATGGCCGCATGCAGGCCCGGAGGAACAGTTCTATCGGTCCTGGTGTGTGAATCGCTTGAGTGCTTCCTGATAGACCGCGAGATCTTCGCGCTTTCCAATGGCGACGACTTCGACCAGGATCTTTTGGTCGATGATCCGGTACACGATACGGATCGATTTCTTCGCTGCGTAGAGTTTGTAATAGCCGGTGAGATCGCGGAAAGAAAGGGGTCGAGAGTCATTGTTTGACGAGCGATTCTGGCAACCTGATCGTGTGAATGACGAGGTTGCCGGTCCAGAATTCAAAGCTGCGGGTGCCGGAGCCGCAAAACGATGGTCCAATAAAGACTCCCGACCCCTTTTCTTCGTCCCCTTTTCTTCGTCCAGAGTCAGGCCGAGGCCCAGTTCGCCATCACGGAGTACATCGAACGATTCCATAACCGTGAGCGGTTCCATCAAGCGCTGGGCTATCGAAGCCGGAGGAGTTCGAGCAACAGGAGAGTGGTGCCTCATTCACGTGTCTGTTATTCCGGGGCCACCTCAGATCTTGCAGTGTGCGTGCCGCTGAGTCGGATTGGGCAGCATGCCCCGAATGTTTCTCCTGAAATTTCCGGGGCGCTGTACCACGTCATCGTCCGCGGGAACGCCCGGCACACCATCGTGCTCGATGACCGGGACCGGCAGAGGTTTCTCGATGTGCTGGTGCGTGTCGTCGATCGCTTTCACCTTCCCACCCTCTGTCGAGCCTAACGTCAGAAGGAAGCTCTGCATTGATTGTGATCGGGGAGCGTACAGCCACACACTTCCCATCCGCTGTTGGACGATCACAGCATGAAATGGTAGGATGCCGCTATGCTAATCACCACTGGAAAAGTTCTCGGTGGGATAATCAAACTTGACGAGAAAAGCCTGCCGGAAGGGGCGATTGTGACGGTGTTGGCTCCGGAGGGTGACGAAACCTTCGAATTGCGACCGGAAGAAGAGGTTCAGCTACTCGCTGCGATTGCGGAGGCGGAGCGAGGTGAGACAACCGACGCCTCGAAAGTCCTCAAGCAGATCCCTCGATCGTGAGCGGCCCAGTCCCTGTCCGTATCGTCCGGAGCGCCGCCCGGGCCATTCAAGAAGCTGCCGAATGGTGGGTCGTTAATCGACCAAAGGCTGCTGATGGCTTTACGGTTGAGCTGGAACGTGCGATCCAACTTCTTTCATCCCAGCCGACCATCGGAGCACGAGCCCGCAACGCTAGGCTGACCGGGGTTCGCCGCATTCATCTCACCCGCATTCATTACTATCTCCTACCGTGTGATTGCTGAACCAATGGTGGTTGAGGTGCTTGCCCTCTGGCATACCAGGCGTGGCTCAGCGCCTGAGCTCTGATTGGTGGGCGGGTGGTGCTGGAACTGGGTGCCCGATCGCCCGAGGCGTAAGGGCTCCACCGGGGGATGGGGCACACGGCGCGATGAATAAAAGAGCGCCAAGTCTGTGTGTGCCGCCGAGTCGGTGAGGTGGCCGGGGAGCGCGACCAGCCACGGGCTGGACCGGCGACAGGACCCGCACCTTCTTCACCCGCTACTGCCGCACGAACCATTTGACTGATCCCTTCCGACCCTTTATCGTCGCGGGCATGGGTTTGGACGAGACTCTCTTTCACAGCATCAACGGCGTGGCCGGTCGGTCGAGTCTGCTGGATTGGGTGATGGTCGAATTGGCCAAACCGGGCAATCTGCTGTATCCCATTCTGCTCGCTGCGGCCTATTGGTTCTGGAAGAACCAGCGGGAATGTCTGATCGGAGCGGCGGCGTTGGCCGGCGTGATCGGTGCGGCGGATGCGTTGGGCACGCAACTCAAGGGGCTTGTGCAGCGTCCACGTCCCTGTGTGACGCTTGCGGATGTGCATCAATTGCTGGGCTGCGGCGGGGCCTTTTCCTTTCCTTCCAATCACGCGGCCAATACCGCGGCGGCGGCGGCGTTCTTCCAGGTGCTCTATCCAAAATCGGGCTGGATCGGCTGGCCGCTTGTGGCGGCCATTGGCATTTCGCGCGTCTACATCGGGGCCCATTACCTGACGGATGTGATGGGTGGATGGGTGGTGGGCGGATTGATCGGGGCGGGCGCGGCCTGGTCGCTCACCCGTTGGTCTCGATTCAGGCCGCGTGCTGAGCGCATGGCTCCCGCCGCTGTGCGACAGTCCTCAGCCGGTTCGATCTCCTGACAATGTTATGAAGCGAGGCAGGCGAGGAGGGAGGCGCGGCAGCCTTCCTGGTCGTAGGCACGTCCGATCAAGACCACGACATGGTCCGGTTCATCGAGCAACATGACCGGCGCGACCGTGCTGGTGCGCGGCGGAAAAAACTGAAACTCCTGCAGTTCGGGTTCTCCCGCAAACCGAAAAAATCCCTTCGCTCGCTCCATTCCCTCCGGCAACGACTTCGTCCATTCCATGAACTTTTTGCGGTCGAGCGGCTTTGGTAGCCGCACCGTGGTCACCATCGGGTGATGAGGTGCGCGCGCGTCGTGCCTCTCGTCCGCTGTGGGCGGTTTCCCGAACGACACGTTGGTCGGCACTGTGCGTGTCGCCGGCGCGGCGAGCAACGCGGAAATGTCGAGCCGCGCGTGGTTGGTTTCCCAGATTCGTCCATACGGATTGTGATGGGTGATGGTCTCGCGAAATTGCTCCCAATGACCGGGGATGTAGAGATCCCGTTTATTCAGGATCAAGTCATCGGCGTAACGAATCGCGTTACGGGTCACGAGTTCCGCCATGCCGGTATCGGGCAGGGGCACGGGATGCAACATTGCGAAGATCCGTTCAAGCTTCGCGATGCGTGATACGTAGGCATCCGTCACGGCATCGACCACTTCCGCCGGGTCCGCCATGCCGGAGCATTCCAGCACGATCACCGTGGATTGGTAGTCCTGCACGAGCTGGGTGATGCTCCAGGCCAAATCGTCTTTGGTGTCGCAACAGATGCAGCCGCCGGCAAGATTGAGAACTTGCTCCGCGATCGTGCCCGCGCGCGGCCCGTCGATGCTGACTTCGCCCGCCTCGTTCATGAGCACGCCGACCTTATGGCCCTGGCTGTTCCAGAATTCGAGGAGGCGCATGAGCAGCGTCGTCTTGCCGGCGCCGAGCGATCCGCACAGGACGTAAAAGGGAACCGGGAGTGTCTGCGGCTGAGTCATGCGGCTATTGTAACTGTCGGGGCTGAGGGAGGTATAGCGGGCGCTTCAAAATTCCGACGATTCCGACCATCCGGTTAATGGTGGCTGTGCAGAAACTCGGGATGGGAATGCTGGTCGTGGAGTTTCGAGAGGTCGCAGTGGACGGCTTCGGGATGGCAGCATTCGGTTTCGAGCTGGATCGTCAGATGCTTGATGCCGAAGTCGGTTGTGATGCGCTCTCGGATGGTGTGGAGCAATTCGCTGGTGAGGGCTTCATCGTCTCCGTCGACTTGCACATGCGTGGTCATCATGATGAGGCGCGGCTCAACCGCCCAGATGTGCAGGTCATGGACATTCTTCACACCGGGAATGGATTCGATGGTGGCGGCGACCTGCGCGGGGCTGACGCCGGGCGGGGTGGACTCCAGGAGGACCTCAAGTGATTCTTTAAAGAGCGGCCAGGCGCCTCGAACGATCGCCAGCACGACGAAGAGGCTTACCAACGGGTCGAGGACGGACCAGCCGGTCAGCATGATGGCCCCTCCGCTCACCACGACCCCTAATGAGACCCAGGCATCGCTCAGCATGTGCCAGAAGGCGCTGCGGATATTGAGGTCGTCTTTCGCCCCGTGCTGGAGCAGGAGTGCGATCGACAGATTGGCGACAAAGCTGATGAGGGCGATGAGCATGACCCAGCCGCCGGGAATCGGGACAGGAGTCAGGATGCGCTGGGCGCTCATGATCGTGATGCCGACGGCAGTGAGCAGCAGGATAAAGGAGTTGAGGAATGCGGCCACGATGCCGGCCCGGTGATACCCGAAGGTCCGGCTGTCGGTGGCGGGGCGCGCCGTCAGGATGTGCGCGTATAACGCCAGGAACAGGGAGCCCTGATCGACGAGGTTGTGGCCCGCGTCTCCGATCAGACCGATGCTGTTCGTGAGGAAGCCGCCGACAAATTCCGCGACGATGATGACGGCGTTGAGGGCGAGCGCAATCCTCAATCGGGAGCGGAGTTCATGGTAGGTGTGAGGAACCATCGTAGTCAGTGTCTCATGAGAGACCGACGGGGGCAAGACGTTGTCACGGTCCTGTTGCGGGAGCGGGAGGGACGCGTTGCAGTGACGGTTGGATCGTGCTGTCGGACGTGGCGGTCGCGTTTCAGTTCAGACCGTCAGTGCGATGCGGCGAGTGTTTTGAGTTCTTCTCCGCTGATCGTTTCTTTTTCGAGCAGCACCTGTGCCGCCTTCCGCAGGATGGCCTCCTGGGATGTGATGAGATTGCGCGCATGTTCGTACTGTTCATCGATCAACACCCGGACCTCACAATCGATTTCACGGGAGGTTTGTTCGCTATAGTCTCCCGGTGTCTGCGAGGGACCGGTCTGCAGGAAGATGGATTGCCGATCCCGCTCCAGGCTCACCTGGCCGAGTTTCTCGCTCATACCGTAGGCTTTCACCATGCTCTTGGCGATATCGGTGGCCTTTCGTAAATCGTCCTGCGCGCCGGTCGAGACTTCGCCATAGATGACTTCTTCCGCCGCCCGACCACCCAAGAGGATCGCGATTCGGTTCTTGAGTTCCGACACGGTCATGAGGAACCGGTCTTCGGTCGGGAGCTGCATGGTGTATCCGAGCGCGGCAATACCTCGTGGAATGATTGAGATCTTGTGCACCGCATCGCCGCCCGGGATGGACATGGCCACCAACGCATGGCCGACCTCGTGATGGGCGACCCGGGCTCGTTCCATTTTATTGAGGACGCGGTTTTTCTTTTCGAGTCCGCCGATGACGCGCTCCACGGCTTCCTGCAACTCGGACAGACTGACGGTGTCTTTGCCTCTCCGGACTGCGAGCAACGCCGCTTCATTCAGCAGATTAGCCAGATCGGCGCCGACAAAGCCGGGCGTCATGGCGGCGATCGTTTCCAGATCCGCCTGATTGGCAATCGTGATGGTGCGGGCATGGACTTTCAGAATCGCGAGTCGCCCGATCTTATCCGGCCGGTCTACGAGCACTTGCCGATCGAATCGCCCGGCCCGCAGCAGCGCGGGGTCCAGAATTTCTGGGCGGTTGGTGGCGGCCACGAGAATGACCCCGACGCGTGAATCGAAGCCGTCCATTTCGACCAGCAACTGATTCAAGGTCTGTTCCCGTTCTTCATGGGCCATCGGGCCGACTCCGCGAGCCTTGCCTAGCGCGTCGAGCTCGTCGAGGAAAATGATGCAGGGCGCCTTGCCCTTGGCCTGCTCGAAGAGGTCCCGCACGCGGGCCGCGCCGACGCCGACGAACATCTCCACGAATTCCGAGCCGCTGATGGAGAAGAACGGCACGCCTGCTTCTCCTGCCACGGCCTTCGCCAGAAGGGTTTTTCCGGTACCCGGCGGGCCGACCAGCAGGATGCCTTTGGGGATCTTGCCGCCCAGCCGACGAAACTTTTCCGGTGTCTTGAGGAACTCGATGATCTCTTCCAGCTCCTGCTTGGCCTCGTCCACCCCGGCCACGTCGGCAAACGTCACCTTCACTTCCTTCTCCACGTAGATCTTGGCTTTGCTCTGACCGACTGTCATGAAGCCCTGGCTCTGTCCCATGCGGCGCAAGAGGAACCACCAGACGCCGAAGAAGAGGACGATCGGCACGATCCAGGACAACACGTCGCGGAACAACGTGCTCTCGATGACGCCGGTGACCTTCACCTGATGTTCCGCAAGATTCTTGAGCAGGTCCGGGTCTTCGATACGAATCGTGTGGAAGACCTTGTCCTCTTTCAGTTTCCCGTGAATGATCTGCGGAGAGACCGCGACTTCGGTGACCTTGCCCGCCGCCACGGATTCTTTGAACTCGCTGTAAGGTATTTCAGTCGGGTTGAAGAACGAGGGGAGAAACGTCTGAAGCAGGATCAGCACCCAGAGGGCGATGAACATGTACCAGATGGAAAATTGCCGTTGTTTAGGATCCATAAGCAGGACGTATGATTGAGTAGTTGGGAGACCTGGTGATTGAAAGGAGCTTCTGGTCCTTCATCCAATCACCGGGCCACGATATCACCATATCATGTAATAGATCATGCAACGGGTCAATTCTTCCTGGGCCGGAGCCGCTCAGACAGCACCGGGTATTGAGCCGCTCCCATGCCGAAGTTGCCGGTCGCGGTATCTGCCGCGATGACGCGCAGCGTGATGCCGTCGGGCGCGTCTTTGGACATCGGCACGAAGAATGGCGCTTCGAAGCGGCTCTTCTCGCCCGCATAAAACATTTGCAGGCGCTCGACGACGCGGTCGCCGATCAGGAGTTCCGCGTAGATGTGAATCTTTCGTGAATCCCAGTCGCTATGCGGGCGGACCAGCGCTCCCGAGAGCGTGCGCACCGACGCCCGCAGCATGACATCTTCTTTGGCGATGAGGGGCTCACCGGGTTTCGGATGTTCGACCTGCACCAGGTAGCCATAGAGGTGTAGCACGATGCCGTCGCTCGTCAGGTCGTGGCCGGGGATCAGGAGGACGGTCGTGCTCGCGCGCTGCAGGGCTTTGGGATAGGCCAGTGGTCCCTCGGCGGTGATTTCCACGAGCGTCGGGCGCGTGAGTTCGAGCGTGGTGGAGAAGGACGCCGCCGGACGGCCGCTGTAGACCGGTTCGTCCATGAGGTGCGGCGTGCGCATGATCTGAGTCTGGTCGCCCGGTTCTCCCTGTTGCAGGCCGGAGGCCAGGAGTTGCCCGCTCGCCATATCGGTAATCGTGACGCGCGCGCCGCCGACGTCGTGGCCCAGGACCAACGAGCGGTGCGCAACGACTCGCACGAGCACGGTGGTGGGGAGGGGATCGTTGTAGTGGGTTTTGCTTTCGAGCTCGGAGTCGGAGGGGTCAGGCGTGAACGCCGCGCCCGCACTGCTCAGCAGCACGAGAAGGCAGGTGCCGATCAGTCGGATGAAGAAGGGGCGACTCATTTCACTTTGGTGCCGGGCTCCACATCTTCGATGAAGGTGGCGAGTCCGCGCACTTCGCTGTCGCCCGCCGCGAGGACCATGCCCTGAGATTCGATGCCCATCAGTTTGGCCGGTTTCAAATTCGCTACGATGACGATGGTTTTTCCGATCAGTGTTTCCGGCTCGTACTTTTTGCCGATACCGGCGACGATCTGTCGCTGTTCGCTGCCAAGGCTGACCTGGAGCTTGAGCAGCTTTTCGGATTTCGGAACCCGCTCCGCCGACAAGACTTTCGCCGCCTTCAGTTGGATTTTCATGAAGTCGTCGATGCCGATCTGCGCCGGTTGCGCGGCAGCGGGGGCGGCGGTCGCAGGGGCCGGGCTTGGGGCTGCAGCGGGGCTCGGAGTCACAGGGGCTGGCTGCGGAGATGCAGGTGTCTCGCTCACGGGTTTGGCTCCTTGTGGTTTGGATAATTTCGCTTCATGACCAGTAAGAATATTTGTGGCAGCTTCTGCAACCGCGATTCTTGGGAACAATGCATTTCCTTTGCGGATTTTGGTGCCGCCTGGAAGCGAACCCCAAGTGATTTTCTGGCGCAGCAACGGTGAGTTGAAGTCGAGACTAATTCCTAACTGCTCGGCTAGATTTTTAGCTGTGCTAGGCATAACGGGGTAAACGTATAGGCCAAGGATTCGTAGGCATTCAGCGGCTGTATACAAGACGATTTCCAGCTCATCCCGCTTGTCGGGGTCTTTCGCGAGCTTCCACGGCTCGTGCTTATCGATGAAGGTATCGACGTCCGAAACTCGACTTGTGATGTGGAGGAGAAGATTATTGAAGGCAAGGCTCTCATAAGACTCGTCGAGGCAGTCTTCTAATGTGCGGAGCGATTCTTTTACGTGAACGAGCAGCGGATATTTTGCCCTTGCCGCCTCGCTGTCCAGGTAATCCGTCGGCACTGTAGGAATCGAACCTGAACAATTACGCTCGATCATCGTCAAAGTGCGGCTTAGCAAATTACCGATCCCATTGGCTAAATCGCTGTTTACTCGTCTTGCCAATGCTTGTTCCGAGAAATCTCCGTCCTGTCCGAACGGCACTTCGCGCAACAGGAAGTAGCGGAACGCATCCGCGCCGAACTGATCGATCATGGCGTTGGGATCAACAACGTTGCCCCGGCTCTTGGACATCTTCTCGCCATCGACGGTCCACCAGCCGTGCGCAAAAATCGAGTGAGGCAGCGGGCGCTCCAGCGCCATCAACATCGTGGACCAGTAGACCGCGTGGGTGGTGAGGATGTCCTTGCCCACGAGATGGGCATTGGCCGGCCAGAATCGCTCGAGTCCCGATTTGTATTCCAGGGCGGACACGTAATTGACCAGCGCATCGAACCAAACGTAGGTGACGTAGTCTTTGTCGAACGGAAGTTCGATGCCCCAGGAGAGGCGGGATTTCGGACGTGAGATCGAGAGATCGCCCAGCTTTTGAGTCTGCAGAAATCCCAGTACTTCGTTCCGCCGGGAGACGGGGCGAATGAAATCCTCGTGGGTTCGGATGTGGTCGATCAGCCGTTCCTGATACTGCCCCATCTTGAAAAAATAATTGTGCTCACTCAGTCGTTCGATGGAACGTTTACAATCCGGACAGAGGCCATCGGCGACATCCTTTTCCGTCCAGAACCGCTCATCGTACGTGCAATACCATCCCGTGTAGTCTGCCTTGTAAATCAGCTGTTTATCGTACAGCTGTTGAAGGTATCGTTGAACCACGGCTTGATGTTGTTTATCCGTGGTGCGGATGAAGGCGTCATTGGAAATGTTCAACCGTTGCCAGAGGTTTGTGAACTGCGGCGCGAGGCGGTCGCAGTGGGCTTGCGGGTCGATACCGGCTTTGGCCGCGGCCTGCTGGACCTTCTGCCCGTGTTCATCCAGACCGGTCAGGAAAAACACGTCGCGTCCACGTAATCGCCAGTAGCGGGCGAGCACGTCGGCGGCGACGGTCGTATATGCGTGGCCGATGTGAGGGACGTCGTTGACGTAGTAGATCGGCGTCGTGATGTAGAAGGTGTCGCGCTTGTTCATATATTTTCGAACGAAGATAGCAAGATGCCTGCGGTGAAAGCTAGCTTATCGCGGCGTGTCGGCGGTGTCCTGAGGCGTCAGCAGGTGACGGACCCGCAGCAAGATGGTTTCAAGCGCCATCTGCACGTTCAGGTTCCGATGGGCCTGCCGCTCCAGTTTTTCGAGATCGTTGATCAGGTCCAGCAGTTCGTCGATGTCGATGCGTTCGGCCAGCGCCTGCATGCCGGCCTTTTGATCCAGATTGAGCACATGATCGGAGCCGGCGCCGACGGCAACCAGGAGCACATCGCGCAGCCAACGTAGCAGCCAGTCGAAGGCTTCCGGTCCACGCTCTTCTTTCGACAGGGCTTCGGCGGCGGCGAGGACGGTGGCATACGACTGGAGGCCTTTGGATGAAAAAATGGCGGCGAATTCCTTCTGGCTGTTCCGCGCCTGTTCGAGATCGCATTCCAGGGCCCGCCCCAATTGTCCGTCGCTGAGCACCGCCAGGAAGTGCGCGTCGGCGGGAGGCAGTTCGCGCTTCAGAATGACGGCGGCTTCCACCTGGGTTTGCGCGGGTGCCGTCAGGCGCAGGGCCTGGCAGCGGGAGCGGATCGTAGCCGGCAGCGCATAGGGTCGGCTCGACACCAGAATGAACAGGCTGTGGTCGGGCGGCTCTTCCAACGTTTTCAGCAAGGCATTGGCGGCGCCGATCGTCATGCGATCCGCGTCGTCGATCAGGCAGATCTTCCGATCACCGATCAGCGGGCGATAGATCATCTGGTGCTCGATGTCGCGAATGAGCTCGATCTTGATTTGGGGATTCGCGAGTTCTTGATCCGGCTCGATCACCATGAAGTCCGGATGGGTGCGCGCGTCCACCTGGCGGCAGGCCCGGCAGGCGCCGCAGGCATCCGGAGTCGGATCGTCCGGGACGGTTTCGCAGAGGAGCGCTTGCGCCAGGCGGAGGGCGAGGAGGCGTTTGCCGATGCGATCGTCGCCATGGAAGAGGTAGGCATGCGCAAGCCGATTCTGCAGGATTGCAGACCGGAGCAAGGTTTTGGCGCTGTCATGGCCGATGATATCAGCGAATGGCATGGCGAGCCTGTGACTTCTGAGGTGACGGCCGGCTTGCTGCCGGCCTGTTGTGGTCTACGCCCCGGCGGATGTGACCGAGCATCGGCGTGACGACCCGGGCGACTGCGTGGGCCACCGTCTCTTTCGATGCCCTTGCGGACAGGACCTTGATTCGTGTGGGGTGACGTTTGGCCAGATCGAGAAATCCGGTCCGAACGCTCCGGTGAAACCGGAGAGACTCGCGATCCAGCCGGTTCAACTCGGCGGCGGAACGCCGTCGCGCCAGTCCCGTCGAAACGGGGAGGTCGAACACCAGTGTCAGGTCCGGCATGAGCGCATGGGCGGCGAGGCGATTGAGTCGTTCGAGCGTGGCGATGTCTAGTCCTCGCGCATAGCCCTGATAGGCAAGCGTGGAGTCGATGAACCGGTCGCAGAGCACGATGCTGCCACGCGCGAGTGCCGGTTCGATGACCTGAGCGACATGTTGCCGGCGCGCGGCGAGGACCAGAAACGCCTCGGTTTCGGGCGCCACCGGTTCGTCGGCGCGATCCAGGAGCAGCGAACGGATTTTTTCAGCGAGCGGAGTGCCGCCCGGCTCCCGGGTTTC
>CXWK01001220.1_pt7 | contig 26662 bp, 29 predicted proteins | sample 590851 | NCBI WGS metagenome assembly CXWK01 (sample SAMEA3498364, study PRJEB10139) | wastewater metagenome | biome: wastewater treatment plant; material: activated sludge | place: Denmark | collected 2014-08-01
CAAACGACCGACTTCGACGGTCGACCTAAGCTGCGGACAGATCGATCACCCCTGCAGCGAGGATGTTCCGTGGACGCCAGTAAGCCGACTCTTGTCACCCAAGTACCCCCCGCGCCGCCCGAGGTCGCGGCCCGGCACTTCGAGGGGCTCCTCGCCGTCGAAACCGACTGTTGGGATGTACACGAATCCATGGCAGACGGCGGCGCCGACTTCGTCCTCCTCCATGTCTTTGGCGATCAGGCGGGTTTCGACGCAGCGCATGTGCCCGGTGCGGTGTTCCTGCACCACTCGACGATGACCGAGGAACGTCTTGCCCAGTACCCCGCCGACACTCTGTTCGTTGTGTACTGCGCGGGGCCCCACTGCAACGCCGCCGATAAGGCGGGGGTCCGGCTCGCCCGATTGGGTCGACCCGTCAAGAAGATGATCGGTGGTCAGATCGGATGGCTCGACGAAGGCTACGAACTGGTCAGCTCATGATGGCCCGCTCTTGGAGAGGTGGCCAATGACGGCCGAACGCAAACAACAGATCACTTTCGGGAAGTTCCAAAACGTCGACATGCGGGTCGCTCGCATCCTCGACGCCCCGCTGGCAGACGGTACGCGCCACCCGGCACGAGTGATGCGTCTCGATGTTGGGTCGCTCGGCGAACTCACGTCGGTCGGCCAGTTCGCGCTTGTCGATACGGCCGACCTGGTGGGGCGCAATGTGGTGGTCTGTATCAACCTCGGCACTCGCGAGATGGGCCCGTACGTGTCCGAAGCCCTCGTCATGGGCGCACCGCACCCAGAGAGCCCGCCCGATCAAGATCAGGCAACACCGCTGTACGTCGACGACGGCGTCGCGCCGGGGTCCCAGATCTTCTGAGGCGGGATCTCGGCGTGGCGGCGGGTCTTGTCAGCCGTCGAGTCCCCAGCGGTGGCGGACCGCTCGTTCCAAACGACCGAATACCAAGGTGTCGACCAGGATCCCGATGATCAAGATGACGATCATCATCGCGATCAGACCTTCTGCGTCGTTCAGGTTTCTGTTGGTCTGAAGCAGCGAGCCGATCGACTGCTTGTTTGCGATCACGACGATCAACTCGCCGGCCATCAGGCTTCGCCATGCGAAGGCCCAACCTTGTTTGAGGCCACCGACAAATCCGGGCAAGGAACCCGGCAGGATGATGTAGCGGTAGAAGGAAAGCCCGCGGGCTCCCAAGACGCGGCCGGCGCGAAGCAGCGTCGGCGGGATCTGATCGGCCCCCGCGATCAAGCCGTTGGCGATCGCCGGTGCCGCTCCAAGGACCACCACAAACATGATCGCCCGTTCAGAAACCTGGAACATCAAGATCGCCAGCGGGAACCACGCGATCGACGGCATGGTCTGCAGGCCGGTGATGAACGCCCCAACCGCAGACCGCAGCGGTTTGACCCGTGCCACGAGGCTGCCAACGATGACGCCGATGACCAGCGCCAACAGATAGCCCTGGACCGCTCGCCAAAGGGTTACCCCGACCGCATCAAAGACGGTTCCGTCCTTGGTTAGGCGCCACAGTTCAGAGAAGACCTGGCCCGGCCCGGGAAGCACGTAGTCAGGCTTCCAGTGAGTCCACACNNAGCTTCTGCCAGATCGCGGCGGCCGTTCGCTGCCGAGTTGGCGTCAGTTCCAGGGCGTCAAGACCGGCGAGGTTGTCGTCGATCACACTGGGCTTAGGGGTTTCAGTGACGGTCCAGAGCATGACGGCGAACCTCCTCACGTAGACGCTCGGTGATGACACCAGCGAGCGAACTGACCTCCGGCGATTCGATCCGGCGGGGCCGGTCGAAATCGACGGTGAACTCTTCGGCAACCCTGCCGGGGCGGCTCGAAAGTACGACGACACGGTCGCCGAGTCGGACGGCTTCCCTGACGTTGTGAGTCACGAACACGACGGTGAAGTTGCGTTCGGTCCAGAGCCGTTCCAGCTCGTCGTGGAGGATGTCACGAGTCATGGCATCGAGGGCGCCGAACGGCTCATCCATCAGCAGGACGTCGGCGTCTTGGGCGAATGCTCTGGCGAGTGCGACACGTTGCCGCATACCACCCGATAGTTGGTGTGGGCGTTTCTTGGCGAAGTCCTCCAACCGGACCGCTTCGAGGAGCGCTTGAACCTTTGCGGGGCGTTCACTGCGTGGCACCTTGCGAAGTCGAAGCGCGAGGTCGACGTTGCCTGCGGCGGAGAGCCAGGGAAAGAGCGCAGATTCTTGAAACATCAAAGCTGTGCGCCCCTGGACGTTGACGCGCCCGGCGGTCGGCTGATCGAGACCAGCGACGATGTTCAGCAGCGAGCTCTTGCCACAGCCCGACGCTCCGACCAAACACAGAAACTCCCCGGGGTTCACGCTCAGGCTGATGTTGTCGATGGCGTGGACTTGACGCCCGCCGTCCACGTACACCTTCGACACGCCATCGAGGCTCACCGCCGGAGCGGCTGTCGGTTCTGTGCGGATCACCGCACTGGTCTCGGTGGTCACGATCCAACCTCCGTCAGGCCGCGTTGTTTGAGTAGGTCATTGAGCGGTTTCAAGTCGTAGATCCCATCCAGATCGGCTTCGTCGAGGAGCCCAACCTCGACGGCGTCATCTTTTGAACCTTCCAGTGAGCCCGGAATCGGGTCGTAGGTGAACGTCAAGTTCGTCCAGGCCCGGTCGATGGTCTCGTCCTTAAGGCGTTTGGTGGTGATGCGCTCGATGCCGTCGTTGGTGATGGCTTTTGCCTCGTCCGGGTTCGCCCCAATGAACTCGAGGGAGTCGAGCAGTCCGGTGAGGAGCCCACGGACGATGGCTGGGTTGTCCTGGACAAAGTCGGGTGCGGCGATCAGCTGAGTGGTCACAAACTCGCCGCCTTCCCACAGGTCTCGCTCGTCGACCAGGACCTTCCCGCCGCCTTCCAGAACGAGCCGACTGGCCCAGGGCTCTGGGACCCACGCCCCGTCGATCTGCCCGTCGATGAAGGTGGCGAGCGTGTCGGCGTTCTCCTGCGGTCTCACGGTCACGTCGCCACCGCCGGCGGTATCGGTCTTGTAGCCCTGGTCCGCTAACCAGGCTCGTAGCGCAACATCTTGGGTATTGCCAAGGGAGGGGGTGGCGAGCGTCGCGCCGTTCAGGTCGTTCGGCGAGTCGATCCCGTCTCGGACGACAAGAGCGGCGCCGCCGGAAGTCGTTCCCGAGATGATGCGGAGTGCCCGGCCATCTGACTGGACGAAACCGTTGATCGATGGGTTGGGGCCAACGAAGCTGGCATCGATCCCGCCGGAGAACAGCGCTTCGATCACTTCGGTCCCCGAGTTGAACGTCCGGAACTCGATCTCGACGTCCGGGCCGAGCGCCTTGGCGAACAGTCCCTCTTCGACGCCGACGATCGCCGGGGCGTGGGTGAGGTTTGGCAGGTAACCCACACGGAGCTTCGTCGTTCCAGGGGTGGCGTCTGCGCCGGAACAGCCCGCCAACCCGAGAAGGATGATGAGAAGCACAAGCGGCACTCGTGTGATCTTGGAAAAGGTGACGATCATGGTCGGCTTTTCTACATTGTGCAACGGACTTTCACAAAGTAGCCGAGCCGCCTTTCACAATGCGAAATCTTTTTCCATTGTTGTGCTTCGCGGAGTGGACCTTGTGGCATCATCACCCCATGCCGAAGACCGCTCCAGATACCCGCTCAGGTGCCCAGGCCGTTGAACGTGCCCTGGCTGTTCTGCAGGCATTCGAGGCCGAGGGTGGTGAACTTCGCCTAAGCGAACTGGCAAGTCGCACCGGACTTTCGGTCAGCACGACCCATCGGATTGTCCGAGCGCTGTGTGCGGGTGGCGTTCTCATGCAGAACCCCGAATCGGAGCGCTACGCCCTGGGGCCAGCATTGGTCGTGCTTGGCCAACGGGCTCAAGAAGGCCTGGGTTACGACCGTGCGCTGCCTGCACTAAGCGCTTTGTCCGAGGTGACCGGCGAGTCGGTCAACCTTGGGGTTCGCTCCGGTAGCGATGTGTTGGTGGTGCTGGACGTCGCGTCGAACGCTCCACTGCGTTTCGACCAGCCAGCAGGCACCCGCGTCCCCGTTCACACCTCGGCCATGGGCAAATGTCTCCTTGCCTTTGGTGAACTAACCGAACAGCAAGTCGCCGAACTCCCCGAGCTGGCGCCAATGACCGACCGGACTATCACCGTTCGGGCACGACTCCTCGAAGAACTCGACCAGGTCCGGTCGCAAGGTTGGGCCGTTAACGACGAAGAGCGGACCCCCGGTGTGCGCGCCATCGCTGCTCCGGTCCTACGTTCAGATGGCACCGTCGTTGCTGCGGTCGCCATCCAAGGCCCCGCTATCCGCATCGACGATGCCCGTCTCGCCCAACTCCGCGACACCCTCCTCGCCAGCGTGTCCGATCTAGCTGCAGTCCTCGTCTCCGCCCGCTAGATACAGCGCCTCTACCTTCCAACGGCTCCCGCGGGCTTGTGCGGCTCTCGCGGCGAGACGTGCGGCCAGGTTGCTGGCGCGCTACATCTGTACTCAAGGCAACCCATCCAGATGTACACTTTGACTATGGATGTAGCTGTTACCGAGCTCCGTGCGAACCTCGGCCGCTGGATTGACGCTGCCCGAGACGGCACCGATGTGGTGATCACCGACAGAGGTACGCCGGTTGCCCGAATCGTGGCCATCGACGCCACTGCGACGATCGAACGACTGACCGCCGAGGGCATCATCAGCCGGCCGGTCAACGTTGCGCGTCCTGTCGCGGGTGGGCGTCGGCCGTCACCGACGAGCCCCGTCGCCGACATTGTCAGCGACCAGCGCCGCGAATTGTGACCCTCGTCTACTTCGATAGCAGCGCGCTGGTGAAGCTGGTACTCGACGAGGACGGATCCGACGTCGTGGCAGCTCTTTGGAATGGATGCGACGCCGCCCTGTCGAGCCGCCTGGCGTACGTCGAAGTGGCCGCCGCCATCGCCGCCGCCGGCCGCAACCATGTTCTCGCCGCGGTCGAAGCCTCCAGAGCGACCGCCAACTGGCAGAACTTCTGGGCCTCAATCCGCCCAGTCGAACTGACCGCCGCAGTCGAACAACATGCCGGGGTGCTCGCCCAAGACCTTGCCCTCCGCGGCGCCGACGCCATTCACCTTGCCAGCGCTCTCGCGCTTGGCATCCCTGACCTCATCATGGCGGTCTGGGATCGCCGCCTCCACACCGCCGCCACCACCTCGGGCATCTCCGTCGCGCCGGCCATTATCCACTGACCCCACCAGAACTGCCCCGAGTCGCGGAACCAGGCGCCAGCGGCAGGCGAAGGGCTGCGTACGGCCTTGGGGTCAGTTTCCTTACGGCTCCAGGTCCCCCGTGACCAAACGCGTGCACATCGCGACGTAGGGGATGTAGGACGCGGAGACCGGAAAGCCCGCACCGGCCAGGGTAAGCCCGGCTCAGTCCTCCTACGGGGATGACAAATCAACGAAGAGCAGCTGTGGGGGGGGTCCGCAGCTCTTCCCAAAAACGACGAATCCCCAGGTCTCAGACCTGGGAAAAGTGGTGTCGGAGGGGGGACTTGAACAAACCTCCCCATGGCGGCATCTGGCGTCGTCCTGCGGTAACCAGCGTCCCTGAGCGGCATCTGGCGACCCCCGGAAACGCTCCCTGCCGCTCGTTACCGCTCCAGGGTGCCAGATGCCATTAGCAAACCATTAGCAACGCGACACCCCGGCGGCTTCCAGCCCGCACCCCGAGACGTGCGTCAAGACTCCGCATGCCGGCGCCGAAGTTCGTCGATGACCTCGCCGACACACTCGTCGACGCTGATCGACGTTACATCTATGCTCAGATAGCAGTCGGCTGACTTCCCCACCCTCTTCAGTGCAACCGCCGTTTCGTTCTGAAACTCGATGAGTCGCTCGGTGAATCGCTTCTCCGACGGAGCCGCCTCCCCTATACGAGCGCCGCGCCGATGAAAGCGCCGCTGAGCGACCTCTGCGTCGCAAAGGAGCTGACCACGGCGAAACCACGCACGAGCGACAGGAGACCTAGACAATCGTTCACCTGGTCGCGGTAGCGCGGATACCCCGACAGCACGACGAATCGCGGCGCCGGCTCGTCGATGGCGAACGGTCGCTCCAACCACTCGGCGATGATGGAGGCAGTCAGCTCGCTCGGAATCGGCCTCGTAGCGCTTAGCGACGCCCGGTGGGAGTTGAGCGCGCCCTGGAATGCAGACATCTCGCGTCCGTCAGCGATAGCCCGAAGATGGTCACCCACAGACAGGTGACGACACATCGTTCCCGAAGGTGAAAGAGCATCGACGAGCGAGTTGCCCACCGAAGTCTTGCCGGAGGCCGGAGGGCCACCAACGAGAATCAGCTGCTGCTCCGAAAGATCCATACCCGGTCCCCGATCTCCCGCCAATCCGGCCTAGAACTACCCTAGATCTCGATGGGTACCGATCAACCGGCGACTCCCTCGATCTTGCAGGTCGACTTCGGACTTGAACTCCGCGCCATGAGGAAGGAGGCGAACGAATCTCAACTCGACGTTGCCGAGGCAATCGGGCGCAGCCACTCTTACATCAGCAAGCTTGAGACCGGAGCTGCAGATCCAGACGTGACGGACCTCAAGATGCTCACCGAGTACTTCTCGCTCAACGGCGATGCCGAGGAAAGACTTTCGAGCGCGTTCCGGAGGACCATCTCCAACCACCGGATCGAATCCCATGTACTCGACGAGGCCGAGACAATCATCGCAACGGCCAGGAGTGTGCGTCTTCTCGGTCGCCCGCAAATCGGCTGGGACCTGGCTTCACGGTCGGCGACCCGGCTCTACAGGTCGGCCATGGTGTCACGCCTCGATCACGCTGCGGAGGTGCAGGTCGAACGACTGCTCAACCAGATGCTCTACGAAGCGATCAAGTGCAAGCTTGACTTCGATCTCGCGGGAGCTTCAACCGATGGCGGCCTTGCGTGGGCCGCTCAGCTCCAACGAGACCTGGGATTTCGGGCTGTCAACCACGACGACAGGTTGAGGGCTCTGCTGGCGGTCGAGGCCGTCCTCTATGCGACCGGCGACAACGACGATGCTCGACGGGTGACAGACGAAGCGGCCGGGCTGGATCAAGCAGCCAGTCCCGAGCTGCGCACAGAGTTGATGCGAGCCGTGGCTATCAACTGTTTCGATGGCGAGGCCGACAGTTCGTACGCTCTCGCAACATCACTCGCAGACCGAGCGACCGACGAGTCAAGCATCGACGACGCCTCCTTTCTCCTCGAAGGTGTAGCTCGCATACCCGTTAGAGACGAAGGACTGCGCCACACTGCCATCGGCCAGCTCCGGGAGCATCTCGAGTCAAATGAAACAGATCTCAATGCGACCCGCCGGAGCCAGGCAACACGTACCGTGCTCAGGCAGTCGGGGACGACTCACCAACTAGACGCGGACATAATGGCAATCGCACGACGGACCAAGTCAGTCGCCGCCACGAACGGCCTCGACCGCTACGTCTCCGAGATCGAGGACCTAATCAACCTGGAAAACTGACGAAGTCAGCCTCCACAGCAATCGATCGCAGAGTCAACAGGCTTTCCGTTATGGGCGAGATGTTGGCGAGGACTCCCGGACTGCTGAGATCCGCCATGTCGAACCACTTGTAGTCCGAGTACTCGTCGCTCAACCGAATTTCACCCCCGAGATAATCCGCCAAGTAGTGAGGCAGGATCATCTTGTTCCCGTCGGCCTTCGTAAACTCTGCCGCTCGTGTGAACGAGCTAAGGATGCGTAGCTCCACGTCGGTACCGATCTCTTCGGCGAGTTCGCGGAACACTCCATCAAGAATCGATGCGTCTGAGTGCTCGATCTTTCCGCCGACCAGCGTGAACACGGAGTCCAAGTCTGCTTCGCCCTGGCGGCGTGCAAGCAGGAGTTGATTTTCCGAGTTAAGAATCGCCACCTTCGGGCAGTATTGATAGAGCAGGGCCATCTTGTCAGTCACTTCTTCTCCCTAGTCGGAGCCAGCCTCGGTTTGCCCTCGTTTGCCGCAAGCCTCGCGGCCGAGACAATCGAGGCAGCACTCGAATGAACTTGAGTCAAGGGCACAGGCTCCCCTGAACCCTGACTTACGAGAGGATCGAGGACCCTCATCTTGGATGTCCACGTCTCGCCACAGACAGGGCTGAGGTCGGCCAGTGTCGTTTCCATCAGGACGTCGAGACGGTCCCTGCAGAACCTGTCCGAGCCAAGTTTGACGAGGACAGAGCCGTCGGTTCCCACCAGCAAGTCCTCCCACTCCATCGCACCTCGGGCAAGCCCCAGTCGCATGATGGCGGACAGTTCGTGGTGGCGGTAGAGGTCGAGATCGTCCAGATACAACTCGGTTGCTGCGCGAAACATTAAGCGCATAAAAGTCAACGCTGCAGCCGAATCGTCGAATAGCACGTTCGAGCCGTCCCAGAAGACGCTGTCGAGCACCTCATCGAATTCCCAGGGCGCTAGCAGTGAGGCCCAATCCAGGTCCCGGATGGTGTAATCGAGCGCATCGAGCATCCTGAGCCAACCCGGCTTCTCAAGAACGACAGACGAGACCCGGGAGAGACACTCCGTGCCCAACAATCCGCGAAGTTGCTGATCGCTGACAAGACGTTGGAGGTGCCGTTCGTGAGTGGCCTCATCTGCATCCCGAACCAGGTAGTCCACCGTGTGCGAAAAAGCCGTATGCGTCGCGTCATGCAGCAGACATAGGACCTGATGTTCGATTGGAAGCTCGAGACGTGAGGCTGTGTACGCCACTCCAACGCTGTGTTCGTAGCGCGTCGGCCGCCTCGACGGCCTCGACAAGGCGGGAGCGCCGGCCTGCGAGACGCCGCGCAGCCTCTGGAGCGCACACGACGTGGTCAGCGACCTCATGAGCGGATGGACTCGATCGAGCCATCCCGGTAGATCGACATTGCGCAGATGTTTGATCCGAGCGTCGCTGCGAATATGTCCCACACGTCCTCCGGCGTCGCCGTGGACGCCAAGTTGATTGTCTTGGACACCGCTTCATCAACCCAACGGGTGGCTGTCTCGACGACAGCTAGGTGTCTCTGCCATGGTAGCTCCCCAGCAGTCCGACGGATCGGACCTCCGCGAGCGGCCGCAGACCGGACGCCAGAGGTAAGTGCAGAGGAAGCGGGGTCTCCGAGGAAGGGCTCAATGCTCGGGTTAACGCCGAGCAGGATGGACGATCGTCCCGATGGCGGCAACGCTGTCAAGGCGCTGTTCCGCAGACCTGTCACGGAAACGGCCTTGCTTAGTGCCGTCCAATCCGACTCGCTCACATTCGATGTCGCTCCGGCACCGACGACTCGGCCTCGAGCCCATGCGGAGTGCCCGAACCAGGGGAACGGCCCGCGCTGCTCGGCCAGTCGGATGCTGGCCTCAACCGCCGAGAACTGGATGGTGGCAAGGCACTCTTCCAGGACCAGGTTGGCTTCGGCCTCGCCGTACGCAAGCCCCTGCAGGACGAGCAGGTCAGCGAGCCCGCATGCCGCCACTCCGACCCGGCGCTTCGCGGTCGCCAGGTGGCGGCTCGCCGTGGTCGGCAGCTTCTCGGATGAGTCCTCAACTAGTCCATCAAGAACTCGAACAAGTCTCTGCGTAGTCTCGGCGAGCGACTCGAAGTCGATTCGCCCCCGGGAGTCGGCAAAGGCGGGCAGACTCAAGTAGCCGAAGACACAGGTATCTCCTGGAGCTAGACCGACCTCTGCACATGGTGCCGTGGTGATGTATGGGGACACATCCGCTAGCGCATTCTTTGCGTTGTAGCGGTGGGGCAGCAAGATTCCCGGATCGCCACACGCCCAGGCGCTGTCCGCCAGCTCGTTGACGAGGCGCACTACTTGAGGATCGCCCGCTTTCCACAAGGCTTCGGCGCGCTCGTCGAACGCAATTGAAATATTGAAGTGTGGCATCGCGGTGTCGACCTTCGAGCGCAGGAACTCAGCGACCCGCGGATGGTCCCACCTGAGGTTGCCCATGTTTCCGACATAGCGCTCACAACCAGACGTTTCCTGGAAGTGCGCTGCGTGATCGTTCATGACCCGCAGCATGTCGGCGGGTTCAGCATGGTTGTCGAAGTTGAAGCCCGAACCCATGTTGAGGCCGTAGTAACCCTCCGCATCATCGGCGACCGATGAGCCGCCGCCGACAGGCACAGCAGAACATGACGCAAGCGGTCGATTGTCGAACCACACGTTGCTGAGCGCCGGTGTCCCCAGGACCGCCCGGCCGCTCGTCATGTCGTCAGCAAACTGCGCGGCGAACTCCGCCGCTATGGCCGGGCCCACAAAGCGGCGATCCGATTCTTCCACGCGGCGGGCGACTGCGTCGATGAGGTCGTGTGTGGATCGATCGTCGGGAAGGATGCCACCGGCGCGCATCATCGCCACAGCGTCTGCGCGATGGAAGACACCTCTGAACGTCTGCTCAATCGTGTCGAAAGCCATACGACTATCCAACCACCTGACAGCACGCTCGACTTTCCGATTTCGGAAAGGCACCGACGATCCCCATCCTGCCGCTCCGTCCAATCCGGATTCGGATCTGCCGCCGGCGGCCCACAGTCTTGTCTGAAGACGTCTCGCGAGTCGGATACCGCCAGCGGACCTTCGGTCCGGCGTCAAGCGCCACCAACGACCTCGAGCCTGGGCTTCGCCGACCCTGAGTTGCTTGTCGCGTCGATCGACCCGCTCCCCGAGGAACCGCATGCATAGGTGAGGGATCGCGTTCGGGGATCGGTCCCTGGGTGGGGCTGGACGCCGGGGTCCGCCAGCGGTGATGGGCGGCCATCGAAAGCGCAGCGCAGGGCTGCGCTTCCGGCGGAAGCCAGAAATGGAGCATCACCAATGAACTACACCGACCTCGCCACCACCGTCACACAGCAACTCGTCGATCAGATCGAGACCGGGCCCGGGACATGGCGCATGCCGTGGCACACCGTCCCCGGAGTGTTCGACGTACGCAACGCCTCCACCGGCAACCGCTACCGAGGCGCCAACACAGTCAGCCTCGCATTGCAGGCGATCGAAGCCGAGCACCCAACCGGATGGTGGTCTACCTACCGGCAATGGTCCGACCTCGGCGCCCAAGTCCGCAAGGGCGAACGATCGACCCGGATCGTGAAATGGGTTCCCGCCAAGCGCAACGACGCCGACGCGGCCCCGGCCAACCAGGGAGCGGACGAGGATCTGCGGACGCTCGTCCCGCGTGTCTATTCGGTGTTCAACGCCGCCCAGGTCGACGGATGGACCCCGCCAACGCCGACCGCAGCAACCGAGGTCGAGCGAGACGCCGCCGCCGATGCGTTCATCGTCAGTACCTCCGCCGAAATCACCTACGGCCACAACCACGCCGCCTACCAGCCAGCTCGGGACCGGATCGAACTCCCCGCCCCCGAGCAATTCGCCGACTCCGAGGCCTTCTACAGCACCACCTGCCACGAGCTGACCCACTGGACCGGCCACACCACCCGTCTCGGCCGTGACCTCTCCGGACGATTCGGAGACGACGCCTACGCCGCAGAGGAACTTGTCGCCGAACTCGGCGCCGCCATCGCATGCGCCCACCTCGGCATCGCACCAACTCCTCGAGACGACCATGCGAGCTATCTCGGCCATTGGCTGAAGATCCTCAACGCCGACCCCAAGGCGCTCTTCACCGTTGCCGCAAAAGCACAAGCCGCCGTCGACTACCTCGAGTCACTCCAACCCGAGGAGGTGGCAGCATGAGCCCGCAAACCCTCAACCGGGTCCGCTGGCCCCTCGCTCCCCTACTGGTCGCCGCCGGCCATCCACCCGTCACAGTCCTTGCCGCCCGCATCGGCGTCGCTACCCGCACCATCTCCCGCTGGCGCCACAACGGTCTCACTGACGACCAAGCCGACCGAGCCGCCATCATGCTCGGTCTCCACCCGCTCAACGTCTGGTCCGACTGGCACCAGGTCTGACCAGATCGGCAGCTGCCACCGGCGAACCCCGCCGCTCCCGATGTGGGCCGTCGAAGCACAGCCCGGGTGTTGGCGCCGACCACCGTCAGCGACGAACCGAGAGCCTGAGCCACCCGGCTTCGAGCCCAGCACCCGCCGACGATCGTGATCCACCACCGCCCACACCTGGCGAACGACCGCACGGAACCGCGACAAGGTCGCCGAGCTGAGCACGACCGTTCAGATTCAGCACCAACCATCCGTCGAGCCCGCTTGGCCCGCGTCGAGTCCTCAATCGCATTGAGGTGGCCGCCCTCGGTGTGCTTTGCCGAGCCGACACGCTGCCCCAGGGACGCAAACGGTCAAGGACCGCTGCGGAATTCAGACTCCAGCATTCTCGCCGCCCCTCCGGGGACGCTCCGACACGTCTCCGCTCGACTCCGAGGTCCACCAGAATCTCCTCGCTCGACCTCCGGTCGCCCTTGACCACCCGCTTCCCCCTGTGGCCTTCGCCGTCCCAACAAGCCCACCAAGGGCACCACCAAACAAAGCGAAGGAACAACGACATGAACCAGCTCACCCTCATCGGACGCCTCACCGCAGACCCCGAACTCACCGCCCCCAAAGGCAACCCGATCTGCCGCTACCGAATCGCAATCGACCGAATCGGCACAGACGGCGCCGACTTCATCACCATCGTCAGCTTCGGAACCCGAGGCGAGAACGACGCCAAGTGGCTCTCCAAAGGCCGACTCGTCGCAGTCGCCGGCCGGCTCAACCACAACACCTGGACCGACGACGACGGCAACAACCGGGAACGCTACGAGGTGAACGATCCGGTGCTTTCCACGCCGATCGCTTCGATGTTTCCGAAGCCGTTCATTCATTCGAGCAGCTCGGCGTAACCGAGATCGTTCGCGGCGAACTCCCGGTCGCAGAGCAACCGTGCGCGCTCATCGAGCGCCGCCGCGTGGTGCGTGTGCTTGTGGGTATCGACGCCACCGATCACGGTGACATCGCTGACTGACGTTGCCATGCTGACTGTGCTCCTCCGTTAGGACCGATCTGACGGATCGGGCGGCCGGCCGGGCGAGCGACAAGTCTGTGACGGGGCTTCTTGTCCAAGCTCCTATCAGGTCAGTCCCGCCCGGTCGGCAACCCAAGCGTCGACCCCCGGCCGACAAATCGAACGCAGGACACGAAGGTCATACCTTGACCAGGGTCAGACCGGAGCCGACGCCCCAATCATTAATCACAGACCTTGCCGGTCGTGGTCGGCGACCGTGGCTTGGTCAACAAGTGTTTGATGCCGTTCTCCCGGCAGATCCGGTCGAACAACACCTCGCCAGTCCCGGGACTGAACCGACCGGTGAACACCTTGCCGTTGCCCGTCAAGATCTGCTCCCGGCACCCGAACCGACGCATCGCGAGAGCCAACGCATCGCGCGTCGGCCGCGCCGTTGCTCGCTCGACGACATATGCGGAGATCACGAACCGCGAGTGGTCGTCGATGCCCGACACGATCTTCGCGTCCGGCTGGCCAGCGATCTTCACGCCTCCGACGATGTCCATCTGCCACAACGCCATCGACTTCGACCGCTCCCAACGGATGTAGACCGACCGTTTCCGCTTCCGAGCTTGTGGGGTCATCAGACCCGGACGGACCAGACACCGATAGATCGACGACCGACCCGGCACCGGATCCACACCCTCCCGAGCGAGTTGATGGCCGATCGTTCTCGGTCCCCACCCCGGCTGATCCCGTCGGATCTCCACGATCCGCGCCTCGACCTCCGGGGCCATCTGATGCGAACACGTCAACGGCCGCGCGGAGCCATCTACCAGCCCCGGCAAACCGTGAGCTGCGTACCGCTTCAACCAGACGTGCACCATTTGGCGTGACACACCATTGCGACGGGCAACATCGGTGACCGTCGCCCCGTCGCTGATCACCTCGAGCACCGCCTGATAGCGCTGTTCCACGACATTCAGCTCCACGAGCATCGCCACGACCCCCTCGATCGAGACGGCCACAAACGACCGCCGCGAGAAGGCTGACCCCGCGAAAGACCGGACTGAAGCGTCACGCAGCTACCGGACCCGCGTCTCAAAACTGTCACCCATCAACCGGAGCCACGGTGTCCACTATGAACCGGGACCGCACACGTGGCTTCCACAGCGGCATCGCTGCGGGCATTAGCAAATCCAAACGACACCCCCGGGAGCTTTTTCATACGCTCTGACCAGGGGTTTCTATGGTGTCGGAGGGGGGACTTGAACCCCCACGCCCTTATCGGGCACTAGGCCCTCAACCTAGCGCGTCTACCTATTCCGCCACTCCGACGTGGCCAGTTGCCGTGTTGCGGCGACTGCGGTGGCACAGTGTAGCCGGTCGATGTCGCCCGTCCCATCTGGGCGGAACGGCGAAACAACCCGGTCGGGCCGGGGGTGCCAACCCCGCGTTTAGCCCTCGGCTTTCGTGGTTGTCGTCGCAGTGGCGGCAGCCGCCTTGCGACCCGTTCGAGCTGCTGTTTGGGCGGCTTCGGCATCGAATGAGAGAGCGTCGACGTTGATCGACCCGAAGCCCGACATGGCGAAGTTGGTGACCTGATCGCCCGCCGCCCAGCGGGACACAAACTGGCCGAGCGGGATGATCACGTTCTGATCGAGGATCGCGCTCTCGGCCGCCTGCAGCTGACGATTGCGTTCCTGGCTGCTAGTGGCCTGTCGAGCCAGCGACAACAAGTCGTCGACCTTTTCGTCCTCAAGACCAACCACATTGTCGATCGAACCGGACTCAAACATTGGCGCCAGAAAGGCGTTGGCGCTTGGATACTCGCCCACCCACGACAATTGGAAGATGTCGACGTCGCCGGCCTCAATCGCTCGACCTAACGACGCTGCCGGCAGCCCCGACGCCCTTGCCGGGATCCCAGCAGCGTCCAGATCAGCGGCGATTGCTTCGGCCACCTGCTTTTGGCGGCCATCGTCGGCGTCGTACGACACGGTCATTCGCGGCACATCGCCTTCGGGGAACGCCTCGGCGACCAATGCTTTGGCGGCCTGCCGGTCAAACTTGCAGCGATCCCCACACGCATCAGCCGACGAGCCCGGAACACCCTGCGGCACAATCCCCGTCGCAGTCTCGAGCGCACCTTCGTACACTTCGCGCACGATGCTCCCCCGGTCCACTGCCTTGACGATCGCCTCGCGAAACACCGGGTTGTCCAGGCCTTCTGCCTTGCTATTAATGCCGTAGTACAGCTCGGCTGGGTACGGCTTGAATCCCTCGCCGCCGAACCGCGCCGTCGCATCGCGCACGTCCCCGTTCGGGACGCTAGCGATATCGGCGGTCCCTAGGCGCAAGGCCTCATAGGTCTGAACGTCAGACTCAAGGCCCACAATCCAGAACAGGTTTGTCGAAGCGTCACCGGCATTGTCGCGGCCCAGGTCCACTCCGGCCGTCTGGCTCGAAAGCGACGTGACCGCCTCAAGTTGGATCTCGCTGACCCCAACGCCCCGCACCCGATACGGCCCCGAGCCGACGACCGTATTGAAGAGCATCGGAAGCGACGCGTTGGCCGGCACGATGCCGAACGACGGTGAACTCAACACCAGCGGGAAATCGGGGAAGGGTTCGGTCAGCTCAAAGACAACATCACCGCTTTCGCTCTCCGAAACTCCGGTCAAGCGGCCAGCATCGTCGGATTTGATCAGGCGAACGCCCGCGGCTTGTCGAAGCGGCGAATTGGGTGCCGCGATCCGCTGAAATGTCGCGATCACGTCGTCAGCAGTAATGGGCGAGCCGTCATGGAAGACGGCAGTATCTCGGAGCACGAATTCAAAACGGGTGGCGTCGTCGTTGCTGACCCACGAAACCGCGAGCCCCGGCTGCGCCGCGCCCGAGACGTCTGACTGTGTCAGTCCATCGAAGAGCTGGTCGACCAGCAACAGCTCGGCTGGCGACACCGCTTCGATCGGGTCGGGCCGCATCAGTTCGGTTTTGACCACGGCGATGGTGAGGTCGGGCCGTCTGGTTCGGAGCACCTTTTCGTTTTCCGACAGCGTTGTCGTGACGTCGACAGGAGCAATCCCGTCATCCTGAGCGGCGTCGTCCTTCTTGGAGTCGCGCCCCATCAGAATCAGCATCGAGACTGCGATGATCAACAGGCATACCGATGGGATGATGATCAGTGCCGCCCTGAGCGGATCGTCCGCGATAAAGCCGACAACGCCGCCCCGAGAGTCCTTCTGTGGTGCTGCCGGGTCCGAAGTGAGCTGCCCAGTTGCCGCTGGGGCTGCTGGCCCTGCGCCTGCCGGTCCGCCCGCAACGGGCCACATCGACTGCTCTCCGTCGGGGTCGCCTCCCCTTGGCATGTCGCCCCAGCCCGAATCAGCGCCACCCATCGGTTTGAGGACCGTCCAGGTGGGCTCTTGGACAGCGTCCCGAGAAATGTCTTCAACGGGAAGCGTCGGTGCGGCTTCGGACGGCATTTCTGCCTGGGCCCGACGAACCCACCATTCATCGTCGGGGCCGAACCAGTTATCTCCCCGAGGCGAGGAGGTCTCTACGTCGTCGTCGAAGAGCGCAGCGTTGAGTGCACCAAGATCGGTGGTTCCCGGTGTCGATGGGCCAGTCGGTGCTGGGGCTCCAGTACGCAATGAACCAGAAGGCGCATCCGAGTCGCCGAGTAGGGCGAACTCGTCCTCGGTTGCAATACCGGGGTCATCGTCGAAGACCACAAGGGCTTCGGGTGCCGGCTCGCCGGACTTTTTGCGACGCCACGGCTTCTTCCGGTGGGATCCAGAGTCGGCTGTGGAGGGGTCTTCGTCTGGGGTGGAGTTACCTTCGTCGGTCATCTAGCGGGCATTCTCGCGGGTCAAAGCGGGTGAGATTGAGCACCTTCGCTGAATCTTTACCGAATGTGGAAAAGATCGGCCCCGAAGAATATTTCGCTACTACGGCTCAAGCGTCATTCCGAGCGTGATCGTGGTGATCGTAAAGATCACGATAACCACCGCGGTAATGCGGTTGAGGTTGCGCTCGGCCACCGTCGACGAGCCGAACTGGCTTGCCTGCCCGCCACCCAACATGTCTGACAGACCGCCACCCTTGCCGGAGTGAAGCAAGACCAATGCAATCAGGGCCATGCTGGCGATGATGTGCACTACGACAGCGATACTCGTGAAGATGTTGATACCCAGCACTCGAACGAAACCCCGTTGTTGGGCGGCACCATGAGCCGCATCCAGCACTCCAACGCGCTAAAGAGCGCGCAACTAGGCACACGCTATCAGAGCGAGGACCTTTTTTAGGCGAACGGATACCTGACGATCTTGGCGAACTCTTCAGGATCGAGCGATGCCCCGCCCACCAGCGCACCATCGATGTGTGGCTGGCGGAGGAGTTCGACGATGTTGCCGGGCTTGACGGACCCGCCGTACTGAATCCGAAGCGCCGACGCTGTTGGCTGGTCAGTGAGCTCGGCGACGACCGAACGTACGTAGGCGCAAACCGAGTTGGCGTCGTCAGGCGTGGCGGTGCGACCGGTGCCAATCGCCCAAATCGGCTCGTATGCCACCACAGCGTTGGCAAGGTCTGACTTTTTGATGCCGGCCAGGCTTTGGAACACCTGGCTGCGGATCCACTCTTCGGTCTCGTTCGCTTCACGTTGCTCGAGGGTTTCGCCAACGCACACGATCGGCGTAATACCCGCCTTGATGAGGGCCTTCGCCTTGGCATTCACGAACTCGTTGCTTTCGCCCAACAACTGGCGGCGCTCGGAGTGACCGACGATGCAGTACTCGACATCGAGCTTGCTGAGCATCAACGGGCTGATCTCACCCGTAAATGCGCCTTCCTTTTCGGGAAAGACGTTCTGAGCGCCAAGCCCAAAGGCCAGCTTGTCTGACTGGATCGTCGTTTGGACCGAACGCAACGCGGTGAACGGAGGACAGATGACGACGTCGACCTGGTCGGTCGTTGCGCGATCCACCAAGTACGACAGCTTCTGGACGAACTGGATCGCGTCGAGATGCGTCAGGTGCATCTTCCAGTTGCCAGCGATGATCGGCTTGCGGGTGCTCATAGCTAATTGCTCCTCAGGACTCGAAGGCCAGGAAGGTCGCCTTGTTCCAAATACTCAAGTGATGCGCCGCCGCCGGTACTGACGTGGTCGACCTCATCTGCGAGGCCGAACTGACTCAAGGCCGCGGCAGAGTCTCCCCCGCCGACGACGGTAAATCCACCGGACTCAGCAATCGCTTCGGCGACCCCCTCGGTCCCGGCTGCAAAGGGCTCCATCTCAAAGACGCCCATTGGGCCGTTCCAGAACACCATGCCTGCGCCGGTCACCATCTGTGCGTAGCGAGCCGTGGTCTCTGGGCCGATGTCCAGGCCCATCATGTCGTCCGGAATGGCCGCGGCGGGTACCAGTTCGACCGCCGCATCCGGGCTCATGGCGTCGGCGACGACCACATCGTCGGGAACGTGCACCCGACCGGTTTCGAGCAACTTGGCGCACTGGTCGATGTGGGACGGTTCCATCAGGCTCTCACCGACCGAATAGCCCTGTGCTGCGAGGAAGGTAAAGCACATCGCGCCACCGATGAGGATGTCGTCGCAATGGTCGAGCAGCGCGTCGATCACGCCTAGCTTGTCGGAAACCTTTGCCCCGCCTAGCACTGCGACGAACGGACGTCGAGGACTGCTCAGCATGGTGCCGAGAACCTCGACCTCTTTGTGGAGCAAGCGTCCCGCAGCGCTCGGCAGTATCGCCGGAGGCCCGACGATCGAAGCGTGCGCGCGATGCGCGGCGCCGAACGCATCGTTGACGTACGCGTCGGCCAAGGCCGACAGCGCGCCAGCGAAGGACGGGTCGTTCGCGGTCTCGCCCGGTTCGAAACGCAGATTCTCGAGCACCAACACCGAACCCGGTTCGATCAGACTGGCCGCCGCCTCGACACCCTCGCCGACCACACCGGGCGCCAGTGTGACCGGGTTATCGATGAGTTCGCCGAGGCGTTTGGCGATGGGTCCCATGCTCAGCGCCGGGTCGACGCCCTTGGGCCGCCCGCGATGCGACGCGCAGATCACCTTCGCGCCTCGATCGAGCAACCACGTCAAGGTCGGCAGGGCCGCCTGAATGCGCAGGTCGTCGGTGATGACACCGTCCTGCATCGGTACGTTGAAATCCGCCCGCAGAAACACCCTGGTCCCGTCAAGGTCGACGGCGGACGCCAGGTCTTCAAGTGAGCGAACCGATCGGAACGGCAGTGCAGTCATCGTTGCCCCGTCATGGTCGAAAGCGTTGGGTTACAGCGCACGGCCGGGCCCGAAGGCCTCGGCCGTGACGCGAGGAAAGTTGGGCCGAACAGGCCTCATGTCATGTCAGCCAGCGATGAACAGGCAGAGGTCCACAAGGCGGTTGGAGTAGCCGTACTCGTTGTCGTACCAGCCGAGCACCTTGGCGAAGTCGCCTTGGGACGTGGTGTCGACAGCCGAGAAGATGCAGCTCGACGGGTTGCCGACGATGTCTGCAGAAACGAGCGGCTCGTTGCTGTACTCGAGCACTCCCCGGTACGACGGGTCGAGGCTGGCCGCCTGGAACGCAGCGTTGATCTCTTCAGCGGTGGCCGAGCGGGTCAGGCGAACGGTCAGGTCGGTGATCGAACCGGTCGGCGTGGGGACACGCATTGCCATCCCGTCGAGCTTGCCGTCGAGGTCGGGAAGCACCTGGCCGATAGCACGAGCAGCGCCCGTCGAGGACGGAATGATGGACAGCGCAGCGGCGCGCATACGACGCAGGTCAGGCGAGCCTTTGCGGGACGCCTTGGCGATGTCCTGGAGTGCCTGGTCAGAGGTGTAGGCGTGAACCGTGGTCATCAAACCTTGTTCGATACCAAAGCTGTCACGCAGCACTTTGGCCATCGGAGCGAGGCAGTTGGTCGTACACGAGGCGTTCGAGATGACGTCCTGAGTAGCGGCGTCGTAAATCTCGTCGTTGACACCCATGCAGATCATGGCGTCAGCGTCGCCCGACGGTGCGGAGATGACGACCTTGCGGGCCCCAGCGGCGAGGTGGCCTGCAGCCTTCTCACGCGCTGTGAAGATACCTGTCGACTCGATGACCACATCGACACCGAGTTCGCCCCAGGGAATGTCTGCCGGGTTCATCTCGGTGAACAACTTGACGTCATGGCCGTCGATCGAGAATCCGTCGTCGGTCACGGCGATGTTGTTGCGCAACACGCCAGCCACGGAGTCGTGCTTCAGCAAAAACGCGACCGTTTCGCTGTCACCAAAGGGGTCGTTGACACCGACAAGCTCGATGGCTTGGTCGTCGTCGGTCCGGGCGAGAAGCGCACGAGTAAACGAGCGACCGATCCGTCCAAAACCGTTGATTCCGACTCGAATGCTCATGTTGGTTGCCAACTCCTTAGGCGTTGTGTCGAACCCCAGAGTCTGGGTGTTCGTCCTTTACGTTCGGGCGATGTGGCGATCCTCGCTGCAACAACCCGCGCTCGGTACCGCTCCCGTGTGCGTTCAGACTAAAAGCCGACCCTCGTACGACGCTAAACCAAACCTGCCTGGGTAGCGCCCGTCCGGGACGCCAACACGCGGGCAACTTTGTCTGGATCGTGGGCCATGCCGTTGGGGCGGGCGATATCGGCGTGGATGACCTCGACGCCGCGGCTCGCGAACCGATCCGCCGACATCGTCATCTCACCGTCGTGCTGAACCACGACCGCGTCGACGCGGACACCGTGGTGAAGCAGGGCCTCCACGTGATCGGGCGCCGCCATCCCTTCGGTTTCAGGGATCTGCTGACCCAGGTTGCACAGGTAAATCACTTCGGCGTCGGTCGAGTTGACGGCATCGCGGATCTCTGGGACGAGCAGCGCCGGCAGAAGGCTCGTAAACAGCGATCCGGGGGCAAACACACACTGATCGGCGCGCATGATCGCGTCGATCGCCCCCGGACACACCGGCGCATCGGCCGGCTCGATACCGACTTCGCGGATGACGCCGGGAATGGTCGAAATAGCGACCTGACCGCGAACGGTCCTGACCCGGGCATCGACGCCCTGGACTTCTGCGGTGAGTACTAGTGGACACATCGCTGCGGGGTACACGTTGCCGACACAACCCGCGAGCGCCGCCAATTGTTTGACGCCGGTCGCAAAGTCTGCTGCGTTCTCGGCGAGGGCAAGCATCAGCAGGTTGCCGATGGGGTGCCCCCGCAGCGCCCCGCGGTCGAACCGCCATTCGAGCGCGCCCGACAGCGGCGAGTTGGGGTCGGCGAGGGCGTCGATCGCTCGGCGGATATCGCCGGGTGGTGTCGTTTCGTACCAGCTCCGGAGAACACCGCTGCTGCCACCGTCGTCGGCAACGGAAACGACGGCGTCGATCTGAGCGGCATAGGTCCGGATGCCGCGGAGGGTGGCCGCCAAGCCGTGCCCGCCGCCGATGGCGACGACCCGGCTCTGGACAACTGGTTGATGGTTCACGAACCGCGCCTTACGTCACGGTGCCTGACTCGTGCATCGAAACCCTGCGCACGGACGCGCTTTGCGAGTTCTTCTGCGACTGCGACCGAACGGTGATGTCCGCCGGTACAGCCAATGGCGATCGGCACATAACTTTTGCCCGCTCGCTGCAACCCCGGGAGCGCAATGTCTAGCAGGTGCGATATTGCACCAACGACCTGTTGGCTCTCTTCCGGTTCGAGGACGAAGTCTCGGACGGCGTCTTCGAGGCCGGTTTGGGGGCGGAGTTCGGGTTCCCAATACGGATTGGGCAACAGCCGGACGTCAAAAACGAAGTCGACGTCGCGGGGCAAACCGTGTTTGTACCCAAACGAGGTGAAGACCACCTGCATCTGACCAGGCGCATGCGGTTCAACAAATATTTCTCGAACGCGGGAACGCAGCTGGTGGACGTTTAGTTCGCTCGTGTCGATGACGACGTCGGCAATGGCGCGGATCGGTTCAAGGAGCACCCGTTCACGTTCGATCGCGTCGACGAGCCCTTCACCCCGATCGAGGGGGTGACGCCGACGGGACAGTTCGTACCGCCGCAACAACGCGTCTTCGGAGGCGTCGAGGAACAACATGTTGACGACCGCGCCGTTGGTACGAAGTTCGGCGATCGCGTCCAGGTAGTCCTCTCGGAAGGCGTCGGAGGTGATATTGGACACCAGGCCATAGCCGCGATCCCTGCTCCCCTGGCCCCTGGCGAGTTCGGCCACCTTGGTGATGAGGGGCGGCGGCAGGTTGTCGATGACGAAGAACCCGAGGTCTTCCAGCACGTTCGCGGCTTCACTGCGGCCTGCGCCGGAGAGCCCGGTGATCAGCCAGACGGCGAGCGGTGCCGCTTCTGCATCTTCGTCGACTGGGTTCGAGGCTTCCTCAGTCGCCATCGTGTCCTCCCGTCGGGCTGGTCGTTGTGTCCGGTGCTGTGGTGTTCACGCTGCCATCCGCCGCGACTTCACGGTCGGGATGGAGGCGTTCGAGGACGGCTGCGGCCACCCCTGCGGGCAACCAAGGCAACGACACTATGTCTTGAGGATCGGCCTCACGAAGCCTTTTGACTGAACCGAACTCTCGGATCAGCTTGGCTTTGCGCTTTTCGCCAAGGCCGGGGATGTCGTCGAGAGCACCTTTTCGCATCGCCTTATCGCGGCGCCGCCGATGGTGGGTGATGGCGACGCGGTGGGCCTCGTCACGCAGATGTTGTAAGAGGAAGAGCGCCTCGGAATCCCTCGGAATTCGCAGCGGTTGTGAGCGCCCCGGGGTGTAAACCTCTTCCAGCTTCTTGGCGAGAGACACCATCGTGATCTCTTCTTCAAGGCCGAACTCTTCGAGCACCGCGTACGCAGATGACAGCTGCCCTTTGCCGCCGTCGATCACGATCAGGTCGGGTGGATACGAGAAACGGCGACGCTGTTCGATCGGTTGATCGCGTTCGGCTAACAGGCGCTTGAGGCGGCGGCGCATCACCTCGGCCATCGAGGCGAAGTCGTCTTGACCGATGACGGTTTTAATCGTGAAGTTGCGGTAGTCGGGGCGTTTCGGCAGACCGTCTTCCATGACGACCATCGACGCGACGACTTCGGTCCCCTGCAGGTTGGAGATGTCGTAGCCCTCGATCCGCAACGGCGGCGTGTCCATCCCCAGGTAGTCCTGGAGTTCGGTGAGAGCTTTCGCGCGGGCGTTGTGGTCGGCGTTCCGTCGTAGGCGATGCCGAACGAGTGCCTCTTTGGCATTGTGTTCGGCGGTTTCCATGAGGGTCCGTTTGCCACCGCGTTTGGGTTCGCGAATGGTGACCTTGGCGTTGCGGACCTCACTCAAGAACTCTTCAAGGAGTTCTTGTTCGTCGGGGAGCGGCCGGATCAGGATTTCTCGGGGGATCTCTTCGGGGTCGGAGTCGCCGTAGATCTGTTCGACGAGGCGGCTCGACAGCGCCGGTTCGTCCACCTCTTCGACCCGGTCGATCACCATCTGTTTCTGGCCGACGAGGCGGCCCTTGCGGACGTGGAATACCTGGACGGAGGATTCGAGCGGATCGTCGACCCGGCCGATGAGGTCGTACTGCTCGACGACGGGGCCGACCATTTCGTGGCGTTCGACCGCTCGGCGGACCGAGGCGAGCTGATCGCGCAAGCGGGCAGCGGCTTCAAAATCGCAGTCTTCGGCCGCGCCCAGCATGCGCGATTCGAGGCTGTCGAGGATGTCGGTGTTGTCCCCTTCGAGGAAGCTGATCAACTCGCCGACGAGTACTTCGTACTGTTCATGGGTCACATCGTCGACGCACGGAGCACAACACTTTTCGATGTGCGCAAACAGGCAGGGGCGGCCTTCGGCTTTGTGGCGGTTGAGCTTTGAATCGGTGCAGGTCCGAACAGGAAACGTACGGAGCAACAGGTCGAGGGTTTCTCGAATGGCATATGCGTGCGCGTACGGGCCGAAATAGCGGACGCCTTTGCGTTTCTTGCCGCGCATCACCATGGCGCGCGGCCATTCGTGATCGGTCGTGATCGCCAGGTACGGGAACGACTTATCGTCGCGGAGCCGGATGTTGAATGGCGGCTGATGCGACTTGATCAGGTTGTACTCGAGGTGCAGCGCTTCGACCTCGGAGTTGACCTCGACCCACTGCACTGTCGCCGCGGTTTTGACCAGCTGGCGTGTCTTATCCGGCAGGCGGCGCGGGTCCGCGAAGTAGTTGGCCAAGCGGTGGCGAAGGCTCTTAGCTTTGCCGACGTAGAGCACCCGGCCGTTCTTGTCGAGGAACTGGTACGAGCCGGGCGCGTCGGGGATCGTGTTCGGCGGTGGACGTTCGACCACAGATCCTCCCTGCTTGGTCGTTCTGCTTGCTTTCTACATGCTGGTACCGCTCTGGCGCAGTCCAGCGCGTGCGGACAAGTTGTCGGTCGGCGGATGCTGGGATGGGCGACGCGGATGTTCTCGTCGTCGGCGGCAGAGTCGACGAAACGTCGTGCGATGGCGGGAGCGAACCGGTGTGTCGGCGGGCGTGACGGGCAGATGATGGCGCCGAGTGTCTCGATTCGGTGGCGGTTCGTGAGGTTGGGACGCTGGCGGAGGAGACATTGCCGGTAGGATCGGAGACATTCACCAATCGGTCGCCAACCGGGCTGTCGCGTCGATCGCGTCGCGACGTTGGGGCTGGGCGGAACGTCGATAGGTTGCATCGAACATTGCGGGCGCAAGGCGCGGGAACCCGAATTCGGGACTGCAGCCGAAACGCCACGTCGAAGGGAACGCACATGCTGCGACTTCAAACTCCCCTGCCGGACCGCTACACCGAGGCGTCTGCGGCTGAACTCGACGAAATGATCGTCGCTGCCAAGGCGGCGCTCGGCAGCGACCTGCTGATCTTGGGCCACCACTATCAGCGCGAGGAAGTGTTCAAGTTTGCAGATTCGCAAGGCGACTCGTTCAAGCTGGCCCGCTTTGCTGCAGATAACGAACAGGCTCGACACATCGTGTTTTTGGGTGTGCATTTCATGGCCGAATCGGCCGATGTGCTGACCAAACCCGACCAGCATGTGTACCTGCCCGATCTGAATGCCGGGTGTTCGATGGCAGATATGGCCGACCTCGAACAGGTCGAGATCGCATGGGAAGACATGGCGTCGGTCACCGACATCGAGCAGGTCATCCCCATCACGTACATGAATTCATCCGCTGCGCTGAAGGCGTTCGTTGGGCGCAACGGCGGCGCTGTATGCACGTCGTCGAACGCTCGGGCGGTACTGACGTGGGCGTTTGAGCGGGGCGACAAGGTGCTGTTCTTTCCCGACCAGCACCTGGGGCGCAACACCGGTGTACAGATGGGATACGAACTCGACGACATGGTCGTGTGGGACCCAAACCTCGACTGGGGTGGGCTCACCGAACGTGACATCAAAGAGAAGCGGTTCTTGTTGTGGAAGGGCCACTGCTCGATCCACCAGCGGTTCCGTCCCGAACACATCCACGCGGTTCGTGCCGAGAATCCGGCCGTGTCGGTGGTGGTCCACCCAGAATGTCCACACGAGACGGTGCGTCTGGCGGATGCGGTTGGGTCGACCGAGTACATCCTCAACTATGTGAACGACGCCGCCCCGGGCGCCGACATCGCCGTGGGTACCGAGGTGCACATGGTGCACCGCCTTGCCGAGAGCAACCCAGACAAAAACGTCTTCTCGCTCGACCCGCTGGTCTGTCCATGTTCGACCATGTTCCGGATCGACGGGCCGCATCTGGCCTGGACGCTTGAAAAGCTGGTTGCCGGTGAGCCGGTCAACCGCATCGCCGTCGACGACGACACCGCCCAGTGGGCCCGCGTCGCACTCGACCGCATGCTTGATATCACCTAAGCACCGCCCATCAGCTTGGTGTTTGCGAGGAGGTCGGATGGCTACTGGCCGATGTCCTCGGAGCTGACTGATGACAGGTTTCGGTCCCGCATCTGGAGGTGAGGACTCGGAGCGCTCTGCGCGCCCGTCTAGCCAAGTGCCCTTGAATCTGGCGTGGGGTACGCCAGGGAATATTGGGAACAGACAAGGTGCCGCCCGTGGGTCGGGGCGGAAGCGTCAACCCTCGCTGAGGATCTCTGATGCCTGTCGGAGAAGGTCATGGTCCGGCTCGGCCTTTGCCTGGAGACAAAGGTTTAGGTAGCCCCGCGCAATTGCCTTCCCGAGCCCTCCGAAGACCGCCGGATGCTGCCGCGCCATCGGCAGAATCAGTTCAAGCGCTTCACCGCCAGCGTCGACCGCGTCTGCGGGCCGGTCGACCTCGGCGAGCCGCAGACCCATGACGATGAGCCCCCTGGCGAGGTTGGGGTTGTAGGCGGCGGGGTTCTGTTTGGCGAGTTGCCGGTAGAGGTCGGCGGCTTGGGTGGCGGTTTGGAGGGCTTCGTCGCGGCGGCCCACCTCAGAAAGCCGGAGGGCGAGGTTGTTCAGCGCCCTGGCGAGGTTGGGGTTGTAGGCGGCGGGGTTCTGTTCGGCGAGTTCCCGGTGGAGGTCGGCGGCTTCGATGGCGGGTTGGAGGGCTTCGTCGCGGCGCCCCACCTCAGAAAGCAGGGCGGCGAGGGTGTTCAGCGCCATCGCGAGGTTGGGGTTGTGGGCGGCGGGGTTCTGTTTGGCGAGTTGCCGGTGGAGGTCGGCGGCTTGGGTGGCGGGTTGGAGGGCTTCGTCGCGGCG
>CXWK01022337.1_pt3 | contig 26637 bp, 33 predicted proteins | sample 590851 | NCBI WGS metagenome assembly CXWK01 (sample SAMEA3498364, study PRJEB10139) | wastewater metagenome | biome: wastewater treatment plant; material: activated sludge | place: Denmark | collected 2014-08-01
ATAATTGAAATTATAATAATACTCATTTATTTAATAAAAATGTTTATCGGTGGATTAAAAATTGAATATCTCAAACAATACAACTCAAAAGAATTTGATATAAACGACAAAGGTACTTTGATAAAGGCGAGTGTAACTCATAAGTCTAAAGATGGAACTGGTAAAACACCAGACAAACGAAGAAATGAAATTAGTTTTAGAAATGGATTTGCATATAATTATAAATTCAAGCTACAAATCACAGGAAGTCAAAAAAATTCTATAGTCAATATTTGGCAAATTAAAAAATTAGGGGAAAATTTCCCTAGAATATCTATAGGAATTAAACGTAATGAAGATGGTAATCAATTGGCTTATAAAAAACGAGATACACCATCAATTACTATAGATGATGCAAATGAACACGATATATATGTAAACTGTAAAGATGGAAAATTATTTATAGATAATAAACTTGTGACTGAATTTAAACCATATATAGGTGAATCTAGTATTTGTAAATTTGGTATAGAAGCTGATATAACAAATGTTGACCAACCAATACAAGTCATTTACAGTAATATAAAATTGACAAAAATCGATTAAATAAATGATTAAAACATCAACTGATATTAACAGATATATGAACGGAATTTTATACATGTCCTTATTAGTGTTTGTCATTCTAACAGTTTATATATGTGAAGGTACATTTTTATTATCTTTACTCATTTACTTGTTTACATCACTTTTTTTGTATATAATATTAAAATCTCATCTTAATTTTTAAACAATTTGTATATTGCAATTGAATAACCTATTATAGTTAAAACAAAATATGCTAAATTAGATTTATATCCTTTTATTGAAATATCTGGGATACACAGTGTTCTATATATTTCATCAAAATGCATTGTGTCATGTGCACCCATTTTACATAGTCTGTCAGTCACATTAGTCAATCCACAGGCACTTTTGAAAAAACTAGATTTACCAATCGACCAACCAGCCATTATGATAATTGGAACGATTAGGTATAAACCCAATATCCATTTATTATTAAATAAAAATCCATACAAGCCAAAGCAATGTATAAAATAATGTAAATAAAATAAAAATATTGTAACCAGTATCAAGGTTGTATCACCTTTTTGGTTACAATTACATTGTTTATATTTATCACTACTTAATAATATTGACAAGTTGATGAAAGCAGCAATTGTTATAAATAAATATGCAAGTTTATCATTCATATTTATTTATTATTTGAAAAATATGTTCGCTTCAACCAATTTTTATCGGCTACAAATACACGTGATGTAGCCGGGGAACGATTTTTATTCAATATACCAACTAGGTTCAATTTTTTCCAAACCTTTTCGTGACCATATGCTTTAACAGCTTTTTTCAAAGCTTCACGTCGTTCTGCCAATTTAGTTTTAGAGGAATATCCATATTTGGATAAGGAACATTTATCCAATTTACTTGTATCTATTCGAAATGGTGAACGTTTCTTTGTAACACTCTTTTTCATGCTTGAACGTTTCTTTCCAACACTCTTTTTCATGCTTGAACGTTTCTTTGTAACACTCTTTTTCATGCTTGAACGTTTCTTTCCAACACTCTTTTTCATGCTTGAACGTTTCTTTGTAACACTCTTTTTCATAGCCATTTATTTAATATTGAGTTAATTTACTATATTTTGCCAACATTTTTCCACAAATTTTTTGATATTTTGGATTGTTGTATATACCTGCTATGTAAGAGTAATCTCCTTTTGTTTTGAATAACCAAAACATTACAAGTTGTTCAACTTCTTTTTCACTGATTTTCCAAGGACATTCATATTTAATAGATTCTGTATACTCTTCGCCTAAACAATTAGATAACAGATATACACCCAAGAGTGGTTTTAAAGATTTATACATGTAATGAGATAGTTTAACAGTCACTTTAATTTTCTTGTTGGTTATAACAACTGTTTTTTCTGGAATAATTTTTTCAACAATCGAATATAATTCTTTTTCGTCAATTTGTTTTTCAAAAACTTCTTCTTCTTCTTTGATTGGTGTATGAATATAAGATTGTTTATAATACATGTATAACTTTGACACATCTGACAAAACACATGGACCAAACATTTTACCTGGTTTTAAAGCAAATTTATCTACCGTCTTATTACTTGTAACCAATTCACCAGCATTATCTAAATATAAACCATATGGTATAATCATACTTTGATAACGTAAAAAATTTGGATATTCTAGTTCCATTCCTATAGGTATATCTTTGTATTTACCTTCTGTAAATTTAAAATTATTAAACAATGGTTCACTATACAACCGTATTACAAATTTACGTTGAGTTTCTATCAATTCTTCATTCAACTTGATATATGTATTTATACCTTCTATATCTTTGGACCTAATTATACACTCGGATGTAAATAAACCTTGATTTATAAACATCATTTTAATGGGTCCACACAAACTAGATATAACTTGTTCTTGTTTTACAATTTCACATATTTTACCATAAGGAATGGTGATGGATGCACAAATAACGCCATCATCTTCTGTTATATAATTACTTGTATTATGTTTAATAATACAAGAAGTATGAATATAAACATTTTTAAGTTTGTCATAACGAAGTTTCTCTATGACAATATCTTGATTTTCAATATTTATCAATTCTAAAGGAATATATGTTTCTACTGGAAAATAATAATTGAAATGTTTTTCCATCTTAATTATTGTAAAATGAATATCATTTTAAATCAAATTATACAAATTTAAAATGATTCCTGTATATAACCTTATCAAATCACAATTAGAAACCGTAGATACTAACATAGATTTAACGGAAGAAGAAAAACAAAATTTAATTCAATCTATATTGACTATTGATAAAACTGGGTCCGAATTAATTTATTGTATTATACGTTCTTATGAACATGAATGTGACGGTGATACTACAATTCCATTTACTGGAAAAATTCAAAAATCTGGCATTCGTTTTGAATTAGATTCATTTAGTATAAAACTCAAACATATACTTAAACGATTTGTCGAAATGCATTATTCTTCTGGTTCAAATTAAATTTATTAATTTTGTGAAAATTGATAAATTTGTAAATTATTTATTCTTCTTCAGCATAGTCATCCTCCCCGGCATAATCGTCTTCTGCGTAATCGTCTTCTGCGTAATCGTCTTCTGCATAGTCGTCCTCTGCATAGTCGTCCTCTGCATAGTCTTCTTCACCATAGTCTTCTTCACCATAGTCTTCTTCACCATAGTCTTCTTCACCATAGTCTTCTTCAGCGTAATCGTCTTCTTCACCATAGTCTTCTTCAGCGTAATCATCTTCTTCGGCGTAATCATCTTCTTCGGCGTAATCATCTTCACCATAGTCATCTTCGGCGTAATCGTCTTCTTCAGCATAGTCATCTTCATCGGCATAGTCATCTTCATCGTAATCGTCCTCGGCATAGTCATCTTCTTCTGCAAATCTAACTTGAGGAGATAGTGGAGCAGTTGTTAATTTTAAAGGAGTGCCATTATTTACATATGGTGAACAAGGTTTCATTGTAATTAGGAAATAAATGAGACCGATTACAATAACACCTCCCAATACATACCACCACCATTCAACATTTAATGTATGTTTTGTCATTCTATTTTATTAATAAAATAAAATAAAATGTTTTATAGTTAATTTGATTAAAAAATACATTCACTCTATTGTTCATTTAATAAATATGTTTAATTATTTATGTTATAAATTTAGGGAAAAGCAATGGGAAGTATATGTGTTAATTAGTATACTAGTCATACTTTCAATTTGGTTGTACAATAAATTTTGGAATATAGAAGGAACGTGGTCCAACAATAATTATATAAATGTATTTGACCAACAAAAAATTTGTCCAGAACCACAAGAACAACAAGAGTCTCGTGGTGAATATATATGTAGAAATTTCTTAAATAGGATATTTAAGAAACCATTTATAAAGGTTCGAAATATTTATAATCCAGTAACACATCAATATTTAGAATTGGATTGTTACAATGAAGAATTGAAAATCGCAATAGAATATCAAGGTGCTCAGCATTACAAATATTGTAAATTTTTTCATAAAAATATAGAAAGTTTTAGAAATCAGCAATACAGGGATGAATTAAAACGAATTTATTGTAAACAACTTGGAATAACTTTGATAGAAGTACCGTATACAGTAAAGGAATTACAAATTGAAAATTACTTGTTTAAACAACTAAGTGATTACGATTTAATTTAACCGAATCTAGTATCTTCCAAACAATAACCACACCTAGCACATGATGAATATGAATCATATGGTATGAAATCTGGTTCATAATATAGTGGCCATCCACCTCCATAATTAGCTTGTCCACTATATGCACCATTATAACCGTAATAACCTTTACCTGCACGTCCATTTCCCATATTTCCGATTAAACTAATTGGACCATTACTACCCTCTCTCATCATGGGGATATATACTCCATAATCTTGACGATCGTGACAAATCATTTATTATATAAAAATAATTTAAAGAGATAAATTACGGAGCAGGCGGATTTGGTTGATAACACAAAAGGCGGTTATCTTCAGTTTCATAACATACAGTGTCATCTGTATATTCTGGAATGTCTTCAGATATATAATCTGTATCTGTTACATACACAGGATATGGATAACCATATCTAACAGGTCCGTATCCATACGGATACCCCCAACCACCTGGACCACGTGGTCCAGAACTCCATCCACGTCCAGGGTATCCTCTACCACCCCATCCACGTCCGGCATATCCTCTACCTCCGATTGGTCCTCTAATACCAGCCCCACCTGGTCCTCTAAAACCACCTCCACTTGGACCTCGTCCACCACCACCTGGCGAACCTCGTCCACCACCGCCACCGCCACCTCCACCTCTGAAGAATTCAATTGTCATTTTATTTATAAAAAAATTATTATAATAAATGTATGTTCAAATGAAACAAATGCCAGAATATTCATCAGATATAATTAGGTTTGTCAATGGGGTTCCAGCACGTATACCAACTATTGATAACATTGGTATAAATCGTTTCGCATCTATTGCCCGTAGTGATGAAATGGGGGGTTGTGCCAGTGGTAGTTCCCATTTTCCCACTAAGGACGACCCTCGTTTAATGTCTTTACAAGAATATCAAGAATATGTCAAACATCCTCAGCCCATTGGATTGAATGCACAATTGTATGGATTATAAATAATTATTATATAATAAATGAATAATATAATAATTATAGCTTATTTTATTTGTGTCTTGTTGATATTTATACCGTTATTTATTTATAGAAATGCATGTCCGAGTGACGAGTTGTATAAACATATAGATTTACCAAAGAAAACATTTACATATCTCAATGCTATTACATATGTATTAATAGGGTTATCTGTATTTTTAGTAATAACATCTGACAATACACATTCAGGTATTTATTGGTTGACACTATGGGGTATAATTTCTATGCAAATTGTACATTACATGTATTTATATAATTTATTGTATCAAAATAGGGTAAACAAAATGTTACTCATCATTTATACAATGTTGTTATCTCTAGTGCTACTTTCTAGTTATTACATTAATCCAATTTCTGGTATACTTTTATCCCCAGTTTTAGTTTGGTATTCATATTTATTAATTCAATTTAAAAATAACCGAGTATAAATTATGATTTATGATTGTATCCGCTTTTGATTTAGGAATTAAAAATTTTGCGTTTTTAATTGCTCACGTTTCACTCTGTGATAAACGTATAAAAATTCTTGAATGGGAAAATATCGATATAAGTGCAAATACCTGGTTTGAAATTTTACAAAATGTAAATACAGTTTTATATGATTACTCGTATTTATTAAGTATATGTGACGTGTGTTTGGTTGAAAAACAAATGACTCGTTTAAATATGAAGGCAACCAAACTAAGTTACCATGTCATGTCATTTTTCAATATCATATGGCCACATATAAAAGTAATTGAATATTCGGCTGCTAATAAAACTCATACATTTACTCGAAAAAAAATGGATAAAAAACAAAGAAAACAACATTGTATCGACCATACTGTAGATATACTTTTAGAACAAAAAGATTATGAAAATTTAGCTGAACTGTTGTGTAATAAAAAAATGGATGACAAATGTGATACATATCAAATGATACACTCGTATTTACTACGCTATGCAAACATGTAAATTAATTTGAGTTTACTTGGAATAGTTGACTGTAATTTATACAAGTCTTCGTCAACATTTTTTTCTAATATGAATTCAACCAATAAATTTAATCTTTCCAATTCATATTTAAATTCTTCCATTACATATTGTTCATATTCATCTTCGTTACGTTGTGTAGTGTAATTACAAAAATCATCAAGTGTTTTTTGTAATTTTTGTTTAACAAGTTCCAACGTCATATTTATTTTTTTACATAAATGATTTATAAATTTTTCAATTTTAAATTTATAAATCGTCAAAATTTATATCAGGTCTCTTTACCTTTTTCTTATTCGTTTGTTGAGGCATAGCGTCGTTAAACATGGATAACAAATTACTACCCGTTCTTTGCATAATTAATTTGGAAACTGTAAATATAGCCGCTTGGATAAATATCATAAATGTCAATCTTATTTCAACTGGCCATTTCTTACTATCTGGCATATATTTCTTCTCTCCTAATTCTATCAACAAAACTTCATATTGTTGCAAATTGATAATTTGTTGTTGAGTAAACCCTTCCAAATCAATTCTAAGAAACTTTCCAAGAATGTATTCAATTAACATGAACCCACCAATCAAATACTTTCTATAATTATCAACACTATATTCAATTTCCAATTTTTTCAATTCAAGGTTATAAATAGATTTCATATCATTATATGGGGTTTGCATATTAATTTCTGTAATCGATTCGGCTTGTTTTGGATACTTTTTCTTTAATAAAGCCATATTGATAATTAAATCTCGTTTCTTATCGTCTATAGATTCATTGTCTTCCTCCTCCACATGATGGACAGGTTGTATATACATTTGTTGTGTATTTGGGTTTATAAATGGGAGGTCATCATCGTCGTCATCATCTCTATGGTTATCTATATTGTATAACTCGTCCAACTGTTGAGCTTGTAAAAATTGAGGTTGAGCGACATATTCCCCATTCTTTTCCAATTCATCCAATGTAGGAGGTTCATAGTGTTGTTTAGTAAAATCTCTCTGATTTCTAGACATGTATTTATAAGGGTCGATTGTTTTCCTATTTCTATATGTATAACTAGTATTACTTTCATTATCACTCTCACCACCACTATCGTAATTAGTTAGAAAATTGTGTAATCTTGAATGTATATTATTTTCAGTTCGTGGTGGAGTTTGAGGATTATATTCATCTTGATATATAGGCTGTGGAGGTTGTGCTGTATAACTTTTTGGAGACAATAATGAAGGTGTACGCATTGGTGTATATTGTGGAGTATGTTGTGGGGTTATTTGAGGGGTGTGTTGTGGAGTGTGTTGTGGGGTTATTTGAGGAGTTGGAATGTGTGGAGGTTTAGGTGGTGTTAATATTTGTTGTGGTTCAGGTCTTTCAGGTGTCTTTAAAATTTCATAATCATCTTCTTCATCTGAATCGATAGGTACTTCAAATTTATATTTTGAAATATTATTAATTGGACGAGGTGGTTTAGGAGGAGTTGTTTTAACATGAATAGGAGATTCATTTTTAGTTTCAATCGTTTTGGGAGGAGGTGGTATAAATGGTTCTGGATTAGGATATACCAATCTCCTTGTATCCAAGTTTTTGATTTCTTTTATGTCAAAATCTCTTGCCAATTGTTCGACTTTAATTTTATCAGGATTTTCAATAATTTTAAGATAATTAGTAGGTTGACTTATAAATTCCTGTCTATACAAAGGTGTCTTTGAAGGTGAAGGGATTTTAATAATTTTTAATGAATGTTTCTTCATTATAATTTATCATTAATCAAAATTCTTTAAATCCTATATCATCGTGAAACTAACAACGTGATGTGTATTGTTGAAATAATTTATCAACATTCTTTTGAATCCTTCTCTTTTTAACCAAGGGAAACTGAAAATATGTTTCAAGTAATTTATATATATCCATATAATTAGATAAATCGATTTTCAAATTGATTAATTTTAAATTATAATCCTCTCCGTTTTTAAATGTTGCAAGAGTTGTAATTATATCTTGAAGGCATTCACAATTGCTATATGGAAATATTTCATGATACAATTGAATCACTAAATTAATAACATGTTGTGGGTAATAATAAATGTTGCTCAAAATTAAATGAAAAATATTAACAAGTAACTTGAATACGTCTTTACACTCTTCTTGTTTACCCACAAAACCATTTTCATAATCTATTAAATATAGAGTACAATGTGTATTAAATATATATTCTTCATCACCATTCTGAATGTATACTGTATTTGTGGTACTGTAATCAACATTTATCATAATATTCCACAAACTGCAATTGTTGTATACAAATTTATTAGTCTTGTACGCATTATTCAATAAAATGCATAATTGTAATACACAGTCTTGGACAATTGCAAAGTCGGTATTGTTAGAACACAAGTATTCATATAGAGTAATGTACATGTTCGGTTCAATTATATCCATGACCATATATTCCTTGTATTTCCCATATAAATTTCTCCATCCTTTATATTCACCCCTGTGAGTAATGTACGATTTAGTGAAATGTTTAATATATTTGAAATAATTTAAACCTTCACATGGATTGTATTTTTTCAACAAATATTTATCAAATTTATACATATCTTTATCTACCTGTATTAATTCACTTTCATTGATAAAATCTGCTTCGGGAGAATTATAATTAAAAGGAGGTATAGTTTCATTTGAAAAATAATTTTTCAACTGCTTCAATATATTTACAACATATGAAATTTGTTTTTCTGGTGTTAGATGTTCAATATAAAATTTATTCATATTTTTAATTATATTTTTACAAATTTCCTGATTCTTTTTACACCATTGTATTTGAGATTTCAAATTTTTCAAATCCTTATCCAGAGGTACATAATGTATATATGGTTTCAATATAGATTCAAACCACAAACAGTTTTCATTATTAGGCACATGTAAAATAACAGAATTGAGTTTAAATAATTGTATAAAACTCGAATCGGAATAATATCCTGGGAGGTTTATTATATATCTATAATGACCTTGTTCTTCTAGAGTCAAATCTTTTACAGTAGGAAATTGTGTTATAACCGCATCTTGAATTTTCTTGTAGTCTTTATCTCCAAACCGTTTTCTATAATTTTGTTTCCATTCAATTATACCAGCATCTAATATATTTGGATTCTCTTTTGCAATTTTCAATATTTTAATTCGAGGATTATTTCTAACCAAAGTACCATACCCACTAGATATTCCCCTAAATACTGCCTTGTCTATTTTATTTTCAAATTCTGGCAATTCTACTTGAATTGTCTTTTCATATTTTGGTATAGGTTTATCTAAAAAATTTTTAAAACTAGTTGTACTTAAAATATCGGCATAGATTGGATATTTGTAAGACATTAAAGGTACATCTTCTCCCCATATATTTATAAAAGGTTCTGTTTGCATTGAAGAAAGAATTGGAAAGGGATTTAAATTTATAAAAAATGTGCATTCAGAAATCTGATGCAATTCTAAACACCTAGTCAACATTTTATATGCAAATTCTGGTGTCAAATCCGTCTCATCAGATATATACCCATTTTGATTTAAAAGTTTATATTTGTTAACCTTGATTTCATCTTCAAATATAATAGAACTAGCTGATTCATTGATAAAATTGAATTTGCTAAATGGAACAAATTTGTATAAACTTTGATTTTTAATATGTACAAATATACCATTTTTAAATTTGTTGAATATATATTTGAATGTATTGTAAATACATTCATCGTATTGATTGATATCTACTACAGTTTTAAATTCTTCGTCTCGTGTAATTATTTTATATTTTAAATTTTCCATATATTTAACATTTTTATTTTTTAAGATTATATTTTGAAAAAGTTGAACTACTAGTTATTAAAATGAAATTTAAATATTCAATGTTAAATATTAATATTATGGAAGAAACAATATTTTTATTTTATAAACATTTCAACACTTTTAAAGGACACAAACGTTCTATATTTTTCCCATCCATTAGATATGAAAATTACTTTGTTCCAATAGATGAAAATACTTTGGAATTACTCGTGGAAAAAATTGAACATGTATATCAATATGGTGATAGTTGTAATCAAAAAACTGTTAAACTTTTCGATAAAATTGTAAATGCTTTATATCATGTGAATTTACACGAATTTGAATAATTTTTACAAATACAATTTGTAAAAATTAAATAATCGTATTTAAAAGTACTTTAGGTTTCCATTCTATATCTGAAAAACAATCTACTGAACAAAATTTAAGAACTATAGGTCCAAAATTAGGGTCTTGATATATTGTTTTGAGTGTTTGTTTGGAACAATTATCTTTACAATAATTGCATAAATTTATGTTTTTCATTTTTTCCAAACACTGTTCTATAAATTCCTGTTCAAACGGTTTGGTAGTATAAGGATTGATATAATTCTTTTCATCAAAATTTTTGCACAATTTGTGATATTCAAACATGTATACTTGATGAGAATCTGGGTCTATATAAATAATGGGTTGTTTTAATAAATCTGGAAAATTGTTATCCTTTAATATATACTGATTCACTTTCTTTTGTAAATCTGGTTCAATACAATCATCCAATTTATTCAATTTACTTTGAAATATACGATTGTATAAATCAATATCCAAGTTCATAATATTTATATTTTGATTTACACTTATATTGTCTACGACATCTTGTATCAACATTTTCGATATATTTTTGCCATAATTATGATATTGAACCAACTCGTTTGCATTGTATATTTCCTTTTTTAAATTTAAAGGTTTTATACTCTCAAATTCTATATTTTTATATAAATGTTTGTTTAAATTAAAAGTCAAATCTATATCAAACAATACTACAAGTGCACCTATTGAATGAAGATATTCAATAATGGGTTTCTTTAATTTTGAAGTAAATATAAAATTTTCAGCTCGTTTTATCCATTTTTTAGAATCAAAATTGACAAATTGATAACTTTTTTGAGCTTGTTTAAATTTAGCCATCCACACGTTTACTATATCTTCTCTAAATTGATTCATAATATCTATTAGGAATGGATGTTGAACCAAATTGTTGGCTATAATTTTATTAAATACTTTTAACTGTTCAAACTCTTTATTATTGACAATATAATCTTCATAAAAGGCTTCGAAATTGTTGTATTTTTTACATTTTTTTTCAGCTTGTAATTCTCCCTCTTCCTCCTCTTCCTCTTGATACGATTCTGGTTCAGCTGAATTAATTTCTATCTCGTATGGTTTTTCATTATAATTGACACAAGTTTTACCTTCCAATTCTCTTTTAATTAAATTATTTACAAAATCGTCATCATCTTCATAAGATATAGGTACAGTTTCATTTGAAAAATAATTGGTTTTCATTATTTTTAATTTAGTTTCATTGTCCCTTATAATATTCAATTCAGTTTCATATTCACTGTCGTCGTCATCAATTTTTTCAAAATTTTCCATATCAGAATCAGCACTGTCGTCTGTATCATCCACGGGAGGTAAAGTTATTTTCAATTCGTCTTCTATATCGCTATCTAACAAGTTTTCACTAATATCCAAATTTTCAGTATCCAAGTGTTTACTAGTATCCAAGTTTTCACCATCCAAGTGTTTACTAGTATCCAAGTTTTCAATATCCAAGTTTTTACTAGTATCCAAGTTTTCACCATCCAAGTGTTCATTACTGTTTAAAGTATCATTACTGTTTAACGTATCCAAGTTTTCACCATCACTTGAAATCATATCTTTAATAGTGCACATGGATTTTTTAGAACAAGGCATAAAATTTGTAAAGTCGTCGTCAGTCAATAAATGTTTCAAATCGTTACGAATTCTTTGAATATTGTTTTCATAGAATGCCATTTAATATTTAATATTTAATTATTTCGTTTTAATTAGGGAATAATTTGGAAAATGGTTTTATAAATAATTCCATTTACATCAAATATACTCCATGTTATAACACGAGTTTTATGAAACATATGCTGGTTCATGCGTGTCAGAGACAGAGTTGACTTTGCGAAGAAAACCTGGATGTCGCGTACCATTTCTCATATGATGTATCACTATTGATTTCATATTGACACATGCCATACGGTCTCTCTGAAAAAAGCCATTACTCTGTCCAGTTGATAGGTTCCCTTTGTAGGTTAGGATAGAGTGTTGAGTCCTTGTAGTTCCTTTCTTTGTTCTCACTTTAATACTTTCCATTGGTCTAAAGTTTTTATAATGTCTTGATGATGTTCCATATTCATCAATTAAAAAGACATGAAAAAACTCTTTGAGTTTTCTCAACATACCCACTGAACGTACTGGTGGTACACCTTTACCTTTTCGTCCTATTCGAGACCAGTCTCCATATAGAATAGGTGGTCGGTCATCTTTACATGATGGAATATGTTCATCCTTTGTTATGGTTTTATATATATTTTTACACATGTTTGTCATATGAACACGATTACTCATATATGCTTTCCATCGTAAACTACGACTTGTCACATCTTTATAATATATATCTATAGAATCATTAAAATTTTGAACTTTCAATTTGAGATAGTGTGTATACTCGCATAATTTAATTGTTTTTTTACTTGTATCAGAAAGTTTACTATGATGAATACCAACTCGAGATTCCCATGCTCTTAATTGTACCTGTCTTTTGATATCTCCTCTCTCATGTTGAATCTGTCTAGCACTATAATGTATAGTCTCTTTATGACCATCCTTGTAATTAAAGTCTTGGTTGATGATACAGATAGGGTCTCTCATACCTGGATCGTTAATCCCAAATACTTTAGGTGGACTCTTATAGACTGTATGGATACCTCTCAAAGGGTCATTAAAGTATGGAAACTCGCAACAACGCGTACTGATAGAAACAGGTTCCATGCTTATAGAATATATTGATGGTATATTTAATTCTTCTATTTGGTTTACACTTAATGTTTTTTTAGTAGTTTTAGTTTGAACAAGTGTTGAATCTTTTTTATTCTTTTCCTTTATATGATTTCGTTTGTCTTTCTTTCTCTGTTCCTGTTGTTTCTTATCAAGAACTTTTTGTGTGTTTTTCATCTCTTTCCATTGTAGATAGTCTTCTTTGGACAATTTTTTCTTCATAACATCTGTTGCTTTCTTTGCATTATAAGCACTTTGCTTTTTTATATTCTTCTTTTCAACATTACCTTCATGTATCAAATGTACTGAAATACCATATCCATCTGTATCTATGATAGTATCGAATATATATTTCTTTTGTTTAAATGTCTTGTGATGAGTATTAAAATGTTCAATCCAAAGCGATTCTTTTATACTAGGTACTTTTGTTTGAACGAGATACGCTAAAATAGCAGTGTCTATAGACACATAAGAAGGTGTAGCTTTTCTAACTGGGATAATTGCCATTCGCTTTGAAGTCATTTGAGATGATATATAAATTAAACTTTTTTGGTATTTACCACGATGATGTTCATCTTTAATGGAATATATTGTGGTATCTACTAAATAAGGTTTATGTTGAGTAATAAACTCGGTATATATAGGGGATAGTTTTGTTTCAAGCGTTTCACCTAATAATGAACTTTTAACATCAGAAAGAGAAGACCACAATTCTTGTTTATATTTTTTATATTCCTCGGTATCAGCATGTTTCTTGAATTGGCTAAGCAATTGTTGATGTAGTGTTTTAAAGTATTGATTGACAAATCGATTAACATAATTTTCATAGTGTGTTTCAATATGATTAGAAATGGATGTCATGATTTTAATACTTTCATAATCATGTAAGCCACGAGAGTGTACTCTCGTAAATACATTGTATGATATACCTGTGACGGTCATATATTCTTGTATTATAGGAATAAATTTTTGGCGCCAAAACAAACGTTTTTTATTATCTATTTTACGATGGTTTCCTAGAAACAGGTTATATATCTCTACGATAGTGTCTTTTGTAAACGCAAAATCATGTTCATTGTGGCTAGGGTTGTTTTCCCATTCATGTCTTGCATAGAAATTAAGAAAATGAGTAGTGTGAAAGTTTAAGATATGTAATGATTTCACATACGAATTTATAGTGTCAATTAAATTTGTATTATTTATGACTCGGGTGAGTCGTGTTTTACGTACTACGTACTTCATAATTTCATTATTTTTCTCTATATATATTTTCATTTTTCTTTAATTGAAAATATCTTTTTAACAATTGTCACACTTGATATCACAACCATATTCTAAGTATGGTCTATACCCGGCAAAACGAGAGTGAATAACTGGTTCAGGGTCATTATAAACACCTCTGAAAAATCTTCTATAAGGAAAATGGTCCATGTCAGTGAGTGTTAATTTAATGTCTTTTCCTTTGACAAAATATGGTTCTGTTGTGTTCTTCATGGCCATCATTTGTTTCAAAATAAAAGATGAATCTTGATTATATGTGTCTGAATACATTTTTATTTTGAGAAAAATTTAAAAGTGAATGTAATTATTACGATATCAAAATTTTTAAAATGTCAGTATTTGATATCGTAATAGACAAGTTTTTTAAAATCTTGGTTGATAACTATCAATATGATTTAAAAATTTTAGAAACTGAATGGCAAAATATCAATCATGAAATGAAAACTAATATTAAATTTCATACTGTGCCACCTGCACCCCCATCAACACCTTCTGTTGACGATTTAGTTGACGAACTAAATAATTTGACTATAAGTACAACAACAGGTACAACAGGTACAACAGGTAAATGTCCATATAAATTAACTAGAGGTATACATGCTAATACAGTGTGTGATGCAAAAGTAAAACCTGGACATTCAGTATGTCCAAAACACATTAAATATGAAAATAATACCAAAAGTGAAAAAACAGTTGATAAAAATAAACCTAGATTGAAATTAACTACTAAACAAATTCCAAATCAAGGTACTAAACTAGAATTTTTAAATACTTGCAAATCAATCGAAGACGAGAATAATTGTATAAATTTCGATGAATTACAAGTACATGAAATTAACAATATATTTAAAGAAGTTTTAAATTCTAATGAATACAAGGATAAAAATTTAACTTTTGAAGAAATTTTCTGGGATAAAAAGAAAAAATTGGTTGAATTTTATAAAGATAAACAACCTATTAAAATTACATTTACGAAATGGAATCAAATTGAACATTCTTTAACCGATGTTGTTTCATTTAGAACCAAGAATGATGTTATTTTAAATTTGGTTAGATATAAACAATCTAAATATTATGTAGATAAGAATTCACTTGTTATTGTAAAATCAATCGACGAACCTTTAGTTATCGGTAGAATTAATAGATACGAACAACCAACTCTTGAAATAGATGGTTATACTTATGATTTGATTCTTAAACATAATTTTGAATTTGACGTAGAATATTTGAATAATGAAGGTAAAGAAGCTCACGAAGCTTTTTTAAAAAGCAAATCTTTAAAAGGATTGACTCCTATTGTAGATAATACAATCCCAGAAGAAAATAAAAAATTTTAAATCAAGTTGTAAAACTTTCATATATTTTTTGTGCAATTTTTGGTCCTAATTTGCGTTTTGGTGTTATTTCAAATCCATATAATAAATTTGAATTTGCTTCAAATTCTTTCACAAGTATCTGTGGAGTTGGATATTTAGCAACGATTGCTTTGGATATTACGGGTGATATACCAGATATAGTTTCCAACATTGCCTGTAAATTAGATATTTGATGTTCATTGCGTTTTCTTCCTTTAAACAGTGAACTTTGACAAGGTATATATTTTTCACCCACCTTTTTATATAATGAACACAATACTTGAATCGTTTGTTTTAAATTAGCAGTTGGTATAACACATATATTGTGATATAAAGCAAGATTTTCTAATGCGCCTGATATACAGTTGTCTTGTAATAATTTGCCTTCTATAATATACATTACCTTGCAATTTAATTCCAATAACCTACTCCGTTGTTCTCTAAAACGCCCATCTTTCATACTAGATTGTAAATCTGCAATAGTTTTTCTTTCTACAACTAATCTTATATTTCCATCCGTGTCTTGATATAAATAATCGCCTACATTTAACTGTTCACACCTAGATGCAACATTTTTTAACCCCTCTTTTACTTCATCAGGTTCTCTATTGTCAATTATTAATATTATATCCATATTGTATATTAATAATTGTTTCTAATTTTAAATCAAAATTTAACTAATTGATTTTAAAGTAATTATACGTCGACATTTTTTACCATTAACAGACGGATTAATTGACGGTACACCCATGGGGTTTACAAATTGTGACGGAACCGGATTAAAATTACCTGGTCCAGTTGGTTGCCAAATAAATGGAGGAGATGACATTGGATTTATTGGTGGTACTAGTGGTTGTGTATACGGATTCGGTGGTTGTGTATATGGGTATGGATACGGATATTGTGGTTGTGTAGTTTGTGGTTGAATATATGGAAAGGGTGGTGGATAAGGATATGGGTAAGGATATGGTGTTGTAGTTGTCATTGGCATTGTAGTCATTGGCATGGTAGTCATTGGCATTGTAGTCATTGGCATTGTAGTTGTTTGTGGCATAGTAGTCGTTGGCATTGTAGTTGTTTGCGGCATTGTAGTCATAGTCGTCTGAGGCATTGTAGTTGTTTGCGGCATCGTAGTCATTGGTTGGGTTGTTTGAGGTATCGTTGTATTTGGTTGAGTTACAGTAGGTGGTGGTGTTAAATTCGGAAATGTAGTAGTCGTAGACATTTATTATATTCCATTTTAAATTTTTTTACCATAAGTCAATTCCAGCCATTTTTTATCCAACTCTGTAAACTCTTCTGCTGGTTTAAGTTCGACATTTTGTTCGTTTGTATCTCCTGGCAAAGGATAACCCATGACTGAATTTTTATCAAAAGGTAATGCCAATACTTTTTCTTGATTCACAGGGTTTATAATTTGAGAAAATATATTAGTATTACCTTTTGAATATTTTTGTTGAATGGCGCTCACTATCCATGTAATATCAATCTTTGGATTGCGCATTTCATGCATCAGGCCAAGTGCATGACCAACTTCATGTATAATGAGAAATTGTGATGAATTGCTGAGATGTATGGTGGGATTCTTCTCCCCAGAATTGAATGTAGTACCACCAGATGCCCATTTATTATCAATAAGCCAGTCTCCACCTAAATCAACAAAAGAGAATTTTAAATTAACATGTGGAAAAACTTTATCTTGTAAAACTTGTTTCACCTTGTCTCTAAACTCTCTTGGACCATGTATTTCAATAGTAACATTATCGCCTGGTTTATAATATACATCGAGTCTTCCAACTGACCTATTTGTGGGAAATAAAATTTCTTCATTTGTTCTATAATTCATTTCACTTGACCAATTGCCAGCTAAACTACGTTCCAGATATTGTGGCGAATTCATAGAAGAGAAATCAGCATAACACATGTTTTCCATTTTTATTTAATAAAAATTTAACTTTTAGAATGCTAATTGAGGCATTAAGAAAAATGAATTTGCCAAATAATATCGGGAGGGTTGTAAAAATGAATTTATTTAATTGACATCTGGATTTAAATAAATTCATCATGGATCAAGATATGTATATTCATATTTTATCACACTTGCCCCAATGTGACAAAATAAAATCTTCTCTAGTTTGTAAACAATGGTACGATTTTAATAAATATATATACTCTGAACCTATTCTTATCAACACATCAATATTAAAAAATGATAAATTTAAAGATTGGTTCTCTAAACACAAGTGTCCTTTAAAAATACAAGGTAGAATAAATGTTGATAATGTACCTATAAATATGTATGATTATATAAGTTCTATATATCTTGGAGTTATACACGAGAGTATAGGAGAGTTGAAAAATTTACAAAAATTGTTTCTACATTGTAATCAATTGACAAGTCTCCCCGAAAGTATTGGTGAGTTGAAAAATTTACAAAAATTATATCTAAATCATAATCAATTGACACATCTCCCAGAGAATATAGGAGAGTTGAAAAATTTACAAGAATTGAATTTAATTCATAATCAATTAACACGGCTTCCAGAATCTATCGGTGATTTGAAAAATTTACAAAAATTGGTTCTAGATATGAATCGATTTACACAGCTCCCAGAATCTATCAGTGATTTGAAAAATTTACAAAAATTGAATCTATTTTATAATGATTTGACAAGACTCCCCGAATCTATAGGAAGGTTGAAAAATTTACAAAAGTTGATTCTAAGTGGTAATCAATTGACACATCTCCCAGAGAGTATCGGAGATTTGAAAGGATTACAAGAGTTGTATCTAGATGAGAATCGATTGACACATCTCCCAGATAGTATTGGAGAGTTGAAATCGTTGCGATTATTGTATCTAAGTACTAATCGATTGACAAATTTACCAGAGAGTATCAGAGAGTTGAAAAATTTACAAATATTGTATCTAGGTTATAATCAATTGACACTACTCCCAGAGAATATCGGAGAGTTGAAAAATTTAAAAGAATTGAATCTAGGTGGTAATCAATTGACACAACTCTCAGAAAGTATTGGAGAATTTAAAAATTTACAAACATTGTCTCTATGTAGGAATCTATTGACACAACTCCCAGAGAGTATTGGGGAGTTGAAAAATTTACAAATATTGTATCTATATCATAATCAATTGACACAACTCCCAGAGAGTATTGGGGAGTTGAAAAATTTACAAACCTTGGATCTAAGTATCAATCAATTGACACATCTCCCAGAAAGTATCGAAGAGTTGAAACAATTAAAATACTTGGGTCTAACTAGTAATCAATTGACACATCTCCCCGAGAGTATCGGAGAGTTGAAAAATTTACAAATATTGAATTTTTGTTAAATTATTTAACTTTTAGAATGCTAATTGAGGAAGCAAAACTCCATAACCTCCATATCTGCCAATATCCCACGCAGTATCACCTATAGATAGCACAACGTTGTAACCTTTATCTATAATAGATTTGCGACACTGTTCTTTATATTGATTCATGTCCCAATAGATTGGTAAACGAAAATACATGGAATCGTAATCTTTGATTCCAATTTTATTTAATTGGTCTATTGTTTCAGACACACCGTGTGAATCACGCGCTGTAATAATAAATATATGAAAACCCATACTTTTACCAATATTGTACAAATCAACAACAGGTTGAATAGGTATCTCGTCATTCAATAAAGTACCATCTATATCAAATACCATAGCTAAATTAGTTGCGTCTGGATATTGAGCCTTGTATTCATATATAAATTGAATTGACTCTTCAACTTTTTTATGAATTAAATTTAAATAATCGCCCATTTATTATTTAACTTTTAATTAATTATATATATAGATTTTGCTAGAATGTCAATCATTTTAAACCAAATATCAACAAGCGAAATTTTAATCTTGTTATACTCTATAACATTAGAATTGAATGAATTTGCATCCAAATTTTTATCAAAATGAAAATCATTATCAGAAAACGAAAAACCATCTACACTGGTAATAAACCCGTTTTCATAAGAAATATTTTTAGAAGTTATAAATTTCAACATAATACCTAAATTAATAGTGTTTAACAAACGTTTAGACGATTGGGTTGTAAAATTGTGTTCTTCTGATTTCGTATTTACATAATTCATAATAATTGAATCTTTGATTGATTTTTTCTTTATACTATTCCACGAATTATAAGTTGTTTCTAAATCTAAATTATTTTTATATTCTTCAATTTCATTCAAAGATTTCAATCCCAATTTATCACTCAAAAGAGTATATACATCTATAAATATGGTCTCTGGATCTATTTCTGGATTAATTTTATATACAAATTCTTTGGTTTTGATGTTTGAAATCAAATAATTTTTTGATATATATGTTCCCTGTGGAGTTATAGCAAAGGCCAAATCTTCGAAAATATTTTTCCAATAATCGTCTTCAATATATTCTAAACACGTTAAAAAACATGGATATAGTAATTCTTTAGGCATTGGACAATGTGTATTATATAGTAATATTTTTATAAATATAGATTAAGGAAAATGAATTTATTTATTTGACATTTTGATTCAAATAAATTCATCATGAACCCAGACGTATATATTCATATTTTATCACACTTACCCCAATGTGATAAAATAAAATCTTCTCTAGTTTGTAAAGAATGGTATGACTTTAATAAATATATATATTCGAAACCTATTCTTATCAGTAAATCAATATTAAAAAATAATAAATTTAAAGTTTGGTTTTCTAAACACAAGTGTCTTTTAAAGATACAAGATAGAATAAATATTTATGATGTACCTATAAATATGTATGATTATATAATTTCTATATATCTTGGAATTGTACACGAGAATATAGGAGAGTTCAAAAATTTACAAGTGTTGCGTTTAGGTGATAATGAATTGACACAACTCCCAGAGAGTATAGGAGAGTTGAAAAATTTACAATCCTTGAGTCTAGGTTATAATCAATTGACAAGTTTACCAAAAAATATCGGAGAGTTGAAAGGATTACAAAGATTGTATCTATATGGTAATCAATTGACACAATTCCCAGAAAGTATTGGAGAGTTGAAAGGATTACAAATATTAAAACTAGATGATAATGAATTGACACATCTTCCAGATAGTATCGGAGAATTGAAAAATTTAAAAGAATTGAATCTAGGTGGTAATCAATTGACACAACTCTCAGAAAGTATCGGAGAGTTGAAAGCATTACAAACTTTGGTTCTAAATAATAATCAATTGACACATCTCCCAGAAAGTATTGGAAAGTTGAAATCATTGCAAATTTGGGATCTAGATAGTAATGAATTGACACAACTCCCAGAAAGTATCGGAGAGTTGAAAAATTTACAAACATTGTATCTAGGTTATAATCAATTGACACGACTCCCCGAATCTATTGGAGGATTGAAAAATTTACAAGAATTGAATCTTAATGATAATGAATTGACACGGCTCCCCGAGAGTGTAGGTGATTTGAAAAATTTACAAATCTTATTTCTAGGTTGCAATCAATTGACACGTTTACCTGAGAGTATAGGAAAATTGAAAAATTTAAAAATAATTCGTTAAATTGTACTATGAGTTTTCTTTTTTAAAAAATCATTAAATAAATGATGACTGAAACCCCAGACGATGATTTTGTACTGTATACAAAAAATAACAAACCAAAGAGAGATTGTATGTCATGGAAAGCTTGTTGTCTTGCCAGTACCATCACTTGGTTCGTTACAACACTGTCTTTTGTAACTACTATCGGTATTCTAGTTGCAAAAGATTATATTTACATTGATATTCAGAATCCAAATGCTAGTGGGAATTACACAGACGCTGACTATTATTAAGCTGTTTATAGTAAAAATCACTCCAACAATATCCTCCTACCATCAATAGTATTATAGTTAAAAATATAGCCATAGTGATTATTGATTTGTTCTTACACTTTTTCATTTTTATTACTATTTAAAAATGAAAAAATTTAAATTACTTAAGATTGAATTATTATGACAGAGTTTACTAAATTTGAAGATATAAAAATTTCAACGCAAACTATAATTGGGGTAAGTAATATTGATATTAACATTGAAAAATTATTTCATAAATTTCATATTCATCCCTATACCCTGATTGAAAAACGTCGAGGAAGAAAACGTAAAAACGAGATAGAAAAGAAGCCAGAAATACTTGAAGATGGTGCCATTATCACGGTTAAATATGGAGATACCATTAGGGGGATAGATACTAAACAAAAGAAGAAACACGGAAAATTTTTTAGAAACGCATTGACAATAGTAATGTTTATGAGCGGTAAACAAATTAATTTTAAAATTTCTAAAAATGGTAAATTTCAATTTACTGGTTGTAAAGATATTAGACATGCTATAGATTGTATAAAACATATGTGGGGTCAAATTCATACAGATGAATATCAAATGAATTTAAAATTATACGACAATGAACCATTGTATACACTTAAAAATGGACAACAACAATTTACCATTAAATTTCTGACTGTAATGGCTAATATAGATTTCAACGTGGGTTTCCCAATCAATAGAGAAAAGTTGGATTTGTTTATCAATTCAAACACATTTTACAATTCCCTTTTGGAAACTTCATTTGGTTATACAGGTGTCAATATTAAAATCAAAGTTCAGAATCCAGATGATTTTGAACTCGAATGTTTAGAATATAATTTAAAACAAAAATGTTGGAATGAATTGAAACTTTCTTATGCTAAATTCATTGATATTGAACCTTCATATCAAAAATATAAAACAAAACATAGATACAATACCTTTTTAGTTTTCCATAGCGGTAATATCATTATGAGTGGATTTAATTCAAAATATATGAAAAATTGTTACCACGAATTTAGAACCTTATTGGTTAATAATCAAGCAATAATTGAAGAAAAAATTAAATCTAGTTAAACCTTGAAAAATGAATTTATTAATAAATTTTATTAATAAATTTAACCAGATGGACTTTTGTTTTGTCAATGAATGGAAATCATATATAGATTCCAAGTCGTGTCCAGATAATATTATTCCTATTATAAATTATACTTTTGAAAATCGAACGAAACAGCTTGTACTGGATTCTGGATTAAAATTAATTTCTGACTGGACATTTATTAACAATTCACATTCACTTGAAAACAATGAAGAATTGTTGTTTATTCTTCAATCTATTATAGACGATTCTTATTATATTTTAAATTTAAATGTCGTATTTATCATAATTAATAATTTGATAACTGATTCTAAAAAATCTGTAAAATTACATAATATTGAACATTTTATACCTAGACTTGATTTTTGTAATAAAATTGTACAAAGAGAATGGTGGTTTATGATAAATACATATTCGTTGTATAATTTTAATAAACCAATAATCGAATACGTTTGTCTAAATTCAATTCAAGGTTCACATATAGAAATTTTATATAAACAATGTAGATTAGAACCATTACAAACTATAAACTTGATGGTTAAATACAATATTTTTAATTTTTTGGAACATTATATCGATTCAATGTATTTTCATAAAATTGTATATATTTTTGCTCTTGCAATTAAATTACATAAACAAATACTTTTTACACCATATTTTTACGAAACATTGTACAATCGCGATAGATTATATAGATTTCTAAGTCAAATGATGTATTATAATTTTGAATTTTATAAACACGAATCTATCTTTTCGATATATACAGATAAATTGATTGTTTCAAAAAACCCAATTACTGTAAATGAACTTTTTTTCTTAACATATATATATAAATATTTTAAACATATTTATACTCAAAAAATTTATTACTATCTCAAATCTAAACTAAAAAATATCGATTCTGATTTAGCTGGTAAATTGTATTTTAATATTATTCGACAAATTTACAATACAGAATCTACCCTTTTTAACAAACTTTTTATCAACAAAATTTTAACACATTCGTTTGGTTTTCACTTTTGTGAAAATTTACGAGAACTTTCTTATCGCAATTGTTTAATTAATAAAATTAAAACTGATAAACTTTTTAACCCGTTTTAATCACATTTTTCTCTATTGATTTGTTCCAGCTCTATACATTCAAATAAACTTTGAAAATTACCGGCACCAAAACCATCAAAGTTGTGTCTTTCAATAATTTCTATAAACAAAGTAGGTTTACTTGTAACTGGTTTTGTAAAAATTTGAAGTAAATAACCATTCTCATCAAAATCTAAAAGTATTTTTAATTTTTTCAACATTTCCATATCTGTATCAATGTGGCGACAACTCAATTTTAATCTAGATTCTAATCTACCATAGTACTGTTCAGGTATATCTAAAAATTCAACACCTCTTTGTTTCAAATTATATACCGTCTTTATTATATCACTCGTTGTTAATGCTATATGCTGAATTCCTGAACCATGATTATAATCTAAAAATTCTTGAATTTGCGATTTCCTTAATCCAGGTGCTGGTTCATTTATAGGCAATTTTATCGTTTCAGTTTCATTCGTCACGACTGTTGAACGTAAAGCACTATATTTAGTATGTATAACTGTCTCATCTACAGACCAAAATTGTTTAAATTGTAATATATCTTCATACCATTCTACATTGGTTTTCATATCGTCGGTATTGGTTACAATGTGGTCAACACGTTTCAAATCTATAGGGAATAATATTCTATTTATAGGGTCTGTTGTTTCATCGTATTCAACCTGTCCTTGAATAAATGTGTGAGTAATATCTGTAATAGTTTGTATAGTTGCTTGTATAGTATCATTGATATATTTAGGGGGTGATACTGATTCTGCACCCCTTTTAATCGCTTGAGCATAAATGTAATTACAGTCATTTACCTGGAAAGCAATATCTTTGACACTATCGCCATGTTTCGATAGATATCTAGTCATTTCTTCTAATGGATACAAGGATGGAGATTCAAATACAAATACAATGTCATTTAATTTACATACATCTCGTACAATATTTATATTTTCAAAATGGTCAACTGGATTGAAACCAAATCGTGTTGTAAAATAATTGGACGCTTGTTTACTATTGGCTACCCAAAAAGTAATTTGAGAAAAATTTATAATTTCCATTTTAATAATTTTATTCATTCAACTTTTAAACTTTGTTTTAAAAATGAATTAATAATTATATATAAATTACTAATTCAAATGATGTTGCCAGAAGAACCCTTGCTTAAAGAAGACCCTACCAGATTTACCATGTTTCCATTAAAACATTTTGATTTATGGACAGCTTATAAAAATCATATGAAAGCTTTTTGGACAGAAGATGAAATCGATTTTTCGGCAGATAAAGCTGATTGGGAAACATTAACAAATGATGAAAAATATTTTATAGAAAACATTTTGGCTTTCTTTGCAGGTAGTGATGGTATTGTATTGGAAAATTTGATTGAAAATTTTGCCTGTGAAGTTCAAGTCCCTGAAGCACGTGCTTTTTATGGTTTTCAGGCCATGATTGAAAATATTCACAGTACTACCTATTCTCTATTAATTGATACTTTTATTGAAGACCCTAAACGTAAACTGGATTTATTTAATGCTATTCAAACTATTCCATGTGTTACTAAAAAAGCTGACTGGGCTTTGAAATGGATTGACAAGACTAAAAGTTTTGCTGAACGATTAATCGCCTTTACCGTTGTTGAAGGCATTTTCTTTAGTGGTAGTTTCTGTGCCATATTTTGGTTAAAAAATCAAGGTAAAATGATTAAGGCATTAGGTTTAAGTAACGAATTGATTGCCCGTGATGAAGGATTGCATTGTGAATTTGGTGTTTTAATGTATCACAAGTTGATTAACAAATTGACAAGAGAACGTATTATAGAAATTATAGATGAAGCAGTACAAATTGAAAAGGAATTTATTTGTGATAGTTTACCATGTGCTCTTATTGGTATGAATAGCGAACTGATGTACCAATATATTAAATTTGTAGCAGATAGATTAATCACCCAATTAGGTTATGAAAAGGAATATAATGTAGAAAATCCCTTTGATTTTATGAATAATATTGCCCTAAGTGGTAAGAGCAACTTTTTCGAAAAACGAGTCACTGAATATCAAAATGCTTCTGCAACCATTAAACAAGAAGATAAACACTTTGTTTTAGAAGACGATTTCTAATTTTAAAATTCATTATAATCTATTTTAAAATTACTCGACTATATTGTGCATTTGTTGATGATGAGATTGTAACAACTCTAATGTAGTGAATTTAGGGTATCCTACATATGGTAACCCTTTACAATTCATACATATATAAGTAAATGTATCAACCCATAATGTCAAATGTCCGTGTCCACCTGCTCCTAAATATACCCCACCATTATTATATTTTTTCCCTAAACCTCCATCTCCCCAATGTCCGTCTAAATTGTCATCCATATATAAATAATTTCTACCGGATGATATTGCTCTGACAGATGATGTACTTTCGTTTCCCAGAGTACCACTAACACGTATATCATCGTCTTTATGAACAATTTCACATGTACCACCTTTACCATTGTAAGAACCTCGTGCTATCGCAATCGTTTTTCCATTTATTTGTATTTCACTATCTTGACCAGATTCAGAATTGCATGGTTCACTATCTTTTGTTATTTGAAACTTGCCACCTAAACCTAATTTTACATTTATAACATCATTTGGAGTTGGTTTAACTAGTTTAATACGGATTTCACCACCTGAACCACCTCCTTTAATTTCTTTGCCATCGAAACTTGCCGAACTCCCTCCACCTATCATTTCAATACTAATTCCAGTACAATTTTCTGGTACA
>CXWK01000624.1_pt2 | contig 26581 bp, 12 predicted proteins | sample 590851 | NCBI WGS metagenome assembly CXWK01 (sample SAMEA3498364, study PRJEB10139) | wastewater metagenome | biome: wastewater treatment plant; material: activated sludge | place: Denmark | collected 2014-08-01
CCCCATCACCCGCCTCTATGCCGACAACCGTGTGAACCGGATCTACGGCGGCACGTCTGAGGTGATGAAGACGATCATTGCCAAGGATATGGGTCTGTAGGGCAGCGATACGACGACGCGGAGCCGGTCAGCTCGGCGGATGGCGCTTCTCAAACTCGGTGCGGTGTCGCTGAAGCGCACCCGAATTCGGGTGCGACGATGAGTCCGCCGGGAGGTCGAGTGTTGTGCCGTTAAAGTTCTCATACTCGGTATTCCGGAGCCTCGGACTGACCAGCACCGCGTAGTCGTCGCCGATGGTCAGCAAGTAAAGGTCGAACAACGTGTGGATATCAGCCCGCAGCAGCAGGCCGTTCTGCAGGTGATGAGAATCATCGCCGCGGAATGGATCGATGTGTGCCGCCTCGAGAACAGACTCGACGGTGCATCCTGTAATCGCACATGCCCCTTCGTAGCGGTCCAATAGACCACGCCGGAACTTCTGCTGGCCTCGCCTCGTCGCGATTGACCGTTCGGTATGTGTGCAAAGGTCTTCGTCAGGTGCACGGTAGGGCTCGGCATCGCTGGCATCGTCATCAGTTGGATCGGCATCGCTGGCATCGTCATCAGTTGGATCGGCATCAGTTGGATCGGCACCGAACAGCGACAAGAGATATGCCTCACCGGCAGGATCATCAATCCGTGGCCGCAAGTGCGGAGACACGGTGATTCCGGTGTGGTCTTTGATCTGGGCCCACGAGGCCACCGGTTCTGCTTGACCACGCACGACAAACTCGACGCGCGTCACGTACTTCCGTTTATCCTCGGCCGACCAGGGGCCTGGAACCATGCGCAGGGGGTCGATGTCGACCTGATCTGCGGTGGCTTCGACCCAGCCGACCAGCCCATGCTTACTGTGCCAGAAGTAGACATAGTCACCAGACCGAATTCCTCTCCTTCCCTTGGTGAGATCCCAGAAGCCCTTTTCGACAGCGGAGTCCCAATGCTCGCGGTAAGCCTTGTCGATCGAGAGAATCCAACTGGTCACTTGTGCGCGCCTGTCCGAATGCTCGCATCGGGTGGAGGCATGTCCAGGTGGAAGCCAGTCGGGCCGTGCTCGTAGCTGTTGTTGTCTATTCAGTTGTGAAGCTTGCGCTCAGGACTCGTCTCGACCGACCAGCCGATGAAGCGCATCGCGCGTTTCCGGATCTGTGGCATAGATGACCGTGCCGACCATTCCGCGGGTGAGGAGCACCTTGTAGACGTTCCGAACCAGCCGGTCGAACCTAAGGTCAGAGACTTTCGTGGAATTCTTGAAGTCCGGATCCCGATTGGCTCCGCGGTCGGTGATGAAACCATCGTCGCGCCAGAGCAGGTCCGGCCCGATGATCACGCCATTCCAGTCGTATTCGAAGCCCTGCGCGGTGTAGATGCAGCCGACCTGGCCGAAGCCACCCTCAACAGTGGCCCACATGGCGGCGGGCGGTGCGTCGCCAACTCGCCTGTCACCCTTCACGTTCCACGGACGCGCCCAATCACCGACTGAGACGTCAGCAATCAATTCGCCGTCCTTAGTCGGATCCGACCACGGCCAGCAGTACCCGGCGGTCATGCGCGCCGAGTAGCCGTCGGCCATCTTCTCCTCGAGTCGACGTTCCAGTTCCCACGGACTGTCGACGATCTCGATTGCGAACGCCGGGTCCGGACTCCACGTCACCGGCCCATTCGTCTCATCCAACCCGAGGAGCCGCTGCACCCATTGCAGATACTCTTCGCTTCCGCCACAACGGAACTGGGCATCAATGGGGACGTGAATGACCTCGAGTCCACGTGACTTTGCAAAACCGGTGATCTGACTGAGCGATCCCATCTCGCCGGGCCGCACCACCTGATGCTCGTCGAGCAGGAACACCGGCACCCGTGCGGCGTCGATCAGTTCGTCGATTTGCGGTCGGCCGGTCCGGAACTCCGCGCGGGTGTACCGGTCGACGGAGGTTTCGCGGATGCGGTGCGCCTCATCCATGATCAGGACATCGAGGCCGTTGACCTCGGCCGCCATGAACTGGTTGAAGTACTTGAATAGCTTCTGCACTCGCGGTGCGCGATGGCCGGCGACCTTGCGCAAGGTCTGGGTGAACGATCGAGATCCGGTCGCGTGGATAACGCTGCGCCCTTGGCGCGCCAACTCGCCCAGCAACTCCAGCGCGATCACGCTCTTGCCGCTGCCCGGCCCACCGGAAACGACGATGACACGCTTAGAATCGGATACCCGCGCCTGCTCGACTTGGTGCAGCACCAGGTCGACGGCGAGTTGCTGATTGCCCAGCAGGTGGAACTGCGAGCGGTTCTTCACCTCGTCGGCCGCAACCTTGAGGAGCTGGCGCGACGGCGCGGCATGCGATTTCAGCAGCAGATCTGCCGACGCCCGACCACTCGACGACGCCAGCCGTGATCGCAGAAAACGCTGAAAGCCGTCCCGCTCCGCCGCGGTGAACAGTTGCCCCGACGTCGTGATCGGCACGCGACGTAGGTCGGCGACGAGCGCCGGGTCGACGGCGTTGTGCAGATAGGCGACGCCGGCCAGCGCATCGGGCTGATCTTCGAGCGCCCTCGCGAAATCGCTAATGTAGTCGCAGTAGCCGCGGACCTGCAGGATCGGGTTCAGCTTGGGTCCACCAGGCATCCCCGGGACATCGACGAGGTTCGAGTCTTCTTCGAACGCATACGCCGCCGACCACTGCTTCAATTCGACGACGACATAGGACGGCGCACCACTGTCGGGATGCACCCCGGCCAACACCACGTCGGCACGCTGGGAGGTCAGCGGCATCCGGTATTCGAGGAGCATTTCGACGTCGCACAGGTCGGCTTCGCGCAGTTCTGCGGCCAGCGCCGGCAGACTGCGCAGCCACGACTTCTGTTCCGCCGGACCGGCTCGGCTTCCCGTGGCGAAGAGCATCTGCTCCAACAACTGCTCGACGAGGGACTCCGGTTGATCAAAGCGCGGATCAGCGGCAGTGGTACGAAGCAGCGTCAAGACATATCCCCAGGGCAGCACGAATCGATTCGTGCGGGTGGGGACATGTCATGGCGTTAGGCGCGAAGTCCGTCGGGCCGCAATCCCATACTAGTAGGTCCGGCGTCATAGCTTGCCGGTAAGTCACGGCTCACTCGGACTCCGTTTCGTGTGGCCGCTGCACGAGCTAGATGGACTAGTCCCCTACGAAGGAACGCCACTCTTCGGTCTCTTCCAGACCGTTGGCTCCGGTTCGGCATATACTCAACCATTCTGCCGAATCGGGATCTTCCTCGCCCCAGCCTAGTGTGCGTTCGATATCTTCCGCGGTCAGCTCATTGCCGTATGTCGCAACCAAAACCCGAGGCTTTTCCTTCTTGCCGAGAAAGACGTTTGAGATCATCTGATTAATCGGCTGGTCACGGAACGAATATCCAACTATTAACCACCTATCACTACTCTCGAGAGACTTCTTAAACTGCGAATATGCCAGCTTGAATGGCGGCTGGTCTACATGCCGCGCTTTATCTCGATGATTGGCCAGGACCACAGAAGGGCGGAGATCGGTAGTTCTGGAGCGGACTGCGCCCCAAACCCCTAGATCACCAAGCCCGTCCCGCGGAAGCTTCACATGACGGTCACGGTCATGCCAGTACGTGAGCGATCCGTGTAACTGGAGAAGAAGTACCTTCGTACCCGCCGGGAAGTCGGCGAAAGTCCGAAGCCCTATCGCGGGGTGGTTCCTATTGCCTATCCGAACTGTGCATTTCGACGCACCATTACCCATATCTGCCAGCCTCGAATCACACACATGCATCAGGGCAGCTAGGAGCAACGTGTCATAGTTCAGATTTCCGAAAGTTACTTCATCGAAGGCTGAGGTGACACCTTCAACCAGACTGAACAGGTGGTCCGCTTCGTCGTGGCTCGCGTGGGAACGGGAATGGATCACCTCCAGCACGTGCGATATCCCGACATCCCTAACTCTGAGCGCAAATTCCGAGGTCTGAACTATCGCTGCCAGAAGGGCTTTATCCCCGGGATCCTTCAACTCAGCGAGTCGGCTCAACATTTCCAGCGTCTTCGACTCGGCACCGAATGAGTCCACTAGAATCTCGAAGTCTTCGTCACCCGAAACACCGTCCGGCAGCGCTCGTTCCGCTAGCTCCCGCATTGCAATCACTACATCATTGCCATCCTCCTCGCGAATCGCATCCACTACTGCTCGAGTTATGCTACCTAGTTCCAGATCCTCATTAAAGGCTATAGACAGACCGTTTCCGACCAGGGCTGCCAGTCTAGTGTTCATTGCAGTTGCCACCTCTCACGAGACACCCGACGTCATTTCTTAGTACCCGACCAGGTTGAGGAACTAATTCTCCCGATCGTTGGCACTCGCAACCACTGATTGCTTCACTACGCGGACTCCTGCTGAATCTGCCAGTCGCTCGCCCACCGTCCTCGCGGCGAGATCTACGGGCAATGCTGCCGAGAACTTGAGCCCCGCGACCGCGTCGGGATCAATCCGGGGAACAGCATCCGCGTTACAGCTCCGTATGTCCTTGATCGTCACCCACTCAGGCAGGAGAACGCTTTCGTTCTCCACACCGCTTGCCTGTAGTCCCAGACCTGCAAGGAGGGTGGCGTTGGCTTTCAAGCCAGCCCAGGTCCAGAACCGCGTCCCACCGACCTTACGTCGACGCAACACCAGTCCGTCCTCGCTGACATCGGCCTCTCGCTCACTTCGGAGCTTCTCGAGCGCAGCGGGGATTCGTTTGGAGAACTCCACATCAGGATCGGTACCGAGCAGCACTTTGCGCTTGGCCTGACACAGTTCAAACGATTGCGCCACCGCACTCGAGGGCCATTTCACATCGCCCTTCACGCCGATCTCTTCGACCCACACTGTGAATCGCTCCCAGTCGACGTGCTGAACGGACCATCCACGCCCGGCGAGAACGAGTGGCTTCGCGCCACGATCCTGAGGTGCGGGAAGCGCCAACGGTGAAACGAACCCGATCTCACGGGTACCTGCGACGACCCGCAGCTCAAGATCGGCAATGAAAGTTGAGAGCAGATCCATGAAGTGGCGCTGGCCAAACTCCTTCTCCGCCCGCGGGCCGATCATCAGCAGACCCGAGTCCTCGACGAGGAACTCCTCCGCCCGTAAGAAGTCGAGCACCTCAGCACCGTCCTCCATGAGCGGCAAGTCTCCCCACCACTGGTGCCAGTCCGATGCGCCGAAAGCCCCCTCCTGCAGCGCCAGTGCGAGAAATTGCTGGGCAGCCAGATGTCGCGGATGCGGCGGTGCGACGACATCTTCGACAAAGCCCCTCTTCCACAGAAGCATTACTGCGGCTGCATCGAGAAGTCCCTCGCGGCTAGTCGACAGAAACAGCGCATTGCGACTGGTACCCGGCCGCCGTCCGGTACGCCCCAGCCGTTGAAGGAATGCGGACACCGTCCGCGGGGCATCGATCTGGATGACGCGGTCGAGGTCGCCGATGTCGATTCCGAGTTCGAGCGTCGAGGTTGCGACGATCACGGTGTCTTTCGCCTCAGCAAAGGCCCGCTCGCTCTGTCGACGCTCATCTGCCGAGAGGGAGGAGTGTGAGACGTAGGTTTGGACTCCACGCTCGCGCAGCAAGAAGGCCAATTCCTCTGCGCTGCGCCGAGATTCGGCAAACAATAGCCGCTTCTCACCTCGATGCATCCGCGAGATCACTGTGGCCGCGTTTTCCATACTCCCGACGTAGTCGAGAACAACGTCCGGATCCACGGTCGTCGCAGAGTCTTCACGGACCACCTCGACCGGCCGACGGCCCGTGGTCGAGCCCTGCATCCATGCGCCGACGCTTTCCGGGTTTCCAACAGTCGCTGAAAGACCGACCCGTTGGATCTTCCGTCCCGCAATCCGCTCGATCCGCTCCAATACGGCGAGCAGATGCCACCCTCGGTCGGATCCGGCGAACGCATGCAACTCGTCGATCACAACAGCTCGAACCGACCCGAGGAACCGTTCGTGATCGACGCGTCTGGAGACGAGCATCGCTTCCAGCGATTCGGGTGTGGTCAGCAGGATGTCCGGGCGTTCAGCCAACATCCGCCGGCGCTCGGCCGGTCCGACGTCTCCGTGCCACAGGCCGACGGTTCTGCCTAGCCACGAGCAGTACGTCAGCACCCGCGGATGCAGATTGTTGAGGAGTGCCCTCAACGGTGTGACGTACAGGATGGTAGTGCCCGTCCATCGATCCTCGACCATGTCCGATAGCAAGGGGAACAGCGCGGCCTCGGTCTTTCCGCCAGCGGTTGGCGCAACCAGCACGCAGTCCGAACCACCTCTTACGGGTTCAACCGCTGNNGGCCTGCAAAGGACGCAGCGCGGGCCAGCCCAACGAGTTGACGATGTGGTACTCGATCGCGCTGTCTAGGCCGGTTGGCGCTGACATGGATTAGGTGTCCAGATCTATGTCATCGACACTGTCGGCCGGTCGACGGTCGCCACGCCGGTGCGCTTCCAGTTCGACGGGGGTGAGCTCATCGGTGTTGATGGTGAGGTGGTAGTCGCGTCGCGGGTCGAAGTCCTCGAACAAGTCGACGCGGTCAAGCACGTCAGCGATCAACTTCTTGAGATAGATGCGCGGAGCAACTCCTGTTCGACCTCCGAGCTCGCCACCTACGGCAGCCGCGAGATCGCGCAGGTAGTCGTCATCGACAAGTCGCCGGATACGCTCTGGTGCGCCGGCACCGGCCGCATAGATGTCGCGAACGCGACTGCCAAGCTCCAACAGCGAATCCGACGTAAAGCCTGTAAGCCGCAACTGTGGAGCGCGCGGATTGTCGAACCGTGCCCCCGCAGTGAAGTCGGTTTGGAGCCGCTGCGCCAGAGGAGCGAGCCGCTGCACTCCCTGCTGCCCGTCGAAGAAGGCCGGGGTGCCGGTGAGATGTAGGTACAGGCCGGGGAACCGGCCCCCATCGATTTCGTCCATCAGCTGGCGGAGCGCATTGAGCGACTTCTCTCGGACGTCACTGCGCATCCGCTGGAGAGTCTCGACTTCGTCGAGGACAACGACGAGCCCCGCGTAATCCGAGTCACGCAGCACCGTCAGCAGTCCGCGGAGGAATCCAAGTGCACCGAAGTGGTCGAGGTCGCCGCGCACGCCGGCCGAACGTTTGACCGCAGCTGCGACGTGTGGCTGGCCACCAAGCCACGCCAACAGCCCATCTGCCGTCGCGGTATCCCCATTCGTCTGTGCCAGACGGTACTGGCGGAGCACGGCAGCGAAGGCGGGCGCCTCCTTCGATACCCCTGACAACCGGCGATCCAGCAGCTCCAGAGCGGCTTCCTGATCGGTCGGCGAGCCGCTGTCTCTGACGTCCTGGTCGAGGACGTAGAACCACCCGTCGACGATGTCACGCAACGCGCCGCTCTGGGTCGTGGAGGTCGACAGGTTCTCAGTTATCCGGCGATAGACCGTCTCCAACTTATGAAGCGGGGTTTCCGTTTCGCTGATCTGCACCTCGGCCGTCGCGAATCCTGCGCGTTTGGCGCGCTCGGTCAGCCACCGGGAGAAGAACGTCTTGCCAGATCCGTACTCTCCTCGGATCGCTTTGAAGGCTGCTCCCCCATCGGCGACGGCCGATAGTTCTTCGTCGATTGCCGCTTCAAATCGATCCAGACCCACCGCCAGGACATCAAGCCCCTGCTGAGGCACCGTGCCACGGCGAAGGGCATCAGTGATANNTCGCCCACTAGCCGTCTCCCAACTCGAACTGCTCGCGGAGGAGCCGCTCGTCGAGTCGGACCGTGACCCCGTCGGAATCCAGCTCGACCACCCCATACCCGTCGACATTGAAGAGCCTGCGCACGGCCGCGAAGACCTGACCGAGATCGGCCGCAGGAATACCAGCTGCAGCGGCGACCGTGTCGTGGTGCGCACGACCTCCTCGTTCAACGAGCGAGCGCAGCACTGCCCCAGCCGTGACGTCATCCAAAGCGGCCCTCCCGGCGCGCTGCTTCTGATCGGCATACATCGGGGACGCGAGAACTCGCTCCACGAGCCCTCCACCCGGCGCGGGCTGCGCGGGAAGGTCCTCAAGATCGAACAGCCCGTCGCCCATGCTGGGCGCTTTGGGCTTCTTGGCCTTCGTAGGCTTGGCTGCTGGCTTGAGGGAGGGCGCTACTGCCTCCCGAACGGGGTCGTTCCACCACAACGGCACCTGCGGAGCAGCAGGCTCCCAGCCCACTGCACCTTGCGTGAGGGCTGCGGCTTGGAAGACCAGAACGGGGATGGTGAGTTCGGCGAGGCTCGCACCACCGTGGTAGCCCGCGCACCTGGACCCGTAGTGCGCGTCCTCACGCCACAAGAGGATTGCTTGGTCATCAGGCGCGACGACCCGCCGTCCAGACACCAACACCTCGCCCGGACTGACTGGCCCCGTTGCCACTGGACGCCAACGAGACTCAGCGCCCCGGACGCTCATTGCTTCGGTATCCCGCTCCACGACATGTCCGTGATCCGAGGTGAGTATGACCGCTCGCCGAGTAGAGATCGCTGCCTCTAGTAGCGCTCGCAAAGGGTCGAGGGATCGAAGGTTCCATTGCCATGCGGAAGTGTCGCTCTTGTGGGTGGCGTCGTCGATGGCGTTGATGACGATGCCCACGACGGGCACCGACGGATCCTGAATGGCCGCTACTACATCTTGCGGGAGCGCAGCGCCTCCCTGCGACCGTAGGTCGTTCTTATGGAAGAGCTTCGCACCCGGGAATGCTGTCGCGAGACCCCTCTTCTCATCCTCGGCACCTCCCAAACGCACCTCACCACAGAACAGCGATGTCCGCGACACATTGGTCAACGACGGCAAGGCGGCGACTGCAGCCTGTCGTCTCTGGGTCGCCGAGGGCACCCACTCCACGAGGCCCATCCGACCAACCTCTGCCGCTAGCCCCGCCGCAATGGCACTACTCATTCCGTCCATCACCACCAACAGCGATCCGGTTGAGCTACGACGCCAGGGATCGACGACCACTTCCAAGATCCGTTCGACGCCAAGGGCTTTCGAGTCGTCACCGGCATTGACCTCCGCCAACCTCGAGCTCGCCGATTCATCACGCTTGCCACGCCGAGTCCGCACTCGGTCGAGAAGGTCCTGGTAGGAGGCCGCCACGGCGGGATCATCGGAGCCGTGCCAGACAGCGCCGACAGCTGCGTCAACCCAGGCGCCGTCGTCTATCTGCTGCTGCAGATCCGCCGCGAGGGATACTGCACCTCTTTCCTCAGTCGCCAACCACCGATGCAGACGGACCGCCATTGCGGGAGCGTGGGATATGGCGACGTCGCGGTGAGCATGGACCCGCGCCAACCCTTCTTCGACTCCTTCGCCAGCCGTCAGGCACGCCGCAAGATCGCGAACCCGCGCCGCGTAGCCAGGTTTCAAAACTGATGATTGCTCGGCTCCGTCGACCCAACCCAAGTCATCAAGGAGTGCTTCCGCCTGCTGAAGCGCGATACCCAGCTCGGGTTTCTCGTCGACCTCCAGGCGAAGAACCGCTGCTTTGGCCAAACGTGCGAGGCCCTTGGCTCCGTCGACCGGGACTGCCTTGCCATTGATGTAGCCTTCGGCGCGCACCCTCGCCGCCACCTGAGACTCGGTGGGCGGACTGCCATCTTCGGGCCACAGGACATCTAGAACAAGCCCCACAGCCAGCGGAGTTATGTGTTCATTTCGTTCGGCGATCATCAGCGCAAGGGCTGCCGGCTTGCCGACCTCCTTCTCCACCCAGTCGATCACATGCGCTCTCAGTCGCTCGTCCACTAACCGCCACGATTGACCGTGGATCCGCTGTCCGAGGGTGATCAAGAGCAGCACGTCATCGAGTTGCGTCGCGGCCCCCAGCCCCAGAACATGGGAAAGCAGTGAGCCAATCGCGTGTCGCGCAGTTACGGCAGGCGCTGGCGATCGTGGCCAACCCCCTGGAGGCTGGTGGTCGAGTAGCGCCGTCCCCGCCCAATCCAGTCGCCTCAGGTCTAATCCGACTTCGGTAGCGCCTGGAAACAGCCGTGGCACTGCCTGCCACTCGTCTGGTAACTCAACTTCCTGACGGTAGGCGCGGGCTAGGACCGCATCACCCAGGTCTTCCGCAACCCGGTCGGTCAACACGACCGCCTGCTCCCCCTCGCCGAGGGAATCAAGGATGTCCAGTACCGCTAGTTGAGACACCCCCGGCAGCACTCGGACGGTCGCATCGCCAACTGAAACGTCACCGTGGCTCCACTCCGGCCTGGCGCGAAGCAACAGGATCCGGGCGTCCGATTTGACCAGATCCGCCGCACGCTGCTGCACCATCGCGGGTGAGACCACGACGGCGCGAACCTGCTTGCTCACGACCATCGCCAGTCGACCCTCAGATTCTTGCCTTCGACTGGGCGGCGCAGCTCGTCAGCGAGTTTGTTGTGGAGGTCCTCGAGCTGGTCCACGCCCTCGACCGAGACACTGTGCTCTTGCTCTGCTCTTTCCTTTGCCCGACGCTCTGCCTGCTCAGCGCGGCGGCGGATCTCCTCTTCCTTCTCACGTAGCTGCCGTTCCCTCTCCGCTGCAGCCTCTTCACGTCGGCGAAGTTCTTCCTCTTCACGGCGCCGCTGCTCCTCGTATTGCTGACGAGCTCGGTCGTCCTTATCAGACTTCGGAGCAGGAGTCGGTTCCTGCGCGACGAGGATCCGAGTGACCTCGTCTGCGGTCCGAGACAATGCCGGCGCTAGGTCGACGTGCATCTGGTCGGCCCCTGCGTCGCGGCGCAAGGCATCGAGAGTCTCACTCGCGGCCTGCCCAGACAGGCTTGGCAGCCGGTTGAGCAACTGCCAGTTGGCTCCCTGAAGGGCGGCGGCCATCGACCGAGCCGTTGCCAGGGAGCGCGCCAGTGGCGGCAATTCGTCCGGGAGGTCGAACTCAGCCAGGACTTGGATCCGCTGGACCTGATCGGCCGCGTCCCCGAGCGCACTGACTAGCTCTTGGGTCCTACGCGCGGTCGTCAGGCGTGGACTCGTGTCCAGGAGACCGAGCACATCGTTGTGTGATTCCAACGAGGCAATCAAGTCGCCCGACGGCCGATCGAGTTCACGTACTTTGGCCAGCAGCTCATCACCGAATCGCTGCACGGCACTGCTCGACAAATGATGCTCGTTGGCGCCGATTCCGAATAGGCCTTTCGCACGAATCAGCGCACGGTCCCACTCCCCCTGTTCGGGAAGCACCGGGTCTTGGAGCATCGCGTCGTTGGCCAAGCTGCCGATTCCCGGCACCCCCATCGGCGAGCCATGGCGAAGCAGCTGTCGATCAGTGAGTGCGACCCAGGCGAGAATCAGGAGGTCCTGGGCATCTGCTGTCATTCCGGTCGATCCAAGCGCACCCCGCAGGGCGCCGGCTGTCTGCGCATCGTTAACCAGCGTCTTGGTGAAGAGATCGTGCCAGCGGAAGTGGGCTTGGTCGAGAACGTAGGTGACTTCGCTGAGTGTGCCGACACCAAAGGCGTCGACTACGCGTCGGACCTTGCTAGCGCGACTGCGCTCTACGGTATCGATCCGGCCGCCAAGGGCCATTGCCTCCCGTGCCAGTTCAAGGACCGCGACGAGTTCCGCGCGGCGAATCTCGTCACGGCCGCGGTCGGGTTTCGGATGCGACGGGAAGCGCGCATCGAGAGCTTCGCCGAGAACCGTCACGACCGCCTCGTCGAAGGTCGCAGCGGAAGGCTTGTGGGGATCGAGATCTGGGGCGAGGGTAACAAAAGTGTGACCCTCGGTCACTCGTTCGCCGAGGTGGTCGTCTGTGGCAGCATCGATGCCGTAAGCCTGCTTGAGTGCCAAGAGGATCTGACTGCGCAGGGCATCGCGCTGATTGCCCAGTTGCTGACGCGCGGGTTCACGATCGTTGACCGGCAACGACGTCGCGTACTGATCAAACCGGGCTCCGGTCAGGAGGTAGTCCAGGATGACGAGCTTGCCAATGTCGTCCATTCGGGAGGCGGTTAGGAAGTGCGGCAGCCAGGTGATCGTGTCGCTCTCCACCCGCTGGCGCTTGAGCTCGTTGAGCCTAAGTACGTCGTCTGACGGCGGATGGCCGGCATCGTCGAATGGGAAGTCGACGACGAGCTTCCACCGTCCGTCACTCGCCAGCAGTGCGGCGTCGGGGAGACTCCGTTGGTCCCGCACATTGCCGAACACGACATCTACCGCGCGCTTCTGCCCTCGCCACACATGGGTGAGGGAGTAGTCACTGCCGAGGGTTCCGCTTGGAGTCGCCCCGATGTGTTCGGCGATCAACCGACGTAGCAGGCTGCGCCGGTTCTCGTGTGTGTCTTCGTTCTGCACATGGGCGAGGACGGAGTCGTAATCGACGCCGGACAGCTGCAATGTGATCACCGGGTCACCAGCCTGGGCGCCGACCGCAACCTCACCGAATACAGCGTTCCAGTCGCGGGCGTGACGAACTACGTGGGCAGCCTCCTGTCCTGGAATCATCGAGACGACCGTGCCGAAGTTGAGCGCCGCGAGTTTCGAGGCGGTGAGGTTCTTCAACGACGTGGCGCCAGGTGCGATGGCAGCAACAAGCAGCGTTTTCGCAAGACGGTCTTCACGACGGAACGGGTGGTCACGCTGCAGTTCCTTGGCTTCTCCCTCGCTCAAGCTATGTCGGTCTAGCAGGTAAGGCCGCATCTTGCGTGTGTAGAACGTCCGCGCGGCCCGGAACAGGTTCTTCATGTCTTCGGTCAGTGGCTCAGCGTCGCCGAGCACTACGACATCGAAGAGGTCTCCTGCTGGGATGACGTCGCCGACTGTCAGTTCGTCGCGCCCACGCGAGAGCAACTCACTCATGATCTTCAGTGCCGTGCGTTCGCGCTGCATGATCGACGACAACGCGACCATTGCATCCACCAAAGCCGGGGTGAAGGGGTAGACCTGCTCCAAGTCGACAGCAGCCGAACCCACCTCGTCGGTAAGCAAGTGTTTGAATGCCACCGGGTTCGCGCGAACACGAGCTACCGCCGCAGCTAGCGCGGCCTTGCCGTCTTCACCGGTGGGCTGCAGGAGCCGCTTGTTCACGATCTGCGGCAAGTTCGCTGCCGCGAGGGTGATCTTTTCGAACCGCCCTTCCCACCACTGGAACGAGTCGTCCAATGCGACTTGTTCGGCGCCGACTGCTCCACCGCCAAGAAAGTCTTTAAGGTTGCGCTGGCGTGCGACAAACGATACGAGCGGGATCGGCAACGATCCGAGACCAGTCTCAACGAGTTTCGCGACCTTGGAGGTTTCAGTCTGGATGAAGGCGGTGTCGCGCAGACGGTTGGCCAACCACAGCACGAGTTCGTCGAGGAACAGGACCACGCCGTCGTATCCGAGCTTCTTCGCATGAGCGGTCATCGCATGGAGACCGTCGCTCATGTCCAGCCACGAGCCAGTGTTCTCGAAAGCGGTGAAATAGGTTCGGACCAGGTCGCCGACCACCCGTTGCCTGTCGGCGTCGCCGGCCGGTTTCGAGCGCGCGGATTCGTAGAGCTCAGGGGTGAGGGCACCGGCGAAGTCACCCCACCCGGATGCTCCCGATCCGCTGGCCTCAAACCGCGAGAAGAACTGCTTGTCGCCCATTTGCTCACGCAGCTGATCGGCGTTATCGAAGAGCGAATCCGAACGGTGCAGTACCGGCGGAGACACGTCAGCGTCCGGATGGCGTGCCTTCACTGCCGCTAGGTACCCACCGAAGAGCGCCGACTCGAACGACTCCGCCCCAATCAGGTGGTAGTCGATCGCCAGCAGCTTGCGGCTCAACAGCTCCTCGTGCTTGGCGACTTGAGCCTGCAGGCCGGTCAGAGCCTTGGCGTGAGGATTGCCGGTCAGCAGCAGATGCATGACCGCCATGTAGTGCGACTTACCTGATCCGAAGGAGCCATGGATGAACGCACCTTTGGACGAGCCGCTCGCGAGTGTGGACTGGACCAGCGTCAGTCCCTTGTCGAAAGAGTCTGCGATCGACTCGGTGACGACATAGTCGGTGAGCGTCTGCTCGGCCGCCTCCTGGGCGCGATGGATCTGGAGGACGAAGTCGTCATCGTGGACGGCTTCTGGGATGTCGATCGCATCCCGCAGCAGCATCGATAGGTCAGTCATCGCGACTTCCTCCGTCCTCGGGTGGCTGGAGGCGGCATCCAGGCCGTCACCTGACTACGGGTCTTCTCCATACGGGCAAGGTACTGGTCGACGACACCGCCGACGACTGCCGATGGGCTGGCGCCAAACTCGGGCTCGATCTCCGAATGCCATTGCGCCAGCCACGGCTCCAGTTCGACCAGGCCGGCGACCAGCGGTACGAGCGCATCGTCGTCGGCTCCAAGTGCCTGCTGGGTCGGGATCTCGCGCGCAAGAGCCAGCGCCTGATCGCGATGAGACCACCCTGACCACCCGAGTACCGGGGTCGGGTCGCTTTCGCGCGCGACTCCCGGGTAGGAGATGAAACGTTCTTTGGGAACGTCGAGCTTTCCCCGGGCGGTCCAGTATGTCGTTTTCGTGAAGTCCCCCTTGCCGTACTTCGGAGGCACGGGAATGGTGACCTTCTCACCGGCGTCTTCCCGCCGCTGCAGGCCCCACACGGACTGCCAGGACCGATACTTTTCCACGCCGGAGGGCTTGTACCGGTGGGCAGCGAGGTAGGGCACGGCTTGATCCGGAGCGAGCCCTCCGATGACGGCAGCAAGGTCTGGCTCCGCCGTGCCGACGAGAGCCTTTGCGAGTTCTTTCAGAATCGTGTCCCCTCGCAGGTGATCTGCCAGTTCTGCAACCGATCGCGCAACGGGGCCCTGCGTATCACGCCACAGCGCAGGGTCTTCCAACCGATCGAGAATCGCTTCCTGCAGAACAGAGTCGCGCTGCACGTTCCACGATGTTGTTGCCCAGCGGCGTTTGAACTCGGGCCGTTCTAGAAGACCTATCCCTCGATCGGCTTCGATGAGTTCGAGCCGTTGCCTGACCAGCTTCGTGTAGTCCTCGGGCCAAGCGGCCGGAAGCTCCGTGATCGGTGTCGAGTTGTGTCGCTCGAACCAGGCCGTCTCCTCGATCCCGTCCACGACCCGACGGGCGAGCGCAACTTCGAATGCTCGCTGGCCAAGCTCGAGGCCGTCGATCGTTGAACCGCTATAGGTCAACAAACCCTCCGTTAGGGCGTAGGCCTGGTAGACCTCCCAATCCAACTCCTCCTGCTCGAAGATCAGTCGCTCACGAAGTCTGCTCCACTCCGCCGCGGCTTCGTTCAGCACATCGGCGAGTTTCCGAGTCGGATCCGTGAGCCACTCCTCGAGGACTGCTCTAGGTGCTGCCCCTTGGACTTCTTGCGCCAAAGCGTCAAGGACGCGTCCTCGTTCCAGCGGCAGTGTCGAAGGCAAAGGGAACTGCTGAAGCTTTGTTCCTGTGAATTCGTAGAAATCTTCCCACGGAACCTGGGTCTGACGTGCCCCCTTCGTATCAACCGTGCTGCCCTTATTGTGACTCACCTGCTTCAGCCAGAAGCACGCCGTCGATGAGTTCAGGACCCCCAGTAGTTCGAGGTGCTGCTCCTCAGTAGCACCCTCCGGCAGCTTGATCACCGGCGCCGACTGCTTGAATACCTTGCCTCCGCGATCCAACACAAAGTGGTTGTGGGTGGCAACGAAGGCGAAGGTGATAGTGCGGGAAGACTCCAACTTGTCGCGATACAACTCCTGCCATTCCCACCACGCAAGACCACGATCAACCATAGGTGTCCCAAATCGACGACGCCTATTTATCGCATGCCTGAACGCACTGAAGAGCCTGCGAGAGCCGCTATCTAGCCTTTCGAAAGGCGTAACCTCAAGATTGTCTTCGTAAGGCCAGATCGCCTGGTCACTCTGCCCAATGGCATAGTCACGAACCGCGTCCCCTTCGACCAGATACTTCCAATTGTCAACACCTAACCTACTTGCCCCTCCACTAGCTCCGAGCATATACAAACTGTCTTCGCCCGTAACCGCGGTGATGCCGAGGTGCTCAGCGAAGCCTGCTAGCATCCTCGATGCGGCCAGATCGATTTCCTCTTTTAGCGCTCCGGCTCCGCCGCCGGCGAGTGACCACGGGTGCTCGGCGAAGATTCCGCGCTGGAGATTAGTCACCGTTACGAACTGGCCATCGAAGTTAATCGAATCGAAGTTCTCAACGATCTCAGTCCACACCAGCCCCTTTGCGGGATCGGCGGGCTGCCCAGGTTCACCACGCACGCCGAGCACAGCCCGAACCACATCTCCCACGGGGCGGCGTCGGCGCCCAACGATTATCACGGTGGGTGTGCCGTGACCCGGTATATATGCGCCCGAGGTATCGATCACCGCGGTGAGATCGATTGGATTCCCTGCATCAAATCCGGCAAATATGTGCTCGATGAGCTTCTTTCCGAACTCTCGCTTCATAAAGGAGTTTGAGGTGATCTGTCCGATATAACCGGCACCCTGGCCTTGGCCACCCAGAATTGCCAGCCGGAACAACAACTCCACAAAAGGAGCCGACAGGGCGTACTTCCCGGCCGCTGAGATATACCCCTGCCGATAGCGAGCGTTAAGCACTTTATCTTGAGGTGTGATGTAGGGCGGATTTCCTACCACCACGTGGTACTGACCGGGCTGGAGGATTCCGAGATACTCGTCGATATCCTCGGTGTCGTAGGTGTAGGTCAACTCCGGCGCTTCATCTTCGTCGAACTCGAAGGTCTGGACAAGCGCGCCTTGACCGCCCAGCAGCGAATCGCCAATAGCCAGGTGGAAACCCATCGTCGGTACGCCCACGAGTGATCGCTCCCCCACAGCCTTAAGGCCGGCGACGGTGAGGCGGAACCGGGCGATGGCGATCGCGAAGGGGTTGATGTCGACGCCGTGGATCGACGCCATCGCTCGGCGAACGCGTTCCTTCGGATCAAGAGCCGGCGCCGCATTCTGCCAGGCCTTGTCGAGTCGTTCGAAAGCTCCAAGCAAGAAGTGCCCCGACCCACACGCTGGATCGATCAGTTTGAGGCCCTCAACACCGAACTCCGCGAGCGCAGGCGACAGCGTTTGATCGAGGATGAACTCCTCCACGAAAACGGGAGTCTGCAGTAGCGCGTACGTCTTCCTAGCGTGGTCGGACAGATCCTGATACAGGTCTCCGAGGAACCGTGTTCCCAAGTCCGGATCGGTGAAGTCGTGCACCAACGAACCGTCTTCAGTTGTTCTGCGCCAGAACGTGATGAGGGCGGCCGTGGCCTCTGGGCTGATCTCCGCCGTCCACACGGGATTGTGCGCGGGGTCGACCAGGGCCCTGCCAGCTGGTTGCGCGGCTAGGACATTGAAGCCCTGTTGAAGCCAGTGACGGCGGTTGTGCGTGGGATTCTCACGGAAGTAGGCGGTGAGGTTTTCTTCGGCACGCTGTACTCCATCGCCGGTACCCGCGATCCAACCGACAGCGGTTGGGAGACCGTTGACCTTGGCGCCGCGCAGGAGATCGTTGTCTTCACAAAAGCGCAAGAACACAGTAGCGACGATCCACGCGACTGCTGCCTGATCGACTTCGTTCTTTCGCCATTCGACCCAGGACCACCCGGTGCGCTCTCGGCGCAGCGCCTCGTCGTACTCGGCCTTAAGGTGAGCCCCCCACGTACTCGTCGGGTCTTCTGCGCGCTCCCGCAGGTCATCCTGAAGGAGCTTGAGCTGGCCTTTGAGGTCGGCGAGCAGCACTGACGAGTCGATCACTTTCGGGCTCCTGGGATTATGCGAGTAGTGGCAGTTGCGGGGTCGGCCAGTTGGGAGAGATCGGAGGGCAGTTCCACCCAGCCGCTCGGACCAAGCGGCACCGGCTTACCTTCCAGCAGCGGAACTGCCTGGCTGCCGTGCTTCGCAACGAGAAGCCAGCGCGCGGCGGGCCGAAACGTTCCCACATCGAGCAATGTAGAGAGCAGCCCAGACATTCCGTAGCGAACTAGTGGACCAGCGTTGATGATCAGCAGCGGTTTGGGCGCGGCCATCGCTTCTTCCCAGCGCGGCTCGACCGCGCGGCGCACAAGATTGGTGAGGTTAGACCAGTCAGCACTGTCCTGCGGAGCAGCATCGACACCGAGGACGAACTGCCAATCGGCACCGTGCTCGTCCGCAAGCGCACGCGTGGAAGTGACCACTAGCGACGCGATGTCGAGAACATCCACGCCATGGGCCGCCGGAAGTTGCTGCGCCACTTTGGAGTATCGCTTGGGTGGTGTGGTTAGGGTCAGAGCGCCGTGGCGCGTGATCGACTCTTTTAGCTTGGTTACCGTTTCCTCGACTGCCGCTGGCGCGAATCTCGTGATTCCGGTAGCCGTGCCCGTTGACGAACGCCCTTCGGATACCAGTTCGTAAACGCCGTCTCGGTTCACGATTCCTGGCAGTGCTGCGTACACCAGGGTGTCGAGTTGGTTCGACGCAGAGGGGAGAAGCACACGCGGGAACCTCGCTGCAACACTGCGGCGGACTGCTGCCTCGCTGATCTTGTGCCCGGGCTTCCCACGCAGAGCTCGCTCGACCGCTTCTTTCCGGTCAAGGTCGACCGGATACAACTCGTCGAAGCCGGAGACCGCCGCCTTCGTCGACACCGACGAGGCAAGTGTGAGGAGTTGACGCCCCGTGAGGCTCAGGAGCGAATCAGCACGCGTGTCGGCGACAACGCCGACCAGGGCCGCGCTAGCGCCGGCAAGAGGCACAATCCCCGTGTCGACGAGTTCATCTGCCTTTCTTCCCAGCTCGATTGCAGTCTCGGCTAGCAAATCGGCCGGCGGGTACTCCTGGGCCGACTCGTCGGGATCAGCTGTCTCCTGCAGTGAGATGACGTCGGGGCGTTTGCCGGCTCCAGTGGCGATCCCCCGACGCAACTCAAACGCGCGCTCGGGCATTCGTGCGTCGACCTCAAAGGCCACACGGAGTAGCGCTACACCTTGACGTAAACGGTCCTCGCCATCCAGAAGCGAGCCGCGCTGAGCGACCAGTGCCGCGGCCAGAGATGGGACCGCCATCACTCGGCCCGAGCGCGCGAGCACCGTCGAAACCTCCGCCGAGAGCCGGTTGATTGCTCCGTCGGACTCAGTGGTCCACGTGGTGACTGCTTGATCGACCACATGGCCCACGCGCTCTCTCGTTATCCCCAGCGATCGTGCCGTGTCGCCCGCGGTGGGCCACTCGCCCGCCGGCACTTCACCACCGCTAAGGCCGAGGAGTCGTTCCATCACTGGCCGCTCCGCCGCCTTGAGCTGATCGACGAGGCGGCTGACGAGCCTCTCGGTCCCTACTGGCTCCTCGTTAGATGACTCGGGCGCAATACTCAGCGTGTTCCGCCAGACACGGATGCGCGCTTGGATCTCCTTCCGATGCTTCTCCCCCAGCCCTCGAATCGAGTTGATGCGCGCTGGATGAACACCCAGGAGCTGCCCGACGGTCGCCACGTCCAGCCTCGCAAGCGCGGAGAGTGCCCGCGTCGACAGGCCGGCCCTTTCCAAAGGTGTGTCGAGGGACGCTTGGCCAGCGAGTTCGTCGTTGGCCTCGGTCACATCGTCGTCGGCATCAAGCGCGACGAACACGGATTGCCACGCGATGGCCAGCTCGTTGGCGCTGCTAAAACGTGATGGCGCAGCTGGGGACAAAGCTCGTTGGAAGAAGGCCGTCAGCTGAGCGGAGACTGCCGGCTCAAAGCTGGCAGGCTCGATGACTGGCGCATCGTTGGGATCAGTAGGACGACCTGCCCCCTCACCCCACCATGGGAGTTGACCGGTGGCCATCTCAAACAGGGTCGTCGATACAGCCCACAGTTCGGCGGCCCGATCGTACTTTTGACGACGACCGCGACCCAAGTACGGGTCCAGGTAGCTCGGGGTTCCTGACGCAGTGTTATCGACGCTTTCGCTGGCGAGCGAGAAGTCGAACAGGATCAACGAAGGCTTACGCGTGCCTGGGTCCGGCGTGATGCCGAGGTTCGAAGGCTTAATGTCACGATGGAAAACGCCCTGTGTCTCGAGGTAGATCATTGCTTCGAGTAGCTGGCTGCCGTACTGCTCGAGTTGGCTGACCGTCGCCCTGCCTTCCTTGGCGAGCCTGGCGGCCAGCGTCTCCTTGCCCGCGTCGCTGAGCAGGAGGGCCCGTCGTCCACCCACGTCCAGCGGACCATCGATGAGCCGAACGACCCTGCGGTGGTCCAGCGCGCGCAGCACCTCAGCTTCAGGCGTCAGTCTCAGCCCGGCCGACTCGGTGCGCGCGACCTTCAGGACGAGCTCGCGGTCGTCAGGAGAGTCTCCGTCGTAGACACCGAGCGCGATACCGCTGGAACCCTCCCCACGCCGGCTGGCGACGATGAAGCGATCGCCGATGATGTCGTCCTTTTGGGCATCGACAGGATCGGCAACCGGGGTCGGTTCAGCCGCTGCGTCTCCGCCGCGCAAGAGGTCACGGGCAATCTGAAGGAGACCAAGTACTTCCTCAACCGTGGCCGGCCTTTCCGACTCCACGGCTCTCGTCGCTAGCGCAACTACGTCAGCTACCCCGTTCAGTCCAGCGACTCCGGCAACGTCCTTGAAGTCCGCCGGATCAGGCAAGCCCTGCGCCGCCGCACGAGGATCGAGTGCTCCCGTTTCCGCAAACTTCCGCTCCAGTTCCACAAGCGTCTCCGCTGGCGGCTTTCCTGTCAGGATCAGGTACGTCAGGGCGCCGAAGCCGTACACGTCCAACGGAACCGGCGGAAGGCCTTCGACCGAATGCCGAGCCTCTGGGGCAATCCACAACCAGTCGTCCTGATCCGCGACCCCCATCAGGTCGTCAACTCCAGCACTGATCGAGGTCAATCGTGAGGCGTTCCTCGTCGAGCTGTCGCGCTGCGCGAAGTACCAATCTCGGACACTCAGCTCGGGCAGGCCATCGGGCACCGGCGTGGCCCACAAGCGTCGGGGAGAGAGTGCGCGGTGGCGCAGGTGAACGTTGTGTGCGAATCGCAGGATCTCGCCCAAGCGGATCGCGAGGGCAATCCGCTGGTCAAGATCCAACTCGGTCCCTGCCCCTGCCATATACGCGTCCAGCGGCAGTTCTCGGGAGTCGTACTCGAAAACTAGCGCTGGGCCGTCGTCCGTTCTCTTGAAGTCAATCGGAGCGGCAATCCCACTGTGTCGCATGCCTTGCGTCAGCTGAAACTCGCGCTGCGCAAGTTGCTCGATGTGCTGCCTGTCAGACTGCGATGCTGTCGCGGGTACGTCGTATAACCGGAGCCGTCGCTTGACGTCCGGCATCGCCGGAAGATTGACAAGTACGTCCTGCCAGTCTCGCCCCTGGGCGATCGGCTCGTCATCAGCTACGACGAAGTCGCCGACCATGCGGACTTTCGGAGTCGGGGTGAAACCCACCGCGTCGCACAGGCTTCGAACCTGACGCGCCCGGTGCAAGTCAATCGTCTGCCGGAAGTTGTGTGGCGGAGCCGCCAAAAACTCTGACAGCTTCGCGAGTCTCGGCGACGAGTTAACACGATATCCATCGAGAGTCAGCACACCAATGTCGCCGGGCGAGTCGATCCGAACCGTGCTGCCCTCTCCGTGCATGACTACGACGGCATCGATCCGAGGCAGCGACGCTCGCGCGGCCTGGTTGGGTGCCCGGTCCTGCAGCAGCCCCTTCAGCCACTTGGCCTTGCGGTCCGCGAGTAACCGAGGGTTCTCGATGTTGCGCTGGCCGTGCTGCCACCGGCCCGCGTTGCCCGTGACCGTGCCGTGCCACCCCTTGAGCTCAACGAGGAACATGCCGTTCCTGGTCAGCAGTAGGACGTCAACCTCGGCGGTACGACCCTGATCGCTGATGAAAGTCAGGTTTACCCAGGCCGTCGTGATCCCGTCGTCGGGCAACAGCGCACGGAACGTGTCGAGCGCGGCAGCCTCTGCGGGGCTCGCAGGTTCACCCATGACCTTCCACAGCGCGGAGTCAGCCTTCACGGCACGTCCACGTCAACCCGAACGACCTACTGCAGTCACGTGACCGATGGGCTACCGGTACACACATCATATTGAAACCATATCCGAACCCTGAGACTCCGTTCGAGTCAACGAGCACTCATCAGCATGAAGGATGAAAATCGACGCTTGTCGGACCCGATAGTTCGACGCCCAGCCGCGACTACATCTAGACCTTCCTCAAGCCCATCGAGAACCTTGTGCAGAAATTCAGCCCCAATCTCAGCCGAAATTGACCACAGCGTCGCGAAAATGTCTGCAGCGCCCGCCACGGCGCATGCATCCGCAATTGAGGCGCCAGGCGCCCGCAGATTGGTACTTCCAGACTGACACGCGATCGCAAGCACCGTTGCGCCCCGCATAAGCGGGAGGTGACTGATCTCCGCGAGTCGCAGAAAGTCCGCGGAATGTGAAGTTCTAATCTTCAAACCGCTTAGCGCCAAATCAAACACATCTTGAGCTCCGTGGCAATAGAAGACGATTAGCTCACTGCCACGAAGTAGCCCTTCTGGTAGCTCAACAAGCTCGGACTCATTCGAGTCGAAGGCGATGGTCCTCCAATGCTCATCCAAAGCTACACGATTGATTATCCCCTCACTCTGAGTGAACGAGCGGTCAATAACCAGCAAGCACCTACGCTCCGCCGCATCAGGCGCCACACCCCTCCCCCTGAAAGGATTCCAAATAGAAACACGGTCAGCCATATCTCCAAGTGATAGCCACGGTATCATCCTCGTATACCCTAGGGGGTTCATCTGAATATCAGTGTCGCCGAATGCTTGATTTAGCGAGGGCCAGAAGGCGCGGTGGAACTTCACCCTCATCTCCTCCATTCGCGCATCGCTATCATCGGCGAGCGCCTCGACTAGGAGTTGCAAGTCATTCCGCCGGATACGCAATTCTACGAGTTCTCCATCCGAGTGCCTCACCGCCATAATCTTCTCACCACCCGGAATCAGGTGCCACAGGTTGCGAGTTCGAATTTCCCCCTCAGGCCGAAACCACGAGGTAACCCCCCTAGCAGTAGCTCGCACGGGGGCCGATGTGTTCCCATTCACAACCTCACTGTGCAACCGAGCTGTTAGAAAGTGACTGGAAGCCCCCAACATGTCAGTTGACTTGGGCCCGAACTCCGGCTCCAGATTCGAGAATACATCCTCCAGAATCTGCGAAGATTCAATCGTTATGCCCGCCGTCGCGATAAATTCCAGTGCGATCTGAATCTTTAACCGATGGTCATCCACCACCGCCCTTAACGCGCCCCTTAACTCATCAAGTAGGCGATCAATATTCGGCCCCGTCAGGCTAGGATAAGCAGTCAAGAGCACGTTCACCAACGTAGAAATGATCTGAGGATGCAATTCCCCAGGGTCATCGGGAAGCTCCAGCATCCGCGCACGCAGGCGCGTCAGCAATTCCTCCGCATCCTTAATGATTGTTGGCGCGTCCGCTATTACCTTGCCCTCCCCAGGGGGATCGTCAATAACGGAATTAATCAACCGAACCTGCAATTCAAGAGTAGCGATCTCAATATCAGAGTTATGCAGCAAACTGCGATTCTTCCCCAACGATTCCACTACCGCCGCCGAGTCCAGCTTTGCCTTAAATAGAAATCGAGCCGCCTGCCGACGAAGTTGATCCACCTCACCATCGCCACCAAAGGCACTCGAGAGAACTGACGAAAGATCGGGCCTTTTCGTGGCTATTACGAGATGAGCGAAGGACCTCGCCATCTCGCGAAGCAGAAGTAACGCGTCCGCTACATGGATTCCCTTCGACTTAAGGAGGTAATGAAGGCCAATTTGGCTCTCGTGGACTTGGATATAGAGTTTATGAAATGAGTCTTCTGGATCCCCTTGACCGCTTGTCGCTGCGTAAGAATTAGCTCTCGCCTCGCTCAACTTGCTCGCTATTTCCACGGCGGATTCGCCTTTTCAACCATTCACCTCTTCGACCTAATCCTTCCCACTGACGCCCTACACATGAAACGAACGGCGGTCACGGACTGAGGTCCACGCGTCGCCCCTCAGCCTCCTCGTCGCTAAGCCCCACCGCCCGCACGGCAGCGATCAGATCCTCTTGCCTCGCCTGACCGAAGGCCAGCCGGTAGTAGGCCACACGCTTCCTTACCCGGTCGATCTTCGCCTCGTCGGTACTCAACTGGTAGGGCATCACCGGACGAAGCACCTTGTGCGGCCCGGGGTAGACCCAGTCCGGCGCCAAACCAGGGAGTTCTTGTTGGTGCGGCGCATCGTTTGTCGCCAACGCGTAGGCCTTCGCCCACGGGTTGGCGGCCTCCAGCATCTCGCCGGCGTGCTCATGGGCGATGTTTCGTCGAACGGCGTGGCCTCGGAACCGATTGACTCGGCCGTCACGCTGTTCGAAATCCACCGGGCTGCTCGGGATGTTCCAGTGCACCAGATTGTGGCACCACGGGTGGAAATCGATACCCTCCTGCCCGACGCTGGTGGTCACGAGGACGAACGGAGCGAACGGCGAGTTGAAAGCCTCGCGCACTTCGGTCGAGCGGACCGAACCCTCCTCGACCTTCTGGTCGCCGTACCGCAGGGCGAATCGGGACGGAAAGTCCAGGTCACTCTCATCAGTGAGCGGGTTCTTCCCCCGATAGGTGGCTTCACGCAGCCGCATCGCTTGGGCGGCGTCCTGGGCGAACTTGATGATCGACTCGTCGTCGACAACCCGATCGCCCTCCACGGCACGCGTGTGAAAGAGGTACTCATCGAGGACCGCCTGAAGGTTCCCATCGACGCAGTACTGCAAGACCTTTCGCCAGTAGGGAGTCTTCTCGGGATAGAGACCGTCGAGAATCGCGGCGGTCTCGGGCCGGCTGAAGATCGTGCGCAGCCCGGCCGCGATGATTGCAGCGGCTCGCCACCTCGCAGCGTCGGAGACCTTGCTCGTATCGACATCGAGCCTACCCAGCGCACGCCACGCGCAGTTCGCTGGCGAGTGCATGCCCAGGCGCGCGGTGTGGAGGTCCAGGTCCCGCGGGATTCGATCGAGGTTCAGCCCTGACTTGTCGTCGGCGACCGACATCGCGGCGTCCAGATACTCCGAGATCGCCGATCTCGATTCTGCGTCTTCACCGTCGCTGACAGCCTTCTTCTCTTGTACCTTCGGCGCCATCGCACTCTTGGCGTGAAGCCCACCCGCGCGCGACCGTACGGCTTCCCGGAACCTTTTCCCTTCGTTATGGAGGGGCCACTTCCAGAGAAGATCTAAGACGTCGGTGGATGAGACTTCCTCCGCAGCGGCCGGCAGCCAGTCGACGAACGTCTTCGCCAGCTGGTCCTCCGCCGCCGTCGCGTCGATGGGTCCGCTGTCGGCGCCTGCCAGCTTCAGGGGATCCGACTGCTCGGCCAAGTCCGGCAGCGGAAGGAAGAGGATGAAGTTCGCCATCGACGACAGGTCCCCGCGACGGAGCCGCAGCTGGACATTGCCAGACTCGAGGTGAGCTTCTCCCCCGGCATCGGCAACGATGCGTCGACGAGCGTCATAGCTCAGCAACGAGGCCACCGCCGTCGGCGTTGCCGACCATTGCGAGAAGACCAGCTTTTTGGTGACGTTCTGCAGGTCCGCGGACGCGTACGCCCCTGCTGGTTCGAGATACGGCAATGACGGCGGGAGCCAAAGGAGCCGATACCAGCCCTTACCCGTCGTCTCGTCGATGAGTGTCTTGAGCCTTGGGTTCGGATCGGGGATCTCCTCATAGCGCTTCAAGGCTTCGGGATCGAGCCGCCGGAGTTGCTGCAACTTCGCCATTACGTCGGGCTTGTCGCGCTCCTTCTTCACCCGCTGCCCGAGCTGGTAGGCATCCATGAAGTGCACGAGCTCGGGTACCGACTTCCAGACGTCCATCGGTAGCGAACTGTCGACGAGGTCCGCCAGCTCGGTGAGCCTGATGAACTGCGTGACGTCAGAAGCCGAGACCGGTGCGGCCGCCACCTTCTTCTCGCAGACCATCGATGCGGCCTCCGTGGAGGGGCGCTCCGTCCGGCACATCACCTTCAGCAAGACTTCGCGCAGCTGGTCTCGAAGCTCAGCAGGGTCGGCTCCCGCAGTCACGGCGGTCCTGAACTCGGCCAGGAGACGAAGCACCTCCTCGGCCTCCAAGTCACCAGACTGTCCATCCGCGCCAGATCGGCAGAGGAAGTCCAGTGTGTCCTCGAACTGGTCGCGGTGGCTGTCTGCCCCGCCAGAGCCGCCGTCAATCGCACTGTCGAGGTCGTACGGCTTGTACGGCGTTGCCGACAAAAGCAGCACCTTGGCATCGGAATACTCGAAGATCTCGTTCGCCAGTTCGCTGACCGGAGTGTCGTTCCGCAAGAGATCGGTGAACCGCTGGAACTCGTCCAGAATGACCAGGTCCGGTTCGAGTGCTTCCACCCCGGCCCGCGCCAACGTCTTTCTCAGTTCGATGACCACATTGGCGGCCTCGTCATAGCCACCCGGCACCCTGGGCTTGCGGAACTTCCGGACACTGTCCTGTACCAGCTCCTGGAAGGTGTCCAAGACCGGCTTGCCGTCCGGCCCCGGCTT
>CXWK01006916.1_pt1 | contig 26532 bp, 30 predicted proteins | sample 590851 | NCBI WGS metagenome assembly CXWK01 (sample SAMEA3498364, study PRJEB10139) | wastewater metagenome | biome: wastewater treatment plant; material: activated sludge | place: Denmark | collected 2014-08-01
TGTACACGATGTCAAGGACTCATGCTGGAAGAGCAGATAATCGACATGGAAGCCGCCTATGGCGAGATGTGGAGCCTCAGCTCCCGTTGTGTCAATTGTGGCCATCGACAGGATGCGGTGATCCAGCAACACCACCAAGCCTACCTGCGGCCAGTGGCTCTCTCTCAGACAGTAGCACTGTCAGAATCCGTGGATCTGTCCTGGGATTCGGAACAGGAACCACTGGCAGCCTAGCGGTGAACACCCACTACACAGCTTTTTGATCACGAAAGGAACACGGTCATGAAGCCATCCACGATCCTGGTCATTGAGGATCAGGCATCCGTCCGTAAGCTCCTGGCGCAGGTTCTCGAAGAGGCTGGGTACCAGGTCTATCAGGCGGTGGATGGCCGACAAGGGCTTGCCCAGTTCCACGCCCAGCCCGTCGATCTGGTCCTCACGGACCTAGAGATGCCTGAAATGGACGGTTTGGACCTGATCTTGGAACTGACCCGCACGTTCTTGGATGTCAAAGTCATTGCCATGAGTGGCCACTCGGCAGGGAAGCTACAGACGGCCCGACTCCTTGGGGCAAGGCAAACCTTCGTAAAGCCACTCAACCTTCCCGAGTTGCTTCGCGCCATTGAGTACGAACTCCTCCACTAGCAGCAGGGAGATACCGCACGGACACACAAGCACCCGCTGAGCATAATCGACCCTGACCCAGATAGAAGCCAGAGACTGTCCCGCATGGGGCAAATTGGGCACCTGTGAGGAGATCGCCGCGCTTTTCGAGGGATAGCACCGTATTGCAGGGCGATACTCATTAGGCGGGCAATGAGGTCGTACAGCGCAATGGTCTCGGAGCTGTAGTCAGCACCTTTCACCAGAAGGAGGATTTCGGCAGGAGCCTGATCATCATGGACGGAGACATAGCGGTTGTGTTCGCCAATGCGGACCTTCTGGGTGATGTGGTGACGACGAGGGAGAGAGGACAACGCGGATGCTCATGATTCAGACCCCTCGCACCGAGAGGAATCCTCATCGTCAGAATCCTGGTTGCGTCTGGTTGCAGAGTTGGGGATTTCTTGCCCGGTTTTGGTGCGATTTGCCGAGCTATGTGCTTGATCTTGTTGATGTGACGAAGTGTCCGGTGCAATTCGAAACCCGTCATCCACCCCACACGTTTCCCCTCAGAGACTATCGGTAGGTAACGGAACAACCACGATTCCAGTCTATAAGCGGTTCTTCGGGAACGTCCGGAAACAGGATATCCATGATCGTATTGGGGTTATGGCGTTTCGTCTGATCGAGAGGGGTATGAAGCAGAAAGTCCTGGGCATTCCGGTCCGGTTGATTCCAGAGCCAAGTGATTAGGTAAATCAAGCCACGTATTTTATGGGATTGACCATGGGTTGCCAATGGTGTAACCATTGGTTACCATGGTGAATCGTGACGACATTGCTCTCGGTGTCTATCTCAGGCAGACAACCGGCGAACGTCTCGGCGTTCTTGCCGTTGTGCATCAAGTCGGCGCCAGTTGGTCAGGAGAATGGTTCTTTCAGTTACGGTACTTGAGTCGGCCGGTCGGAGTGAGCAAGCGAGGCAGTTCAGAATGGAGCTCCAATCTCCGGGAGAAGGATCTGGCCCACTTCGAACTCATTGGAGCATGGATCACGGCGCAGGCCTTGCTGGCAAGTGGCCCATCTTCTCTGAAGCCAAAGAAGCCACCACGGGTACCAGCTTGGATGCGAGGAATCGGACGACCGAATCAGCTTCGTCTATTTGAAGACTTCTAGTTGCCCTCATGGCCGGGTAGAGCCTCAAGGCTGGGACTTCTTTGAAAGAACAGACGTCAGATGATCTCTGCCTGGAGAATCGGTTCGCTCTTAGGGGTGTTTTGGTTTTTCCCCTTCGGAAAGGCGCTGTCATGAGACCCAGGTTTTTGGGCGAGGATGACTAATTCTCCGGAACCGGATTTCGACCGGTTTGGCCACGAACGGCCTTGATTGAGAGCATGCGCCGAACAATTGAGCGTGCCTCACACCAGATTTTCTCAGGCACGTCGTCGATGGGCATGCTGACCTCACTCTGGGGAAGGTCTGAATTGTTATCCCGACGTGCTTTCGCTGTCATCATGGTCGAAGCCAGATCGGCTGCAGCAACCCGGCGGAGGATATCTTCCAGGGGTGGAAGCGCAAGTTGTGGTGGAAGGGATTCACCACGGGATTGTATCGTTCTGATCTGATGCGAAGGCACTTGGTCGGTGGCTTGCGACATCCACATGAGTCCGAGTTTGTGTCGAAGGAACTCCGCAACCCACGCTTGATCATCCGGAGCGATCTCATTCGCTTCAATGGCAAATTCATGATCCTTTACCCATAGCACGATTGCACGATGAATGCACAATGGGGTAGCCCTGCCCGGGACTGACACCTTCAAGGTCAGTTGCATGCCCGCTATGACTGGCATTGAGCCGGTGACTCGCCAACCACGAGTAGTCAGATCGAGGACGGTCCCTTCTGCGACAAATGCACCATCTCCGTACAGCACGGGCCAGCTCACTGGAAATCGACTATGTCGCCGTATGGGATCCGTTCTATGACTCATAAACGCTCCCTGTCATCTGTGCCTATCAGGTTGGTAATGCAATGATAGCGGGGAGAGTAGCTGAGCATCTTCCTCAAAATATTTACCTCAAAAGAGGGGGTGTGGTTTTGAGTGAACAGCTGTGCTCTGCAAGTCCCTCTGCTTCACTGCAGCTTCAAGCATGAGACGCTGGATAGTGCACTGTTTGGGTGGTCAATGGCAAGTCCGATGTGATGTTAGAAGTCTTGTTCGCTATCCGAATTGGTGAAGAGCAAAGCCTCTCGGTGGTAGGGAACTAGAATGGTTCTTCAAGCTTGCACCCAGCCGAGATTGTAGGCCGCTAGTCGATGAATTGATGTGTCTTCTACGAATAGTCGAGGTAGGCGTGCTAGCCTCGTATCTTGGTAGAATGACGGACGATGGCCAGCGGCAAGCGACCCGATCAATGATCATGATGATCAATTGGGAGCACCTGAGTCGAAAGGAGATGTTCGTCATGGAGAGGCTTGTATTCCGAATAGTGGGCAGTCTGGTACTCTTGGTTGTGACGATGGTGAGTTGGCCTCGTTCCGTTTCCTCTCTTCCTCCGGTCCAAGGGGAAGTGATTACTGTGACAACAGGGATTCCGGGAACCATGGTGATTCGAGACGACAAAGGGCAGCTCCACATTCTGAATCTTACCCAGCAGACTCAACTTGGGGCTCAGTTTAAGGTGGGGGACAAGGTGCTAGCCTTCTTCAGTCCCTATGGCGTCAGTGCAGTCCAACTCCAGGGAGGAAATCGGTAACACAGGGCTCGTGTGAATACGTGCGATAGATCGGACCATCCTTCACCGCCGAGTTGCGGCCAGCAGTCCTGCAAGACCGAGAAGTACCCCAAGGATGACCAGGAATGAGGACGTGTCCGGCAGACTGGTATCCTGAGATGGTGACCAGTCAACGCAAATGCCGAGTGCGATCAAGATGGTACTCAAGGCCAGCATGACCTTCCAGCGGAGCGCGAAGCGCTGATTGTTCTCGACCGTATCTTCCTGCATTCCATCCGGCATAGACTCTCCTCGGCTTACAAACTGCTAGCATGGCGAATGGGATTGCCGATGGTCAAGGCGAAGTCTTACCCTTGTCGGGAGCTCCTCCAAGAGCGTATCTTTACGTCTGGTCAGATTGAAGGCATCACGTGAGTGTTGCATGGAAAGTTTAAAAAAGGGCTGGGTGTGGTTCTGGCAGCAAAGCGTCCTCAGTAAAGTCGCCATCCTCGGCCTCATTGCTGCCTTTGTCCCATTCGTGCTGCCGACGGTCGTGGCCTGGTTTAGGCCGACGATGATTCACGTTGGGGTGTCGTTCTACACCTATGAACGGGGGATTCAGCCACAGGGTATGAATACACTGTATTTCTTTGAACGCCGTAATCTCGTTTCAGATTGCAGCATCCGACGGGAGGAGCAGTCCATCCCGAAGGGACGGGCGAAGTCGCTCGATCCAGAGAGCTGGGTGCTCATCAAGCTCCTGCTTGAAAATGTGTCCAATCGTGACCTGACGAACCTTCGCGTCGGTGTACGGTCTCCTGCCATCAATCAGGCGACGCAGTTGACGGCCGCTCCCACCTTGGTGGTGACCGGGAACAAGGAAGCACCTCCCGATGTGAAGCCATTGTACGTGATCTCAATTGCGACCTTGCCGGCAGAGAGTTCGGTGGTGGTGACCTTGAAGACATCCGTCGACGACAATTTGCGGGACTTTGTTTATGTCAAACGTCGTCCTGTAACCATCCAAGTCCCATATGTCTCGGCAGAGCAATTCAGAGAGTATCCTCCGATTGTCTCCCGCACGAATGCGGTCAAAATGTTGAATCGGGAAGGGGTCTTGCGAAGCCGCAATGACGGTTTCTCTGACGAAACACTTCAAGTCATGATGTTGCCTTCGAACGAGCCCACGCGGGAAGACGGAGAGATCCCCTATCATCCTCTCCCGAGAGCGAAGGTGTGTTCAGAAGCGGAGGCGGGTGCGTGGTGATTGTTGTCTTGATCGATGAGGGCGTACAAAAGTAGAAATCTTATTCGAGTGATGAGGGTGGGTGAGTGGAAGTTTTCCCCTCGAGAAGGCTCCGGATCACCGACTTTCCGGCCAACCAACCTGTTGTCCAGGCCCATTGAAAATTGAACCCACCGATTCTGCCGTCACAATCAAGCATTTCCCCAAGAAGGTAAAGCCCGGCGATCAGCTTCGACTCCATCGTTCGATAGTTAATTTCCTCAAGTGGAACCCCGCCGGCGGTAACTTCTGCCACGTTCCACCCACGGTCACCGATAATCGGAAAACGAAAGTGAGTGAGTGCATTCAATAACCGATCTCGAGTGGGGCGTGGGACCTGGGCCACCGCTGTTTGCGATTCACAGCCTTGGTAACGACAGAGGGATTCGGCAAAGCGATCCGGGACCAGGGATGACAACGTTCGAGCCAGTGAGCGTCTGGGATGCTGAGCCGCCTGGGCAACGAACCATGCTCGAAGTTCATTAGCCGACTGTCCGGGAACAAAGTTGCCGTATATTTCGACAACGGTACCCTGTTTTGTGGCCAAGGTCCAGAAGCGGCTGGCATCTAGGACCACGGGTCCACTAATTCCAACATGGGTCCAGAGAAGGCTTCCCGTTCGACGGTCCACTTCTCGCTTCTCTACCAGTGTCGTGAGTTCCACCTCATGGGAGAGGCCTGAGAGAGTAGTCTGGAACATGGAGCGGTCAAGTACCAGTGGAACCAAGGCTGGTGCAGTCGAAGTGATCTGATGCCCAAACCTGCGTGCCAGCTGAAACCCGAATCCGTCGCTCCCAGTTTTCGGTAACGATTGACCGCCGGTGGCAAGCATGACGCGAGACGCATGTGTGATGCCATGGCTGTGTTGTACGAGAAACCCTGTGTTGGCGCGGGAAATTGCATCGACACGGTGGTCCGGACAGATCGTCACGCCGGCGCGTCGAGCGCTGTCGATCAATGCCTGAAGCACGGTGCGTGCCTTGTCAGTGACGGGAAAGAGCTTACCCGTCGGTTCATGCTTCAACTCAACGCCGAGGGAAGCGAACCAGGCGACCGTTCGTTCAACCGGAAAAGCCGCCAGCACATTCCGGATGATGTTGCGATTCCCGAAAAAATCTTTCGGTGTCACAACGTCGTGAGTCACGTTACATCGTCCCCCGCCCGAGACAAGAATCTTCGCTCCAATGTGTTTCGCGCCGTCCAGCAAGAGGACGCGACCGTCGCTTTGTTCTTGTGCGAGCGTTTGTGCTGCAGCGATCGCGCCGGTCAAACCAGCCGCGCCTGCACCCACGATGACGATAGTGGCAGGGTGATCGGTCATTTCATCACGGCTTCTTCATAGGGTGGTATTGGTGTAGGCCTATTTATGCAGCCTCTGCAAGAGGGCTGCACGCTGTGTTCTCTCGGAACATTGGTAGAGAGCTGCATGAGAGGGCATGATAAGTCGTCTGATGATATGTGTGAATAAGTCGCTCATGATTCCGCGCAAGATTTTGAAAACAGAGAAAGAACTCCCGTTTTAGAGAAAGAGACAGGAAAGAACATTAGATAGTTTTAACTGACCGTTAACACGACGTTAATGTTTCAGTGTTAAGAGAGACTGGTCGTCATTATCAGGAGGAGGGACTCCATGACCTGTCGAAAATGCAAAGGCTTGATGATTCAAGAGCGTCAACCAGCGGTGTCTTCCAGTACCATCATCCTTCGTTGCCTGAATTGCGGCTTGATCATTGACCCATTGATCGAGCTGAATCGCAACAACCACATGCGAGCGAAGGCCGCGTAGAAGGGACTCTCCATTCCGCCCTACCGAGTAACGGTGGAATCGGCAGTTCGGATGGAGTGGGTGTCGCGTGCGCGGTCAGATCGAAAACTCTGCCCACAAAAATGTATGGTCGGAAGGTTCTTTCGCTCGTCGCGGCTCGACATCCACATCCGCCTTCACGCATTTATCAGCCAGCGGTGTGGTCGCCATCATATGATCAATGCGCCAGCCCTTGTTGGCTGCCAGTGAGCTGGGCGCACGGTAGTCCCAGAATGTGTATTGTTGACGCGTGGGGTAGAGTTTCACGAAGACATCCTGGAATCCCCAGGCGACGGTCTGTTCATACGCAGCACGGGCTGCCTCATGATAACACACATGATTGAGATGTTTCTCAGGGCTGTGGACGTCCATGGGCCGAGGTGCCACGTTCATATCGCCACACCAGATGGCCGGAGCCTGTGGTGAAAGATGTTTGGTGAAGTAGTTCCGTAGTCGCTCATACCAACCAAGCTTGTAGGTGTATTTCGGGGAATCAAGTTCAAATCCCTGCGGCACATAGGTGTTTACGATAGGAATCCCATCAATGATGACTCTCAGTAAACGGGAGTCGTCAGGCTCCCCACCATCATCGAATCCGTAAAAGACCGCCTCCGGCTTGTGACGGCTGAGAATGGCGACGCCGTTATAGGATTTCATGCCGCGAAAGGTAATGGCATACCCGCTGGGTGCCAATGCCAATAACGGGAACTCACTATCCTGAACCTTGGTTTCTTGCAGACAAAGGACATCCGGCTGGTGTTGCTCAAGCCAGGTGAGCACGATCGGCAGCCGCTTGCGTAATGAATTTGCATTGAACGTCGCGATTTTCATCGGAAGATGCTCCAGTACAACCTGTCGCATCCTAACAAAAGCACTCTGGGGCAACAAGCAGAACGAAGACCCTATCGAAGTTGGTTATCCGGCTACCATGCTGAGACCAGGGATCTGTAAGGCTCTGACGGTTTCCTGTAGGACTTCGACTACTTGTGGGCGGGTGTAGCCTCGGCGCCAGGCGAGACCGATTCGTCGGCCAGGTACGGGCTGCGCCATCTTGATCGCAATCAAGCGCTTGTGTTGGTACTTGGCTGTGAGGGCACTGCAGGGCATCACGGTGATCCCAAATCCAGAGACGACCATCTGGCGGATGGTTTCTAGGGAGTTTCCTTGCCAACCTTCTGCGTCGGAGCGGCTGAGTTCAGGACATGCCTCCAGGACTTGTTGTCGGAAGCAATGACCGGCATGAGGCAACAGGACTTTCTCAGTGCCTAATTGTCTGGAATCGAGAGACTTCTTTTTCTGCCACGGATGTCCGACGGGGACCACAACCTGAAACGGTTCATCATAGAGGGCGGTGGTGAGTATGCCCGGTTCCTCGAAGGGAAGGGCGATCATGATGACATCGAGTTTTCCACTCTTCAACATCCCAGCCAAGTTCCGTGTGAGATTTTCTTCGAGTTCGAGCGGCATTTTGGGTGCCCGTGCGTTCAGCAATGGAACCAGATCGGGAAGGATATACGGTCCTACTGTCGCGATCACTCCGAGCCGCAGAAGCCCATTCAACTGATCTTTGCCTTGAGCAGCCAAGATCTTGATTCGCTCGGCTTCTTCCAAAACGCGTTGAGCCTGATGGACGATTTGTTCGCCAAGCGGAGTCAGCTCCACCTTGTTCTGTCGGCGCTCAAAAATGGTCGTGCCTAAGTCGTCCTCCAGTTTTTTGATCGCGAGACTTAAGGCTGGCTGTGTGACGAAGACTCGAGCGGCAGCCCGGCCGAAATGTCGTTCTTGTGCGACGGCCACAACATATTGCAGCTCAGCAAGCGTCATCCGTTCTCCCGGGTTGTCAGCCCATAAGCGCAGCTTATGGGCTGACAATACATTATCAATTGGACTAAGTACAGCAGCCAGAGTATCTTCCACTCATGCAGGCGGATGACTTTCGGAATATTCCAGTCCGTGGGTCATGGTGCATACGTGGGATCATCGATAGGCATCAGATTGTCTCGGCAGTGACGTTTCTGTTCAAGATCAACCGATTGAGTCGATGGGACAAGTCATGGTATGACAAGCTCGAACCGCAGTTCGGTGAAGCGTTCACGGCGGTCTCGATGATTGTCGGGAACGATCAGCTGGAACAGGCGCGATGGAGTGAGTGAGCCAGGGGTGGGCATCAACACACACATCAACGTGTGCAGAGAGGAGGATGTAATGGTACAGAAGACGATAGCAGGGAGCGGACTATTCATAGGGGCGTTGGCATGTGGACTGGTGGTGGCCATGCCGCTTGTCCCCGTGATTGGTGTAGAAGGACTGGGGCACAAGGTGTTTGCGGCAGAACCGGTGACCCTGCCGCCGATCACGGGGTTAGAGGATCCGAATACGTATGTGCCGGCTGACAATCCGCTTACGAAGGAGAAGATTGAATTGGGACGGGCGATCTTCTTCGATAAGCGCATGTCAAAGGACAACACGATCGCGTGCGCCAGTTGCCATATGGCGAAGAAGGGCTTCGCGGACGGCATGCCCGTGTCGACCGGCATCAAGGGTCAGAAGGGCGGCCGAAGTGCGCCGGTGTCATTCAATCGCGTCTACAGCAAAGCACAGTTTTGGGATGGTCGAGCGGCGACGCTGGAAGATCAGTCCATCGGGCCGTTTGCAAACCCCATTGAGCACGGGTTTGCCAACCATGACGAAATGGTGGCCAAGATGAAGAAGATGCCTGGCTATCGCAAGCTCTTTCAAGAGGTCTTCGGGGGGGAGATCACGATTCAGGATGTCGGTCGAGCGGTGGCCAGCTTCCAGCGGACGGTGTTGTCTGGAAACAGCGCGGTGGACAAGTACGACATTGGCGGAGATCAAAATGCCTTGAGCGATTCTGCAAAGCGTGGGCTTGAGCTGTTCCGCGGGAAAGCCCGTTGTACACGCTGCCATTCCGGATTCAACTTCACGGACGAGAAGTTCCACAATTTGGGAATCGGCTGGGACGACAATAAGGTCGATCTCGGTCGATACATGGAGACGAAGAATCCGGAAGACATCGGGGCTTTTAAGACTCCGACCTTGCGAGAAATTGCGCGGACTGCTCCCTATATGCACGACGGGCGGTTTAAGACCTTGGAAGAAGTCGTGAAGTTCTACAACCAGGGTGGCGTGAAGAATCCGCACCAAGACAATACAATCATCCCCTTGGAAATGACGGATGACGAACAACAGGATTTGGTGGCGATGCTCAAGTCGCTCAATGGCGAGGGATGGCAGCATGTTGCCCCGCCGAAGTCGTATCCAAAGTAACTCGAACTGTTCAGGATACTGAAGCGTAGGGGAAGGGCCATCGCAAGATGGCCCTTTTCTGTTAAGCCCGAGGCAAGGACTCCTGATTGTTCACGTGGAGAAGATAACGACGGATGATGGCCTGCTCAATGCGGGAGCGTCCCCGATCCGGAGCCGGAAATCGGAGTACCAGATGGATCTTGCCGGATTCCGGCAGTTGAATGGTGATACGGGGTTCCGGGGAAGGGGCCTCGAGCAGATTCGCTTGTTCTAGGAGCTTCATGTGCCGGACAGCTTCTTCCATGAACGGCGCACATTCGAGTTTCGCCGCTTCCAGGAGCACGCGCTCCGATCGTTGCCACTCGTCATCATTCTTGATCGGTACGACCACCGTATACAGCCCATACTCTTGCTCGGGGTTTTCTTTGATCAAGGGGTTTGTGAAGAGCAAGCTGTTCGGGAACACAGTGACGCGTCCCGTGTAGAGGTGAGCGGACTGCCCTGGGCCGATCTCCAGTAGCTTTGTGGCGAACATGTCATGGTCCAACACGACTCCGCGGTGGCCTGCGATCTGAATTCGATCGCCGACACCATAGACCTTGCCGCCCATCCGAAGTGCCGCGCCGCTCCAACAGAGAATGAGCTCTTTGGTCGCCAGGACCATGGCGGCAGCCAACGCAACCAGTGACACGGCAAATGCCTGCAGTTCATGCGCCCAGATCATGACCAGGCCAATGAGGAAGGCGAAGACGACGGAATTTCTTGTCGTGACCACCCATCGACGTTTCGACTCCATCGACAGTGCCGGGTTTCCAGCAATCCACCGCACGATGAGTGTTCTGGCGACGATCAAGGTCAGCAGCAGAACCAGCGATTTCAAACTGTCCAACGCCACCACACTATCGATGGAGAACCATTGGTTCTGAGGCACGGGCATCCTCTATTTGGCAGTCAGTGTCTCGCGGGTACCAGGAACGCATTCTTCCCGGTTCCAGGTCTTGAGGGTCTTGTCTTCTGCGAAGGTCAATGCATAGCGGTAACAATAGAGTGTCGGTTTGGTGGTCTCCGTCCCTTTACCCATCATGCTCGTGATTGAATTAGAGGCATCACCGAGCATGGAGGATCTCCACGAAGTCAGATCCTGCTCGCTGAGCGGGAAGCGGTAGGTCCAGAGGCTGTCTCCGCCGAGCGCAGGCGTTTTTGCAGTGTGTGGAGGACCAAGTCGTTCACGGATGTCTTCTTGCGTCAGCCGGCCAACCCCTTTCTTGAGATAGGTATCGCGCCAGGGGCCGCCACATCCGGAGAGGCTCATCACGAGGATGATGACCAGGGACCACAGGAGGAGATGGGAACAGTTGTTGTGGGTGGAACACCTCGAACCAGGCATGCTGGGGCATACGCTACACTGGACGATCGCCAAGTGCAACTCTCTTGGAATCTTCTGTGGCGGGCTTAGTCCGATGGATACAGCCCGCTGGCGACTGGATTTATAGATGACTTTTCGGTACCTTACTCCGCGAGAGGAAGAAATGGGCGCATTACGAATTCTTACCGCGTGTCTTGCTGGTTGGGGTTTTCTATTTCTGCCCGATGGGTTCGCGACGGCGGCCGAAAGCCGGACAGTGAAACCAGAAACGCTGCTCGTCCAGGGGAAACCACTGGACGTCAATGGGGCCAATGGCGAAACCAAATCCGGAGACAAGGGAAAGTCTTCCACGAACAGACCTGCCGTCTCCTTTCCTGAACTCCATGGGAAAGATGGCGCACCGATGATGTTGGTGCCTGCCGGGGAGTTTATCATGGGAAGCGACAGGGGAGATGAAGACGAAGCCCCGGTGCATCGAGTGTATCTGAATACGTTCTACATCGATAAGTTTGAAGTCACGAATGCACGATTCGCCAAGTATGTCGAGGCGATCCAGAGTGAGCCGCCATGGGGATTTTCTGATAAAGAGACTCCGGTGGTTCATGCCGATCGTCCAGTGCGCTGGGTGAGCTGGATGGATGCCATGGGGTACTGTCTCTGGGTTGGGAAACGGCTTCCCACGGAAGCGGAATGGGAAAAAGCCGCGCGCGGGACGGATGAGCGGCTGTATCCATGGGGAAACGAGCCACCGACGCCGGTGCATGCCGTCTATGGGATCAAGGAAGGTGGTGCCGATGCGGTGTCGGTTATCGGCGATCACCACATGGGGCAGAGCCCGTACGGGGTCCAGGACTTGGCCGGTAATCTCTACGAATGGGTGATGGACTGGTACGCGGAAGATTTTTATTCCAGCTTTATCAATAATCCCGCTATCAATCCCCGTGGTCCTAGCGAGGGGACGGCAAAAGTCCAGCGGGGCGGGTCATACATTAACACCCCCTATCGGCTTCGTTCATCGTTCCGTACCAAAGGCGATCCGACTGAACAGGATCCGAACGTCGGTTTCCGTTGCGCACAGGGTGTTCCCAAGTAGCCCAAGCCTTGAACGATCCTGGTCGATAACCAGCATTTCCTGTGGAATTGTCAGGCTAAGGCTCTAGGCTCACCACCACAAAGGAGGGGCCAGTGAAGCGATATCGGGTGAAACCGGGTGGCAAGTTCTCGTTAAAACAGTATGATCCAGATGACACCGGCGACTACAAACAAAACGATCAAGGCAAGGAAAAGGCCAAAGCGGAGACAGCCAAGCTCATCGCCAGCCTCGATGGACTCCAAGAGCGACTCTATGCCAACGCCACTCGATCCCTCCTCATTGTGCTGCAGGGAATGGATACGAGCGGAAAAGACGGAACCATCAAGAGTGTGATGTCTGGAGTGAATCCGCAAGGCTGCAAGGTGGTGGCGTTCAAGGCGCCGTCTAAGGATGAATTGGCTCACGACTTTCTCTGGCGCGTACACCGTGAAGTTCCTCCTAAAGGCTACATCGGGATCTTTAATCGCTCCCATTACGAAGACGTCTTGATTACCCGAGTGCACGGTTGGGTATCCGACAAAGCGGTCAAGCGCCGCTTCGACCAAATCAAGGAATTTGAAGAGCTGCTGACTGAAAGTGGCACGGCTGTGCTCAAGTTTTTTCTCCATATCTCAAAGGACGAACAGAAAGAGAGGCTGAAGGCCCGCATTGCCGATCCAGAAAAGCGCTGGAAGTGGAATTCGGGAGATCTGGAGGAGCGGAAGTTGTGGAATGAGTATCTCAGGGCGTTCGAAGATGTCATATCGTCGACCAGTACCGACTGCGCCCCCTGGTATATCGTTCCAGCCAATCGGAAATGGTACCGCAATCTCGTGGTCGCGGATCGCATCGTGAATGTATTGGAGGCCATGAAACTCAAGACCCCTCCAGCACCGGACGGTGTGGATTTCGGTAAACTCAGAATCGTGTAGTGGGCGGCCAAGGCAGCGGGGGGCGGGTCAAGTGCCGTGATGGACGCTCGGTCATGGGTAAGGTGTGAAGCAAGGAGGAGTGTGGCAGGGTCGCCGCGCTCCTCCTTCCTATTTACGGGGACTGTTCCATGAACTGGATTGTGCTGACATGGTGCTGTCGGCTCCTAACCGGTGGTGTGCTTCTGGCCTCTGCCTTGGGAAAGTCACTTGACCTTCAGGGGTTTGTCGACGTGTTGGTCACCTATCGCCTGTTCCCAGGCTGGTCTCTCTGGCTGTTGGCGTTTGGGATCACGGGGATCGAGTGGGGGCTGGCAGCGTGGATTCTTGTCGGATGGCGATTGCCGACGGGGGCACTCTTGGCAATGATGTTGAACGGTCTCTATACCATAGGGCTCATCGTCACGCTCCTTCGTGGCCTCGATCTTCCAAACTGTGGATGCTACGGCGTATTTTTTCCACAACCGTTGCGGTGGTATTCTCCACTCGAAGACCTTGCGCTGGCTGGCATTTGCTATGCCTTGTATGTCGGTACTCAGGTGAGTCGTACGACGCTTGACACGGTTTCCTAATAGGCGTAAGGAAACAGGTGCGGCCCATCTATCAATCGAAGTTCGAGAGATCGGGTAGACCGCGCGGCTGCCATCCAGGTCTCTCGATGACGTCATCATGAGAGGAGGGTGGACATGGACGACACAACGCCACCTGGCCCATCAGGCCCACCGATGCCGGAGTGGGTTTCTCATCGATTCTGCTGACCGACTTTTTCGCAAGGCGTGCTATTGAGGCACAAGGTGTCCTTCACGAGAAGGCGAACAGCCATTGAGCGGAGAAATATTCGGGGCAGAAAGTAGGCAATCGCCAGGGAGTGATGAGCTCTTCCCTGGTTGGAAACCCAAGGATTCCAACGATCGCGTGGGTCTTGTGGGCCGCGACAACACAGAATAATGTCGGCGTCCTAAGCGCCAAGTCACGGGCGACCTCCCACCTCAGTGCAAGGTCGCCCGTTCTTTTTTTGAATCCTCATCAGGCACACCTCTTAATCGACGCACACAAGAGTCCCCGGTAGGCGTTTCTTTTTTCGGACAGCTGCCCTACCATAGGGCGATGGGTGAAAAGAAACCTAAGAACCCACCGTTGTCCAAGGGGACCAGACGTCGTCGGAAACCGGGTGGAAGCTCTATAGGTTTGGCCGCTGCTGAATTACAGGCTGCGGCACCGCCCGGAGCTGTGGCTGAGCTTCATCAGCAGATCGAAACCGATGGGGGGAAAGTGCTCTCGGCCTACCGGGAACCGTACGGCGGACGTTGGCTGGTCTTGGCTGCCCTCCCGATCGAGTTGGTTGAACCGACGCCCTACCAGCGTAATATCTCTGACACGCATGTGCGAAAACTGGAAGGAGTGATCGGAAAAATCGGCCGTTTTCTCGATCCCATTATTGCCGTTCGAATTGCAAAGTCTGATCATGCGGCAAAGTATTGGACGCCGAACGGCAACCATCGCTTGTCCGCTATGCGGACGCTGGGGGCCAAGAGCATCATCGCCATCGTTGTTCCCGAGGCAGCTGCCGCCTACCAGATCCTCGCGCTGAATACAGAGAAAGCGCACAATCTACGAGAGAAGGCATTGGAAGTCATCCGCATGTATCGTGAACTCGCGCAACTCGACGGTGCAATGGAAAACACGTACGCTCTGGAATTCGAAGAGCCGGCGTTCATCACGCTTGGCCTCTGTTACGAGGAGCGGTCGCGATTCAGTGGCGGGGCCTACAATCCTGTGTTGAAACGAGTGGAGGAATTTCTGAGGAAGCCACTGCAGGCAGCCTTGAGCATTCGACAGCAGCGAGCGAAAACTCTCTTGGCGTTGGATGACCTCATCGTGAAACAAGTTGAAGCCCTCAAGGCCAAGGGGTTGACCAGTCCCTATCTGAAGAGCTTTGTGGTGGCCCGCGTGAATCCCATTCGGTTCCGTCCCAAAGACGCACCACCTTTGTCGTTCGACGAGGCGCTGGATCGCATGATGCAGGCCGCGCAGAAGTTCAATCCCGACAAGGTCAAGATGGACGATCTGGCCAAGTCTGGGGGAGTCCCGGACGAGGTTGAGTGAGATTGCTCCAAAGAGTTTGCTCTTCGTCCGTCGTCTTGTTTATACGCTGAGATCCCCTTTAGAATAATTTGTTGAGCGTGCTGCAAGGAGGACATTATGAGTCTCGCGGATAATAAGTGTGTGCCCTGTCGTGGGGGCGTACCCCCCGTGTCACATGATCGTGCTCAGGCCTTGCTGAAAGAGTTGGGCCGAGGGTGGGCACTCAATGCCCAAGGCCATCTCGAACGGCTCTTTACCTTCCCAGACTTTGCGCAAGCGCTGGCGTTTGTGAATAAGGTGAGTGCAATTGCGGAGGCGGAAGGCCACCATCCTGATCTGTATTTAGCCTGGGGTAAGTGCAAGGTTGAGATCTGGACGCACAAGATCAACGGCCTGACGGAGAGCGATTTCTATCTGGCAGCCAAAGCCGATCGAGAGTTCGAGCCCTTCCGGGCAGGATGCTGAAAATGTCCACCAGCTTTGTTCTCGCATCGCTGGATGGCCATTTTGAGCATTCTGCGATGATCCGTTCATTCTTCGAGAGGCGTGTTCAGAGTCAATCGAAGGACTCAGGGTAAGTGATGTATCAACGAAAGTTGTCGGACCTACGGTGAAAGGTAGCAGATGAGCGACGGAGCACAAGTGGCGCTCGTCAATATGCCGTTCAGCTATGCCAAGTATCCCTCCATTCAACTCGGCACGCTCTCTGCCTTGATCAAGTCCAACGGAATTCCCGTCGACTGTCACCATTTGAACGTTCGATTTGCTCACCTGATCGGCGTTGAGCTGCATGAATCCATCTGCGAGAAACGTGCACTTTTTGGCGAGTGGCTGTTCTCTTACTTGCTCTTTAAAGAGAACCCGAAGCGGGCAGAGTACCCACAGATCTTCAAGCCGGTCTTCGAACAGGTGGCGCAAGAGAGTGGTAGGCCGATCGGCTATTTTGAGGAGATGGCCACCCGCATCGCACCTCAATTCTTAACATGGGCGCTGCGGTCGATCGATTGGGGGCAGTACAAACTGGTTGGCTTTACGTCAACATTCGATCAGAACGTCGCCAGCCTCACGATGGCCAAACTTATCAAGGATCTGTATCCAGAGGTGACGATCGTCTTTGGCGGGGCCAACTTCGACGGCGAGATGGGGCTGGAACATTTCAGGGCGTTTCCCTTCATCGACCACATCGTGGTCGGGGAGGGGGAAGACAGCTTCCTGCCGCTGGTCCGCCAGATTCTGGCTGGTAAGAAGAGTAATTATCCCAATGGAGTGACCTATCGAGAGGGCGACAAGATTATGCTGACCCCGAATGCGTCGCTCTTTTCCGATTTTACCAAGACCGGCCCGCCTGATTACGACGATTACTATCAGCTGCTCACCGAGCTAGGCGGGAAGGCACAGGGGCTCGATCGGATCCTCTTGTACGAAGGCTCGCGTGGTTGTTGGTGGGGAGAGAAACATCACTGTACGTTTTGCGGGCTCAATGCGCAGAGCATGAAGTTCCGAGCGAAGAAGCCGGCGCAGGTCTTAGCAGAGATTGCTGAGCTTTCCCAGCGCTACGATGCCGTTCGGTTTCGGTTGGTCGACAACATCATCGACATGGGGTACATCGACAATCTGTTCGGCAAACTGGCAGAAGATCATTGTGATCTGGACGTGTTTATTGAAACGAAGAGCAATCTGCAGAAGCGTCAGATCAAAACGTTGGCTGCCGGTGGAGTGAAGTGCATGCAGCCGGGGTTGGAAAGTTTGAGTCTCAATCAGCTTCGTGCGATGGACAAGGGCGCCACGCCGATGCAGAATATCGTCTGCCTCAAGTGGAGCCTCTACTATCACGTGATGGTTTCGTGGAATATCTTGCTGGGCTTTCCTGGAGAGACGAATGAGGACTACCAACGCCAGCTTGAGCTGATTCCGTCACTGCTCCATCTCCAGCCACCCGAAGCAACCGGCAAGTTCTGGCTGCAGCGGTTTAGTCCCTACTTCACCAGACCACATGAATATGGTGTCCGCATCACCGGGCCAGGTATGGCCTATGAATATATATACGATGCCCGGCACGTCGATCTGAAGAAGATCGCCTACGACTTTGAGTATGAACTGGATAACTGGGCAGTGGATCCCCATCTGTATCAGGANNTATTATTCCAAAGCGCCGAACTACGTCACGATCTATGATGGGCGTAATCCGAAAGAGCCGACTCGTCGACGATATGAAGGGTTGGCGGCGCTCGTCATCGAAATCTGCAACGAGTCAGGGAAAAGTGTCGAGCAGATCCGAACAGCAGTGGCGGACAAAACCGATTGCAGTGAGACGATCCTCAAGCCAATCCTTGACGATCTCATGGTTTCACGGATTCTCTACGAAGAGCGGGGCAAGTATTTCACTCTGGCGGTCCCTGAGAATTCACATCTCTGATCGACACTGCGCCCTTACATCGACAGTTTCTCGGCTACCTTCCGCATCTGTACACCGTGGACGAGTGAAGCTCCACCGCGGATGGCGCAGGCGACATGGACGGCCTCGGTCATCTCCTCGACATTGGATCCCTTCTCCAGCGAGGCCTGGGTATACGCATCAATACAGTAAGGACATTGCACGGTGTGAGCGACGGCCAGGGCAATGAGTGCCTTCTCTCGTTCAGTCAGTGCGCCTTCAGTAAATACAGCATCGTAGTAGCTCTTGAACTTTTCCCACAAAGCAGTATTGCCTTTCCCAATTTCAGCAAACTTCCCTAAATCATGCGAATGGTAATACGAGTCCATGGGAACCTCCTCTGTCGATCGGATAGGAAGAGAAAAAGCGAGCGCCGGAACGGTTAGGCATTGCCGGGAGGGATCGGGTCGATTTGAGCCAGGGCCTTGGAGAATCGCTCACCGACGATGTCGGTTGCCTTTGCCATGAGCTCCACCACTTCTTGCCATTCCGCAGGCAGCAGGTCTTGCTTCAACTGCGGATGGATGGCCCATTGGGCTTCAACCTGTGTGCCTTTGCGGCTGACGAGGACGCGGAGCAATTCCACTTCCCAGGTTGGATCACCAGGATTGTCACTGGACGCTGGGGTATTTGGTTGTTCAGACGGAGGAACGGCGCGTGCCATGAGATCCTTTGTCGCTAAATCGTAGGGACAGCATACCGTATCCTCAGTTGGATTGTATATCCGTGTGACGGACAAGTGGTGTGGATCCCCTGTGGTTTCACGTCTGGTGCGGTGCTTGGTTCAAGAGGGCGAGCATCGCTTCGTGGATCCGTCCGTTACTGGCCACGAGTTCTTGCCCATAGATTGAGAGGTCCTTTCCGCTGAAATCAGTCAAGCGCCCGCCGGCTTCACGCGCGATGACTGAACCAGCGGCCATATCCCATGGGTTGAGTCGCACTTCCCAGAATCCGTCAAACCGCCCTGCCGCTACATAGCACAGGTCCAAAGCCGCCGACCCCGTCCGTCTGAGCCCCTGAGCCTTCAGGGCAAATTTCACAAAATGATCGAGGTTGTTGCGCTTGGTTTCTCGGATGTCGTAGGCGAAACCGGTGACGAGGAGGCTGCTATCGAGTGTCTGTGTGTCGGACACATGGATGGGCCGACCGTTTACGTGCGCCCCATGATGTTCGATGGCTGTGAACAATTCATTCCGGGATGGGTCAAAGACAACACCGATGATGCACCGCCCCTTGTATTCGAGGCCAATTGAAACGCAATAAGTTGGGTAGCCATGCGCAAAATTCGTGGTCCCATCAAGTGGATCGATAATCCATCGATAGGGGGAGGATCCTTCGTTGTCACGACCTCGCTCTTCGGCCAGAAAATGATGATCGGGAAAGCGAGTCTTCAGACGATCGATCACGCACTGTTCGGCCGCACGGTCGGCATCGGTGACCAGATTGATGGGATTTTTGTATTCGATCTGAAAGCCGGTTGCGGCATAGCGCAGTAATAGGGCTCCAGCTGCTTGACTGGCTTCGACTGCAGCTTGAAGCAAGACGTCATGTGAGGGTGATTTGCGAGAACTTGGCACGCCCGATTGTAACACGCCCGGACTTGCGGCCAACAAAAATCCTGCTACTCTTGCCAAGGCAAGCCTTACGATCACCAACCATCCAAGTATTACTTGCTTGCAAGAGACAAAACTGAATAGACAATGTATTATTCAAATCACAAAGCTTGACAAGGTTTCTAAGCAATGATATAAAGCAAGCATGCTTTATGTGAGGAGCTTGTGGAGGAGTTAACAGACATTCTCGTTGGTCTTGAGCAGAGGATCAACGCCTATAAGACTCGGTATCAGGAGCTTGAGAAGAAGCGCCGCCGGCTCGATGACGAGATTGCCACCATCAAGAAGTATCTCGAACTTGCTGAAACGCTCTATCGAGTTGAGGCCGACAAGGCCAAGCTTGCCAGTCTGTCCAATCAAATCATTACCACTGATGATCCCAAGGGGATTCGCCCGGTTCCGCTTATGGACGTGACTGATCAGTCTCGAGAAATTCTCCTTGGACGGAGTAAGTATGTAGGGAAGAGCGTTCCCCAGGCCGCCTATGAAATACTCCGGGAGTCCAATCGAGCCATGCATGCAAAGGAGCTCGTTCAGCGGTTGATCGAAGGCGGGTTGCAGATCAAAGGGAAAACTCCGCTGACGTCAATTGCCACCTCGCTCAAGCGCGACAAGCGATTCAGAAAAGTGGGTCCCAATACATTCGAAGCTTTAGACGATATGTTGATTCAAGCCGTTTAGCGGGTGCTGTTCACGGGCCAAACTTGATAATGCGAAGGGGGGTGAGACTCTTGGCAACGAAGAAGGCAGCAGCGAAGAAGAAGAAGAAGTAACCCCAATGTGATGTGCTACGCCGGGGATGAGGTTCCTCACCCCCGGCGTACCATCCTGTACGATGTTCTTGATCGCGCCGTGCGTCCTACCGACAGACCAGAACTCACTAGACAGTAGAAAAAGTGTCAATGAGTCTACAAAGCCTGAAGTGCCACGGCTGGTTGACGCGAAGTGCTGTACGGATTTGAATGCACTGCTACCTCTGAAGACTCTGCATTCAGAAGCACCCACTTGTCTGGCTGGGACAGGATTTGCTGGACGAGCCGGGTATGGAGTGCATGTCCTGACCGGTCAGCGACGATGTGCCCGATGAAGGGCATTCCTAAGAGTGAAAAATCGCCGATCAGATCCAGGATCTTATGACGGACAAACTCATCGTCAAAACGAAGGCCTGATTGATTCACGATGCCGTCGCCGGAGAGGACGACTGTATTGTCGAGTGTCCCGCCTTTTCCGAGCCCGCGAGCCCACAAGGCTTGAACCTCTTGGAGAAAGCCGAATGTGCGGGCTTCCGCAATTTCATTCTCAAATGTGCCGACCGAGCAATCATAGTCGTAGGTCTGTGTCTTGATCAGCGGGTGGTCGTAGTGAATCGAATAGGTGATACGGGGAGTGGGGGATGGCTCGATCCGTACCCGCTTTGATCCGTCGGTGATTTCAATCGGTGCCATGATTTTGAGAAATGACTGTTTTCGCTCTTGCGACACGATGCCGGCAGACTGAATGAGTCTGACGAATGGTGCGGCGCTTCCATCCATGACCGGCACCTCAGCGGCCGTCACCTCAATGAAGGCGTTATCGATATCCATGCCTGACAGAGCTGCTAATAAATGCTCAATGGTTTGGACCTGAAACCCATTCCCTTTGATAGCGGTGCACAGCTCGGTTGGGATTTTATGCTCAATGGAAACGGGAAGATATGCATCAACGTCTGCACTACGATTAACGAAAACGATGCCGGTGTCTGGTGGGGCGGGTCGCAGCGTGATTGACGCGGATTGCCCTGAGTGTAGCCCGACGCCGGAGCAGGTGACTGTTGATGCTAAGGTTTGTTGATTCCGCACAAGTCCTCCCTCGTTAGAGCTTCATTCCGAAGGCATCATTCGCCCAAAAAGATACAAGCAATTAAGGTGCCACTGTTTGATTAACATAACAGCATGATTTTAAATGTAAAGTGTTAAATCAATAAAATGCCATCCTGTATCGAAAAAGACACAACTGTGTATTTCACAATTCGTGAAGTGTGGATAAAAAATAATTTTTTCATGATGAACAAAGAGTTATCGAAAATTCACTAAGGGGATAGGTGGCCTAAGTGGAGCTTGCTTGAGCTGAGGGGTGCTGGAGTAGCGCAGAGGTAGTATCCATATCCTAATACTGTGAGGGACTCGTATGGCGGTTCTTTTCGGAACATCTACGTCGGTGTTTTCCCCATAGGGGCGTTCGGGTTTGATGCCACTCTATCTGACGCTACTGTCGCTGAAGCGTAAAGACCAATGGGGGTGAGGAGGGAGAGACCTTCATCGAAAGGGCGAGAGAAAGGCAATTCCATGGTATCGACCGGGTCTTAACTTCTTCATGCAAGAAACCGAGTAAGAAGCGGAAACGCTTCTAAAGGGCATGTCTATCATGAATGTGAGTCCATTGGTCTGGATCAGTTTTGGCCTCACGAGTCTGACGCTCAGCGTCATGCTGGCAGGTGACGCCTTGGTTGATCTGGTTCCTAACCACGATCGCCAAGACTTTGAATATCGTCGCGATGTGGCCGAAGCCTTGGCCGTTCAATACTCTGCGCTGGCGGAGCATCATCAGCTTGAGACCATCAAACTGTCCATGGAGCGGTTTGCTCAGCGGAATAACGAGATCCGCTCATTGGCTCTGCTTCTTCAAAGCGGAGAAGCTCTTGCACAGATTGGTGACCATACTCGCATCTGGGTGCAGCCATCCGGAGGCGCATCATCACTGGAATTTCTCCAAGTCCCAATCTTTGCCGGGGATCAGTCGTGGGGAGTGCTCCAAGTCGCATTCCGTAAAGCCGACCTGTCGGAGACGGAGCGGTTTTTGAACGATCCATGGGTCCGGTTCCTCACCTTCGTCAGCGTGATGGGATTTATCGGCTATCTGATCTTCATGAAACGCACGCTTCGACAACTAGACCCATCCGGCATCGTTCCGACACGAGTCAAAGCCGCTCTCGATGCACTCACGCAGGGCGTGGTGATGATCGACACACGGGACCTCATCGTATTGACGAATGAAACCTTCAGTCGTGCGGTGGGCAAGTCCGTGACCGCTCTGATCGGCACCGACCTTGGGGCCATTGCTTGGAAGTCTTCGGATTCAACTGGGGCCTTGAGGGTGTATCCCTGGACCAGGGCGATTATGGACAAGCAGCCGCAAGACAATATTTCACTCTTCTTGCCAGGCGAAGAGGGAGGGGCAAAAAAGTTTATCGTGACGACAGTCCCGATCATGGATGATGGATCGACGGTGCGAGGTGCGCTCGTCTCGTTTCACGACGTCACGGAGTTGGATCGGGCAAATTCACAACTCAAGGAAGCAAACAATGAGTTGGAGGTCTCCCGTGTTCAGATTCTCCAGAAGAACCAAGAACTCGAGGTGACGAATACAAATTTGCACGTCGAGATGGATCACCGAAAAAAGGCCGAAGCCGAAAAGGAAAAATTATATCAGCAACTCATGAATGCCTCACGCCAAGCGGGTATGGCGGATGTGGCGTCGAGCGTGCTTCATAATGTCGGGAATGTGCTCAACAGTATCAACGTCTCGACGGATACCTTGCTCAAGACGCTCAAGAAACCGATGGTGGGCGATGTCTGTCGCATTGCGGCGCTGTTCAGCGAGCATCAGGATAATCTGCAGTCATTTTTGACGGCTGATCCAAAGGGGAAGCAGATTCCTTCTTACCTGGGGTTGGTCGCAGAGTCTCTCAGTGGAAGCCATCAGACGATTCAACAGGAACTCGACTCGCTGGTGAAGAAAGTCGATCACATCAAGCAAGTGATCCTGTCGCAGCAAGATATCGCACGTGCGGGGAGTATTCGGGAACCGGTCTCGGTCGAAGACATGATGGAACAGGCGTTGATCATGGCGATGCCTGAGCCTGAGAAGTATCACATCCAATTGGTGCGGGACTATCGCCCCATCCCTGCCATTATGACGGATCGGCACCAGGTGCTGCAGGTATTGGTGAATCTCATCACGAATGCCAAGAACGCGATGAGCGAACATTCGGGCAGCACGCGTTGTCTTACCTTGCGGCTTGGCGTGCCGGCTGGCAGCGCCTTCGCACGATTGGAGGTGATCGACACGGGTGGGGGGATCAAGACGGAAAACCTCCACAAGCTGTTTGCACAGGGTTTTACTACGCGAAAGGCCGGTCATGGGCTTGGCCTGCATAGTTCCGCCATTGTTGCGAAGAACCTTGGCGGTATCTTGCAGGCGCACAGTGCCGGTGAAGGACAGGGTGCGACGTTCACGTTGGACCTGCCGCTGGTTCTTGTCGAGGCTGCGGCATGACCATGGACCAAGACGCCATCAACCGTCGGATTCTCATCATTGACGACAATGTCAATATTCACGAGGACTTCAGGAAAATCTTGTCCCCGCCGATAGAATCGGGAGCACTGGACCACGCACGGGCGGCTCTGTTCGGGGAGACCCCGATCCTTCCCACGCATGTAGCGTATGAACTGGAGTTTGCAACACAAGGCCGTGAGGGATTCGGGCTTGTTCAGACGGCGCGTCAGAGTGGGATGCCCTATGCGGCGGCCTTTGTGGATATGCGTATGCCTCCGGGGTGGGATGGGCTCGAGACTATCGAGCATCTGTGGTATGTCGACCCGGAGATCCAGATCGTCATCTGTTCCGCCTATTCGGACCACCCGTGGGAAGACGTCAGTCGTCGCATTGGCGATACCGACAAGTTGCTCATTCTGATGAAACCGTTCAGCAGTATCGAGGTCGTCCAAATGGCCAATGCCTTGACCAAGAAATGGAACCTGGCTCGTGCGGTGAATCTGAAGATTGAGGGACTAGCCAAGAATGTGAGTCAACGGACGACCGACGTACGCGCCGTGAATCAACGACTTCAGGAGCAGATTGCCAGCCGAATAACCGGAGCCGGTTCTGTGGATTCACCGGGATCGGAAGGAGCAATGCTTCGCCAAAAAGAAGAGTGTCTCGCGATCATGAGCCATGAAATCCTGACACCGATGAATGAGTTGATCGCGAAGGTGACTCTCCTGCTCGATAGCCCTTTGAATCCTGTCCAACGTCAGCATGCGTCGACTCTTGAGCACTGCGCACAGGACCTGCTCTCCTTGATCAAAGAAATGCATGAATTCTTGACCAGTCAAAGACAAGAGACCGACGTACGCGCTCGGTCGTGATGGTAGGACGTTCCCGACGGGGAGCCGGTATTCATTCATATGGATAACCACAGTAAGAATCCTCGAGTCTTGATCGTCGACGACAATCAGTCGATCCATGAAGACTTTCGGCGGATCCTTCAGTCTCAACCAGAAGATGAAGGTCTGAACCAGGCGCGTAGGGATTTGTTTGGCGGGGCCCCGCTTGTCGAAGCGCTGGATTGCTTCGAGTTGGATTATGCGGTTCAGGGACAGGCGGCTCTGGCATTGGTGCAGATGGCGCGGCAGGAGGGCCGCCCCTATGCCGTGGCATTCGTCGATATGCGGATGCCGACGGGATGGGATGGTCTGGAAACGATTGAGCGACTGTGGGAGGTCGATGGCCGGATTCAGGTCGTGATCTGCACGGCCTATTCTGACCATTCGTGGGCGGAAATTTCGGCACGGTTGGGGATGAGCGATCGGTTGTTGATCCTGCGCAAGCCGTTCGATGCGATCGAGGTTCAGCAGATTGCCGCGTCACTGACGCGCAAGTGGGAGTTGGGGCGTGATGTGCGGTTACAGATTGAAGACCTTGTCGCGCAGGTCAATGCCCGCAACCGGGAACTGCTTGTCACCAACCAGCGGCTCGAACAGCAAGTTGCCGAACGGACGGTTGAGCTTCAACAGCGCAATAGTGAATTGCAGAAAACCGTGGAAGCGCTGAAAAAGGCAAAGCTGGATGCCGACAATGCCAACCAGGCCAAATCGCAGTTTTTGGCGCACATGAGCCATGAGATCCGAACCCCCATGAACGGGATGCTCGGCATGAATGAGCTGTTGCTCTCAACTCCCCTGAACGACCAGCAACGTCACTTTGTTCAGACCATCCATAGTAACGGTGAACAGCTGCTTCAGATCATCAACGACATTCTCGACTTGTCGAAGATTGATGTAGGGAAGATGGATCTCCACATCACGAGGGTCGACTTGGTGGCAACGGTACAAGGAGTTGTCGCTCTGTTTCTTGAACCTTCGCGTAAAAAAGGGCTCAGCTTAGAATGCCAGATCGACCCTGAACTCCCCGCCGTGTGGCAAGGAGACGGGGTCAGACTGAAGCAGATTCTCATGAATCTGGTTAGCAATGCCGTCAAGTTTACGGAACGGGGTAGTATCCTGATTCACATTGAACGTGTCGAGGATCGTCAGGAGAGCGCTCTCTTCAAACTGACGGTGTGTGATACCGGAATCGGCATTCCTGTCGAGGCGCAGCACACGATCTTTGATCCCTTCGCACAGGCGGATGTTTCGATCACGCGGCGATATGGAGGGACGGGGTTGGGGCTTGCCATCGTGCAACGTCTTGTCCGATTGATGGGCGGTGATATTGGTCTCACAAGTACCCCAGGACAAGGTTCCACATTCTGGTTTACGGTTCGTCTTCAGAAACAGAGCACACAAGACATGCCTGTCGTTGAGAGCCAGTTGCCGAATCAGGCCGCTATGCCCGTTCTATGCATTGCTCAGATGACAAAGCATCCCGGCAGCTCTTCCCCTAAACAACGATCCCGCGCGCGTATCCTCCTGGCTGAGGACAATTCGACGAACCAGGAGGTCTTTTTACGCATGCTGGATCTCTGTGGTGAGTCAGCCGATGTGGTCAGTACGGGCAAAGAGGCGTTGGAGGCGATGGGGCGAGTTCAATACGACGTGGTTCTCATGGACTGTGAGATGCCTGAAATGGATGGGTTAACGGCCTGTAGGGAAATTCGAAGACGTCGATTGACCAGATCCGACGGCAAGCCCGTTCAGATCATTGCTCTGTCCGGTCACGCAGTCAGTAGCTATCAAGAGGCATGCCTTGCCGCAGGTATGGATGGATTTCTCTCCAAGCCGGCGGGGCTGAAAGAGATTCGTAAGGTATTGCAACAGTTTTTACCGACGAGTGAGTCACGGGCTGCCTAACGAACAGGGCCGTTCATCCGATTTGATCGAGGGATCATGACGACGAAGCTGACGGATTGTTCGGAAAATCGACGGATCTTGGTCATCGATGACAATGTGCTCATCCATGATGACTTTCGAAAAATTCTCCAGCCGGGGAACGAGGAGCACAATCTGGATGCAGTCCGTGCAGCAGTCTTTGGTGGTGCTCCCCGCCTGAAGCCGCTGATGCGTTTCGAATTGGATTGCGTAGATCAGGGGCAGGCTGCATTGGCC